>WBZQ01000152.1_pt1 | contig 63401 bp, 53 predicted proteins | sample 5204251 | NCBI WGS metagenome assembly WBZQ01 (sample SAMN12412402, study PRJNA552823) | activated sludge metagenome | isolation source: activated sludge from nitrification reactor of wastewater treatment plant... | place: USA: Virginia | collected 2017-09
ACTCGGCGACGAGGCGATCCTGTATCCGGACCGGTTCAAGCTGTCCGGGCCGGACATGGCACCGGTGCGCCAGGCCGTCACCCGCGCCCGGCGCGCCGGGCTGACCGTGCGGATCCGGCGACACCGCGACCTGAGCGCGGCGGAGATGGCCGAGGTGATCGCCCACGCCGACGCCTGGCGCGACACCGAGACCGAACGCGGCTTCTCCATGGCGTTGGGCCGCCTCGGCGACGCGGGAGACGGCGACTGTCTACTGGTGGAGGCCGTCCGGGAAGGTGGCGAGGACCCCGGGGTGGTGGCCATGCTGTCACTGGTGCCGTGGGGCGCCACCGGGGTGTCGCTGGACCTGATGCGGCGCTCACGCCAGTCCCCCAACGGCACCATTGAGCTGATGGTCAGCGAGCTCGCGCTGCAGTCCGAACGCCTCGGCATCAGCCGGATCTCACTGAACTTCGCCATGCTGCGCTCCGCATTCGAGGAGGGCGCCCAGCTCGGCGCCGGGCCGGTGGCCAGGCTGTGGCGACGGATGCTGATGTTCTTCTCCCGCTGGTGGCAGCTGGAGTCGCTGTACCGGTCCAACATGAAATACGACCCGGAGTGGGTGCCGCGCTACGTCTGCTATTCCGACGCCCGGCTGATCCCGCGGGTCGGGGTGGCCTCGGTGATCGCCGAGGGATTCCTGGTCCTGCCGTTCAGCCGGCGCAACGAGCAGCACACCGGCCAGCACACGACGGCACCGCGCACCCCGGTGTCCGCCGAGATACCGCCGGCCGAGGAGCCCGTCGGCACCGACGGACGTCGGCTGCCCGAGCAGGTGCGGGTGCGGATGGCCAAACTCGACGAGCTGACCCGCCGCGGCGTCGACGCCTACCCGGCCGGCGAACCGCCCAGTCACACCGTGGCGCAGGCGCTGACGGCCGCCGACGGGACCGAGGTAAGGGTCGCGGGCCGCATCCTGCGGCTGCGCGACTACGGCGGCGTGCTGTTCGCGCAGTTGCGCGACTGGTCCGGCGAGGTTCAGCTGCTGCTGGAGGACGACGCCACCGCCGACTTCACCGCCGCCGTCGATCTCGGTGACCTGGTCGAGGCCACCGGCACCATGGGCGCCAGCCGCAACGGCACTCGGTCGCTGCTGGTGACCGGGTGGCGGCTGATCGGCAAGTGCCTGCGCCCACTGCCGGACAAGTGGAAGGGCCTGTCGGATCCGGAGGCGCGGGTGCGGACCCGCTACGTCGACCTGGCCGTCAACCCGGACTCGCGCGCGCTGATCGCGGCCCGCAGCCAGATCCTGCGCTCGATCCGCGACACCCTTTTCGACAAGGGGTTCCTGGAGGTCGAGACCCCGATCCTGCAGCAGATCCACGGCGGCGCCAACGCCCGTCCGTTCCACACCCACATCAACGCCTACGACCTGGACCTCTACCTGCGCATCGCACCCGAGCTCTACCTCAAGCGACTGTGCGTCGGCGGGGTGGAGCGGGTGTTCGAGCTGGGCCGGGCGTTCCGCAACGAGGGCGTGGACTTCAGCCACAACCCCGAGTTCACGCTGCTGGAGGCCTATCAGGCGCACGCCGACTACCGCACCTGGATCGACGGGGCCCGCGAGTTGATCCAGAACGCGGCGATCGCCGCCAACGGCAGCGCGACCGCGCTGCGTCCCCGGGCCGACGGAACCCTGGAACCCGTCGACATCTCCGGGCAGTGGCCGGTCGTCGGCGTGCACGACGCGGTGTCGGCGGCCCTGGGCGAGCACGTGCAGCCCGGTACGGACCTGGCCACCCTGCGCCGGTGGTGCGACGCCGCAGGGATCGCCTATCAGCGCGGTTGGGACGCCGGGGCGGTGGTGCTGGAGATGTACGAGCACCTGGTGGAGGACCGCACCGAGGAGCCGACGTTCTACGTCGACTTCCCCGCGTCGGTGTCGCCGCTGACCCGGCCGCACCGCAGCATCCCCGGCATGGCCGAACGCTGGGACCTGGTGGCCTGGGGTGTCGAGCTCGGGACGGCCTACACGGAGCTGACCGACCCGGTGCTGCAGCGCCGGCGGCTGCACGAGCAGTCACTGCTGGCCGCCGGCGGCAACCCCGAGGCGATGGAGCTCGACGAGGACTTCCTGCAGGCCCTGGAGTACGCGATGCCGCCCACCGGCGGGCTCGGCATGGGCGTGGATCGTGTCGTCATGCTGATCACCGGCCGCAGCATCCGCGAAACGCTGCCGTTTCCGCTGGCCAAGCCCCGCTGAACGACGGCCGCCGCCCCGATGGGTGGCGACCTTCCAGCGCGCTCACAGCAACCGTGAAGGTTTGCCCGCGAGGATGAGCGGGTGACGCCTTCCCCGACCGCCGGTGCTCTGTTGCTGGCCGATGCGCCGCAGATGTTCCGGCACCACATCTCGCTGATGCACGGCTGGGTGCCGATCACCGTCCAGGTGCTCGCCGGCCTCGCCGTGCTGGTCGCGCTCGGGATCCGCACCCGCCGCTGGTGGGTCGTCAGCCTGCCGATTCTGATCGGCGCCGGCGTCGGCCTGGCGGCGATCACCCACCAGTTCATCTCCACCGGCGGCTATGCCGGGGACCCGGCGCCGCACGGGCTGTGGATCTGGACGGCGATGACCGGCCTGGCCGCGGTCCTGGTGGTGCTCGGCTGGCGGAACGTGCGCTGGTGGCGCCGCGCGACGTCGCTGATGGCGGTGCCGCTGTGCCTGCTCAGCGCGGGCCTCGCGCTCAACCTGTGGGTCGGGTACTTCCCCACCGTGCAGACCGCCTGGAACCAGCTGACCGCGGGGCCGCTGCCGGACCAGACCGATCAGGGCACGGTGACCGCGATGGTGGCCTCCGTCGCGCAGACCAGGGTGCTGCCCGCCCACGGCAGCGTCCTGAAGGTCGACATTCCCTCCGACGGCTCGCATTTCAAGCACCGCGACGAGCTGGTCTACCTGCCGCCGGCCTGGTTCGGCGACCACGTGGCCCCGCTGCCGACGGTGATGATGATCGGCGGCGAATTCAACACCCCGGGTGACTGGCTGCGCACCGGCGACGCGATCACCACCATCGACAACTTCGCCGCCGCGCACCACGGCAACGCGCCGGTGCTGGTGTTCGTCGACTCCGGCGGCACCTTCAACAACGACACCGAATGCGTCAACGGTCCCCGCGGGCGGGCCGCCGATCACCTGGTCAACGACGTCCGGCCGTTCATCATCGACCGGTTCCACGTCAGCGCGTCCCCCGCCAACTGGGGTATCGCGGGCTGGTCGATGGGCGGCACCTGCGCGGTCGACCTGGTCACCATGCACCCCGACAAGTTCAGCGCCTTCGAGAACATCGCCGGCGACATGTCGCCGAACTCCGGGAACAAGGAACAGACCATCGCCCGGCTGTTCGGCGGGGACCATGCCGCGTGGGCGTCCTTCGACCCGGCCACCATCATGACCAAACACGGGAAATATGAAGGTATTTCGGGACGGTTCGACGTCAACGGGACCACCCGGACCGCACACGGTCCCGCGGTGATCGAAGCCGCTGTCGGCACCCTGCCCGGGGCCAGCGATCAGATGGTCGCCGCGCAGACGCTGTGCGGCCTGGGCAAGGCCAACGGCATCGACTGCGCGATCGTCGAGCAACCGGGCAACCATGACTGGCCGTACGCGGCCCGGGCGTTCTCGACGTCGTTGCCGTGGCTGGCCGGGGTGATCGGTACCCCGGGTGTGACCAAGGTGCCGGTCGGCTATTCCGACATCCCGACCACCCTGGACCAGCGCAACAACCAGCACCCGGTGCAGGCCGAGGGCAGGTAGGAGACCGCCCCAGACTAAACCGGCCGGCCGGCCTCGCCGGTGGTGCGCTCCAGAACCCGCAGCGACCCGGTGGCCGCCACCTCCCGGAACGCTCCGCTGTCCAGCGCACGACGGTAGATCCGGTACGGCGCCTGGCCGCCGTCGGCGGGGTCGGGGAAGACGTCGTGGATGATCAACGCCCCGCCGCGCGCCACCCAGTGCGCCCAGCCGTCGTAGTCGCGACCGGCCGCCAGGTCGGTGTGGCCGCCGTCGATGAACAGCACGGCGACCGGGGTGCGCCAGTGCCGCGCGACCACCGGTGAGGACCCGACCACGGCGATGATGTGCTCGGGCAGGTCGGCGTCGTCGAGGGTGCGCCGGAACGTCGCGAGGGTGTCGAAGCGACCGGAATGCTCGTCGACCATCGACGTGTCGTGGTACTCCCAGCCCGGCTGGTGTTCCTCGGAGCCGTGGTGATGGTCGACGGTGTAGAGCACCCCGCCGGTGTGCAGGGCCGCCGCGCCCAGCAGGACGGTCGACTTGCCGCAGTAGGTGCCGATCTCGACGGCGACGCCCGAGCCGAGGTGCCCGACGGCCGCCTCATACAGCGCTCGGCCCTCGTCGGGGGGCATGAACCCGATCACCCGCTCGGCCAGGTGGAACAGGCGCTCGGTTTGCTGGGTCGGATCGTCGGCGATGCGGTCGTCGGCCTCGGTCATGCCGGTCACGCTAGCCGATGGGGGAATCGACGGCAGATTGCCCGCCCCGAACCGGTGTAGTAGCGTCCGGACATGTGTCCGAACCGGTAGCTCGGGAGTCGACCCGCCGCCGGCTGTCGGCAAAACAGGCCGACACCGTCGACCGTCTGGGTCGCTCCGCGGTCGAGGTGCTCAGCCGCCAGGGCTTCGCCGGCCTGACCATCCGGATGGTCGCCGCCAACGCCGGTGTCGGCGCCGCGACGGCCTACACCTACTTCTCCTCCAAGGAGCATCTGGTCGCCGAGGTGTTCTGGCGGCGACTGGCGACCACCCCCGCACCGCCCAACGACTCCCCCGACCCGGTCGAGCGGGTGGTCGGCGTGCTGCGGCACATCGCACTACTGGTGGCCGACGACGCCGAACTGGCCGGCGCGGTGACCAGCGCCCTGCTGGGCAAGGATCCCGACGTCGAACAGCTGCGCGTCCAGGTCGGGCGGGAGATCAACAAGCGCCTCACCGCCGCGCTGGGACCGGATGCCGATCCGGGCGTGGCGGAATCACTCGAGGTGCTCTACGCCGGAGCGCTGGTGCGCGCCGGCATGGGCTACGCGTCCTACCAACAGATCGCCGACCTGTTGGAGCGGTCGGCGCGGCTACTGCTGCGCTAGATTCCCCATACTGAAGTCCGCCCAGACCGCCCGCCGCTCGGCGTGCGGGTCCAGTTCCACGCGAGAACGCTTGTCGAACACCAGAACCGGACGATCGACGGTGTCGTAGCGCGGCCAGTCGCCGCCGGGCACACCGGTACGGGCGAACTCCCGCCACCGGTTCTGCACGTCGTTGCTGATCCGGCGCGCCACCTTGCGGTCACCGGCCACCGTCAGCGCCTTCCCGAACCCGCTGCGGTAGGTGTCGAACACCGCCAGCAGCTCGGTGGCGTGGGTGGCGCCCACACCCGTCCATTTCAGCGTGCGCGGCGCGTAGTCGTAGCGGTACACATAGGTCGGGGCATGCTGGCTGTGTGCGTCGGCGAACTGCCAGACCGCGGAACCGAACGCGAAGTCGCCGCCGAACTGCACGCACGCGGCCTGCGCCGGATATTCGGGGTAGGCGGCCACGATCCGGTCCCGGCCCTCGATGCCCTGGGTGGCCAGCAGCGATTCGATGCGCCGCTCGGTGACCGGCAGCAGTTTGAGGAATCGGGTGAACAGCCGCGCCTCCTCGGCGTTGCTCCCGACGATCAGCGGCACCCGCAGCGCGGTGCCGCTGCGCATCGCCTCCACCGGGTCCACCGGCATCACCTCGGTGCCGTAGGTGGGCCCCAGCGGGAACGCACCGGCCATCTCCTTGGTGGTCTGGCCGATCAACCGGTCGACCGCGCGGACCAGCAGCGCGGTGTCGGCCTGTTTGAGCGCCGAGGCGGCGTCGCTGCGCCGGCAGCCCAGCACCTCGACCAACTTGCCGGCGAACACTTCGGCGATCTGCGGTGAACGGGCCATACCGGCGGCCGGGCTTTCCGAAATCACCTGGGAGAAAAGGCCTTCGGCCGACGGCACCGCCAGCAGGCTGGCCACCGCGTGGGCGCCCGCACTCTCTCCGAACACCGTCACCCGCTGTGGGTCACCGCCGAACACCGCGATATTGGTCTGCACCCAGCGCAGCGCCGCCACCAGGTCCCGGATGAACAGGTTGTCGTCGATCGGGTTGTCCGGCGTCGAGAGCACCGACAGATCCAGGGCGCCCAGCGCCCCGAGCCGGTAGTTGACCGACACGTAGACGCAGCCCCGCCGGGCCAGCCCCGCCCCATCGTAAATCGGGGTCGCCGAACTGCCCAGCATGTAGGCGCCACCGTGCACGAACACCATCACCGGCAGCGGCTGGTCACCAGGATTTTCGGGGGCGACGACGTTGAGTGTCAGGCAGTCCTCCCCCATCGGCTGGTAGCGACCCAGACCGGTGACGGTGTACATGCGCGACTGCGGGGCGCAGTTGCCGTGGGTGTGGCAATGCCGGACACCACGCCACGGTTGGACGGGTTGCGGGGCGACCAGGCGCAACGGTCCCACCGGCGCGGCGGCGTACGGGATGGCGCGCCAGCGATGCACCCCGTCGCGGGTGAATCCCTCCACCACGCCGGCGTCGATGGTGGCCCGAATGATGCGATCGTGCATGCCCCCGAAACTAGCCGACTGCTGACGGGCATCTGCAGCATGGGCCGCTACGGTGGCGATATGCGGATTCCCCTGCTGTACGGCGTGCTGCTGCTGGTCGCCGGGTGCTCGTCGGGCACCGACACCGGCGCCGCGACGCTGGCACCGCCGTTGACGCCCCTGACGCCCGTCCCCTCGGCTTCGGCCGGAGTGACGACGACCTCCCCCACCTCGCGGACGGCAGTACCGACCGCGGCCCCGGCCGCGGGCACCGACGAAGCGGCCGTGGCGGCCTGGATCGACGCCGGCACCCGGGCCGATCCGGACAAGTTCCACACCGCCACCCGCGACGGCGTGGCGACCACCCTGCACGAGGGTGTGGCGTTCACCACCCCGGGCGGCCAGGCCCAGTGCATGACCGATCCCAAGCTCGGTGACGGGGTGCTGTCCTGCCTGCTGCGGCTGTCGGATCCGGCGCCGCGACCGATCGGCAGCGAGGGCCAGTGGGTGCCCGGCTGGGTGGACTTCACCGGAACCCAGATCAACGTCGGCTCCCTGCACGCGGACCCGGGGCCGTTCAGCGTGGGTGCCGGCCCGGAGCTAACGCTGGGCAGCGCCCTGGAGTTCGGTGACTACCGCTGCCGCTCGGATGCCGCCGGGTTGTTCTGCGTCAACCACGCCCACCAGACCGCCGTGAAATTCTCCGAGGCCGGCATCGAGCCGTTCGGTTGCCTGCAGCGGGTGGACGCGCCGGTGGACGTCGGGGCCAAATACAGCTGCTGAGGCTGCCCGGCCCGTCCGGTCAGCGCCAGCCGTCGGCGGATTCGGCCGCGGTCAGCAGCTCCGCGCACAGTCGGCGCAGTTCGTCTGCGTCGGCGCCCTCGGAGACGGCCGTCGCGACATCCTCCGCGGCGCAGCGAACCTGGTAGATCCGGTCGGTCAGCGCCGCCGCCTCGGCTGCCGACAGCACGACGGCGTCCTCGGGCACCGCGCTGCCCTTGACCATCGACCGCTGCTCATAGGCCCGCTGCCGGCAGGCCTGGCGGCAGTAGCGGCGACGACGTCCGGTTCCGGCGTCCGCGACGGTCCGGCCGCACCACAGACACGGTTGACGACGAGGCGACGGCGCAGCCATGCGGACGACTCTAAACCCGCCGCCGCCTCTGGCCCGGTATCCTTGGCTGTCAGCGCCGCGGGATCGGGAACAGTGCTGCCCCGCGCAGCGTTGCACCCGTCGGTTCTGCCGGGTCGCCGACCCGTGTCCGCACCGCAGCACCGGATTTTCAGCAAAGGAGTTCACACGATGGCTGATCGCGTTCTGCGAGGCAGTCGACTCGGAGCCGTAAGCTACGAGACCGACCGCAACCACGACCTGGCGCCGCGTCAGGTGGCCCGGTACCGCACCGACAACGGTGAGGAATTCGACGTCCCGTTCGCCGACGACGCCGAGATCCCGCACACCTGGATGTGCCGCAACGGCCAGGAGGGCACCCTGATCGAGGGGGATGCGCCCGAGCCGAAGAAGGTCAAGCCGCCGCGCACGCACTGGGACATGCTGCTGGAGCGCCGCTCGGTCGAGGAGCTCGAAGAGCTGCTCAAGGAGCGCCTCGACATCATCAAGACCCGCCGCCGCGGGAGCTGACACCTCGCAACGAAGAATGCCGGGCCCCGCGGGGCCCGGCATTCTTCGTTGCGTGCATCAGCGTGCCGCTAGCCGATCTGCTCACCGCGGGCGCGGGCCATCCGGCCGGCGATCCCCCACTGCGCGACCTTGGCCATCGCCTCCCGGATGTTGGAGCCGCTCATCTTCGACACCCCGAGTTCGCGCTCGGTGAAGGTGATCGGCACCTCGACGACGGTGAAGCCGTTGTTGATGGCCCGCCAGGTGAGGTCGATCTGGAAGCAGTAGCCTTTGGATTCGACGGCCGACAGGTCGATCTTCTCCAGCACCTCGCGCCGATAGGCGCGGTAACCGGCGGTGATGTCGTGAATGCCGACACCCAGCAGCAGCCGGGAGTAGGTGTTGGCGGTCTTGGACAGCACCAGGCGCCGCCACGGCCAGTTCACCACGGTGCCGCCCTCGACGTAGCGGGAGCCGATGGCGACGTCGGCGCCGGCGTCGATGGCCTCCAGCAGCCGGTAGAGCTGCTCCGGGGCGTGGCTGCCGTCGGCGTCCATCTCGACCAGCACCGAATAGCCGCGGCCCAGGCCCCAGGCGAACCCGGCCAGATACGCCGCACCCAGGCCGTCCTTGGCGCCGCGGTGCATGACGTGCACCCGGTCCGGGTCGGCCAGGGCGCGCTCGTCGGCGAGTTCGCCGGTGCCGTCGGGGCTGCCGTCGTCCACGACCAGGACGTGGACATCCGGCCGGGCGGCGTGCACGCGATCCAGGATCAGGGGTAGATTCTCCCGCTCGTTATAGGTCGGGATGATCACCAGGGTGCGCTGACTGGGGCGCTCACTGGTCATGGGACTCCTCGGTACGGTCTCGACCCGGGCGGCGCCGGATCCTGCTGATGAACACACCATTCTGCATTATCGCGGCCAGCAGACCCGCCACACCGGCTCCGACCAGCGTCCACCCGATGGCCGGGCCCCATTTGGTGGCCGGCGTCTCGGTGGTCTTCAACCGCACGACCGAGTCGAGGAACCCGGGGGTGAAGAACTCGGTCCGCGCCATCTCCCGCCCGTCGGGGGCGATGACGGCGCTGATACCGGTGGTACCGGCAACCAGGACGTAGCGGTCGTGCTCGACGGCGCGCAGCCGGGCAATGGCCAGCTGCTGTTCGCTCATCGCCGCGTCGAAGGTGGCGTTGTTGGTGGGTACCGCCAGCAATTGGGCGCCGTTGCGGACGGCCTGGCGCGGCTGCCGGTCGAAGATCACCTCCCAGCAGGTGGAGATCCCGACGGGCACTCCGGCGGCGGTGACCACACCGGTTCCGTCGCCGGGGACGAAATAGCCGGCGCGGGCGGCGTACGGCGACAGTTTGGCGAAGAAGCTGCGCCACGGCAGGTATTCACCGAAGGGCTGCACGATCTGCTTGTCGTGCCGCGCCCCCGGTCCGGTCTCCGGGTCCCACACGATGACGGTGTTGGAGGCGGCCGGGTTGTCGCGGGTGGCTTCGGGCCGGGCGAGCACCGTCCCGACCAGGATCGGCGCGTTGATGGCCTGGGCGGCGGCGGTGATCTGCGCGCCGGCGTCGGTGTTGCGCAGCGGGTCGATGTCCGACGAGTTCTCCGGCCACAGCACGAACTGCGGCTGCGGTTGTCGGCCGGCCCGCACCTCCTCGGCCAGCTTCTTGGTCTGGGCGACGTGGTTGTCCAGGACGGCGCGGCGCTGGGCGTTGAAGTCCAGACCCAGCCGGGGCACGTTGCCCTGGATGATTGCGACGGTCACGCTGGGCTCATCGCCCGACCCGACCCCGGCCCGGCGGATCTGCGGGTAGACCAGGGCGGAGGCCAGCAGCACGACCGCCACGCACACCCCGGGCAGCAGTACCGCCGGAGGAAGGTCGTGGTGGCCGTGGTGCCACCAGTCGACGATGCCGAACACCACCGCGGCCAGGCACACCCCGGTCAGGGCGGTGGCCAGCGACACCAGCGGCGCGCCGCCCAGCTGCGCCAGCGGCAGCAGCGGCCCGGTGGTCTGCCCGAACGCCGCCACGCCCCAGGGGAATCCGCCGAACGGGATGGTGGTCTTGAGCCATTCGACCGTCACCCAGATCAGCGCGATCCATACCGGCCAGGCCCACAGGCCGCGGACCAGCACCGCGAGCAGGCCGAACAGCCCGGTGAACAGGGCGCACATCAGCGCCAGCGCCAGCCACGGCATGGGCCCGACCAGTCCGCCCACCCAGGGCAGTAGCGGGATGTAGAAGGCCAGTCCGAACAGCAGGCCGTAGCCGAAGCCGCCGGAGGCGGTGGTGACGGGTTCGCCACGGATCGCCAGGTGCCCGGTCAGCACCCAGGTCAGCAGGGCCAGCGCCAGTAGCGCCGCCCACCACCAGTTCAGCGGCGGGAAGCTCGCGCACATCAGCGCGCCGGCGACAAGAGAGGTGGTCATGCGCACCAGCCGGGGCCGCAGCCACGCCCAGCTGCGGGCCGGTGCGGCCGCGGCCCAGGCCTGCAGGCGGGCGCCGCGGGTGGGCCCGGAAACCCCGGTGTCGGCCGGGGGCACCGCGGTGTCGTCGGGAGCTGCCGTTTCCGCTGGGGCTTCCGGTTTCTCCGGGGTCTCGGGAGTCTCCGGGGTTTCGGCGTCAGTCATGAAGTCCTCCGAACAGCACCTCGCCGCGGTGCACGGTCTGCCGGCAACGCGGCAGCGGAACGTCGGCGTCCAGCGCGGGCAGGGCCGGTACCCGCGACCGCGGATCGGTGGACCAACGTTCCACGGTATCGGCGGGCGCGGCGACCACCAGGTCGTCGCTGTCCCACACCGCGTAGGACGCCGGGGCGCCCGGCACCAGGGTGCCGGTCAGCCCGTCGTTCACCCCGGCCGCCCGCCAGGCTCCGCGGGTGGCCGCGCCGAACGCGGCGCGCGCCGAGATGGCGCTACCCGGGGTCTGGTGCAGCGTCGCCGCCCGCACCGTCGACCACGGGTTCAGACCGGTCACCGGGGTGTCGGAACCGAATGCCAGCGGTACGCCGGCCGAGGCCAGCATCGCCAGCGGGTTGAGGCCCGCGGCCCGCTCGGCGCCCAGCCGTCGGGCGTACATGCCGTCCGGACCGCCCCAGCGCGCGTCGAAGTTCGGTTGCATGCTGGCCACGATCCCCCAGGACCCGAGTTTGCGGGCCGCTTCGGCGTCGACCATCTCCAGGTGTTCCAGCCGGTGCCCGCACCGGGCCACGGCCGGCACCCCCAATTCCGCGACCAGGGCCTCGAACGCGTCGACGACGACGGTGACGGCCGCGTCGCCGATGACGTGGAACCCGGCGGTGATCCCGGCCCCGGTGCACGCCCGCAGATGGGCGAGCACGGCGTCGGCGCCCAGGTAGGCGTTGCCGCAGCAGTCCGGGGCGTCGGCGTAGGGATCGCGCAGCCACGCGGTGTGCGATCCCAGTGCGCCGTCGACAAACAGGTCCCCGGCCAGGCCGGCCGCACCGGTGGCCGCCAGCAGCTCCCGGGCCTGCTCGGGGGTTTCGACCGCCTCACCCCAGTAGCCGCTGACCTGCACACCGTGGGTGGTGTCGCGCAGTTCGGCCCAGTCGTCGACGCCGCCGATGTCCGGGCCCGCGCATTCGTGGACGGCCACCACCCCGTGGGCGGCGAACGCGTCCAGCGCAGCGGTGCGGGCGGCGGCCCGCTGCTGCGGGGTCAGCAGGTTTCGGGCGGCGGCGCGGACGCGGTGGTGGGCGTCGGCCGACAGCGGGTGTTGCGGGTGGTAACCGAGGGCGGTGGTCAGACTGACGGCGCGGTCGCGCAGCGCGCTGCCGGCAATCGCCGAGTGCGCGTCGACGCGAGTCAGGTAGACCGGCCGGGAGCCGGCGACGGCGTCGATCTCCTCGACGGTCGGCGCCACCGGCTGCGGCCACCGAGTCTCATCCCAGCCGTGGCCCCACAGCACCGCGCCGTCCAGGGTGGCCGCGGCCGCGGCGATAAGTTCCAGGCAGTGTTCCCGCGAGCGGGCTTCGCCCAGGTCCAGGCCGGTCAGGGCCAGTCCGGTGGCGGTGGTGTGCACGTGTGCGTCGACGAAGGCGGGGGCGACGAATCCGCCGTCGAGGTCGACGACCTGGCCGTCCGGGTACTGCTTGCGGGCGACGTCATCGGAGCCCAGCCAGGCCACCGTGCCGTCGCGGACCGCCATGGCGGTGGCATCGGGATGGGTGGTGCTGTGTATGCGGCCACCCAGCAACAACGTCGTCACAACAGAAGAACCTACTGCGCGGACCTGGCGGGGCGATCAGGGGACGATGGCGCGCGGCACCGGGCCGCCCGGCGGATCGCCGAGGTCGATGATCTCGCCCTCGATGACCTCGCCGTCGATGTAGTCGCCGCGGCCGTAACCACCGGTGGTGAAGCCCACCGCGCCCAGGTCGGCAAAGCGCACCCGGCCCGCCAGACGGCGTGCGGCCACCGTCGTCACCACCGGGCGCAGGACGGTGCGCACCGGCGGGATCAGCAAGGCGATCCCGATCGCGCTGCTTACCACCCCGGGAATGGCGACCAGCACCGTGCCGAGGGCCACCAGGGCGCCGTCGGTGACGGCTCCGCCGGCGTCGCGAACGCCGGAGCGCAGCTGCGCGAGCTGGCGGCGCAGCTGGGATCCGGCCAACAGCAATCCCGCCAGCAGCACGCCGACCAGGATCAACAGGGTGGTCCCGATGCCAAGGAAGTAGACCAGGGCGACGACGGCGGCCAGCTCGGCAAGCACGTAGACGGCGAAAGTCCGGCGGATCATGTCTGGTTCAACGCCTCGGGGGGTTAGCGAGTTCCAAGAGCCGCCACCAGTAATCGGGCGGCGAAAAATCGGCGATTTTTCGCCACAGGCTTACTGGCGACGAACACCAGAGTCAGGCCGGCTGGATCAGCAGGGCGACGTTGCGACGTTCCCCGCCGCGCAGCTTGGAGAAGAAGTTGAAGGTCTTGCCGATCAGGCCGTAGCGGCGGCCGACGCCGTCGTAGGCGTCGCCCAGGCGCTCCTTGCTGATCGAGGCCACCGCCTCCACCGCTTCGCTGCGGGGGTTGCCGCGGGCGTCGCAGCGGGCGATGGTCACCCGCGGGGTGTTGCGGATCCGCTTGACCTTCCAGGAGTCCGCTTCGGTGACGACGATCAGCCCCTCGCCGTCGGGAGCGGCCCACAGGGCGGTGGGCTTGGGCCGGCCGTCCTTGGTGAAGGTGGTCAGCAGGATGTACTTGGCGCCGGCGACATCGGCGAAGGTGAGAGCCATTTCCCCAATCTACCGACGCCGACCCATGTCGGCGGTTCGGGACGCAGTCAGTCCCCGCGACCGCCGGTGCCGGATCGAACCGCCACCCCGCCGGGCTCGGCGTCGGCGATCGTGACCTCGTGCCCGCCGATGCGGAGGAAAAGGCTGCTCTTGGTGTCGGACTCGTCGGGTTTCGGGTTGGGGCGCGCAACCCGGGCGACGACGGCCTCGCCCCCGCCGGGCAGCGGGTAGCCGCGGTAGTCCCCCGGTGACCCGACCCGTTCCCAGGTCGACTCGTGCAACTCCCACACCCCGACGTCGTCGGTGGGCTTCGATGCCTCCGGACACCTCTCGGCGCTGCCCATGGCGCGCAGCCGGCCGTCGGGAGTCCACCACAGGGCCCCGTCACGGTTGCCATAGAAGTACGGGCTCGGGGTGGCGGTGAACGGCGCGGCCGGGAAGCCGGTCGCGGTTTCTCCGGAATGCGGGTCGTAGACGGTGATCTGGCGCTTTTCACAGCCCCAGGAGGTGGCGCGCTCACCGCTCAGGGCGGCGAATCGGGTGCCGTCCGGGCTGAAGGCCGTCATGATCGGCCAAGGTTGATCGCCCAGCTCACGGACGGTCCCGTCGGACTCGGTGAGGAAGAGCCGGTTGACCGCGGCGGTCGCAGAGCGGCCGTAATTTCTGGCGATCACCACGGCACCGTTGCCCGCCCCGACGACAAGTCCGCCGGATTCCAACCAGTCCTTGGGTGCGGTCCGAGCGGGCAGCTCCACGGTGCGCCAGAGGCTCGGTTTCGGGTCGGGCTTGCTGAGGTCCAGTTGCATCACCGACACCTGGTTCTCGGCAGGGTCCGGAGCGTCCGAGGTGTCGGGGCCGGCCCAGATGATCGTGCTGCCCTGCAGCGCATAGGGCTGACCGGGCCTCATCGGCGTCTGGGTCTGGCTGCGTGAGCGAGCCGGGATCTGCACCTCGCGTACCCGATGGGTCTCCGTGTCCACGACCACGAGCACGGCGTGAATGTCGTAACCGTCGTAAGGCAGTCGCCCGGCTCCGCCCTCGTCGTTGTACATGACCACCGCGTAGCGGCCATCGGCGGTGAACAGCGGTGAGCTCATCCCGCCGAACGACGGCTTGGGCCGCTTTTTGGTCCAGGTCGCCAGCCTGCTGGTGCCGTCCAGCAGTGTGAAGCCGGCCTGGCCGGCGTTCCACCACGGGGCGTTATCGGGGATGACGTAGGCGATCAGCGCGCCCGGACCCCGGGCCGACGACGGCTCATCCGAGGTCGTGCAACCGACTACCAGTTGTATCGCGGCGAGCAGCACGGCAATGACACGTCCTGCCCGACCCATCTGGAAAGCGTAGGCTCATCGGCGCGGCCGCTGCGACGCGAATTGCCCTCAGCCCTCCAGCTCCCCCTCGGTCTCCAGCAGCACCCGGCGCAGACGGTCGAGCGTGTCCTTGGCCGGCTCGGCCCACATGCCGCGCTCGACGGCCTCCAGCAGGCGCTCGGTCATGCCGTGCAGCGCCCAGGGGTTGGCCTCGGCCATGAACTTGCGGTTCTGTTCGTCCAGCACGTAGCTGGCGGTCAGCTGCTCGTACATCCAGTCGGCCATGACGTGCGCGGTGGCGTCGTAGCCGAACAGGTAGTCCACCGTGGCGGCCATCTCGAAGGCGCCCTTGTAGCCGTGCCGGCGCATGGCCTCCATCCAGCGCGGGTTGACCACCCGGGCGCGGAACACCCGGGTGGTCTCCTCGTGCAGGGTGCGGGTGCGCACCGCGTCGGGCCGGGTGTTGTCACCGATATAGGCCGCCGGGGCCTTGCCCGTCAACGCCCGGACCGTGGCGACCATGCCGCCGTGGTACTGGAAGTAGTCGTCGGAGTCGGCGATGTCGTGTTCGCGGGTGTCGGTGTTCTTGGCGGCCACCGCAATTCGCCGGTAGGACCGGTTCATGTCGTCGGTGGCCGGACGGCCGTCGAGGTCGCGCCCGTAGGCGAAGCCGCCCCAGGCGGTGTACACCTGGGCCAGATCCGCGTCGTCGCGCCAGTTGCGCGAGTCGATGAGCTGCAGCAGGCCCGCCCCGTAGGAGCCGGGTTTGGATCCGAACACCCGGGTGGTGGCGCGGCGCAGGTCACCGTGTTCGGCCAGGTCGGCCTGGGTATGCGCACGCACGTAGTTGTCCTGCGGATCCTCGTCGAGGCCCGCGGCGAGCCCGACCGCGTCATCGAGCATGGCGACCACGTGCGGGAAGGCGTCGCGGAAGAATCCGGAGATGCGCACGGTGACGTCGATGCGCGGACGGCCCAGTTCTGCCGGCGGGATCGGTTCCAGATCCACCACCCGGCGCGACGCATCGTCCCACACCGGCCGGATACCCAGCAGCGCAAGGACTTCGGCGATATCGTCGCCGGCGGTGCGCATGGCCGAGGTGCCCCACACCGACAGGCCCACCGATCGGGGCCAGTCACCGTGGTCGGTGCGGTAGCGCTCCAGCAGCGAATCGGCCATCGCCACCCCGGTCTCCCAGGCCAGCTTCGACGGCACCGCCTTGGGGTCCACCGAATAGAAGTTGCGGCCGGTGGGCAGCACGTTGACCAGGCCGCGCAGCGGGGATCCCGACGGGCCGGCCGGGATGAAGCCGCCGTTCAGGGCATGCAGCACCCGGTCGATCTCGGCGCCGGTGCCGGCCAGCCGCGGCACCACCTCGGTGGCCGCAAAGCGCAGCACTGCGGCGACCTCGGGTGAATCGGTGAGCTCGGGCACCGCATCGGGGTCCCAGCCGCGGGCCTGCAGCGCGCCGATGAGCGCGCGGGCGGTCGCCTCGGCGTCGTCGACGCTGACCCGGTCGGCGCTGCCGTCCTCGGCCAGGCCGAGCGCCTCGCGCAGACCGGGCACCGACTGGCTGCCGCCGAACAGTTGCCGGGCCCGCAACATGGCCAGCACCAGATCCAATTCGGCTTCCCCGGTGGGTGTTTCGGCCAGGATGTGCAGACCGTCGCGGATCTGCACATCCTTGATCTCGCACAGCCAGCCGTCGACGTGCAGCAGCATGTCGTCGAACACGTCCTCGTCGGGGCGGTCCACCAGGCCCAGATCGTGGTCCATCTTGGCCGCCCGCATCAGCGTCCAGATCTGCTGGCGGATGGCGGGAAGTTTGGCCGGGTCCAGCGCGGAGACGTTGGCGTGCTCGTCGAGCAACTGCTCCAAACGGGCGATATCACCGTAGGTTTCCGCCCGCGCCATCGGCGGGATGAGGTGGTCGACGAGCACCGCGTGCGCACGGCGTTTGGCCTGGCTACCCTCGCCCGGGTCGTTGACCAGGAACGGGTACACCAGCGGCAAGCTGCCCAGGGCCGCATCAGACCCGCAGGTCGCCGACATGCCGAGGTTCTTGCCGGGCAGCCATTCCAGGTTGCCGTGCTTGCCCAGGTGCACCACGGCGTCGGCCGAGAAATCTCCACCGAACTCGCCGGGTCGATCGTCGGCGAGCCTCGTGCTCGCGGAACTACACCGCTCGCCGAACTCGCCGGGTCGATCGTCGGCGAGCCTCGTGCTCGCGGAACTACACCGCTCGCCGAACTCGCCGTCGAGCCACCGGTAGGCCGCAAGATAGTGGTGGCTCGGCGGCAGGCCGGGGTCGTGGTAGATGGCCACCGGGTTCTCGCCGAATCCACGCGGCGGTTGCACCATCACCACCACGTTGCCGGAACGGATTGCGGCGATGACGATCTCGCCGTCCGGGTCGCGGCTGCGGTCGACGAACATCTCCCCCGGCGGCGGGCCCCAGTGCCCGACGATCTGCTGGGCGAAGTCGGCCGGCAGGGTGGCGAACCAGTCCTGGTAGGCCGCCGCGGGCACCCGGATCGGGTTGGCGGCCAGCTGTTCCTCGGTCAGCCACGCCTGGTCCTGACCGCCCCGGGCGATCAGCGTGTGCATCAGCGCGTCACCGTCACCGGCCTCGACGATTGTCGCCAAGTCCCCCGGATTCTCCGGCGACCCGATGTCATAACCCGCGTCGCGCATCGCCGACAGCAGCCGGATGGCACTGGCCGGGGTGTCGAGTCCTACGGCGTTGCCGATCCGGGCGTGCTTGGTGGGATACGCCGAAAACACCAGGGCGATCTGCTTTTCCGCGGCCGGGATGTGACGCAGCCGGGCGTGCCGGACGGCCAGCCCGGCCACCCGGGCGCAGCGTTCCGGGTCGGCGACGTAGCTGATCAGCCCGTCGTCGTCGATCTCCTTGAAGGAAAACGGCACGGTGATGATGCGCCCGTCGAACTCCGGCACCGCGACCTGGCTGGCAACGTCCAGCGGGGACATCCCGTCGTCGTTGCCGCTCCACGCCGCCCGGTCGGTGGTGAGACACAGACCCTGCAGGATCGGGATATCCAGGGCGGCAAGGTGTTCGACGTTCCAGCTGTCGTCGTCGCCACCGGCGGAGGCGGTCGCGGGCCGGGCGCCGCCGGCGGCCAGCACGGTGACCACCATGGCGTCGGCCCGCCCGAGAACCTCCAGCAGCTCCGGCTCGGCGGTGCGCAGCGACGCGCAATACAGTGGCAGCGCGCGGGCGCCGGCGGCTTCGATGGCGCGACACAGCGCTTCGACGTAGCCGGTGTTGCCGGCCAGTTGCTGGGCCCGGTAGTACAGCACCGCCACCGTCACGCCGGAACCGTCCGGGTCGGCGGGGGTGCGTGCCAGCTCACCCCAGGACGGCAGGGCGGCGGGCTCGGCGAAACCGTGCCCGGTCATCAGGACGGTGTCGGTCAGGAAGTTGTAGAGGTTGGCCAGGTTGCCCACGCCGCCCTGGGCCAGGTACACGTGCGCCTGCACGGCGATACCGGCCGGCACCGTGGAATGGGCCATCAGCTCGGCGTCGGGGCTCTGCTCCCCGCTGACCACGACGGTCGGCAGCCCGGTGGCCCGGACCGCGTCGATGCCGGCCTGCCAGGCCCGGTGCCCGCCCAGGATGCGGATGACCACCAGGTCCACGCCGTCCAGCAGCTCGGGCAGGTCCTCGACCAGCAGCCGGGCCGGGTTGGCCCACCGGTAGTTGGCGCCGCTGGCGCGGGCGGTGATGAGGTCGGTGTCCGAGGTGGACAGCAGCAGCACGGTCGGGCGGGCGGCGTCGCCGGCGGGGTTGCTCACCTGTCTTTTTCTACCGTATCCACGCGACGACCACCGATGCACCTCGGCGTAGCGTGGACCGGTGGCCCGCACCCGTGACCAGGACGCATGTCCGTCGACGCGGCAGCTGCACGCCGCGGCCGACGGGGCACTGGCGCGCGTGCGGCTGCCGGGCGGACTGCTGACCCATGAACAGTTGCACGCACTGGCCCTGACATCGGCCGAGTTCGGCTCCGGCACATTGGAACTGACCGCCCGAGCGAGTCTGCAGATCCGCGGCATCGCCGTCGAGGACGAGGCCGAGGTGGTCGCCGCCGTGAGTGCCGCCGGCCTGCTGCCCTCGGCGACGCACGAGCGGGTGCGCAATATCGTCGCCTCACCGCTGTCCGGGCGATCCGACGACTTCCGCGACGTCCACCCGTTGGTCGCCGAGTTGGACGCGGCGATCTGCGCGGATCCGGTGCTGGCCGGTCTGCCCGGTCGGTTTCTGTTCGCCCTGGACGACGGGCGCGGCGACGTGGCCGGCCTCGGCGCCGATGTCGGACTGCGGATGTGCGACGACGGCAACGCCGCCCTGCTACTCGCCGGCGCCGACACCGGGGTGCGACTGGCCGCCGATGCGGGGCTCCCGGCGCTGGTCGAGGTCGCCCGACGGTTCGTCGCGGTCCGCGGAACGGCTTGGCGGATCGCCGAACTCGACGATCCGGGTGTGCTACTGGACGGGTTCGCGGTGACCGCGCCGGCCGGTGAACGGGCTGCGGTGAGCGCCCGCGGGCCCATCGGCTGGATCACTCAGGATGCCCCCGCGGACCGGGTGAGCCTGGCCGCCGCGGTGCCGCTGGGCGTGCTGCCGGCGCGGACCGCGGAGTTCCTGGCGGCGATCGAAGCCCCCCTGGTGGTGACTCCGTGGCGATCCATCCTGGTTTGCGACCTCGACGAACCGGTGGCCGACACCGCGCTGCGGGTGCTGGCGCCCATGGGGCTGGTGTTCGACGACGGGTCGCGCTGGGTTTCGGTCAGTGCCTGTACCGGATTACCCGGGTGCGCGAAGTCCCGCGCGGACGTGCGCGCCGATGCCGCCGCCGCGGTGGCCGGTGGGCCGATTCATCTGGATGCGACCGAGGACATCACGCTGGAGGGGCTGGCCGGGGACGGTCACCTTCACTTCGCCGGCTGCGAGCGGGCGTGCGGGAATCCGCACGTCGGCGACCTACTGGTTGCCGAAATCGGCGGCTATCAGCGAGTTCAGACGCCGTAGCGCAGCAGTTCGGCCTGGGTGATCAGCCGCTCGTGCTTGGCCGGGAACTCCCGGCTCTTCATCGGGTGGCGGAAGTAGGACCAGGCGATCCGCCCCACCCGCGACTGGGTAAACGGGTTGATTTGCACTGCCATCACTCCTGCGGTCGAGAATATTTGCTGACCCGAGGGCTCAGCGTACCGCAGTACCCTCGCGCAATCATTAGAACTCTGCGATTCGGCAAACCACCGTAGGCGCGCCGAGTAAATTTCCAATGTTACTGATGTGACGGGTGTGACTCAATCTTAAGAAGCGCACCGACATATCGGCTGGGATTCGGGCAGGCCGCGCGCCATTTCCACAGGAATCTCATGAATTACCCAGAGTCCCCGGCGAAGTTTCTGGCAAACACTCCGTAGCCCAGCTACCGAGCCCGGGCCGTGGTGAGGCTCACACTATCGACCAATGTCATGCCTGGTTTTCGGGTTGCCGTGGGCCCTCCGTCGACGACGACGGCCGCCTCCGGGGCAACCCGGAGACGGCCGTGGTCGAACGGTCAGCGTTGCGGCGCCGCCGTCGGCTTGATCGGCGCCGGCAGCGCCGTCTCCCCCATCAGGAACCGGTCGACCGCCGCCGCGGCGGCGCGGCCCTCGGCGATCGCCCAGACGATCAGCGACTGCCCGCGGCCCATGTCGCCGGCCACGAACACCCCGGGCTCCGACGTCTGGAAGCCGTCGTCCCGGTACACGTTCCCGCGGTCGGTGAGCTCGACGCCCAGCTCGCTCAGCAGCCCCTCGCGCTCCGGGCCGACGAAGCCCATCGCCAGGAACACGATGTCCGCGGGCAGTTCGAAGTCCGAACCCTCGACCTTCTCGAACCGGCCGGCCTTCATCTCGACCTCGTGCACCTTGAGCGCGGTGACGTGGCCGTCGGCGCCGACGAACTCCTCGGTGTTGACCGAGAACACCCGCTCGCCGCCCTCCTCGTGCGCCGAGGACACCCGGAACATCAGCGGGTAGGTCGGCCACGGGGTGGAATCGGCCCGGGTCTGCGGCGGCCGGGGCATGATCTCGAACTGGTGCACGCTGGCCGCGCCCTGACGGTGGCTGGTACCCAGGCAGTCCGCACCGGTGTCGCCGCCGCCGATGATGACCACCTTTTTACCCTTGGCGGTGATCGGCGGCTCGCCATCGGGGCCCAGCACGTCGTCGCCGAGCTGAACCCGGTTGGCCCAGGGCAGGAACTCCATGGCCTGGTGAATGCCGTCGAGCTCGCGGCCCGGAATCGGCAGGTCCCGCCACGCGGTGGCCCCGCCGGCCAGCACGACGGCGTCGAAGTCCTCGCGCAACTGTTCGACGGTGAGGTCCACGCCCACGTTGACCCCGGTGCGGAACTCGGTGCCCTCGGCGGCCATCTGCTCCAGCCGCCGGTCGATGTGGCGCTTTTCCATCTTGAATTCCGGGATGCCGTAGCGCAGCAGGCCGCCGATGCGGTCGGCGCGCTCGAACACCGTCACCGTGTGACCCGCCCGGGTCAGCTGTTGGGCCGCGGCCAGCCCGGCCGGTCCGGAGCCGACGACGGCGACCTTCTTCCCGGTGTGCACGTCCGGGGGCAGCGGCACGATCCAGCCCTCGGCCCAGGCGTTGTCGACGAGCTCGACCTCCACCTGCTTGATGGTGACCGGATCCTGGTTGATGCCGAGTACGCACGACGCCTCACACGGCGCCGGGCACAGCCGCCCGGTGAACTCCGGGAAGTTGTTGGTGGCGTGCAGGCGCTCGATGCCGTCGCGCCAGCGATTGCGGAACACCAGGTCGTTCCACTCCGGGATCAGGTTCCCCAGCGGACAGCCGTTGTGGCAGAACGGGATACCGCAGTCCATACAGCGCGACGCCTGCACCGCCAGAGTGTCGTGGTCGAACTCCTGGTAGACCTCTTTCCAGTCCCTCAGGCGCAGGTCAACGGGCCGCCGGGCGGGCAGTTCGCGGTGGGTGTGCTTGAGGAAGCCGCTTGGATCACCCACGAGCAGCCGCCATGATCACGTCGCTCAGCTCGGTCTCGGTCAGTCCCGAGTCCGCCGCTTCGGCGATCGCCGCCATTACCCGTTTGTAGTCGCGTGGCATCACCTTGACGAACTTCCTCTGCTCGGTGTCCCAGTCGGCCAGCACGCGCCGGCCGACAGCGGAATCGGTGGCCTCCACATGCGTGGAGATGATCTGCGCCAGCCAGTCGACGTCCTCGCCGTCGACGGCTTCCAGTTCGACCATCTCACCGTTGAGATTGGTCTCCAGTGCGTTGTCCGGGTCGTAGACGAACGCCACCCCGCCGGACATGCCGGCGGCGAAGTTGCGTCCGGTGCGGCCCAGGATGACCACCCGGCCGCCGGTCATGTACTCGCAGCCGTGGTCGCCGACGCCCTCCACGACCGCGGTGGCACCGGAGTTGCGCACCGCGAACCGCTCGCCCACCACGCCGCGCAGGAACGCCTGGCCGCTGGTGGCGCCGAACAGGATCACGTTGCCGCCGATGATGTTGTCCTCGGCGACGTAGCCAGCCGGCGCCCGCAGCGACGGCCGCACCACGATCCGGCCGCCGGACAGACCCTTGCCGACATAGTCGTTGGCGTCGCCGTGCACCCGCAGCGTGATACCGCGCGGTACGAACGCCCCGAAGCTGTTGCCCGCGGACCCGGTGAAGGTCAGGTCGATGGTGCCGTCGGGCAGGCCCTGCTCGCCGTAGGCCTTGGTGACCTCGTGACCGAGCATGGTGCCGACGGTGCGGTTGACGTTGCTGATGGTGTGCTCGACCTTGACCTGAGTGCCCGAGTCCAGGGCGGCCCGGCAGGCCACGATCAGCTGCTGGTCCAGCGCCTTGTCCAGGCCGTGATCTTGCTTGCCGGTGCAGTACAGGTCCTGGTTCATGAACGCCGACTCCGGCTCGTACAGCACCGCGGACAGGTCCAGCTTGTAGGCCTTCCAGTACTGGCTGGCACGCACCGTGTCGAGCATGCCGACCTGGCCGATCGCCTCGTTGAGGGTACGGAAACCCAGCTGCGCCAGCAGCTCCCGGACCTCTTCGGCGAGGAACAGGAAGAAGTTCTCGACGAACTCCGGCTTGCCGGTGAACCGCTCGCGCAGCACCGGGTTCTGGGTGGCAACGCCCACCGGGCAGGTGTCGAGGTGGCAGACCCGCATCATGATGCAGCCCGACACCACCAGCGGCGCGGTGGCGAAGCCGTACTCCTCGGCACCGAGCAGCGCGGCGATCATCACGTCGCGGCCGGTCTTGAGCTGCCCGTCCACCTGCACCACGATCCGGTCCCGCAGACCGTTGAGCAGCAGCGTCTGCTGCGTCTCGGCCAGCCCGAGCTCCCACGGCGCCCCGGCGTGCTTCTGCGAGGTCAACGGGGTGGCACCGGTGCCGCCGTCGTGCCCGGAGATCAGCACGACGTCGGCGTGCGCCTTGGACACGCCCGCGGCGACGGTACCGACGCCGTTCTCGCTGACCAGCTTCACGTGGACGCGTGCGCCGGGGTTGGCGTTCTTCAGGTCGTGGATCAGCTGCGCCAGATCCTCGATCGAGTAGATGTCGTGGTGCGGCGGCGGGGAGATCAGCCCGACCCCCGGGGTGGAGTGCCGGACCTCGGCCACCCACGGGTACACCTTGTGCCCCGGAAGCTGGCCGCCCTCACCGGGTTTGGCGCCCTGAGCCATCTTGATCTGGATGTCGGAGCAGTTGGTCAGGTAGTTGCTGGTGACACCGAAGCGCGCCGAGGCCACCTGCTTGATGGCGCTGCGGCGCCAGTCGCCGTTGGCATCCGGGGTGAAGCGGTCCACCGACTCTCCGCCCTCACCCGAATTCGACCGTCCGCCAAGGCGGTTCATCGCGATCGCCAGGGTCTCGTGCGCCTCGGCGGAGATCGAGCCGTAGCTCATCGCGCCGGTGGAGAAGCGTTTGACGATCTCCGCGGCCGGCTCCACCTCCTCGATCGGGACCGGCGGGCGCACACCCTCTTTGAAGGTCAGCAGGCCGCGGAGCGAGTGCATCTTCTCGCTCTGATCGTTGACCAGCGCGGTGTACTCCTTGAACACCTGGTACTGGCCGGTGCGGGTGGAGTGCTGCAGCTTGAACACGGTGTCCGGGTTGAACAGGTGGTACTCGCCCTCGCGGCGCCACTGGTACTCACCGCCCACCTCAAGCTCGCGGTGGGCGCGCTCGTCGGGCCGGTCCAGGAACGCCAGCGAGTGCCGCAGCGCCACGTCGGCGGCGATCTCGTCCAGGCCGATGCCGCCGGTCGGGCACGCCAGACCGGTGAAGTACTCGTCGAGGAGCCGGCGGCTGATGCCGATCGGCTGGAACAGCTGGGCGCCGGTGTAGGACGCCAGGGTGGAGATGCCCATCTTGGACATCACCTTCAGCACGCCCTTGCCGGCGGCCTTGACGAAGTTGTCCTTGGCCTTGTCGCTGGAGAGCCCCTCGATGAGGCCGCGGTCGATGAGGTCCTCGATCGACTCGAAGGCCATGTACGGGTTGATGGCGGCGGCGCCGAAGCCGATCAGCAGGGCCATGTGGTGCACCTCGCGGGCGTCACCGGATTCCACCACCAGACCGACCTGGGTGCGGCTGCCCTCGCGGACCAGGTGGTGGTGCACGGCGGCCGTCGACAGCAACGACGGGATCGGGGCCAGCCACTCGTTGGACTCCCGGTCGGACAAGACGATCAGCCGGGCGCCGTTGCGGATGGCCTGCGACACCCGCTTGCGGACGTCTTCGAGCGCCTTGCGCAGCCCCGGGCCGCCGTCGGCGACCGGGTAGAGGCACTGGATCACCGCCGCGCGCAGGTTGTGCCTGCGGCCGCGGATCTCGTGGTCCGGATCGACGTTGACCAGCTTGGCCAAATCGGCGTTGCGCAGGATGGGCTGCGGCAGCACGATCTGGCGACAGGAGTTCTCGTCGGGGTTGAGCAGGTCGCCCTCGGGGCCGATGACGGCCTGCAGGCTGGTGACGACCTCCTCGCGGATGGCGTCCAGCGGCGGGTTGGTGACCTGGGCGAACAGCTGCTGGAAGTAGTCGAACAGCATCCGCGGCCGCTGGGACAGCACGGCGATCGGGGTGTCGGTGCCCATCGAGCCCAGCGCCTCGGCCCCGGTGCGGGCCATCGGCGCGACCAGCAGGTTCACCTCTTCGTAGGTGTAGCCGAAGATCTGCTGGCGGGCCACCACGCGGTGGTGCGGCATCTTGACGTAGTTGCCCTGCGGCAGTTCGTCGAGGTGGAACAGCCCGTCGTCGAGCCACTGGGCGTAGGGCTCGGCGGCGGCGAGTTCGGCCTTGATCTCGGTGTCGGAGACGATCCGGCCCTGGGCGGTGTCGACCAGGAACATCTTGCCCGGCTGCAGCCGCAGCCGCTTGACGACGGTGGCTGGGTCCAGGTCCAGCACGCCGACCTCCGAGGCCATCACGACCAGCCCGTCGTCGGTGACCCAGACGCGCGACGGGCGCAGTCCGTTGCGGTCGAGCACGGCGCCGACGACGGTGCCGTCGGTGAAGCACACCGAGGCCGGGCCGTCCCACGGCTCCATCAGGGAGGCGTGGTAGCGGTAGAACGCCCGCAGCGCGGGGTCCATCGACTCGTTGCGCTCCCAGGCCTCCGGGATCATCATCAGCACCGCGTGGGCGATGCTGCGGCCACCCAGGTGCAGTAGTTCCAGCACCTCGTCGAACCGGGCGGTGTCCGAGGCGCCCGGGGTGCAGACCGGGAAGATCTTGTTGAGGTCGTTGTGGTAGCCGAAGACGTCGGTGTGGATGAGCGCCTCGCGGGCCTTCATCCAGTTCTCGTTGCCGTTGACGGTGTTGATCTCACCGTTGTGCGCGACCCGGCGGAACGGATGCGCCAGCGGCCAGGACGGGAAGGTGTTGGTGGAAAACCGCGAGTGCACGATGCCCAGCGCGCTTTCCATCCGGTCGTCCTGCAGGTCGAGGTAGAACTCGCGCAGCTGCGGGGTGGTCAGCATGCCCTTGTAGACGAAGGTCGCACCCGAAAGGCTCGGGAAGTACACGGTCTCCCGGCCGGGGCCGTCCTGGCCGGGGCCCTTGGTGCCGAGTTCGTGTTCGGCCCGCTTGCGGATGACGTAGGCGCGCCGCTCCAGTTCCATTCCGGAGGCGCCACCGAGGAAGATCTGCCGGAACACCGGCATGGCGTCACGGGCCAGTGCGCCCAGCAGCGAATCGTCGGTGGGGACGTCGCGCCAGCCGAGCACCTCCAGGCCCTCGGCCTCGACGATCTTCTCGACGGCCGCGCATGCGGCGGTCGCCTCACGCTCGGACTGCGGCAGGAAGGCGATGCCGGTGGCGTAGCTCCCGGCCTCGGGCAGCTCGATGGGGTATTCCTGCTCCAGGCAGGCCTCGCGGAAGAACCGGTCGGGGACCTGGATCAGGATGCCCGCGCCGTCGCCGGTGTTGGGTTCGGCGCCGGCGGCTCCGCGGTGTTCCAGGTTGAGCAGGGCGGTGATCGCCTTGTCGACGATGTCGCGGCTGCGGCGGCCGTGCATATCGACGACCATCGCGACGCCGCACGAATCGTGCTCGTACGCGGGGTTGTAGAGGCCTACGCTGCTCGGCGGCATAACCACCTGACCCTTCGCTAGGTCCGGGGTCGGCCGGCGGCGCTGCGGTGCGCCGCCCGTCGTCCTCGGATGAGGGGGTGGCGCGGATGCGTCCCCCGGTCTCCAGATGTGGTCGACGACGCCTCGTTGCGCCGCACACGGTCGGGGACGGGCTGCGCCCCTCGACCGTTCGTGTCCCCGGTGCCCGCCGTGCAGCGCTGGACAGCGGCCCGTTTCGATTGGGTCACAAGAATCAGTAAAACGATAAAGCAACACCGGCCCGGCGCGCCAATTTCGGGAGGAAAAACCCTCTCGATGGCGCGGTCCGGGCCGGTGGCGGGCGTGTCCGCCGGCTCCCGACGGGCAGGGGACCGGCGTTGCGCGCTACTTGTCGCCGGAGTCCGGGGCCCGGTGCTTGCCGCCGGTCTCGTGGTCAGCGGACGGCTTGGCGCCGGTCTCCTTGGCGCCGGTGTCCTTGGTGCCGGTGTCCTTGGCGCCGGTGTCCTTGGTGCCGGTGTCCTTGGTGGTGGTGCCGGTGCCGGTGCCGGTGCCGGTGCCGGCGCCGGTGTCCTTGGTGCCGGTGTCCTTGGTGCCGATGTGGTCGCCCGGCTTCGCGGCGGGGGCATGCCGGACGAGCACCGACGTGCTGGGCACGAACGACTTGTCGACCTGACGCAGAACCTGACTCAACGACGTCGGAGTCTTCGTGCCCCCGGTCACGCCGGTGTCACTACCGGTACCGGTGTCCTCCGCGGCCAGGGCACGTGCGTTGCCGGTCACGGCGGACTCCTTGGCCCCGGCCACCGGCGACTTGAGCGCTGCCACCGCGGGTCCGGTTCCGTTGTAGTTCTTGTCGATCTTCACGCCCAGCGCCAACGCGAGGTCGGATTCGATGCCGTGGTTCACGTTGTTCACCGCGGTGACCAGGCTGCCGAACCGCAGCACGGCAGGGACCGGATTCCCTTTGGAGTCCGTGCCTGCGGGAACGAGCTCGGCCGTCACCAGCTTGGAAATCGTCAGCGGCGTCTCGAGTGCGTCCTTGATGTCGTTATAGACCCCGACGTTGTCCCCCGCGCCCACATGCTTGAGGAAGACGGGCAGATTCTTCGGGCCGGCCGCCAGGGCGTTCCAGGTCGCCGTGGCCAGCACTCCCGATCCCTTGATCAGCTCCGCTGCCGGATTGTCGTTGGCGATGGGCGTCTTGGTGGCGAACGCCGTCGCCGCGGCCTTGAGGCCGCCGGCCGCCGACTTCAGCGCGGCGGTCGCCTGGGGCTGGTCGCTCAGCGCCGGACTCAGCGCCCAGGCCGGGGCGTCAGCGAGAGCACCCAGCTGATCAGCCAGGGTCTGCTGGTCGCCGAAGACGACGCTGTAGCCGATGACGCCCAGCGCCACCGGGGACGACACGATCGCCTGGCCGACGCGCTCGGCGGAGGTCAGCAGGCCGGAGCTGGCCGCCAGTTGGACCGCCGCGGACGACCGCAGCACCTCGGGGGCCTGGGCGGATGCGGGCGCAGCAGCCAGCACCGGGCCGGCGACGACAGCGGTGGCGCTCAGCGCGGCCAGGCCTGCGTTCAGTCGATTTTGGACGCGCTGACTCATGACGGAATCTCCCCTAATGGCTGTTACCGAATTCGGCAGCTACCGAATCGGCGGACGTGACGCTACGGGAACCCGCATCGCATGAGCAGAATTGAGTTCAACGCGAGTCAAAACAACGGGTGAACAGCTGGCGCCAGGCGCACCGGGACGTGTTTCTCCGCACAGCACTCCGCCACGGCCGCGGTGATATCGGCGCCGGTCACCGTCTGCAGGTCGGTGACGGTCACCGATCCGCGGCCCGCGCGGTGCTGGGCCGCCACCCGGGTGTCGCGCAGCCGCTCGGCGCGTTCCAGCACGTTGCGGGCGAACCGCCCGTTCTGCATGACGTCGATACCGTGGCTGCCGTCGGGCGCACGGTAGCCGGCCAGCTCACAGCAGGCGCCGTTCAGTACATCCCGCGCATCCGGTGCCAGGATCGTCGCCCGCGGCGCTCCGTAGCGCTCCGCGATCTCCACCAGTTCCTCCGGTGAGTACGACGCGAACCTCAGCTTCCGGTTGAACCGGCCGGCCAAACCCGGGTTGACGGTGAGGAATTCGTCCACCTCGCGCTCGTAGCCCGCGCCGATGAAGCAGAAGTCGAACCGGTGGGTCTCCAGTGCGATCAGCAGCTGGTTGACCGCTTCCATGCCGATCATGTCCGGGCGGCCGTCATGGTGCCGCTCGACCAGTGAGTAGAACTCGTCCATGAACAGGATGCGGCCGAGTGATCGGGCGATCAGTTCGTTGGTCTTGGGCCCGGATGCCCCGATGTGCTCACCACAGAAGTCCGCGCGACGGACCTCGATGATCTCCGGGTGCTCGACGATGCCCAGTCCGGCATAGATCATGCCGAGTGCCGCTGCGGTGGTGGTCTTTCCGGTGCCCGGCGGGCCGACCAGCAGCATGTGGTTGGTCTGGCCGGCCACCGGAAGGCCGTGCACCAGCCGCAGTGCGCGGACCTCGATCTGGTCCTCCAGCTCGGCGACGGCCCGTTTGACCTCGTCCAGGCCGACCTGATCGGCCAGCAGCGCGCGGCCGCTCGCCAACATCTCGGCGCGCTGGGCCTCGTCGGCGGCCACCTGCCGATCGGCGGCGGTGCACTCGGTGGCCGGATCCCAATGGTCGGTGCGGGTGTCGATGGTGTCGGCGTCGGTGACGACGAGCTGCAACTGCGGGTCGGCCAGCGCGTCCCGGGCTGCCGGTAGCAGCGCGCCGTTGATGCACGCCTTCGACAGCGCAGTCTGGGCCCGGTTCTCCTCACCGAGCTGCCGATGCGCCATACCCCGGACGTAGGCGAGATCGGCTGCCAGTAAAGGGAATTCATTCGGGTCGATGATGGCGGTCAATGCATCGCCGCCCCCCGGTACCGCCCCGGCGTTCACGCCGTCGCCGAGGTGACCACGGAAGTGCACGCGGTCGGCCCAGTCCAGCGCCACCCGGGCCTGTCCCAGGTGCGCGGCCGCGTGGGCGGCGAGGGTATTGGTGGCGGCGGTGACCGCGGCCATCACGATCGCCTGCGACGGCAACTCGGTAGTGGCGGCGGTGAGCACGTCGGGCCAGCGGGCGGTGGCGAACATCAGGTGGGCCAACACGTGCTGACGCCATTGGTGGTTCTCCCAGCAGTCCAGCAGCGCGGGGTCGTCCAACAGGACGCGGGCCGATTCGAACCGGCGTGCATCGACGTAGGCGGTGGCCAGCGCGAGCCCCGCGTGCGAGGCTTCGGTCACGGTGATCGCCAGATACGGCCCGGCCTTGATGCGGGCGGCCAGCCGGGCACCGATCCGGTTGGTCTCCCGGTGCAGTCGATCGCCGCAGGCGTGCAGTGCGATCAGCGTGTCCAGGGATTCGTCACCGGCGGCGATCCGGCCGAGCCACGCGTCGGCCATCTGCGCGTCGATCGCGGTGGCCGCACCGAACCGGGCCCACGCCGCGGCGGCATCATCGTCGAGCAGGGCCATCGCCCGGTCGAATTCGCGGCGGGCCGCGGCGGTTTCGGCCACGGCGGTCACGACCCATCACCCGGAGAGGTTTGTGCGTAGCGGTTTTCGGCCCGGAACAACTCCATCTCGACCGGATACACCCGGCCGCCGGTGCGGATCTCGACACGCCCCGGTCCGGCCTGTGCGACCACGATGTCGGCGTCGCCAAGCCCGGCCGGGCCCAGCCTGGCCACGGCGGCCGGGCGTGGGGTGGGCGTGACCGGCCCGTCGACAACGCTGAGCGTGCTGTCCGGTGCCGGGCGGGCACCGTCGGTGACGACGATGCCGGGCATCCGCAGAGCGGCCCAGCGCGACTCGTCGCGGCTGTGCACGGTGACCCGTTCCCCGGCCCCGGCCGCCCGGATGATGAGCCGCTTGGCCAGCTCGTCGTCGATGTCGAGGAGCACCCGGGTGTATTCGCCCGGGTCGACCAGCGGCAACGCCAGCCGGTTCCCGGCCCCGGAGCGGCCGATGAGCACGCCGGACGGCCCGATCGGAATGGGCAACGACGGCGGCACCGGGCCGGTGCGCAGCCCACCGAGACGCAGGGTGGGCCCGCATCCGCAGGCGGCCACCGCGTCGGCCTGCTCGCCGGGCAGCCCGGTCAGCCGCACGCTCGGCGGGGAACTGGGGCGCTGGTTGGTGCGGACCGTGACGGTGGCGGTCATGGTGTCGTCGGGGTACAGGGTGAGGTTCTGGGTGAGTCCGTCGACGCGCAACGTCCAGGCCGCCGCCAGGCTGGCCGCGGTGATGTCGGCGGGGCGATAGCCGTAGCTGCTCAGCCAGCCCGCGTCGGTGCGTACCGACCGCCACCGACGTTCCCGCAGCGGGGTACCGAGGTGCCGTTCCAGCTCGGCGATGTCCGCACAGCCGGCCACCCGCGCCCGAACACCCGATTCGCGCAGCGCCGCGACCACCCGCTGGGCGGCCGCGAGCACCGCACTGCCCGCGGAGATACGGTGTTGCAGTGCTTGCGCGTTCGCGAGCTCCGCGACGCGCAGGATGAGCCAGGTCTGCCGGGTCCCCGCGTAGGGCGGCGTACCGATCAGGGTGTCGTAGATCCGCGGGTAGTCCCCGACCGGACGCCGGCGCGCGCCGGTGCTGATCACGCTCATCGACTCCAGTTCCAGTCCCAGGCTCTGGTGCAGCAACGGCAACAGGGTGGCCACATCGAGCACGTCCTCGGTGACCGCGGCCGTCGAACCGGTGAACAGGGTCGGGCGGTGGCGTCGCCCCAGAACCTGCACGGCGGCGACGGCGGTGCCGGCCACCTGCCGTACCCCGCCGCCGGCCCGGTCGTTGGCCACGGTCACCGGGTCGGGCCAGGCCGGCGGCCGATCGCGGCGCCGCCACAGCGCCAGCCAGGACCACAGCGGCCGACCCCACCACGGGATCACCGCAGCCACGAGGGCGGCGGCGCCCCCGATTCCGGCGCCCGGCAGCCCGCCGACCGTCCACCCGGCCAGGGCGGCCAGCTGCACCGCCATCAGTTCGGCCAATCGGATCGGCGTCACGGCAGTGTCCTGCGGGCGCGACCGACGAGCACCGCGATCCCCGCTCCCACCGCGACGGTGACGGCGAACGCCAGCGCCGCATTGCGGGCGCGGATGTCGCGCGGGGGTGTCGGCGGTGGTGGGGCGAGTACCCGCGTGTGGCTCTCCGGGGCCAGCCGGGGACCCGGGGCCACGTCGAACGTCAGCGCCGCCACCGGGTCGACGACCCCGTAGCCGACGGCGTTGTCCACGCCGTGCGCAGGGTTGTGTGCGGTCTGCCGGATCCGGTGGATGATCTGGTGCGCGCTGAGTTGCGGGTATTTCGCCCGGACCAGGGCGGCGACACCACTGACGTAGGCGGCCGAGAAACTGGTACCCCAGAACGGCATATTGCGTTCGCCGGTGCGCCCCGGTGGCAGCGCGTTCACCGGTCCTCCGGTGTGCGGTGACAGCCCGAGCACCCCGACTCCGGGTGCGGCGACTGCCACCCACGGCCCGGACAGGCTGGCCGGCAACGGCGCTCCGGTGTTGTCGACGGCGGCCACCGACAGCACGTAGTCGGAGAACCAGGACGGTGAGGACACGGTTTTCACGCCCGCCCAGTTGCGCGGATCGTCGATGTTCAGCGGGTCGGCGAGTGGGTTCTGTTCGCAGCCCTCCTCGCCCTCGTTACCGGCCGCGGCCACGATGACGGCGTCGCGGATGGTGGCCGCGTACCACAGCGCTGCGCCCAGGGTCCGTTGGTCGAGGGGGTCGGCGGCCGGCATGCACGAGGTGACGCTGAGGTTGATGACCTTCGCACCGAGGTCGGCAGCATGGACGACGGCGCGCGCCAGGGTGCTCAGGGTCCCGGCCTTGCGCAGCTGATCGGTGTTGTCGGGACGGGCATTGACGGCGGTGAACGCCCGCGAGGTCTGCCGCACGGAGATCAACACCGCGTGCGGGGCCACCCCGACGACCCCGTCGGGTGCTCCCGGTGCCGGTCCGGGGACCGCGGGAACCTCCGGTGCCGAGGGGTCGGCCGGGCCGTTGGCGGGCACGTCGGTCGGGGGTTCGGCGTCCGAGAGCAGCTCCGGCGGGGATGCCGGTGGCGGCGTGGCGGTTTTCGTCTCGGTCACGGTGACCGGCACCGGTGGCGGGTCCGGTGGACGGGCCGGGGGTTGACCGGCCAGCGGGGCCGGGCCGGCGGTGACCGGCGAGATCGCCGGCGCATCGAATGCCGGGCCGGGTGGGCGTCGCGGCGGCAACGGCGTGCCCTGGGGTGCCGCGGCGATGATCGACGCGACGATGGTGCCGTGCGAATCGCAGTCCGACAGTCCGTCGGCGCCCATGACGTAATCGCCGCCGGGGATCACCGGCAGACGCGGACTCGGGTTGACGCCGGTGTCGATGACGGCGACCGGGACGCCGGTGCCCGTCGAGTAGCGCCAGGCTGCTGCGATGTTGAGCGTGGTGAACCCGGGCGCGGTGGTGCCGGCGTCGGGTTCGGCGACGGTGATCGGCTCGGCGCAGCGGTTGGATTGCCGCATCGGTTCCTCGGGTCCGGGCTGCTGGTCGGCGGGTACCTGGGCGGGATCGACCGCCGGAGCCGGGATCGCCTGAGCCACAACGATGTTTGCCCCGAACGCCAGTAGCAGCGTCGCCGCCAGCGCCCCGGCGCGAGGTGCCCGGTCGGATCCAGCCGGGGTCAGCGCATCCGCACCCATGCGAACAGCCCTCCGATCCAGGCCGCCAGCGGCAGCGCGATCACTATGGCGACCAGCTCGGCCCACTCGGCCGCCATCCGGACCAGCGGGGTGAACCGGGTGGCCGGCACCAGCAGCGCGGCGATCAGCACCAAGGCGCCGAAGCCCGTCAACGCCGCGACGGCGCAGATCAGCGCCGAACCCGAGTCAGCCGGGGCCGCCCACAGATAGCGGGAAACTCCGGCACAGACGGCGACGATCACCCCGACCAGCAGCGCGGCGCTCTGCTTGCGGTCGGCGAAGTTACGGGCCCGGATGGCGAAGATGACCAGGAACAAGCCGGCCAGCCAGGCCGCGGCGGTCGCCCTGGGCCGACCGGGCATCAACGTCAGCCAGACCGCCGGCGGCAGTGCGACGGCGATCGCGGCGCAGAGCCCGGTCAGCACCGCGTTGCCACGGCGGGCGGCCGCGGCGATGTCGGCGCCGCGCGCGGTGGTGTCGGAGTTCGGCTCGGCGTCGGTGCCCCGCTCATCGACCGGTGCGACGGCGTCGGCGGGCAGTCCGTCGGCCCGGCGGAACAGGTCGCGGCCAGTGATCGAGCCGAAATGCGGCGGCCGGATCCGGGCCGCGCGCAGCGCGATGGTGGGGGCCAGGGTCACCGCCAACAGCAATGCGATCAGCCCGATCATGCCCAGCCACTGCGCCGGCACCGGTCGCCACATCCGCAGCGCCGCGGCGCCGTCGAGCAGCGTGCACAGGCTCACCAGGGTGGCGGTGACGGCGGTTGCCGCCGGATCCGGCCGGCCGCGCAGCGCGCCGACCCCGACCACGGCGACGGCGGCGGTCAGTGCGCCGATGAACACGTGCGCCGCCCCGAGTGGTCCCGGCGCGGCGGTTGCCGCCGCCACCGCCAGTGCCGGTACCGCCGCCGCCCCGAACCCGGTTCGCAGCTCGGTGCGTCGCGGCCACAACCGCCGGACGACGACGGCCGCGAACAATGCCGCCACGCCGGGCGCACCGGTCACCAGGGTGGTCAGTACGGAGTCGTCGGTCAGTCGGTGCCGGATGCCGGCGGCCAGCAAGGTCGCCGTCGCTGCCAGCAACGCAACCAGTGCCAGGTGCACGGCGGTCCGGGCGGTCATCGGGGTGAACAGTGCCCTCCCCGTCCGGGCCAGACCGGTCGACAGCGACTCGCACTGCGCCTCGAATGGATCGCCGGCGCCCGGCGGTGCCAGCATCAACGCCTCCCCGTCCTCCACCCCGAGCTCGTCGAAGGACTTCTCGGGTTCCAGGCGGGTTCCGTTGACGCGCAGGAACTCATAGCCGGTGCCGGTCTGCAGTCCGGTGCCGCCCCGGCGACGGAGTTCCTCGTCGAGCAGTTCCACCGCGTTGTCCAGGAACGCCTCGATGGGCACGGCGGCCGGATACACCTGGGAGATCAGTTGGTCGCCACAGATCACCGCCACCGCGCAGCGGGCGGGCAGTCTGACCGTCGGGCCCGCCTGGACCGCGGACACCATCACCGCGGCCTGTCGGCGTCCGGGGTGTATTTGTCAGCCAGGGTCGCGGTGATCTCGGTCAGTCGCAGCCGGGTGCGCCGGGCGGCCTCGTGTTCGACATCGATGATGCCGCCCTTGGCCAGATGCGGGTCATACGGGAGGAATTCGACACTGGCTCCGCATTGGGCGAAGCGTTCGGTGAGGTATCCGCGGGCCGCGGGGTCGTCGCGGTCATGCGCGTCGTTGAGGATGACCATGCTGCGGGATACCAGGTCGTGGTGGCCCATCGCGCGCAGCAGGTCCACCGAACGGGTCACCGGCAGCGAGGAATCCGGGGTCAGACCGGAGACGAAGACCAGGGTGTCGGTGGCCTCCAGCACCGATTCCAGCACCGGGTGCTCCAGGTCGTCGCAGGTGTCCACCACGATCACCGTGTGCGTGCGTCGCAGCCGGGACAGCACTCCGGAGAACATCTCCGGGGTCAGTGGGCGCGACTGGTCCGATGACCGGTTGCCGGCGAGCACGTCGAGGCCGATATCGTTCTGACCCAGGTATTCCCGGATGTCGGCGTAGCCCTGCACGTCCGTGTCGGCGAGCACTGCCGCGTAGTCGCCGGGTGGGTTCTCGTCGATGCGTCCGGCCAGCGTGCCGAATCCCGGGACGGCGTCGACGGCGACGACGTTCTCCGGTCGGGCACCGCGGAAGACCGCGCCGATGGCCGCGGTGACGGTGGATTTGCCGACCCCACCCTTGCCGGAGACCACCGTGATGACGTACTGCTTGCGGATGTGACGCCGGATCCGCTCGCAGAGTTCCCGGTAGTGGCGCTCGGCGCGGGACTCCCCGAGGTTCAGGCCGGTGAAGGTGGCGGTGTAGACCGCGCGGCGCCAGCCCGAGCCCGGCGGTATCTTGCGCGGCGCCACCATGTCCGAGATCCGCAGTGAGCCGGATACCGACTCCCCGTCGCAGACGGCCGTTCGGCCGACAGTGTCCCCCATCGTGCTCACACCACCTTCCGGTAGGAATACCAATCCGATTCGGCCGGCAACCGGCCCAGCATCGCGCCCACCGCGGCCATGATCGCCCGGGAGGTGCCCGGGCCCGCGATCAGCCACCGTCGGCCCGCGCGAACGACGACCTCCGCGACGATCCGGCCCTCGGGGGTGTCGAGCACGGTGACCGCACCCGCTTCCACGACCGCTCGCGCCCCGCCGTCGACACCGGACTGCACGGCGACCACCCCCGCCTGGGCGGACTTCTCCGGGTCACTGGCTAGCGAGAGCAGCCGGATCTGTTCACCGTCGAGACCTTGCGATCTCAGCAGGGCCCGCATCGCCGTCGTGTCACGCACGCCGGCCACCGCTTCGGCGGGCAGCGTCACCGGTTTCAGCGGTGCCGGTTCGGCGCGTCCGCACAGCCGGTCGATTTGCTCGCCGATCAGCGCGGTCGCACCGAGCAGGGTGGTCGAGGTGCCGGCCGGTCCGATCCGCACAAGGTCGTCGCAGCGTTCCAACACCACCCACCACTGGGCGAACCGGGCCAGCAGCACCCGCGCGGGCGGTCCCGGTGCGGGGGTTACCACGTTGACCACCAGGGCGATATCGCGGCGTTCCGCCACGGTCAGCCATTCCGCTACCGGCGGGTCCACCCTCCCGGCGTCGTCGATCAAGCCGCAGCGGCGCAGCTCCTCGGCGATCGGCAGCCCCAGCGCGGATTCCCGGGTTTCGGCGCGCGGAAGATGCGGGCGCAGGCCCAGTTCGGGGCCGAGCACCTCAATGCCGGTGAGTACCTGAAGTACCCACAGGCCGTCGATGGTGGTGGTCAGCACTCGCCGGACCCGCTCGGTCAGCCGAAGAAATTGGCGACGGTCTGATCGGTGATGGCGGCGCTGTCGCACACGGTCTGCACGGCACCGCCGTGGTTGCCGACCGTCTCGGCGAGGTGTTTGAGCGCGCGCAGCAGCTCCTGCTGGTGCAGGAAGAAACCGTCGGCGCCGATGCCCTGGAAATCGGCGACCAGGGCGTTGGTCTTGGCTTCGACGTCACCGCTGATGTCGGCCAGTCCGACGCCGTGCTGCACCGTCTGCCCCGCCGCGTCCAGGATGGTCGGCAGCGCGTAGGTGATCTTGTCCATGTTCGGGTCTCCTTGTCAGAGAGGGGATTAGCCGGGTCTCAGAACGGCGTCGGGCTGGTGGCGTTGAGGACCTGGCAGATCTTGTTGGCCGCGTCGGCCTCGTTCTGCTCGACGAAGTCGGCGGTCTTGGCCAGCCCGTTCGCCAGGAAGATGCCGTGCTGGACGGCGCGCTGCAGATCACTTTCGATGGAGATCGCCGCGTTGGTGGAGGTGTTCTGGGTGAGGCCCTGGAACACTCCGGGTGCGGCGATGTTCTGGTGGGTGGCCAGGTACTGGGTGGCGACCGCGCCGGCGGTCTCCAGCGCGGACATGATGGAGTTGCGGGCCTCGCGCAACTGGGTGGGCGGAACGTCGAATGTCGTCATGGTGGTCTCCCTGGCGGTAGCGGACTCCGGATGGGTTCCGATCTGACTGTGAGCGTAGGCCGATTCGATGATTCGTCACTTCGGCCTCGACGGGAGCTGTGGATAACCTGCCGATGTCCACAGACTGGAAGTGGTTTGGGCACAGCGGATCCCCGGGCATCGTTGCGATGCCCTCGATCTGACTGACGGTCTAGTCGATGTCCGCCATCGGCAGCCTCAGTCCCGGGTCGCCGGCGAACCGGCGACCACCTTCACTCGGCTGATGTCTTCTGCCCGGCCGGATCCCGTCCCGGCCCGGCCCAACATTCCCGGCGCCATCGGCATGGCGGCACCGCCGGTGGCGACCCGCGCCTCGGCGGCGTTGAGTGTCCCGGCGGTGCGCCACCCGGTCGGCCGGCCGCCCGATTCCGGGGCGAAGTTCGACGACGGCCGGGTGTAGCTGGTCAGCCCGACGGCCGCGCCGCGGACCGGGCCGGCACCGGCGGTCGGGCCCAGGCCGGCGGACACCGGAACCCCGCCCGTGGCGCGAACCGGTTCGGCCGTCCGCGGCACCGCCTCTTCGGCCGACTCCGGGGCCAACGCGGTTTCCCCTCGCCCGAACGATCCGAACATCCCGGGCAGCGACTGGAACGCACCGAAGGCGGTCTGCCCCAGTTGCATCGGTATTCCGGTGACGGTTTGCATCAGCTGCGAGCCCACCTGGCCGACCTGCTGGGTGACGCCGGAGACCTGCCCGATCACCGAGTCCATCCCCTGGGCCGGACCACCCGCGGCCTCCCCGGCCAGGCCCGCGGCTGCCTTGGACGCCTGCATGGCGGTACCGGCGGCGCCCGCCGCCGTCGCCTCGGCGACCGCGGCACCGGCCTCCGCCGGCGCCGCCGGGGAAGCGCCCATCGCCGTGATCGGCGGCGGGACGGCCAGCGCCGGGATCAGCGCCATCAGGGTGGCCGAGTACCCGGTTCCCACCCCGGCGTTGTTGGGCCACATGCCCCCGAAGTACTCCACGTCCTTTTCGATGATCTGCGGTGTCAGCATCCCCAGCGCCGGAATATTGGCTGCGCACAACGCTTCCCATTGGACACGGTTTCCCTCGCACAGGGCCGCCGGGATCATCGTCGAGGTGGCCGTCAGGTAGGCGTTGATGGCGGTGGCGAACACCGGCGGTTTCTCCATCAACCACGCCGAGAGCAGGTGCAAGGTGGTGTTGAGCATCGTCTGGGTCAGCTGCGAGCCGATTCCGGCGACGCCGACGAACTCCGGTGCCAGTGCCGCCGCGTTGCCCATCGACACTCCGGCGGCGGTTTCGCAGCCGGCGAGTTCCATGGCGTAGCCCACGGCTGCGGCCGCGGTGGTGCCGACTCCGGCGCCTGCCCGGAGGATGAAGTCGTTCACCTCCGGTGGGCGGGCCGCCCAGAAGTCGGTCATCAGCCGAGGACGGAGCCCACGCTGGTCGCCAGCCGTCGCAGCGACTCGGTCGTCTCGAAGGTCACTCCGGCCAGCCCCTGCGCACCGGCGAACAGCCCCCGCTGGGCCGTGTGTTCAGCGGCCGCGCCGAGATAGGAGGCACCGGTGGCGTTGCAGGCGGCGGCGAAGGCCGCCGAGACCGGATCGGCACCCATCGGCAGGACGCTGATCAGCGTCGCGGCGCCGCCGGCGGTGACTGCTCCAAGTTCCGCGGTGATGGCCGCTTCGACCGCGGCCGACAGGCCGACACCTTCCGGTGAGACGTTGAGAAGTGGTTCGCCCATTGGATTTCTCCTCCCCCACTCCACAATTCGCGATCGACGGCGCGTGCGGATCGTTAGAGCATAGGCCCGTTCCGGGCGGCTGGAAAGAGATAGTTGCGGAGGAAAATAAACTTTCTGCGAAACGGCTGTGAGTCAGCGCCGAAGCTCCCGGCCGGCGTCGAAACGCTCCTCTTCCTGGCCGAGATACCAAGCGTGCCAACGCTGCCAGCGTCGCATCGAGGATTCCTGCCAGTGCCGGTCCAGCTCCGGGGAGAACCGCCGGGCGATTTCGGCGGCGGCGATCAGCGGTGCGCGGCCGACGAGCAGGGCCGCCCCGGGCAGGCCGCTGGGTAGTGCGTAGTGCCGCCGGTTCCACGGCAGCATGAACAGGCGCGTGTAGCCGGCCTGCAACTGCAGGTGAAATCGTGCCCGCAGCCGGTCGGAGGTGCGGGCACCCGCCGGCGGGGTGAAGGACGGGACGAACGCCTCGACCAACTCCGGTCCCAGCGGTCCGGAGTCGTGCTTGCGGGTGGCGTCGAAGTAATACAGCAGCCGCAGCCCGTCGGCGACGGTCTCGGGGTACATCTCGTCGACCCGGCAGCCGACCAGGTGCCCGAGGTACCGGTTGAAGTGCAGCACCGCCCGCATCTCGGCCGGCGAGGTCAAAAACCCCAGTGCGAACAGTCCGAAGGCCGGCCCGACGCTGCCGCCGAGCAGGGTCAGCATCATCTCGGACTGACTGATCGGCAGGCCGTGGACCTCGGCGTCCCACTCCGGGTGTTCGGCCACCCGGGCGCGCACCGAGACGTGCATGACCCGGACCTTCAGCGATACCTCGCGGGCCTTGGACCCGGGCGTCAGAACCGCACCGGGTTGGCAGACCTCCAGCCACCAGCGGGTGGTCTCCAGATAGCGGTGCAGCGCGCTCTTGCCGGCGTAGCCGCCGGACAGCGACAGCGGGACCGCCAGGGATCCCTCGGTGTAGGTGTCCATGGTCCCGGCATTGCCGACCGCGCCGAGGCTGTAACCCCAGCGCCGCCACACCGCCGCGCCCGCCTCGATCAGCTCGGGGTCAACCCAGTCCGGGACGGTTTCGAATTCGGCGAACAGCTCACGCATGGAGTCCGGGGCGTCGGCCACGTTGTCGATGCCGACCGCCAATGCCTCATCGAGCAGCTCGCGGGCCCGGTCGGGTCCCATCTCGCCGTGGTAGGTCTGCGCGACGAATCGTTCGGCGACCGGATCGCCGGCGGTGTGGCCGGCGAGAAACGCCGCGGCCACCTCGTCGGAGGGCAGCAGATCGAAACCCGTCACCTGCTTGACGCGGTCACGCAGCCGCTGGTGCGCTGGGTTAACGGTCAACTCCACGTCGGCCTCCGTCCCGCTGGACAACCCCCCTAGGCTAACCCGGTGCTCGACTACATACGCGACAGTACCGAGATCTACCGGCAGTCGTTCGCCGCGATCCGGTCCGAGGCCGACCTGTCGGCGTTTCCCGGCGACGTGGCGGCGGTCGTCGTTCGGATGATCCACACCTGCGGGCAGGTGGATCTGCCCGAGCACATCGCGTTCACCCCGGGAGTCGTCGAGCGGGCTCGCGCCGCACTGGCCGCCGGGGCGCCGGTGCTCTGCGATTCGTCGATGGTGGCGGCCGGGATCACCCGCTCGCGGCTGCCGGCCGACAACGAGGTGATCGCCCTGGTGGCCGATCCGCGGGCGCCGGAGCGGGCCGCCGCGACCGGCAACACCCGCTCGGCCGCCGGGGTGGAGCTGTTCGCCGATCGCCTCGCCGGCGCGGTGGTGGCGATCGGCAATGCGCCCACCGCACTGTTCCGGCTGCTGGAGCTGCTCGACGAGGGCGCTCCGGTGCCCGCCGCGGTGCTGGGCGGCCCGGTCGGGTTCGTCGGATCGGCCCAGTCCAAGGAGGAGCTGATCCGCGATCCGCGTGGCATGGACTACCTGGTGGTGACCGGCCGCCGGGGTGGCAGCGCGATGGCCGCCGCGGCGGTCAACGCGATCGCCAGCACCAGCGAGTCGACCGTGCCGGCCAGGCGGCGAGGTGGCACCGAATGAACCCGGGCATCCTCTACGGTGTCGGCCTGGGACCCGGGGACCCGGAGCTGGTGACGGTCAAGGCAGCCCGGGTGATCGGCGCGGCCGACGTGGTGGCGTATCACAGTGCCCGGCACGGGAAGTCGATCGCACGCCGGATCGCCGAACCCTATCTGCGTGCCGGCCAGACCGAGGAGCACCTGGTGTACCCGGTCACCACCGAGACCGTCGACCATCCCGGCGGCTATGCCGGGGCCATGGAGGACTTCTACGCCGAGGCCGCCGCGCGTATCGCCGCGCATCTGGCGGCCGGCCGGGATGTGGCGCTGCTGGCCGAGGGCGATCCGCTGTTCTACAGCAGCTACATGCACATGCACTCCCGGCTGACGCAGCGGTTCTCCGCGGTGATCGTGCCCGGGGTGACCGCGGTGAGCGCGGCGTCGGCGGCGGTGGCCACCCCGCTGGTGACCGGCGAGGAGATCCTGACCGTGCTGCCGGGCACCCTCGGTGGCGCCGAGTTGGCCCGGCGGCTGGCCGACACCGACGCCGCGGTGGTGATGAAGCTGGGCCGCTCGTTCCCGAAAGTGCGCCGCGCCCTGGAGGATTCCGGCCGCATTGGCGACGCCTACTACGTCGAGCGGGCCAGCACCGCCGACCAGCAGGTGGCACCGGCGGATCAGGTCGACGCCGACACGGTGCCGTACTTCTCACTCGTTCTGGTGCCCGGTGGCCGCTCAGTCGCCGCGGCGGCCGGTGAGGTTGTGGTGGTGGGCCTGGGTCCCGGGGATCCGGAGTGGCTCACCCCGCAGAGCCGCCGGGAGCTGGCCGCGGCGACGGATCTGATCGGCTACGGCCCCTACCTGGACCGGGTGGCCTCGCGCGCCGGGCAGGTCCGGCACCCGTCGGACAACACCGATGAGCCGGAGCGGGCCCGGCTGGCCTGCCGGCTGGCCACCGAGGGACGACGGGTCGCGGTGGTGTCCTCCGGGGATCCCGGGGTGTTCGCGATGGCGACGGCCGTGTTGGAGGAGGCCGTGAACCACCCCGGCGTGAACGTGCGGGTGATCCCGGCGATGACGGCCGCCAATGCCGTCGCGAGCCGGGTCGGGGCCCCGCTGGGGCACGACTATGCCGTCATCTCGCTGTCCGACCGGCTCAAGCCGTGGGACGTCATCGCGGCACGGCTGCGGGCGGCGGCGGCCGCCGATCTGGTGCTGGCGATCTACAACCCGGCGTCGAAGTCGCGGACCTGGCAGGTCGCCGCGATGCGGGACCTGCTGCTGGAGTACCGGGACCCGTCGACGCCGGTGGTGCTCGGCCGCGATGTCGGCGGTGCGGGCGAACGGGTGCGGGTGGTGACGCTCGGCGAGCTGGATCCGGCCGAGGTGGACATGCGGACACTGCTGATCATCGGCTCGTCGCAGACCGTGCGCGACGGGGACCGGGTGTTCACCCCGCGGCGGTATCCGGGAGCGGTTGAGTAGATTTGCCCACGGATGCCCGAGTGAGCATTTTCGGCAGGGAAACACCACAACCCCTGCTCCGTACCACCTACGCCTACTTCGTCCAGTCCGCGATCGCCTTCGGGGTGTCGTTCGGCGCGCTGGCGCTGGGCGTCACCTTTCTACCGATCTCGGTCTGGCAGCGCGGCTTCCTCGCCGTCTGCGGGCTCTTCCTGGTGACCAGTTGCTTCAATCTGGCGAAGGTCATCCGCGACCAGCACGAGGCACAACTGATCCGCAACCGGGTCGACGAGGCGCGCATCGAGCAGATGTACGTCGACCACAATCCGCTCAAAGGCGTCGGCTGAGACGTTCCCACCCTCATCCATCCGGCCACCGACACCGACGTGTCGGTGGCCGGACACGTTCATCGGCACGTTCAACCAGATCCTCGCCACGCCCGGCTGATTCCCCTCCGGTGGTGTCGCGGGCGCCTACCCTGGGGCACCATGACGACTCCCCCGGTTGACCGGCTGGTCCTCTACAAACACGGCATCGCCCTGGTCGGGCGCAGCGGGCCGCTGGACGGCGACTTCGAGCTGACCCTGCGCCGCGACGACATGCCCGACGTGCTGAAGTCGCTGACCGTGGACGTCGTCGACGGACAGGCCTCCGTCGGAGCGATCTCCTTCGACACTCCCGCCGAACCGAGCGCCGAGCTCGCGACGCGCAATCTGCTGCTCGATGCCGGCGACGCGCTGCGCGGTCTGCTCGATGCGCTGCGCGGGCGCGCCGTGGCGGTTCGCGGACCCGAAGATCAGATCCACCGCGGTGAGGTGGTCGGTGTCGACGACTCCGGGCGAGACCGCCGGGTGCTGGTGCTGCGCACCGATGCCGGCGCCATCCGCTTGGTGGACCTGACCACGGCGCTCGGTGTGGAACTCATCGAGGAGCCCTCCCGCCAGGATCTGGAGTACTTGATCGATAGGTCGCGCGCGGTATCCGCCGGGCCGAATTGCCAGGTGCGGGTTGAGGTTCGGGGCAGCGCCGAGCAAGCCCACCTGTACTACCTGGTGCCCTCGCCGATGTGGCGAGTGTCCTACCGGCTGGTGCGCGACGGCGAGAAGCTGACCCTGGCGGCGATGGGCATCGTGCACAACCCGGTCGATGAGGACCTGACCGACGTGCGATTGACGCTGACCACCGGCCAACCGGTGAGCTTCGACATCGACCTGTACCACGCGAGGGAGGTCCGCCGCACCGTCGTGGAGGAACGCGAACGGGTGGCCGACTTCGAAGAGGATCTCTCACTCGACGGCGCCAGCATGCCGTCCCCCACCGGCACAGCCCGCTCGATGGCGATGGCCACCCGCGGAAGCGCATACGGCGACGCCGCAGCGAGGGTCGAAACCGGTGACCGCGGTGAGTATTTCGAGTATCGACTGGGCATGCCCGTGTCGCTCCAGCGCGGCGGCGCGGCGATGGTCCCGCTGGCGGTCTGCGAGGTCGAGGGCGTACAGCGTGAGCTCGTCTGGTCCGGCGGCACCAACCGCGCTCCGTCGATCACCCTCTCCTTCGTCAACAGCACACCGCTTGTCCTTGAGGAGGGACCGGCGGTGATCTACGAGGACGGCGGCTATGCCGGAGAAGCGATGCTCGGCTTCTGCGCCCGCGGCGCGGACGTCCGGCTGTCCTTCGCCAAGGACCTGTCGGTGCGCTGCTTGCGTTCCCCTCAACACAGCACCGTGACCGCTCGGGTACGGCTGGCCGAGGAGGGCGTGATTGAGGAGCAGCGCCGGGAGATCCTGCACCGCATGAGTGTCAAGAACGACCATGACAAGCCCGTCACCGTGGTGTTCGAGTTCTCCGCCGACCCTGAGCACCAGGTCACCGCTGGGGAGAACGCGATCGCGCTGGCCGCGCGCGATGACGGCTACACGCGCCGTTTGCAGGTGACGGCGCCCGCGCACTCGAAAGTCGCGGCGACAGCGCTCGAGACCTGGGCCGACTACCGGCGCACCTCCTACATTCATCTGTCGCCGAACCAGCTCGAACAGTGGACCCGAGACCGGTTTCTGGACGCCGACACCATCGGTGAGCTTTCCGGCGTACTGGCCGCGTGGGAGCAGGCCCAGCGGGCGGATACCCGATGTGAGCAGTTGGCCGTCGAGCGCGACGAGGTATTCGAGGCGCAGTCCCGGATCGCCGAGCAGCTTGAAGTGCTCGGAACCGAAGGCACCGAGGGTGAGCTACGGGCCCGTCAGGTCGGCGAGCTGCAGCGACGTATCGCCCAGGTCACTGCCATCGAGGCAGGTATCGCCGAGATCCGCGCCGACGCCGCCGCGGCTCGCCAGGCGGCCACCGATGCTCTGGGCGCACTTATCGGCTCCTGACCCAGGCCACCGCGTCGTCGACGGTGCCGACGGACCGCACGTCCGGCGCCGGCGGCCGCGCGATCATCACGATGTCGATACCCAGGTCGGTGGCGGCGTCGATCTTCGCCCGGGTCATCGATCCCCCGCTGTTCTTGGTGACCAGCGCATCGATCCGGTGCTCGCGCAGCAGTGCCCGCTCGCCGTCGTAGGTGTAGGGACCGCGGGACAGCAGTACCTCGTTGCGCTCAGGCAGGGTGTCGGGTTCCGGGGGTGTCACGGCGCGGATCAGAAACCACGCCGGGCTGCCCGCGAACGCCTGCGTTCCGGAGCGTCCGGTAGTCAAAAACACTCGCCGGTAACCATTTTTGTCGACGACGGCGGCCGCCTCGGCGTTGGATCCCACCGTGATGGCCCCGGCTGGGTCCCAGGCGGGCCGCGCCAGCCGCAGCAGCGGGAGTTCCAGGGTTGCGCACGCCGCGGCCGCGTTGGCGCTGATTCCCGCCGCGAACGGGTGGGTGGCGTCGACGACCGCGTCCACCCGGTGCTGCCCCAGCCAGCCGATCAGCCCGTCGACACCGCCGAACCCGCCGATGCGGACCTCGCCGACGGGCAATGCCGGGTCGGGCACCCGCCCGGCCAGGGAACTGATCACCTCGACGTCGGGGTGCAGCCGAGCCGCGAGCGCGCGGGCCTCGGCGGTGCCGCCCAGCAACAGGATGCGCATCAGTGCCTCGTTCCCCGCCGGCGCCCGGTGGAGTACAGGTAGCTGTCGGTGAATCCCTCCGCGGCCAGCACGTCGCCGACGAAGATCACCGCGGTCTTGGTGATTCCGGCGAGCCGCAGCGACGTGGCGATGCTGTCCAGGGTTCCGCGCACGACGGTTTCGGTCGGCCAGCTGGCGCAGGCCACCACGGCGACCGGGGTGTCCCCGGCCAGCCCGCCCGCGCGCAGATCGGCGACCACCGTGTCGATCTGGGCGGCGGCCAGGTGCAGCACCACGGTGCCGTGCCCGGCCAGGCTGCCCAGGTCTTCGCCGGCCGGCATGGCGGTGGACAGCGTGGCCACCCGGGTCAGCGTCACCGTCTGGGCGACACCGGGCACGGTGAGCTCGCGGCCGAGAACCGCGGCGGCCGCCGCGAACGCCGGCACCCCGGGCACCACCTGGTAGTCGATGCCGAGTTCATCCAGCCGGCGGCACTGTTCGGCCAGGGCGCTGTAGAGCGACGGGTCTCCGGAGTGCAACCGGGCCACGTCGTGACCGGCCGCGTCCGCCGCGGTGAGTTCGTCGATGATCTGTTCCAGCGTCAGCGGCCCGGTGTCGACGACCCGGGCGTCCAGCGGGCACAGCGCCAGCAGGTCCTCGGGCATGATGGACCCGGCGTACAGGCACACCGGGCAGTGTTGCAGCAGCCGCTGGCCGCGGACGGTGATCAGGTCCGCCGCGCCGGGTCCGGCGCCGATGAAATAGACGGTCATCGGATCAGTGTCCACTGGGTGACTGGGAAGGCGGGCCGCCACCCGGTGAAACCGCCGATCGGCTCACCGCGGTAATGCTGGAAACGCTGGAGTTCACCGCCGAATTCCGAATGGTTCTGTATCAGAACGGCTTCCGACTCGGCAGTGACGGCGTTGGCCACCAGCCTGCCGCCCGGGCGAAGTCGCTGCAGACAGGCTGTCAGCAAGCCCGGGGTGGCCAGTCCCCCGCCGATGAAGATGGCGTCGGGGTCCGGCGCGTCGGCCAAGGCGTCGGGCGCCGCTCCCCGTAGCTGCAGGGTTACCCCGAATGCCGTGGCGTTGGCGGTGATTCGCGCAGCACGTTCCGGGTCGCGCTCGAATGCCACCGCTCGGCAGCCGTTTCCGGCTCGGCACCATTCGATGGCGATGCTGCCCGACCCCGCGCCGACGTCCCAGAGCAGCTCACCGGGTCGCCGGGACAGCGCGGCCAGGGTGACCGCGCGCATCGACTGTTTGGTGAGCTGGCCGTCGTGCGCGAATTCCGCATCCGGCAGCGGCGTCAGAATCCGCGCGTCCGGGAGGTAGTGCACGGCAATGATATTGAGTGGATCGATATCGGTCGGCGGGTTCTGCGCCCACTGCGCGGCGGTCCCGCCGAGACGGCGCTCGGCCGGCCCACCGAGGTGTTCCAGGACGGTGAGCTCGGAGTCGCCGCGGCCGGTGCCGGCCAATAGCCGGGCCAGCGCGGTCGGGGTGGTTTCGTCGCGGGACAGCACGACGGCGCGCCCGCCACGGCGCACCGCGGTGACCGGTTCGGCGTCGACGACCCGGATCACCTCGGTGCCGTCGACCGGCCAGCCCAGCCGGGCGCAGGCCAGCGCGACGCTGGACACCGCCGGGATCACCCGGACCCGCTCGGCGCCCAACGTCCGGGTCAAGGTGGTGCCGATACCGTGCAGCAGTGGATCGCCGGAGGCCACGACGTGCTGATCACCGTCCTGGCCGCCGAACAGGCCGGGTAGGGCGGGCAGCAGTGGCGATGGCCAGGGGCGCCGCTCGGCGGTGACGGTGTCATCGAGCAGCTCCAGCTGCCGGGGCGCCCCGTGCACGACGGTCGCCCGGCGCAGTTCGGCGCGGGCGGGCTCCACCAGGCCGGCCATGCCGTCGTCGCCGATGCCGACCACCACGATCATCGCAGCCCTCCGCCGATTCGATCGCTCCCTCGCTGCGCTCGCTCGCTCCTCATCTCAGGCCCTCCGCCGATTCGATCGCTCCCTCGCTGCGCTCGCTCGCTCCTCATCTCAGGCCCTCCGCCGATTCGATCGCTCCCTCGCTGCGCTCGCTCGCTCCTCATCGGGGCATCCTGCGCCACACCGCTCTCGGCACCAACCGGGTGACGAACGCCAGCACTCCCACCGTCCGCGGCACCCACACCGATCCCCTGCCGCGCCGCAGCGCCCGCACGGCCGCCGCGGCGACCTGCGCCGGGGTGCTGGCCAGCGGTGCGGGGTCCATGCCGGCGGTCATCCGGCCGATGACGAACCCGGGCCGCACGATCAGCAGCTGCACGCCGGAGCCGTGCAGCGCGTCGGCCAGACCGCTGGCGAACCCGTCCAAACCGGCCTTGGCCGATCCGTAGACATAGTTGGCGCGGCGCACCCGGGCCCCGGCGATCGAGGAGAACACCACGATGCGGCCGCGGCCGGCGCCGCGCATCCGCTGGGCCAGCAGGGTGAGCAGGTTTACCTGGGCGACGTAGTCGGTGTGCACGACGGCCACCGCGTGCTCGGCGTCGACCTCGGCGCGGGCCTGGTCGCCGAGCAGCCCGAAGGCCAGCACGGCGGTGTCGATCGGACCGTGTTCGGTGACCAGTTCGTCGAGCACGGCGGCGTGCGACGGCAGATCGTCGGCGTCGAAGGCCTTGACGTGCACGGCGTGGGCGCCGGCCGCCCGCAACGCGGCAACCTGGCCATCGAGGCGATCGGCGCCGCGGGTGGTCAGCACCACGGTGGCGTCCCGGCAGAGCCGCAGCGCCAGCTCGCCGCCGATCTCGCTTCGGCCGCCGAAAATCACCACTACTGCAGGAGTGTCTGCCACGCAGGTGATTATCACCTGCGCTAGCGTGGACAGTGATGCCGCACGCAACGACTCGCCTTACCGACGACGCCCTGACCTTTCTCACCGAACGTCATCTGGCGATGCTGACCACCCTGCGCGCCGACGGATCACCGCACGTCGTGGCCGTCGGGTTCACCTTCGACCCGAAGACGCACATCGCCCGGGTGATCACCAACGGCGGGTCCCAGAAGGCCGTCAACGCCGAGCGCGGCAAGGTCGCCGTGCTGAGCCAGGTCGACGGCGCCCGCTGGCTGTCGCTGGAGGGCGCCGCCTCGGTCAACACCGACTCCGACGCCATCCGCGACGCCGAGCTGCGTTACGCCCAGCGCTACCGCACTCCGCGGATCAACCCGAACCGGGTGGTCATCGAGGTGCACATCGAGCGGGTGCTGGGTTCCTCCGGCCTGCTCGACCACGGCAAAACCGCGGACTGAGGGCCCCGGCCCGGGGCGTGGAGTCGAGTCAGAACGTCGAGCTGTTCTCCGGGCCTAGCACGAAACCGTGCGGAGTCCTCGGGGTTGAGTTGTCAGGACGCCCCGAGTCGAAGCTGAGGACACAGGCCGTCATCGCCTTGTCCACCGCGCAGGTGCCTGTCCATCCGCTACGGGTGAACACGACCTTGCTGCCGGCCGGCAACAACTTCGACTTCGCCTGCCCAGTTGCGGACGCGGAGTCGGTGAACTTGCCGGCTTCCATGTAGCTCGCTGTTGCGGTGTTCTGGTCGACCCCCGGAATCGGGCCGGTACAGGTGGCGGTGTCCCACATGCCCCGGATATTGATCACCACACTGCAGTCCTGGCCGGCGGGGGTGCTGAACTGCACGCTGCTCACCGCGCCGTTGTAGCCGCTGGTCGGGATGGCGACCCAATAGTCGTCCGTGTTCACCGTGGTGTAGCGGTCCAGGTCCGGCATCGGCGAATCAGCGTTGGCCGGCGGCACCAGAGCCAGACCTGCGGCGGCCAGGCCGCCGATGCATACCACGGTCCCAAGGGTCTTCACCCTGCCAATTTAACACCGGCGCGCAGCACGTCCTCGACGCTTTTCTGCCCACCCGAGGCACCAGGCCGGTAGCTCAGTGCCCGGGAACGTTCAGCGTCAGCTCAATCGGCTCGACGTCGACGTCGAGGTCGTCGTCCATGCTCAGTCTTGCGACTAGATCTGCGCCACTCTCAGTCAACACGCGGCACTCCCCGATCGAGAACAACCAACGTCGGTTGCCGACGCCACCGCACGCCGCTACTGCGCCACCGGCACCACGACGAGCTCGTGCGGCCGGGCGTTGAGCGGCTCGGCGCCGTCGTCGGTCACCACCACGATGTCCTCGATGCGCGCACCCCAGGCGCCCGGGAAGTAGATGCCCGGCTCCACCGAGAACGCCATACCCGGCGCCAAAGGCAGGTCGTTGCCCGCCACGATGTAGGGCTCCTCGTGCACCGACAGGCCGATCCCGTGCCCGGTGCGGTGCACGAAGTACTCGGCCAGACCCGCCCGCTCGAGTACGTCACGCGCCGCGGCGTCGACCTGCTCGGCGGTGACGCCGGGCCGCACCGCGGCGACCGACGCCCGCTGCGCCTGCAAAAGCACCGAATACTGTTGCGCCACCGCCGGATCGGGCTCCCCCAAGCTGTAGGTGCGGGTGCAGTCGGAGTTGTAGCCCGGGTCGACGGGTCCGCCGATGTCGACGACGACGACGTCCCCGGCCTGCAGCGTCCGGTCGGAGACCTCGTGGTGCGGGTCGGCGCCGTGCGGTCCGGAGCCGACGATGATGAACGCCGCCTCGGTGTGTCCCTCGGCGAGGATGGCCGCCTCGATGTCGGCGGCGACCTGCGCCTCGGTCCGCCCCGGTGCCAGGAACTCCGGCACCCGCGCGTGCACCCGGTCGATGGCCGCGCCGGCTAGGCGCAGCGCCTCGATCTCGGCCGGGTCCTTGATCATCCGCAATGACCGCATCACCTCGGTGGCCAGCACCGGCAGCGTCTGCAGTCGATCGGCCAGCGGCAACAGGTGCAGCGCCGGCATCGCGTCGGCGACCGCGGCGGCCGCCGGCGCGCCGCCGAGCGCCGCGGCCACCAGCGCGTACGGGTCGTCGCCGTCGACCCAGTCCGACACCGTCACCGCCAGGTCGGGTACCGCGGATTCCCGCAGTGCCGCCAGCTCGAGTCGGGGCACCACGATCGTCGGCGTGCCGGCGGACGGGATCACCAGCGCGGTCAGCCGTTCGAAGGTCTGCGCCCGAGATCCCACCAGATAGCGCAGGTCGTAGCCGGAGGTGATGACCAGGCCGTCAAGTCCGGCGGCGGCGGTCGCGGCGGCGGCTGCGGCCAGTCGGTCGGCGTAGACGCGGGTTTCGAAGCGGCCGGCAGTCATGGCGTCCACCCTAATAGAGGCCTGCGCTTACCATCGGACGGTGGAATCCTGGGAATTGACTGCGCGGGAATGTGTTCGTGACACCCTGGCCCGCTACACCTGGTCCGGCGACGCCGGGCGCATCGAGGACCTGGCGGCCTGCTTCTGCGACGACGGCGAGCTGGAGATCCGCGGCGAAGCGGTGCTGGCCGGCCGCGCGGCGATCGTCGCGCGGCTCGGGGCGGTGACCGCCACGCCGCCGGTGGCCGGGCTGCGTCGCATCGTGCGGCACTCGATCGCCAATATCCGGTTCACCGCAGTGACGCGCGAGCGCGCCGAGGTGTCGTCCTATTTCACCGTGTTCACCGAGATCGGGCTCGATCACTACGGCCGCTACCGGGACGTGTTCGTACCGGTCGCCGGGGACTGGCTGATCGCGTACCGGCTGGCCGCCACCGATTGGAGCGCCGAGAACTCGACCATGGTTGGCTGAGCGGATGACTGCTCCCCTGGTCCTGCTCGACGGCGCCAGCATGTGGTTCCGCTCGTTCTTCGGTGTACCGTCGTCGATCACCGCGCCCGACGGGCGCCCGGTCAACGCCGTGCGCGGATTCCTCGACGCGATGGCCACGGTGATCACCGCCCAGCAGCCGCACCGGCTGGTGGTGTGCCTGGACCTGGACTGGCGGCCGCAGTGGCGGGTCGATTTGATCCCGTCGTACAAGGCGCACCGGGTCGAGCAACCCGGGAGTGCGGGAGACCCGGACGTCGAGGAGGTGCCCGACGGGCTGCCCCCCCAGGTCCAGATGATCGCCGAGCTGCTGGACGCGTTCGGCATCGTCACCGGCGGGGCGCCCGGTTTCGAGGCCGACGACGTGCTGGGCACGCTGGCGGCCCGGGAGATCGAGGATCCGGTGGTCGTGGTCAGCGGGGACCGTGACCTGCTGCAGGTGGTGACCGACGAGCCGGTGGCCGTGCGGGTGCTCTACATCGGGCGCGGGCTGGCCAAGGCGACGCTGTTCGGCCCGGCCGAGGTCGCCGAGAGGTTCGGACTTCCGCCGCAGCGCGCCGGCGCCGCGTACGCGGAGCTGGCGGTGCTGCGCGGTGATCCGTCCGACGGATTGCCCGGGGCCGCCGGTATCGGCGAGAAGACCGCCGCAACGCTGCTGTCCCGGTACGGTTCGCTGGCCGGACTGCTGGAGGCCGCGACCGACCCGGATTCCGGTGTGGCAAAAGGGGTCCGGGCCAAGCTGGCCGCCGCGGCCGACTACCTCGAGGTCGCGGTGCCGGTGGTCCAGGTGGCCACCGATGCCCCGGTGGTGCTGTCCCGGTTCAGCGACGCACTGCCGCGGACGGCGCTCGACCCCGCACGGGTGGCCGAGTTGGCCGCCGCGTACGGGGTCGAGTCGTCGATCAAACGCCTGCAGAAGGCGCTCGACGGGTTGCCGGACTGACCGTCAGTGCCAGCACATCCGGTCGGTGACTCCGTCGTTGTAGACCACCCGGGTCGGCGCCGGACCGGTCACGTCGAAATAGATGTTGCCGTGGGACTTCTGTCCCTGCTCCAGGGTCGCGCCACTGAGCGATTCCGGGCCCACCGCCCAGTACAGCGGCCGGTAGTTGGTGCCGTCGGCGGCGCGGGCGTTGAAGAACGGAATGACCGGGGTGACCGACCCCTTGACCGCCGCGACGTCCACGCTGACTTCCCACAGCTTGCCGTGGACGTCGGCGTTGGTGATCGTGTCATCGCTGGGCTCGAGCTCCTCGAGCGTGTAGGCGATGGTCACTCCGCCGTCGGTGAGTTCCTGCGTCGCGCCGAATTTGCCTTTTCCGTCGGCTGTCGCCGGTGCGGCGACGGCCAATGCCAGACCCACGGCGATCGGCGCCGCTACCAGAGTCCGTTTCGTGAACTTCATCGTGCCCCCTTGTTGGCGTAAGAAAGTTACTTACCCAATCTAACTGTTGCCGTAGGGGTTTGGAAGTCCGGCGACGGTGACGCGGGTTACTTGGGGCGGCCGACCTCGTAGGTGCCCTTGTCGTCGGTGAAGGTGACACTCACCTGACGCTTGGCGCCGTCGATGCTGACCTCGCAGGTGAAGCTGTCACCCTTCTTGACCTCGGGGTTGTTGCCGTTGTTGCACTTGACATCCTTAACGTTCTTGGCGCCGTACCCGTTGGTGTCGTCGGTCAGGATCTGCTGCACGCCCTGCTGAGCCTTGGTGATGTCCAGGGTGGTGGTGACGAAGAACCCGGGCTTCCAGAAGCCGGTGATGAGCACGGCCGCCACCACGACGGCGGCGACCACCGCGGCGATGACGGTGATGTTCTTCTTCGACGACTTGTCCGCCTCGGTACCGGGAGCTCCGGGGGCGCCGGGTGCGGCCTGGCCGGGCGCGCCGTACTGCGGGGGCGGGCCGTAGGGGGCGGCGGGCTGGGCACCGTACTGCGGATAGGGGGCCTGACCCGGCGCGGCCGGGTAGGCGGCGGGTTGTCCGTAACCGGGTGCGGGAGCCGGGGCCGACGGCGGTGCGGTGTAGGTCGGCTGCGCCTGCGGCGCGGCGTAACCCGGCTGCGCATACGCGCCGGCGCCCTGGGGCGGGTAGGCGGTGGTCGCCTGATCCGGCTGGCCCGGGGGCACACCCTGGCTCGCCGCCGGCGGACCCCACGCGGGTGCCGCGGGCGGGGGGGCGGGGATCGGAGCGATGGTGGTGGCCTGGTCGACGGGCGGAACCGGTTGCTGCCAGGCGGACGGCGCCTGCCACGGCGTCTGCGTGGTCGGCTGCTCCGCGAAACCGTCGCCCTGTGCCGGGTCGGCGCCGTGCGGTCCGCTCATCGTCTCTCCTCAAAGTCCTGCTCGTCGGGCCGGCCCCAAGGCCGCCTCAACGGTATCGCCTGCCTCACCCTACCCGCTTCCGACACACCTTCGGCGCGTGACATTCGCGCGTACCGAGCCGTCGTCTCAGGTGTTGTCGGTGGCGACGACACCGCGCCGGACGTCGTCGATCGCCCGTTTGGCCGCCGCGCGCAACGCCGGTTCGGCGGCGGCGTTGCGGACCTGGTCGAGCAGGTCGAGCACCTGCCTGCACCACCGCACGAAATCCCCGGCCGACAGCGGGCCGCCGGTGTCCTCGAAGGCCATCAGCGCAGTGGTCAGATCCCCGGTGGTGGCCCACCGGTACATGGCGGTGACGAACCCGGCATCGGGCTCCCGGGTGGGGCCGATCCGGTGCCGGTTCTCGTCGCGGCGCAGCGTCGCCGACAGCCGCCGGGTCGCCGCCAGTGCCCGGCGCAGCCCGGCGGTGGGCGCATCCGGCTGGGTCGAGGGCCCGTCGGAGCCGCGGGGTTCGTAGAGCACGGCTGAGACCATGGCCGCCAGTTCGGCGGCGTTGAGCCCGTCCCACGCGCCGGTGCGCAGACATTCGGCCACCAGCAGGTCGGACTCGGAGTAGACGCGGGCCAGCAGCCGGCCGTCGTCGGTGACGGTGACGGTGTCGGACCCGTCGGTCGCGGTGACGTAGCCGCGTTCGGTGAGCAGACCGAGGATCCGGTCGAAGGTGCGGGCCAGCGAGTTCGTCGCGGCGGCCACCTTTTGCCGCAGGGCGGCGTTGTCCCGCTCCACGCGCAGGTAGCGTTCGGCGATCCGCAGCCGGGCCTCCCGGTCGCCGAGCCCGTGCACCCGGCGGCGGCGCAGCCGGTCGCGCAAGTCGGCCAGTTCCGGGTCGACGTCGAGCTCGGCGGGGGCCTTGCCGCGCCGCCGTGACGGCACATCGAGCCCGGCGGCCGCCGAGCGCAGTGCCGACGCCAAATCGCGGCGCACCCGCGGGGCCCGGTGCTCGACGCGCTTGGGCAGCGGCATCGACCCGATCTTCGCCGACGGCCCGGAGTAGTCCGCGGTGGAGATCCGGCCGGCCCACTTGTGTTCGGTGAGCACCAGCGGGCGCGGGTCGTCGGCGTCGTTGGCCGGTTCCAGCACGACGGCCAGGCCGGTGCGCCGTCCGGCGCCGATGGTGATGATGTCGCCGCGGCGCAGCTCGCCCAGCGCGTCGACGCTGGCCCGGCGGCGCTGCATCCGTGACGCGCGGGCCTGGGCGCGTTCGCGTTCGCTGATCGCGGCGCGCAGCCGGGCGTAGTCGAGGACCTCGGCGGAATCCGGTCCCAGTTCGGCGGCCACCTCGGCCAGCATCTTCTCGCCGCGTTCCACGCCGCGGACCAGTCCCACCACCGACCGGTCGGCCTGGTACTGGGCGAACGAGCGTTCCAGCAGGGCCCGGGCCGCGGTCGGGCCGAACTGATTGACCAGGTTGATGGTCATGTTGTAGGTCGGCGCGAACGAGCTGCGCAGCGCGAAGGTGCGGGTGGACGCCAGGCCGGCGACCTCGGCGGGGTCGGCGCCGGCGTCGTCGGGGCGCCACAGCACGACGGCGTGGCCCTCGACGTCGATGCCTCGGCGCCCGGCCCGGCCGGTGAGCTGGGTGTACTCCCCCGGCGTCAGCGCCGCGTGCTGCTCGCCGTTGTATTTGACCAGGCGTTCGAGCACCACCGTGCGGGCCGGCATGTTGATGCCCAGCGCCAGGGTCTCGGTGGCGAAGACGGCCTTGATCAGCCCGGCGGCGAACAGCTCCTCGACGGTGTGCCGGAACGCCGGCAGCATCCCGGCGTGGTGGGCGGCCAGCCCGCGCAGCAGGCCCTCGCGCCACTCGTAGTAGCCGAGCACGGCCAGGTCGGCGTCGGGCAGTTCGGCGCAGCGCCGGTCGACGATCTCGGCGATACGCATCCGTTCGTCGTCGGTGGTCAGTCGCAGCGGTGAGCGCAGGCACTGGGCGACGGCCGCGTCGCAGCCACTGCGGGAGAAGATGAAGGTGATGGCCGGTAGCAGGCCCTCGCGGTCCAGCGTCGTGATGACGTCCGGGCGCGACGGCGGCCGGTACCCGCCGCGGTGCCGGTTGTGCCCGCGGCCCCGGGGTTCGAAGTCGGTGAGCCGGTCGGCCTCCCGGCGGTGCGCGATGTGGCGCAGCAGTTCCGGGTCCACCTTCGGTTTGCCGCCGGTGGGGGCGCCGTCGGGGGTGTGCCGGCTGTAGTCGAACAGGTCGAAGAGCCGTCGGCCGACCAGGACGTGCTGCCACAGTGGCACCGGGCGGTGCTCGTCGACGACGACGGTGGTGTCGCCGCGCACGGTCTGGATCCAGCCGGCGAACTCCTCGGCGTTGCTGACCGTGGCCGACAGCGACACCAGTCGCACTTCCTCGGGCAGGTGCAGGATGACTTCTTCCCAGACCGCGCCGCGCATCTTGTCGGCCAGGAAGTGCACCTCGTCCATCACCACGTAGGCGAGTCCGTCGAGCGCCGGGGACCCGGCGTAGAGCATGTTGCGCAGCACCTCGGTGGTCATCACCAGCACCGGCGCATCCGAGTTCAGCGAGACGTCGCCGGTGAGCAGGCCGATCTTGTCGCTGCCGCAGCGGCGCACCAGGTCGGAGTGCTTCTGGTTGCTCAGCGCCTTGATCGGGGTGGTGTAGAAGCATTTGCGCCCCGAGGCCAGCGCCAGGTGCACGGCGAATTCGCCGACGACGGTCTTGCCGGCGCCGGTGGGTGCGCACACCAGCACGCCGTGCCCGGACTCCAGGGCCGCACAGCCGCGCCGCTGGAAATCATCGAGCGCAAACGGCAGCTCGGCGGCGAACACGTCGAGTTGGGTCATTGGTGGCGCGGCTCGGACGGTTCCACCGGGGCGGCCTGGTCGTCGGGAATCTCCGGGCCGGCCCGTCGTGCCTTGCGCTTGTCGTGGATGCGGGCGATCTGGATGGCCATCTCCAGCAGCACCACCAACGCCGCGCCGAGGGCGAGCATGGAGAACGGATCCGAGCCGGGGGTGGCGAACGCGGCGAAGACGAATACCGCGAAGATCAGGCCGCGGCGCCAGGCCTTGAGGCGCTCGTAGGTCAGCACCCCGGCGAAGTTGAGCATGACGATCAGCAGCGGGAACTCGAAGCCGATGCCGAAGATCACCAGCAGGTTGATCAGGAAGCCGAAGTACTGCTCGCCCGACAGCGCGGTGACCTGCACGTCGCTGCCGACGGTGAGCAGGAATTGCAGCGCGGTGGACAGCACCAGGTAGGCCAGCACCGCGCCGGCGACGAACAGGACGGTGGCGCAGACGACGAACACCGATGCGAACCGGCGCTCGCGCTTGTAGAGGCCGGGCATGATGAATGCCCAGATCTGGTGCAGCCACACCGGGCAGGCCAGCACGATGCCGGCAGCCAGGCCCATTTTCAGGCGCAGCATGAACTGGTCGAACGGCCCGGTTGCCAGCAGTCGGCAGCCGCCATCGGAGCTGATGTCCGCGCGCGCCGACGCGGGCAACGCACAGTACGGTGCGCGCAGCCACTCGCCGAGGCTCTCGAAGCCGAAGAACGCGTGGCCGTACCAGAGGAACCCGATGATGGTGGTCAGCGCGATGGCGGCGACGGAGATCAGCAGCCGGGTCCGCAGTTCCCGGATGTGGTCGACGAGGGACATGGTCCCGTCGGGATTGGTCTTGCTGCGGCGGTTACGCGGATCCAGCCGCCGGAAGGTGGATTTCACAGACAGTAGGCACTAGCCGCCGCGGTATGCGCCGGGCCTGGCGTCGTCGGGCTCAGGCCGACCGAGCGTCCGGGTCGGCGGGGGCGTCGACCCGCTCGGAGACGACGGGAGTGGGCTCCGCGGTCGTCGGCGGGGCCGGGGTGACCGCCTGCGGCGCGGACTCGTGATTCAGTTCCTTGATCTCGGACTTGAAGATCCGCATCGACTTGCCCAGCGAGCGGGCGGCGTCCGGCAGGCGCTTGGCACCGAACAGCAGCACCAGCACCACGATGAGAATTGCCCAGTGCCACGGACTCAGCGCACCCATTTGACTACCTCCAGAGGTTCGTACCCATGCTACCGCGGGGGACGGACAGGTCCCAATGACACGCGATCGCGCGTCGGACACCCGTTAGGCTGCGCGGGAACCACATTGCCGGCGCAAGGAGGTCCGCATGAGCATGCTGTCACCGTGGCATTTTCTGATTCTGCTGGTGGTGCTGCTCGTGATCGGCGGCATTGTCGCCGCGGTGGTGCTGATCACCAAGTCGTCGAAGAACCGGCCCGGGCAGCCTCCAGTGGTCGGTTTCGGCCCCGACGGTCGGCCGATCTACCCGGGTGGCGGCTATCCCGGTCCGGGTTATCCGGGATCCAGCTATCCGGGGCCCGGCTATTCGGGCGGCTACCCGCCCGTCGGGCCGCCGCCCCAGCCTGGCTATCCGAGTCAGGGTTACCCCGACCAGGGGCACCCCGGCGGTCCGCCGGCGCAGCCGGGACCGTCGTCGCCGGGCGGGATGTAGAACCGCCCTCACCGCCGTCCGCTGTCCGGTTGTCCGGATCGGGTGACCGGCGGTACGCGATCCGGGTTTGGGATCGCGATCAAGGATTGCCCGCCGGGAACCCGTGGGCACCGGCCGCCCACCCTTGGCGTCGGCACGCTGACCGAGGCGGCCCAATATTCTTAGATAATTCTTATTTTTAGCGCACCGTTTCCGGTGGTCTGGCGAGCGTTTTTGTCGGTGCCTCGAAATAATGTTCTATACATGAGCACCGCGACGTCGACACTTCCGCCTCCGGGGATCCCCGGCCCGGGCGACTTCGACGACGCCGACGCCGCTCTGATCGCGCGGCTGACCGGACGCCGGGCCGACCGCGCCGAATTTCACCGGGCCCTCGTCGGATTCGAAACCGCCGCCGACACCCTGGCCGGCCTGGGCGCCGACGCCCTGACCCCCACCGACATGCTCGCCGTCCTGGAACGCACCGAGACCGCCGTCCGCGCCCTGGCCACCCTGTCGCACCGATTGATCGGGCGGTTGCAAACCGAAACCACCCCCATCGAACTCGGCGCCAAATCCTGGGTCGAAGTTCTGGCCCAACGCCTGCGCTGCTCACGCGGCGACGCCCACCGCCGCATCAAAGACACCCAAGCGTTCGGCCTGCGTCGCACCCTGGCCGGCCAGCCCCTCCCACCGCGGCTGCCCGACGCCGCGGCCGCCATCGCCGACGGTCGCATCAGTGCCGAGCACGCCGCCATTCTGCGCGACTTCACCACCCACCTGCCCACCCACGCCGACCCGCAACGCAAAGACGACGCCGAGGCCCAACTGGCCGGCATCGCCGCCGACTACACGCCCGAACAAACCCGCCAATTCGCCCACCGGCTGCTGGCCGTCCTGCACCCCGACGGCGACTACACCGAGGCCGAACGCACACGCCGACGCGGCATCCACATCGGCGCCCAAGACTTCACCGGCATGAGCCCCATCACCGGCCGGCTCACCCCCGAACTGCGCGCCGTCCTCGACGCCATCCTCGCCAAACTCGCCGCCCCCGGCATGTGCAACCCCGACGACGAAAAACCCTGCGTCGACGGCCCCGCCACCGAAGACCAGATCACCGGCGACCGCCGCGAACAAAACCAACGCAACCACGACGCCCTACTGGCCGCCGGCCGCGCGCTACTGGCATCCGGGCAACTCGGCCACCACAACGGCCTGCCCGTCACCGTGGTCGTCTCCACCAACCTCCAAGACCTGATGGACGCCTCCGGCTACGCCGTCACCGGCGGCGGCACCCTGGTCCCCATGCGCGACGTCATCCGCATGGCCGCCCACTCCTGGCACTTCCTGGCCGTCTACGACAAACACACCAACATCCCGCTCTACCTCGGCCGCAGCAAACGCATCGCCACCGCAGGGCAACGGATCATGCTCACCAACCGCGACCTCGGCTGCACCTTCCCCGGCTGCACCACCCCCGCCAACCGCTGCCAAGCCCACCACTGCGATGACTGGCACCACAACGGCCTCACCAACATCACCGACCTCGCCCTCACCTGCCCCGGCAACCACCGCATGGCCGACGACGGCCCCAACCAATACAGCGCCCACGTCAACGCCGACGGCCACGTCGAATGGATACCCCCACCCCACCTCGACACCGGCGGACCCAAGGTCAACACCTACCACCACCCCGACCGCCTCCTACCCAAAAAACCCAAGCGGCCCCGCCGGGGTTACCCGGGCAGCGGCCCCACCGGCGGTCCGCCGACCCAGCCCGGCGAGGCTCCCCCCGGCCGGGTCTGAGCCGTCCGGGCCCGGCCGTCGAAAATACTGTCGTTCGTCGTCAAACCGCGGATCCGTAGGCCGCCAGCGCTTCGGCAGCGGCATCGCGCACCCGCTGCGCCAGCGAGGCGGGCTCAAGCACCCGCACCGACGCCCCGAAGCCGAGCAGCAGCCGGGTCATCCACTCCTCGGCGGCATAGGTCATGGCGGCGTCCAGCGAACCGTCGGAATTGGTGGCCAGCAACCGGATCGGGTAGTACTCCAGCATCCAGGCCGCCTCCGGGGCGATGCGCAGCGTCGCCGACGGCAGCGACGGGTCCGCGTCGAACAGTGCGGTATCGGTGGGCGCGGTGATCGCCTCGGGCGGCGGGGCCGACGGCTCGTCGAGCACGCTGGCGTCGCGGATCCGGTCGAAACGGAACAACCGGACCCCGTCGGCGTCGCGCGACCACGCCTCCAGATAGCTGTGACTGTCGATCAGCAGCACTCGGATCGGATCGACGGTGCGGCTGCCGAACGTGTCGCGGGACGCCGAGAAGTAGTCGATGCGCAGTGCCCGGTGATCGCGCACCGCGGATCGGACGGCGCCGATCGCCGGACTCTCCTCGGCGGTCTCCTCCCCCTCCGGCACGCCACCGGTGGCCGTCGCAGTGGCCGATTCGATCTTGGCGATCGCGCTGCGGGCCGCCCCCGGGTCGATCACCCCGGGCACCTCCAGCAACGCCCGCAATGCCAGGAGCAATCCCGTCGCCTCGGTCACCGTCAGCCGCAGCGGCCGGTCCATCCCGGCGGAGAAAACCACGTCGATGGTGTCGTCCTCGAAATCCAGGTCGATCAGGTCGCCCGGTCCGTAGCCGGGCAGCCCGCACATCCACAGCTGGTTGAGGTCCTTGATCAGCTGCTCGCGGGTGACGCCGAGCTCGGCGGCGGCCTCCTCGTGGCCGATCCGCGGGTTGGCCTGGAAATACGGGACCATGTTCAGCAGTCGCACCAGCCGGTCCGAGACGGTGGTCATTGCCGGCTCCCCTCGGTCTCCGCCGCCCTGCTCGCCGCGGCCCGCAGAATCGCCACCACTTCGTCGCGCAGGTCCGGCGGCTCCAGCACGACGGCGTCGACACCGTGTCCGGCGATCTCCCGGACCAGCGCCTCGCGCGGCGCGGCACCGAGTTCAAGCACCTGACCGGAACGGCCGTGCAGTTCCCGGTCGGCCAGTTCCACCCCGTGGCGCCGCAGCGCGTTGGCCCGCCCGTCGGCCAACCAAACCCGCACCGGTGCCACCCCGACGCCGGGTTCGGCCGCAGCCACCGCATCCGCCGCGAACCTCCGCACGTCCACGTCGTCGGGCCGCACGACCACCCCGGCCGGGTCCAGCGCCCGGACCTCGTCGATGCGGGAGACCCGAAAGGTGCGAACACCTTCGCGGTCCCGGTCGTGGCCGACCAGATACCAGCGCCCGCGGTGGGTGACCACCCCCCACGGCTCGACGACCCGCTGGGCCCAGGGCACCGCCGGCGAGGACCGGTGCCGGAACGACACCGCCCGGCCGGTTTCGACCGCGCCGAGCAACACCGCCAATGCCTCCTCGGACCCGCGCAACCCGGGCAGACCGGCCGGCGCGCTGAACGCGATGCCGTCGGCGTCGACGTCGACCCCGGCCGCGCGCAGTTTGAGCACCGCGCCGGCCGCGGCCGTCGTCCACTCCGGGGACCGCCACAGCTGGGTCGCCACGGCGACCGCCGTCGCCTCCTCGGCGGTCAGGGTGATGTCGGGCAATTCGTAGGCATCGCGGCGGATCCGATAGCCCTCGGCGGTATCGGCCTGCGTGACCCGGCCGGTCTCCAGCGGGATACCCAGATCGCGCAGCTCGTTCTTGTCGCGCTCGAACATCCGGGAGAACGCCTCTGCGGTGGGACTTTCGGTGTAGCCCACGACATTCCGGTGAATCCACTCGGCGGACAGGTACCCCGGGGTGGACAGCAGCGCAATCACCAGGTTCAACAGCCGCTCGATCTTCTGGGTCGCCACCGCTACACCCTATGGGTGCGCCCGGCCTCCGGGGACTCAGGCGCGCAGCGACCCGCGCGAATTTTCAGACCCGCTGAGCCGGCTTGCAGTCGTAGCCCTGGAACTGCCAGGTGCTGCACTGATAGTCGAGGAAGCGGGGGTCCCGTGCGCCGGTCAGCGTGCTGTAGACCGTGACTTTGGTGCCGATGACTCCCGGGTACGCGGGCACCAGCCGATCGTCGTTGGGATAGGACACCGAGAAGCTGTCACCGTTGTGGACATCGTGGGCGTCGGTGTAGACGTTGGACTGGCCGGGTCCCATCGCGCCGGGAGGTGCACCGGAGGCCGTGATGATCAGTGCGAAGGTCAGTTGTGACTCCGGCACGTTGGTCCGGCAATTGCTGACGTCGAGCCGTCCTCCGATGTAGTCGGCGCCGTCGACGCTGTAGATGAACGGTTTGGCGGTGCTGAATGTGCACTGCACGAAGGCGTCGGCGTGTGCGGTCGGCGCGCTCACCGTCGCCAGCGCCGTCAGCACGGCGGCCGCACCGGCCCCCGCTGCGCGGCGTTTGCCCACTGCCCATACCGGCATGACGTCGTCCCCCTCGTTTCGCGGTCGCGTCAAGTCAATCACGACGGCGACGGGGGTCCCGACGGCAATTTCTGCTGCCAGGCGCTACATGCTGGCGATGAGCCGGTCCACCCGCTCGTCGACGCTGCGGAACGGGTCCTTGCACAGCACGGTGCGCTGCGCCTGGTCGTTGAGCTTGAGATGCACCCAGTCGACGGTGAAATCCCGGCCGGCGTCCTGGGCGGCGGCGATGAACTCCCCGCGCAGTCGGGCGCGGGTGGTCTGCGGCGGCGTGGTGACCGCGGCGTCGATCTCCTCGTCGGTGGTCACCCGGGCGGCCAGCCCCTTGCGGGCCAGCAGGTCGAACACGCCGCGGCCCCGCTTGATGTCGTGATACGCCAGATCCAGCTGGGCGATCTTGGGATCCGACAGCTCCATGCCGTAGCGGTCCTGGTAACGCTGGAACAGCTTGCGCTTGATCACCCAGTCGATCTCGGTGTCGACCTTGGCGAAGTCCTGGCTTTCGACGGCGTCGAGCTGCCGGCCCCACAGGTCGACGACCTGGTCGAGCTGCGGATCGGGCTCGCGGCTCTTGAGGTACTCCACGGCTCGGCCGTGGTATTCGCGCTGGATGTCCAGGGCACTGGCCTGGCGTCCCCCCGCGAGCCGCACCGGCCGCTGGCCGGTCAGGTCGTGGCTGACCTCCCGGATCGCCCGGATCGGGTTGTCCAGCGAGAAGTCGCGGAACGGCACGCCGGCCTCGATCATCTCCAGCACCAGCGTCGCACTGCCGACCTTCAGCAGGGTCGTGGTCTCGCTCATGTTGGAGTCGCCAACGATGACGTGCAGCCGGCGGTACTTCTCGGCGTCGGCGTGTGGCTCGTCGCGGGTGTTGATGATCGGCCGGCTGCGGGTGGTCGCGCTGGACACGCCCTCCCAGATGTGTTCGGCGCGCTGGGACAGGCAGAACGTCGCGGCCTTGGGGGTCTGCAGCAC
>WBZQ01000155.1_pt1 | contig 62810 bp, 44 predicted proteins | sample 5204251 | NCBI WGS metagenome assembly WBZQ01 (sample SAMN12412402, study PRJNA552823) | activated sludge metagenome | isolation source: activated sludge from nitrification reactor of wastewater treatment plant... | place: USA: Virginia | collected 2017-09
ACGTCTTCGGTGACGTTGGCACTCGCCGGCGCGGTCACCACCGGCGCGTCGTTGACTGCCGAGACGGTGATGGCGACGGTCTTGCTGTCCGTCCCTGGCGAGCCGCTACCAGTGTTGCCCAGGTCGGCTGATTCGGGATAGTGGTGGCTGCCTGCAACGCGAAGTACCATTCATTATCTGTTGTAGCCTGTAACTTATCTAGGAAGAGGATGACCTGCCCATCGGGCGAGGTTGCAGGTGCACCGCGACTGCGCAAAAAGGCACCGCGGCTTCTGAGGAAAGCGCCGCGACTACGCAAAAAGGCACCGCGACTACGCAAAAAGGCAGGGTTCTCCCCCAGAGCAAAATCAGTGATAACTTCACGGCGCGGATCCGGTTCATTGACCCAAATGTGGATATATCCTTCGAGTGTTGGAGCATTCAGGTTAAATAGGGCACGATAAACCGCTTTATTCGCTGTTGTGGAGACAAGGGTAAGCGTTACCACTGAAGAGGCTGGGTCATTGACCGGGAACAGACGCCCGCGTAAATCAACCTGGCTAGCCACTGTCACGCTCACTGCTAGCGTTTGTGACGTGATCGGCGAAACAATCACTTCTGGTTGCCAGCCCGGCGCTGAGTACATCTGCAACTGATCATCATTCGACGTAATGTTTTTACAGCCCAAGTGTTCGGCAGCTAACTCAAAAACACATATACGATCGCCAGCGTGTGCACCATAAGCCAATACCTGATCTAATTTGGGTTTGCCTAAGTCCGTAACCCGATCTTCATGAAAGAGGATCGCTCGTGCACTTCTACCTGGCTGGTACACCTCGCCATTTGTTCCAATTATGTTGAAGATCGGTACATCCAGTGCTGTGCTCGTTGAATTAGGAGCAACGTACTGAATCTGAGTTACAGCCAGCGGCAGGCTACTGGGGCCAGGGTTGACTGGTGTATCGACGGAAGGGGCACGCAATAGGGGATAGAATGCCTGTATGGTCTCCCAGTCGGAACGTGCAGTGCTTTGATGGGATAATGTTTTGATACATTCTGACTGTTGCCAGCCATCCTTAGGATGAAATTCGCTGTAAACATCACTATAAGGATCGTTCATTGCGCCTGGACATTGTAGTGCGGAGATGGTGCTGAGTACACCGTTGTCGGCTAGCCCCAAATAGTTATCATCCAGAAAGAACAGATAGTGACTTAGCTCGTGGGCCAATGCGCGGGACCAGTCTTCACCTAGATTGTCACCCGGGTCACCATATCGACTCCAAGAAGCCCCCATATTGACCCATCCTGGAAAGTAAACAATATCGGGTTTATCAGGGTCAGGTAAAACTTCCTTGACAATACCCCCCTGGGTAGCATTGGGTCGGAGGCGATTGCTAGCATAAATGCGAATATGACTATCCAACCAAGGCTGCCGTCCGTCCACTTCGGGTTGCTGTTTTGCATCATGGTAGACTCGCACCTTACCCAGCGCAAGCTGACCATCGCTCCAGTCGTAGAGGAGTTGCGACGTGCGTTGCAGGTCAAAGGTCAACTGTTCAAGGAAGCGTGTATCCTTGCGTGCATCCCATTCTAGCGCCACATCAAGATTGGCCAAGATCAATTTGTGATCATCCGTAACCCTCAATGTCTGGATGCCTAACTGGCTCACCCTGAAGAAATCAAGTCCAGATTCGGTAGGTCGGCTGCTGGTCCGGAATAGGTCCAACTGATTAGTAAAGCTAATCGGGTTTGTTGGTGGTGGCCATAGAGCAACCAAGCCATCTCCAATAGCCAAATGTCCACGTCCGCCTAAAAACCCCTTACTATCTGTGTGCAAGGCTTGTCCAGTATCGGGCATCGGTTGAGCAAGATCGGTGGTTGCAATCGGCTGTCGGTATACCAGGGCACCCCCAGGATCAGCGCCCCCAGCATTGCCGTCAAGGACAACTTGCACCTGAGTTCCACGAACCCTAAAAGGGAAGGTAGTGGCTGAGACAAAGGGCCAACGGTATAGCCCAGCTACGCTGTTCGTATAACGGTATTTGCCAGGGGGCGTTGCCAAACCAGCCGGTTCCTGTGGATATGCTAAAAGACGCACGACCACGTTGTCAGATTGTCCAAAGACCCCCGATGCGAAGGTATCCCACTTAAATACATAGGGGGCGAATGGTGTGAGGGTACGCAGTCCCCAGTCAATGAGGGTGCCGGTACCGCCGCCAGCAGTGTCTAGAATGACTAATTTCCAAGTACCGTGAGTGGATTGACCTGCAAAATTGCCAGGAATTAGTGGTTGATACACACCTGCATAAGGAGCCGTACCAGATATAATCTTGGCAATGGATATTGTAGAAAAACGCGTACCACTGAAATTTTGGCCACTTGCATCTCCGGCTACAAGATATTCTGCGGTTCCTGACGGTGATACCAAGACAACGCCTAAATCAGAATTATTTGTGTGAGAAATTGTGAACCAGACTTCAAGGGCACCTATTGTGTAGTTGTCGGATACCGATAGGTTGGAAACAAGTGAAGAGGAGCCGTCATTGGGAATCAGTTGTGGCCCAGAAGAATTCGCGTACTCCACCCATCTTCCTGAGGACAAATTGGTAATAGGTGTGTCGGCGGTTGGGACCGCTGGTTGCCACTTGCCACCACCATCTAGTGAATAGAATGCGCCCACTCGCCCAATTGTATCCCCTTCCGGATCGAATAGAGTGAATGGTATAGAAATTACAGGACTCTCCAAAATCTCTGGGGTTGAGTAGAAATTTGCATCGCCTGTTGAACCTGGTCGGTTGACGCCAATTGCCGGTAAACTGTTGACCAAGTTTTTTACTAAGCTTCCACTGTTCAGAAAATAGAGATTAGGTGCAGGGGTTCCATCGCTTTGTGAACGACCCACTATGAGATCCAGTTTGCCATCCTTATTATTCAGATCGCCTAACGCTAACGATGTATTGATAACGCTGGACTCCAGAGCACCAAGTGTGATAGCTTCAAAGAAGGTACCCGAGCCGTCAGCTCGGTTTTTGTACAGTTCTATACTGCCTAGATTGCCTGCGACAAGATCAAGCCATCCATTACCATCGACATCGCTCAGGGTAATGCTGTATGTACTGATGGTATTCCCAAAAGGTATGGGTGGCTTAAAGGAACCCGAACCATCATTCTTATTCAAATAAATCAGGTTTTGTTGACCAAAATTACCTACGACAAGATCAAGTGCGCCGTCTCCATTGAGGTCGCCTAATGCAACGGCATTAGTCGAATCTTGAATATCGAGTGTAGTAAGATGGAAAGCAAGGTTAGATCCCCCACTTTGGTTGATGTAGATTCGATTTTGCTCCCCTGAGTTGCCAACAACTATATCTAATGTTCCGTCTCCATCGATATCGCCTACAGCAACACTTGTGGTTCTGTCAGCAGGCCCTAATGGTACAGGGCTAGCAAAAGTGCCTGAGCCGTCATTCTTGTTGATATAGATCAAATTTTGTTGATCACTGATGGGTAGGCCATTTTGGTCAAAGGTCGCATAATTACCAACGATTAAGTCAAGGGCTCCATCACGGTTTAGATCGCCCAATGCCAAACTACTCGTGTTATTGCTCTCATTGAAAAAGATAGGGGGCAAAAAAGTACCCGAACCATCATTCTTATTCAAATATATTTGATTGGGTCGGTTGCTGATGACTGCTCCTGAATTATCTCGGAAGGCACCATTACCAACAACAATATCTAGAGCCTTATCACCATTCAAATCACCAGTAGCTATACTGTTCGTGCCATCAGGATCATTAGATAACAGAAAGCCTGATAGATCCCCATTTAGATAAACTATGTTTGACTGACCATTGTTGCCAACGATCACATCAAGAAAATTGTCGCCATTAAGATCACCTAGCGCTATACTTCGCGTGAAATCAGAAACAGGAAAATTCCGAGGATTATCAAATATGATACGTCCCCGATTTAAGCGTATGAGGTTTTGTTCACCTGTGTTCCCTATGATCAGATCCGGCGTACCATCCCCGTTGAGATCACCAAGCTCGATACTGCTCGTATGATCCTGACCGACAAGGAGGAACGGTTGCTCAATTACCGCAACTATACCAATGTTAAAATAGATTTTATCAGATCCCTCTTTCAGATTATTTGCAACGACTAGATCAAGAAAGCCATTGCCGTCAAGATCGCCCAACGTTATCCACCCCGTTGTGTCAGGTTCTCCGAATAAAATTGGGGGGAAGAATGTTCCCGAGCCGTCATCTCGATTTAGCAAGATTGCATTCTTCGCAGCCCCAGTGATGACGCCACTAGAATTTATTTCTGCGTTCCCTAGCACAAGATCAAGTGCGCCATCCCCATTAAGATCTCCGAGCGCTGCACTGACTGCGTTGCTATGTAATAAAGCTGGATCATCTAGTAAAATTGGGGCAAAAAATGTGCCTGATCCATCGCCTCGATTCAAATAGATTTTGCTTCGCTCAAACTGTCCATTACCGATTACGATGTCTGGGAATCCATCGCGATTGAGATCACCAGCAACAACACTTGTAGCATGATCATTCCCCTCTAGGATTATCGGTGCTACTAAAAAAGTTCCTGAACCATCATTCTTATTGATGTATACCTTGCTTGGTTCGCCAAAATTGGCGGCAGCAAGGTCAAGCGCACCGTCTCCATTGAAGTCTGCTAAAGCGAGCTCGTGCGTCTTATCCTCTCCACCAAAGGGGAGAGGATTGCCAAAAGGATTTGCGCTTTGACCATTATTCAAGTAAATGAAATCCTGCCCAACATTGCCTACAACGAGATCCAGTGCGCCATCACCATTTAAATCCCCCAAAATCACCCTGTTTGTAATATCTGCTTGTTCAAAAAAAATTGGCGGGGAAAATGTGCCTGAACCATCATTTTTGTTGAGGTACAGAACATTTTGCTGGGGAAGCAGGGTGACCGAATTATCTGGATTAAGATTATAAGTACCATTACCAACAATGAGATCAAGCGCTCCATCACCATTTACATCCCCTACAGCTAGGCTTTGCGTATTGTCTGGGCTGCCAATGCCGATTGGCGCGTCAAAGAGAGCATTTTGTGCAAAAACCGTTGTCGGCATCATCCACATATACATTACGATAGCAAATAACACAGCCCACAAAAGCGATTGAACTCGCCGACTCAAACAACTAGCTTTGTATAAACAACATGAATATTCTGCCAGATTAGCTCTACCATTTTCAGCCGTGGGTGTTAGAAGGTTGTACACTCTAATATTCGTCATGTTGTCTCTCCTGCAAACATGTAAGGTAGGTAATTGACTATTCACATAGAGCTTGCTTACGAGAGGATATGGTTCCAGTGGTGCAAATCAGTGTAGCTAATGAGATTTAGTGGTGTAACCTCTTTCAATGCAAAATGTCGTCAATGTGATAGAAAGGTTACGTCCGGAGAAAGTTAAGTACAATTTAGGAGTATAGCATATTTTAATTTCTAGGCAATATTATATAATACTTACAATAGCCTAGGTCTTTTGTTGCCAAACAGCGGTATCACTTACACCTAATTGCGTTAAAATACCCTGGGCTTCCTCTTGTAATGTTTCACCTTCGCTAATTTGGCCTACAACTATTAAGTAAGTGCTCCAAATTAGTTTTGCACGGGCTGTTTCATAAGGATCTAGGGGATCCAACAATACTACACTCTGCGCAATCGTGCGAACAGCTTCTTCTTCGTTCTGTTCTGACCAATATATTTGGCCTAATATTCGGTACGTCATGCCTATTTCCCGCTCCAGTTTAAGCTCTTGGGCTAGCCCAAGAGCTTCTTCGGCGTATTGACGCGCTGTTCCTGGATCATGGCGCGCCAACCATAGCTGCGCCCAACCCAGGTTGATTTCTGGTAGTAGGGATCGGATGCCAAGTGACAGCGCAATTTCTTGTGCTTTGCTTAATGAGTGTTCTGCCGCTTCCCACGCTTGTTGGCGTAGTTGTAGATCAGCCAGCGATTGCAATACATAAGCCATGCCCTCCTGCAACTGATGGTGACGTGTCAATTCGAGTGCAGTTGTGAGTTGTGCAAGTGCCAATTGCTTATTGCCCTGCATGGTATATAACATCCCTAGTGAATTACTAATGGCTACTTGCTCGTGAACATCTCCCAATCGTTCTGCTAACGCAAGCGCCTCTTCATAGTAGATGCGCGCATTCGTCCAATCACCACTAATATGCAGATCAATGGCAAGATTATGGAGGGCGCCCAGGGTTGTAAAATGGAAATTGAACTGCTGACTCAGTACAAGCCCCTGACGGGTATATTGCATACTTTGTTGTATATCGCCGTGCGCGCTATAAATTGCGCCGAGGTTCATTAATGCGCTAATGTGCAATTGATCCGGCATTTCAGGCAACATTGCCTGGCCGGCTTCTACAGCTTTCAAAGCCGCATCATAGTTGCCTATAGCAATCTGTACACTACCGATTTTAATGAGCAGGGCAGCTTCTTCACTTGCACTAGCACCGGTCAACTCGTCCAAGCCACGGTTTAGCCATTCCAGTGCTTCTGCTGGCTCTTCGTGTTGGAGAAGTTCACCCATACCCCGGCACGCCCGACCGCGCAATGCGAAAATCGTGGTCGAATCAGGCTGATCGCGCAAATCGGCAAGAGCCAACTGATAATGTTGCCGTGCAGCCCCTCCCTCACCCAAAAGCGCACAGATTTCGCCCTGCGCTAGATGGAAACGAGCGCTGCGTTCAATCGATAAAGATTTGATTTCTATCTGGCGGAAGAGGATATGTAATGCACGTGCATGACCTTGGTTAACTAAGAGTCGTGTATGGGTTGAAACAAGATCAACGGCTTGTTGAAATTCGCGTGCCTGTGTGTAGTGGGTGATTGCTAACAAAGTATTGGAATCCAACGTTGAATAATATTCAGCGGCACGGCTGTGCATTTCGCGGCGTTGGCGCAAGCCCAGATTATCGTAGTAATAGTTCCGTACAATGGCATGTTGGCTATACTCACGCCCACTCTCACTAAGGCTGACTGTCAACAAGTTTCGTTCACTAAGTGTCTGCAACTGCCGCCGAATCGATCCCTCATTTAGAACTGTTTCAATTACATCCCGTCCGCCGGTGTAATCTCCGAGAATTGATACTGCCCCCATTACCATACGCTCCTCTTCACTCAACCGCTGATCAACGGCTTGGAGTAGATAACGCTCAATGCGTTCATCTTCAGGTAAAGTAGAAAGCAACTGATCCTGATAGGGTGTTTCTTTCAATGCATCAATACCTAAATTGATGAAGAGAACATGGCCTTCTGTATTGGTATAAAGTTTCGCTAGTTGTTCTGGTTTAAGCGTGAGGCCGCGCGCCAAGACAAGTTGTTGGGTGTCTGCTTCTGTCAACCCCTTTAGTGGCTCAAAACGTTGCAAGATAAAAGCGGGAGAACGGTGAGAGGTGATAATTAGTTTTAATTGGTTGACCTGGGTCATTTCATACAACTGACTGGCTAACTGAACAATATCAGTGTTCATATCAATGGTCTGAAAGTCATCAATGCAGATCAGGTAGTGGTCTGTTGCGAGTAGCTTGAGTGCATAGGTAATCCGCATACTAAGCGGCATAGCTTCACGCTCATTGGCAATAGCTGTTTTGAGAATCTGCCAGAGTTCCTGCCGTCCACGATTGGCAAGAAAGCTAGCCAATGCCCAAATCAAGCTGTCAGCACCATCGCCCTCATGACATTTGTACCAAAAGACTTTATCGACTGCTACTGCCTCGCGGCTCAGTTTGGCGGCCAATGCTGTTTTTCCTACGCCCGGAAAACCGGTGATCAATACATAATTTAGTTCATGTAATTTCGCTTGAAAATAGCGTAGCTCCTCTGAACGCCCGGTAAAATCACCGATATCTGGTGGGCTGGCAACATCGGGTGGCCGATCAATTTCAGTATCATCTTCTGTAACTATCGTCGCTCTCTCCGTAGCACTCACTGCCGAACTCATTGCCGGGATCTGTTGTTCCCATTCCAAAATAATATCGGCCAGCAATTCTAAGGCCTCTTGCTGTTTCCGGTAATACCACCCACGCTCAATCATCAGTTTATCTTGGACGAAAGCTGGCTTGCGCCCATTAAAAAATTGTTCGGTCAAGATAATGTAGTAACGGGTTCGATCATCTTCGACTCGGCGGTCGTCAGGCCACACTTCGTCATCATCAGCTATCCCCACCGGTTTGAGCGTAGCCACAGCCTGGTGTACAACTTTTTTCAGAGCCACTCCCCGCCCCGCTGGCGTATCATCATAGTTCTCAGCACGGCGACGCTGTTCCACAATGGCAAGTTGTGCTAAGGGATGTTCCCCCAGCTTCCGACCATTCTGCCAATCTTTCAAGACCTCGCGAATCTCGTCCTTAGTGACTTGGATCGTATGGTTAGGCGATGTTGGAACGTTCACAATCCCTCTCCTTCAAAAACAGTAGCCACGGATGTTCCTTGGTGCTGTATTCGACTGACATGAACCTTTTACGCCGTAGATTTTCAGAAAAAGTTTGCGCGTTGTTTGCTACGGAGCGAAAACTGTTGTTGAAAAACAATGGACTTTTCGCGCGCAAAACGCGCGCTAACCCCATTGTGGCCGGGGTATCATGTAATCACGAACGACGAAGCAAATTACAAACCAACTTGAAAGCCTCAACCTGAAAATCTCAATAGTGGGTTGGATGGCAAAGTTAGGCGATTTAAAGTTAATTACTTGTCTAAATGGATTTCGAAAAGATGGAAAAAATATTACCAGAAACAATTTATACCTATGCTGAACAGGCTCTTCAAGATTATCACAGCATCTTTTGTTTGAACAAGAACTCTTTAATCACATTGCTAAATCTTCAAGACCGCCAACAGGAAAACAACAAGCCTTGCACTGCTGGATTAACATTGCATTCGCTGCTGGATCGCACGATAGACATGATTGCAGGTGCATTACCGACAGATCAGTTACCTTTAGAGCAGTGGCGACTCAATAGGTATTTACATCTACGCTATCGACAGAATATTTCGCTGAGCGATTTGGCCAGTTGTTTAGGGTACACCGAGCACCATCTCTTACAGCTTCATCAGGAATTCGTCTTGGAGGCAGCAGAAGTATTGCTGAAGCTAGTCGAAGAAATGATGGGGCAGAGGCGAACTGCTCGTAACCAATAATAAATGTAGGTAAAGATCTATTGTATCAGTAGTACGTCAATTAAATACCATTAACTATCTATTTGTAAAGGAGACAATCATGAATCGCTTCAAGGCTCTTGTAATCGTTACTTTTGTCGCTGTATTAGCTTTTATTAGCTTGTCTGCAACCACAAAACCTGTCAATGCGCAGTCCTCCCGCTACACAGTGCTCTGCCTCACGAATGATACCGATACTTCTATTCAATATAGCTACCGCTGGGGCAATGGGCAATGGAAATCGTCGACACTTTATGCAGGAGAAGTTGAGATGCATTCTTGGAGTTCCTCGCGATACCCAAATTTCGAGATCAACTTCGACTCGGATGCTACCACTGGGCACGACAGCTCTGCCTATGATTTAGAGGGTTATTCGGCAACAAACCCTAATTGTAGGGAAGGGAAGAATTACTCCTTTATGTATAAGAGTTGGTGGCAAATTGATCTGTACGAGATTGATTGATACCCACGAGTTTGAGGATTAGATAGAAATGTGCCTCTTTACCACTGCCTTTCTGCTAGGAGTAAGAGGCGCACCTTCCATCATACCTTGTTCTACAAAAACTGCTAGGTTTTAAACATTGCATCTCAATGCCTGCTCTAAATTGCTGTATTAGTAGCCGCCGCGGGTTTGTTTATGCCAACAAAGTCGGCATCGGCTGCCTCAAATCCTTATGCTGTGGTTTGCCTGGTCAATAATACCGGAACGACCATCAATTACCAGTATAAATGGGGCAGCCAACGTTGGAAATCGGATCAATTGAAAGCCGATGAGAATGTTGTCCATTCGTGGGCATACGACCGTGGCTCTGAATCTTCGCCTGAATTCAAGGTCAAATTTGACGCTGATTACTCTGACGGAGTCGATTACAAAGTCTATCGGCTGGATCGGTATCAGGCTGCTTCCAAATCCTGTTATGAAGGCAAGATGTATAACTTTGAGTCGGTTGATAACGAGACCATTGACCTATATGACACGGATTAGCAGCTAAACTTATAACGACGGTACTGCAAAGATGGCACCAGGCAGGATGTCAGGGGCCATCAAGGTAGACCAAAGGCCATAAATTTATCTTTAGTCCTCGTCATTCTTTGGCTCTCACTCACGTTGTAGGCAAAAGGCTGGCACGAGCGTAACAAAGTGGTAACTTGAATTCTTATCGAGACTTATAAGTGAGAATCAATTCGGACCGAACATCGTAATCGATGCAGAAAATCTCCCTAGTCCTGCGCATAAATAAGACAACAAGAAAAGCAAACACAAGGAGGTAAAGTATGGCCTGGGGTTGGAAACTTGCTGGTGCAGTTGTGGGTGGATTGCTTGGCGGCCCGGTTGGCGTCGGGATTGGTATGGCAGTCGGTCACGGATTAGATAACATTGATAATCAACCTACAGGACAGAATCGCGAAGATGATGCAGAAGGGCTATTGCAAGCGGTATTAGTGCCTTTGCTATCCATTGCTAAGGCAGATGGAGAGATCACTCCTCGCGAAAACCGGCTAATCAAAGAACTCCTATCGACGATCAATCAAAGTTTTGATGAGGAATTATCTGAATACGAACTTGATGTACTAATTGAAAAAACAGCGAACGATGATCTTGCCATCCGTACCGTGCTGGAAGTCGTCGTGGAAGTTACAAAATCGAATCATGATTTAGCACAGAGTTTGTTGAAAGCCTGTTGGCGTGTCGGTGCTGCTGATCTGGACATCAATGCTGCTGAATTAAATTGGCTGATGGGTTTCTCCGAAGCAATCGGCCTTTCAGAAGATGATTTTATGATTTATGCGCTTATTTATTACCGACCAGCAAATGACGCTACTAGTCATGAGCAAGCATTGAGTATGCTCGGGTTACCGAATGATGCGGGGTTGGAACAAATTAAGACTGCCTATCGCAAACTAAGTCAGAAATACCACCCAGATAAGCATTCGCATTTAGCTCCCGAAATCAAAGAACTGGCAGCCCATAAGTTTTCTGAAATCACGGAGGCGTACAAATTACTGACTACCCCGACACCGTGGTACGGAAAACTTGCTTCATCATATACAGTTGAACAGGTAAGTGAATATGAAATTGTATCTTGCCTGATTTGTGAACAGAAGAATCGGTTGCCATCTTCCGAGCATTATCATGCTGTTCGCTGTGGCAAATGCCAGGCACTGCTTCTCCACAATAAAGAAGTGGCGGAAATGCTTTCTGCGGATTAAATAAAGGCAAAGCTGACGACCGATTTGAACAGCGGATGTTTCATTCTAGGGTTGCAAACAGGGAAAAGGAAGAGAAACTATGAGTTTTAGTCAATTGTACTTCTCATTTGATGGTCGAATCAGTCGGCAGACTTTCTGGATCAATGGCGTTCTTGTGGCTGTTGCTGTCGGTTTATTGGTTAGTCTTTTTGATGCAGCTTTTCAAGCAGATGGTGGCTTGGTTGGAATCTATATGCTCCTTCTCATTTTGCCATCGTTAGCATTGCAAGCAAAACGTTGGCACGACCGTGATAAATCTGGTTGGTGGGCATTGATTGGCTTAATTCCGATTGTCGGCCCAATCTGGTCATTAGTGGAACTGGGATTTTTTCCAGGAACCCCAGGGGAAAACCGCTTTGGATTGGACCCAATGAGCGTTCAACCAAGAGCGTCACAATCTCAGCCAAGCAGATCTACGGTAAAGAACGAAAGCATACCCCTCCCATCAAAGCCGCCAATGACCCATAATAACTCTATTAACTTCAGTCAGCCCCAACCTTCGTCAATTACCGAAAGCCTGGCTGAGGCGGCTGCCCAATTGAAAGAAAACGGTTTACTCAGTGATGATGAATTTGAGATAGTTAAACAAAGAATACTGACTCAATATAGCTTTGGGTAAACTGCTTCCCATTTATGATACCGAAGCAGAGGCACAAAGTGATTTGGAGTTCACTATAGGCCTACCTCTAGGCCCCAAAGGGATCGACTTTTTATTCGGAAGCATATCAACAATCGTAAAGGATACATAGACATATGAGCGCAGAAGATGGAATCAATAACCTCATTGATGGTGCAACCCAGAAAGGCGGCACCTCTGGAGCTATCAAAGGTGGACTTGTAGGAGCCATAGCTGGTGGAGCGCTAGGTGGAGCTATGGGGTTTGCATTAGGTGGGCCAGTTACATCTGCAGCTGGTGCACTTGTTGGTGCCGTGTGGCAAGGATTTCTTGGTGCTGAAAGAGGTAGCAAATCGTTACCACAGCGAGCAAAAGATGATGCCGGACGTTAAGCCAGCTAAACCTGGGCGCTTGCAATAACAGTGCAGCATTTCTTAAATTCACAGTTAATACATTCAGGAGAATAGTATGAGTAATTTTTCATCTGGTTTTCACATTCTTGCCCATAAGACAATGGAAAAAGGTGCGCACGAGGGACCCGTTGGCGCAATAGTTGGGGGAGCAGCAGCGGGTATAACATCAGCAGCGCTTTTACCTTTCTTGCCACCCCATATTCACATTGCAGCAGCCGGTATAGGTGCATCGATCGGAGGGGGAATTGAAAAAGCCATAAAGAAGAGCGTATCTCTGAAAAAACGGCCAAAGCATAATCGCTAGTCTGACTCTATACCTCCGCCACCACCTACATAATTTGAGTCATGACCTTTGTCAGATGTTGATGAATCCTTATGACTATCCAAGACAACATCACCTCTCTGAAGCAGGTTAAACTAGAGGCATTAAGCGCAATTTATCTGCATGAAAAGCGCCTCTACAAGTTGCAAAAACGCAACCTTCTAGTGGAATTTCTGTCGATAGCGGTGCCTACCTTTTATATCGTCCCACGCTATTTGCTCAAGGGCAGTATGATGGAGGCAACTGTCGATACCGCAGGTGAACTTTTGGCCATCGCCTTGCTTATCTTAGCCATTGGGAAAATAGTTTATAAATGGCAGGAGAGCGAAACCAAACACGCGGTTATGGCACGTCGTAATGCAGATATCAAAAATGAAGCAGAGCAGCTTTTAGCAAAGAAAACCCTAAGTCAAGAGCTGCTATTCCAATTTATGAAGCGCGTTTCCGATGTAGATGAAGAAGACCGTGAGCATTTGCTTGGTGTAACACACGAAGAGGATCAAGAAGCTTACAGAGATGCGCTTAAGAAATTGACACCTGGCGCCACCACCTGTTGTATGAAATGTGGAGCAGATCCATGGCGCTTTCGACCTGGCCCTTGTTCGGTCTGTGGTGGCACACCGCTGGTTTAGCGGAAAATTGCAATCTATCTCAATTCAGGGGAGTAAATAATGACCGTCATTGATGCTTTTTCACAATGGTATCAGCAACTTCAACCCAATGATCAACAAGTTCTGTGCAACTTTTTGCGCAATTGGTTGTTGCCGAGCACCCCCCAACAGACAACGCCAGCCATCCGTTTTGGGGGCAGAAATACGGGTCCAGTGACGTCACAAATGATCGGGCCAGCAAAGGTTCGCTGCCCAAGATGTGGCAATGAAATTGAAACCAGCAAAGTTGGTCAGTGAATATTCAAACCATATTGAGCGTTTTAGTTCTCAGTGATAACAAATCGAAAATGGGAGCAACAAAAACGCCAGGGAAAATTGGCCTATTCCCGAACTCATGGGGATTAGTCGAACAAGCAGTAACTCCATGTCTGATCTGTATCGGAGGATCTATGCTGGAAACATTAAGTCGGCTCACATTCACGCTTGGTCGGGTAATTGAATCGTTTATGAGATTCGTAATCGATTCACACAGAGGTATTGAAAATATCGGTGGGCGTTTTTTTAACGGTTTATTACAGTTTCTGGAGGATGCTCAAGACTGGATTCATCATACGTTTGATTCCATTAAGGAATATCTAGCGTGTTTCTTCCCAGCTCTTATTGGGCTTGTCTGGTCTCTGATTAAGCTAAGCCTTTTCTATATGCCAACAATTGTTTGCCTCACGATCTATTTCTGTACAAATGTTTCCATTAAATGGGTCTTTGCCGGTCTCATTTGGTCTTTGTTCATGACCGGTATTGGTCTGACGTATGGAAAGCGCCAGCCTGCATAATCGACTTGCACTGTCTTAGTATGTACTTTCTATTGCTCACAAGGAAATGCTACCAATGAAAACTTCACTCACTACCCGTACGGATAATATGACATCCGCCCACCTACAATTTTGTGCTGAATTTGGCGACCTTCCTCCCAAATTTAACGAATGGCAAAGTTTAAATAGTCGCTGTAGCGCATTGGAAACTTTAATTGCTCAACAACCGTGGCTGAGCCCGTCAGACGCTCTCAGATCGATTGAAATGGCAAAAAACCGCTTGGCGCTTGGCAAAGCCTATCGAATCGTCGTCTTGGGCGAAGCAGGCTATGGTAAAAGCCTGCTACTTAATATTCTCATCGGTCGCAAGATTCTGCCAAGTAAGGATGCAGGCGCACTTACCGCGCTAGCCACCTATGTACATCGTGATGTGGAAAAAAATCAACCAGAATCGCTAAAAATTATCTCTCCAGCCCAAATGGACGAATCAGCCAGAAAGTTCTGTGGCGAGGTTCTGAAATTAGCAGCCAATCTCCAAGTGAGCGTGGAACTGCCAACAGGCGTGGAGCGCACAACGCGCGAATTTTGGGAGCGCCAATTGAATGGCAAGGCTGGTCTTCAAACCGAAGAGATATATCGACAGCCTCGAATTGAGTATCACCTACGCAAAGCGGAAGACAGCGCAAACGCATCAACTGGTCTCGGATTACACAACGTCGTATTTGTTGATACGCCGGGAACCGGATCCGAAAATGCTGACCACATGACAGTTCTACACCAAGAACTGCTAGAAGCACAAGCTATCATTTATTTGGCCAAATTCCCACGACCCGACATCCATGCTAAAGCGTTGGCACAGCTATTGCGTGAAACCGTCTTCAAAGACTTCGCTGATGAGCAGTATAAGCGATTTGCAGGTAAGGTATTGCTTGTTGTTAATAAGTTTACCAATGTTGATCCACACAGTCCTGAGATCCGCTCTGTGGTAAATGAATTGCGTCAACAAATCTATGGTACGCCGGATGGGGTTAGCTTTAATCATGATGCTGAACCCAAGGCTCATCTCGTAGAATTACGGCAAGCAGCGTTGGCTCAAATTAAGATGAATAATGGGCAATTTAGCCAACCACAAGAGGAGACTGATTATGCGGGTTATGAAGGCAGTTACCGAAAAACCGTTGAACTTTCCGGCATGGCTGTTACAGACCCAACTAACATCCCGCAAGCGTTGTGGCTGGATAGTCAGGTTCCTCAATTTATGCAAGCTTTACAAGAATTTTTGAGTACGCAACGTCTCATTCAGATGTTGGGCGAAGCAACCTATCACTGGCAACACGCTGTAACGGCGATCAAGGAGGAATGCAGCAGGCTTCTTAATGAACATCATGTCAATGATCGACTGGTACGCAATAAATTGGAGCGAGTGACCTATTTGGTGCGCTTAAAAAATGATGAGTGTAAGGCGCAGTTGACGAAGGATAAAGATGAATTACAGAGAAACTATAAGCGCTTTGAGGATGAACTGGTTCAATGGTTGGATACACATGCCTCAGCCCAAGCAAGACTGATTGACCAGATCTATACCACAATCAACAATCATCTCCTCCAGCAATTGAAGACAATGGACGATCTGATCTTTGAAACAGATGATCTTAAACGGCGTCGAAAATATATCGATACTATCTGGCCCCAAGTTCGGCTACGCCTGGAAAAAACGCTATTGCAAGTAGTTGAGGATACAGCACGTGAGACCTTGTCTACCTATTACATTGATAAGTTTAATGCTCTCGTCAATTCGCATGAGCTTCACGCCGCGATCTTACAAAAATTCTATGGGCAGCAGTATCTTGATGGATGTAATTTTATTACCCGTTTGGAGAGATCAGAAGTAGACTTTACAGATCACTTCACTAATATTTGCTGCTGGACTTTGGTTTACGAATTGGAACGTTCCGAACAAAATCGACCTGAAATTCAAAAATCACTCGGTATCCAACCTGCACCAGGTACAACTACGAAAGCCGCTCCATTTAGCACCGTGACTCTCGCAAAAACAGAAGCCAATGGTGGCAACCGAGGCTCAAATCGTGTGTGGAATCTTTTCCAATCTCAAACCACACATGCATCAATGAGTGATCCAGATAAAAACCTCGTTGAGCAGTTTATCGAACACGATTACAGTGAAATTTTAGAGAGATTTGCCCATCTTTACCAGACTGCTTTCCAACAAGTGCAACAATTGTTGGATACCTTGTTCATTAATGAGTTAATTCGTTACCGAGACGCATATATGAAGATCGTGAACGAATTGCATGAAGAACATACTCATCATTTGAGCAGTGCAGATTTGAAGAATGCTTTGTTTCAAGAATATGGCGCAGTACGGGCCGAAATTGACAAAGCAATTACCGTGCTTGATCAACTAGAACAACTCAATACAAGTGGGTTTGAGTCTATTTCAACCTCCCCAGGGCAATTCGCTGATTCTGCTCGATCTAGCAAAGCAGATAATGTTGCCCTAGCAGAGGCAAATCTAGATGTAAATGGCAATCACAAAATGCACGGTTTACCCCTCCCCAATCAGTCTACGCTTGTTAAGGCATAACACAATTGGATGAAGGGTGCTCAAAGCATTGAGTACCCTTCATTTACAGACCTTTTCATTGCGGTATTACGAATACAGATTTAGCTTTACCTGCTAGTGGTATCTGTCTTGTAGCTTATACACCGGCCCTTTGGGCACCCTTGCCCTGATGCCCACATAGCCTCTATAATATGGGTACATCCCGTATCCAATTTATGAGAACTGTGTGGTCATCAGTTCCACACCCACCCAAAAGGTCACCAGCATGGGCAAAACCTACGCCTACCTGCGCACCTCGACCGAAAAACAGGACTTGAACAACCAGAAGTTGGAAATTTTGGAGTACGCCCGCAAACATGACCGCAAGGTCGATGAGTTTGTGGAAATTGCCATTTCTTCGCGCAAGACGACCAAACAGCGGCGCATTGATGAATTGATGGGCAACATTCACACGGCGGATACACTCATCATCAGCGAACTCAGTCGGTTAGGGCGCAGTACGGCAGAAGTAATTGGCCTCATCAATGAACTGGTAACGCGCCAGATTCGCACGATTGTCATCAAACAAGGGTTGGACATCAAACAAAATCATGACTTGCAATCCAAAGTGACAATTACGTTCTTTTCGCTGTTCGCCGAATTGGAGCGAGATCTCATTTCCCTGCGGACCAAAGAAGCCTTGGCGGCCAAGAAAAGCCAGGGAATCAAGTTAGGTAAGCCCAAGGGCACGATCCAAGCCAGCAAGTTTGACAAGGATCGCAGCAAGATTCAGGAGTTGCTGGCCTACGGGCTGTCTGTACGCAGGATTGCCAACTATCTGGGCTACACCGATCACCGCGGCATGAACACCTATGTCAAGAAACGCAACTTGCGCCCATCAGTTCAGTCAAGCACCAAGCTGGTTAAGTCAGCACCATAGCGGGTAACGAGGAGTCGCTGTACTCATCTTGCAAGAATGGTACGGCTAGCGATTGCTCCATTTTTTGAAAGGTCGTGTTTCTCGCTCTACCTATCTGCAAGCCTGGGACAAAATTTATAGGCAATCTCCGCATTCTGTTAGAAAGCCGCTCTCGTTTGCGCCTTGAGATCAACGTATACTCAAGCCAGACAAGGGCGCCAACGAAGGGCGCAAAATTAATCACAACTTTCTAACAGGAAAAGGAGCTAAGGTCATGTCGCACAATCAGAATTTCAGCCTGGAACAGTTGGAGAATCGCCTGGAAACCCTGTGCATCTACATCCCGTATGTGGGCACTTGCTACAAGCATGTGTGGTTCGTCACGATTCCGTACCCTTGCGTGAAGTACTATCGCTGGTGCTTCTAAAGGTATCTGTCAGTTCATCGAGAGCAGCCTGTACGCAATTGCGCACAGGCTGTTTTTTTGATGCAGCAGCCAATGCCAGATATTGTTCGCCTTGGTTTGAACTCGGTTAGAGGCGCTGCAATTGCTGGTTGATTGCCTGGATGTCGCACTCCTCTGGGTCAAAGACACCGCCAACCCAGGCCAACATCCCCTCATGTTCAGGGTGTTTGGGGTCTTGGATGGCTTCCAGAAACTCTGCGTAGCCCCAGATGCCACCGACATCTTCGGGTGGAGAGGCGCGTTTGCCGGTGAGACAGAGGGGGTAATGCGTTCCCGGTGTTGGGGATAGAACTTGTTCAACCAGAAGTTCATGTTCCCAACTGTCGCCAAAATCGTACTCGTAGACAAAACGATCTTTGGGGTTGGCGACAATCTGACCAACTTTCTTGCTACGCTCGCTCTTGATCTCCAGTTCCCATTCGGGTTCAGGAACGCCGTAGTAGGTATTGTCCACGATAAACTGGTGGAGATGTGAATCGGTCCAGCCCATCACAACTTGGAGGATGGTATGGAGTTTGGCCAAGGTCGTGCTGCCCCTGACCTGGATGCGGTGCCAGATCGGGGGCTTGCTGTGCTTCAATGTCACTTTGATCTGAAAAACAGGACTGTCATCGACTGTTCTGGCTGGCATTTTACCCTCCCTGTTTCTTTGTGGAGTTTGACGATTTGGCAAAGCTGTGCTATTTTATTGTTCAATAGAGCGTCGTATGCGTGCGGCTTAGCCGCTATCGGGGGAACGCATACGGCGCTTTATCTATTCTGGCTACAATCTTGGCCATTTTTTCCCTATCTCCTATACACTATCACATCCTCATCGTATGGCTGCACCAGGCTCGTTGGCTTGTATCAAAGAAAACCTCTATGATATAGTGAACAACGGAAATTCGCTCGTACATGAGCTGTCAGTGGAGTGAGAAAGCGAAGATGATAATCGACATTCCGTCAACCGCAACGATGCCCGCAGGGATAGAGATGGCGGCGCAACGTACCGCCAATGGATACCTATCTGACGTTCTGGGGAACGAATACTGTGCGCTACATGGGGTCTATGGGAACGGTTGTTGGTATTTTTTAATCCGTTACCAGTGCGCCGACCACCAGGAGAGCTACGGTGTTGGAAAAATTGCAGTCGATACGAGCACCGGCAAAGTCAACGCGCTGACCGATGAAGAGATCCAAGATGCCCGTGAATCTAGCGCCGTGCAGATTGCCAACGCGCGCGGGGAAATGGCTCGCGATGCGCATGGTTATTTGTTGCGCTACCAGGCCCAGATGAATGCCACTGAATGGTTACATGAGCATCTGACAATGCATTTTAGTGCGACTGAAGGCTTGTTTATACCACTAGAGCATCCACTTTGGCAGTTTTCCGTCCGCTTTCGGCTAGCACGTGTGGGCGAACTCAAACCGCTTGGCGTCATTGATGTCGATGCGCAAAATGGCCAAGTAAAACCGTTCAGCCGCCAACAACAACACAGAATTCAGGAGCGCGTTCGTGAAATTATCCGGCATCGCGAACTGGCGACAGCCGCGTGAAGGCGATTGTTTACCCGCCTGCGTGGCGATGCTGTTGACACGTCTTGGCGAACAGGTCGATTACGAACGCCTGCGACAACGATTAGGCACGACGGAAGCAGGCACCCAATTTTCCCACCTGGATCGATTGCGCTCATTACGGTTGGTCGTAGAGCGCAGTCAGGGCAATTTGGAAACTCTACGTCAGTATATCCTGGCTGGTCAGCCAGTGATTGTCGCCGTGGCCACTGAATTGCTGCCATACTGGCTCACACGTCCAGACCTAGATGTCATGAAGCGCCAGATCGAACATGTTGTTGTGCTCATCGGTTGGGAAGAGCAGGTGGTGTATGTCAATGATCCAGATTTTGATGTAGCGCCGCAGGTCGTGGATCTTGGTTGGTTTGTGGATGCGTGGCAAGGACAAAAGTATCGGTATGCTGTGATCAAGCGGCGGTAGCTGATCTTATAAACCTATGCAAATCGTTTAGGTTTCTTACGCTACAAAGGTAGCGCCTCATGCGCCTCGTTTCGTCAAAAGTTCGTTGCCCCATCGATTGCCCAAATAGCCCGCTGGTGATGACCAGCGGGTTTTTCTTTCCTGAAAGGCCGTCGCTATGGTTCAAGGCGTTCCAATACGTTGACCTGATCAAAGTCCTGGTCATAGCTGTAGAGTTTGGTTACTCGCTGGTGTTCCATGTGGGCCACGGTCAGACAATCCTCGAAATCGAACTTATACACGGCATAGTAGTCGAGGGCATGCAGATAGATGGCTTTCTGTGGCAACTTGAAGCCCCGCAGCGAGAGCAGCGGATAGAGGCGGAGCTTGATATCTTCTTGCGCTAACCCATAGAGCTTCTTGGAAGCCAGGATGTAGACAACTTCAGCGATCACCGCTTCCGAGTTGGTCAGTGCAACCTGGTTGGTGGCGGCCCGCTCAAACAGGGCCAGGCAGGCCGGCGCCTTGGCTGGGTCATCGTTGGTCAAATGGCGCAAGAAAATGTTGGCGTCAACAAAGTGGATAGTCACGACTTGTTGGCATTGATAACCTGCTCAGTGTGTTCTTCCAAGGCAATGGCCCGCAGTTGCGCAAAGTCTTCCGGTCGATTGATGGGTTGCACCGAGCCAAAAGTTTCCTGCAGCGTCATGGGGATGGTATGCAGGGCCACGCTCTGCCCTTGGATGCGAAAGACGACTTTGTCCTGGGGTTTGACGTTGAGAAAGCGGCGCACCGGCAGCGGGATGGTGACGTTGCCTTTGGGGTTGACGGTGCTGACAAAGTCGGCACTGGGTAGCGGGGTTGGCTCAATTTGGGGTGATGGACTACTCATATAACGACAGCATACAGGATGGGAGTGGGAAATGCAAGGAGAAGTTGAATTGTCCGCCAAGTTGGTCGCACGGTTGATTTCCGACTGCGGGTCAACAGTTGGTTGGAAAAACAGCGAATTTTGTGTTAAAATGACTTATGAGAATTAGCCTTCTCGCATCTAATTGTTACCAAAAACCAACGTGAACCATTGACCGAAAAATGACCGAAGCAACGCTGGCATTCGTTGATAGCGACTGCTAAAAGCGTATGCCCTTTTCAACAACCGAAAGACAACCCATGGAACACCCAATCACCACCACCAACCCAATCCTGCCAACGGTTACCACATCGACCGAGCTAGCGCCCACCGCAACGGTGCCAGCCGACCACAATCCAGCCTTGGTCTACTTGGCCAGTTTGGCATTGGGCAGCCGCCGCACCATGCGCCAGGCGTTGGATACGATCGCCGACACGTTGACAGCAGGTCGCTGTGACCATGTGACGATGCCCTGGGGCGCACTGCGCTTTCAACACACGCAGGCGGTGCGTTCGGCCTTACAGGAAAAATATAACGCCGCCACCGCTAACAAGATGCTCTCCGCCCTGCGCCAAACCCTCCACAACGCCTGGAACCTGGGTTATCTCAGCGCCGAGGAATATCAGCGGGCGGTGGATCTGAAACCGGTCACCGGCGAGCAGCCCGATGCCGCGGTGGGTCGAGCGCTCAAGTACGGTGAATGGGTAGCGCTCTTGTCCATTTGTGCCACCGACGACAGTCCAGCCGGCGTGCGTGATGCCGCCATGATTGCCTTGTTCAAGATTGCCGGTCTGCGCCGCGCCGAAATGGCCGGATTAAACCTGGCCGATTATGACCGCACGAACCAGGCCATCACCGTGCGCGGCAAGCGCAACAAAACCCGCTTCATCCCGATTGAAGATGCCGGCGCCCTGGATGCCCTAGCCGACTGGCTTTACCTCTACGATAACCAAGGCGGTGTCAGTGCCGGCATGCCCGTGCCGCTCTTTGCGCGCATCAGCAAGGGTGGTCACATTACCCAAAAACGGCTGACCGACCAGGGCATCTATCACATCCTAGACATGCGTCGTCAGCAGGCCAGTGTAACCGCCTTTACTCCGCACGACCTGCGACGCACCTTTGCCGGCGATCTGCTCGACGCCGGCGTGGACCTCGCCACTGTGCAGAAGTTGATGGGCCATGCCAGCGCCAACACCACCGCGGGGTATGATCGCCGGGGCGAGCGTGCGAAGCGCGATGCCGTGCGCAAACTCCATGTACCCTACATGCGGCGATTTGCCCTATGAGCGTAGTTTTAGATTGAGGTAGTCTGATTTCTTGTGTAGCATGCGCCACCGCTTATGAACGTCAATATCCGGCGGATCAACCCATGCAAGGTTAACGAAAAGCCGTGCAGGAGAACAGCCGCCATGTCGAACGTGCCGAGCATGCCTATCCAGATGCCCTGCTCCTGGCCACCCACCATATTGCTTACCAGCCCACCAGCCGTGACCAGGTCACGGAATTGACCATGAGCCGCTGGATCAATGCCATTGGCCTGCTGCGCCTAGCCCGCGTCTACAAGCTGGATAATGTCACGCCCTCGATTTTTAATGACCTCCAATAAAGGGCTCGTTTTGGAGAGCCACACATTATCCATTACTGATTTTACAGGGAAGATAACCATTGGCGTACCATATCGGCACGCGGCAACTTGATTTCTTCAAAGATAGACAATGCTTGTTCCCAGGCTTGCTGGGCCTGTACCACCTGCCTCAGATCTCGATAGGCTAGGCCTAGATTTGCGAGCCAAGTAGCCTCATGGTAGCGATCACCGATGTCTTGAGCAATGGCCAGGGCCTGTTGATAGTAGTCTAGCGCCTGCTGATACTGCCCTTGGGCCGCATACGTTCTGCCTAGATGGCCCAGGGCGGTGCCTTCACCCCGGCGGTTGCCGAGTTCTTGAGCGATAGCCAAGGCTTGTTGATGGTAGCCTAGCGCCTGTTTCACCTGCCCCATCTGAGCATAGGCATAGCCCAGATGGTCTAGGTCTTCGCCTTCGCCCCAGCGATCGCCAAGTTCTTGGTCAATCTCGATCGCCTGTTGATAGTAGCCTATTGCCTGTTGATACTGCCCCATCTGAGCATAGGCATAGCCCAGGTGGTACAGATCCCCGCCGACGCCCTGGCGGTTGCCCATCTCTTGGTCAATCGCCAGGGCTTGCTGATGGTAAGCTAGCGCCTGCTGATACTGACCCAGGTCTGTACACGCTTCGCCCAGACAGCCCAGCCAAATGCTCTCCTGACGGCGGTTGCCAAGTTCTTGGGCAATCGCCAGGGCTTGTTGATAGTAGCCTATTGCCTGCTCCAGCTGCCCCAAGCCTGCATAAGCCATGCCCAGACGGCCCAGCCAAGCGCTTTCACCGGCGCGGTTGCCGATCTCTTGAGCGATAGCCAGCGCTTGTTGATAGTAGCTCATTGCCTGTTTCACCTGCCCCAGGTCTGCACACGCTTCGCCCAGACGGCCCAGCCAGCCTCCCTCGTTGCCACGATCGCCGAGTTCTTGGGCGATAGCGAGGGCTTGTTGATAGTAGCCTAGCGCCTGTTTCACCTGTCCCAGCTTAGCATACACTTCGCCCAGACAGCCCAGCCAAGCACCTTCGCCCTGGCGATCCTGTAAAGCTACCGCCGCTGCCAAACCAGCTTCTATAGCCGTAATACGATCTGTCCAATACCCCTGTAGGTCCAGATATCCCTCAATCGCCCAGGCTAATGAATTGACAGCGGCCCAGGCTTGGTGTTCGCCACCGCTCTCCAAGAGTGCGAGCACATGGGGACGGATTTGATTGAGCCGCTCGAACTGATCTTTATGCTGATTCACAAACGTCGTATAGTAGGTGGCTAGCCTGATTACGGTTTCGGTCGCCGGAGATAATCGCTGGCGAGCATAAGTGTGGATGAGGGCATGGGTCATTTCGTACGTCTCCACTGGACGGCGGAGGAAGCCATAGTTGACCAACGCACCTAGCGCTTGCTGGCTTTCACTGGGTGAAAGCGCCAAGGCGGTTGCGATCAAGTCGCCGGCAAAGGGGGCTAGTGCTAACAAGCCAACGACGCCCAACACTTGCCGTGCCAGTGCACTCACCTGATCCAGGCTGCGTGTTAACAGCAAGGGGATGCTCTGCTCACGGCGTTGCCCTTGGTCAAGCGCGGTTAATGGCGTCTCGGCTAGCCAAGCCAGATACTCGCCAGCGGACTCTTCGCTTTGGGCCAGGTAGCGCCCGACCAGCCGCAGTGCCAGCGGCAGTCGTCCCACAATCTCGCTAATTTGAGCAATAGCAGCTTTATCGGTGGCCCGCACACTACCCCAGGCTTGAACGAGGGTGATAGCATCTTCAGAAAGCAACGGCGTTAAGTCCTGGCGCGCAGCGACGGCATCCTTGCGCTGGCGACTTGTGACCAACACGCCACACTGGTCGCGGATATCCAACACCTGGCTCAGTTCGTCGGCTGCTTCGCTCCCATCCAGAATGAGCAAGAAGCGCCGACCCGCCAGCGCGCGTTGGGCGGCTGCTTTTGGTGTAGGCTTCGGTTCTTCGCCCAAGCTATGCGCAATATGTTCCAGGGCCACGACAGCTTGCGGCTGATCATAAAAGCTATAAAAGAGAATACCATCGGGAAATCGTTCAGGCGGGTCATTCCCAGGTGCAAGCTGCCAGACAGCTTCGGCGGCGAGCGCCGACTTGCCGATACCACCGGGTCCGCAAAGCGTAATGACCCGGCCAGGCTGCAAGTCGGCCAGCAGTTGAGCCAGGTCGGCTTTTCGGTCTACGAAGTGTTCAGCACGCGGGGGACGCTGCAATGGAAAGCGGAGCTTGGGGCCTTCCTCAATCAGATGATTCCTTTGCATCGATTGAAGTTCCTTGTTCGGCGATTCCCCAGGTGTAGGAGCATGCTGGTCCTCATCTGTGCTTGGCGGGGCGGACCGTGGACCGATCTGTTTGGTGCGGATGCGCTGGTAAAGGGTGGTCGTCTTGGCCTCTGGTTCAGCATCGAGTTCAGCCTTGAGCACGCGTACGCACTCCTGATATTGGTGTGCTGCCGCGGCTGGCTGTCCAGACCAGGCATAGAGTTGCATCAACCAGCGCTGCACCGGTTCGTGCAGCGGGTCCAGCGCCAGCCAACGCCGTGCATAGCCGATGGCCGTTTCATCTTCCTGTTGCCTGCTGTGCCAGCGCACCAGCTTTTCCAGGCTTGTGGCTAACGCTTTGCGCAAGCTTTCCGCCTCAAAGAATTGCCAGTCGTCAAAAGCAGCGCTGTCGTCTAGGCTGAAACCTTCCAGAAAATTGCCACGCACCAATTGTACGGCTGCCACCAATAGCGCCAAACACGCCGCACAGACTTCGTCGCTGCGATGGTCGTGGTCGCGACACTGCGCAAGCAACCGTTGAAATGCCAAGACATCGATCCAGAGGCCTGCCTCCTGGCGCAGTTCGATGGTAAGGTTGTCCGCCATGATCCAGCCTTCGCCCAGCGCCTTGTTGAGCGCCCAGAGCGTACGGCGTAGATTGGCATAGGCGCGGGCCTGATCATACTCCGGCCAAAAGAAGGTGGCAAGCTGGTCACGGCTCAGGCGCTCCGGGTGCAAGGCCAGGTAGGCCAGGAGTGCCAACGCTTTGCGGGTTTCGACTTCGACAATTTGCCCGTTGCGTTCAAGGCGCGCCGGGCCAAGTAAGTAGATGGCAAGTGAAGCAGGTGGGTGAGCCATGGGGCGCATCTCCATGAAGACAGTGTGTGGGCAGCCTTGGCGCTAAGCAAGGCTAGAGGAAGCATGATCTGATTATAGATCGGGCTAGTCCAAAGAACAAATGGGTCTGTCTCGCTTCTCCTAGCGCGTTTACACTGCGGTTGCAATGAGAACCAGAGTTTTTTAAAGCCATTTTCGAGCAGGAAAACTCCGGTTCTCATTCAGAGCTTAGTTTAGAGCAAATTCCTTTAGGCAATTTTTCTGTAACGCGCTTCGTAACGCGTCTTGGAACAGACCGCAAACGCTGGCGCCCTATACTGCCAGCAGTACCTGAATGAAGAGCAGTCAAATGCCAATCGCCGTCCGTGGGGCGGCAATGCCCGGCCAACCGAAAAACCAGGAGGAACTAACGATGTACACCAATAATCACTTGGAGCAATTAGCCAAACTAAATCACGACCACCATCGCGAGTTGCTACGCGTTGCCGAGCAACAGCGATTACTCGGCCAATTGAAGATGCAGCCGAAGCGTGGCCATCCGCTTTATGACTTGCTGGCACGCTATATACCCCAGCGCTTGCACGTTCTTTTTAGCCTTGGCTGACCGCATTTCTTATAAGGGGTCTTTTTCATTACGCAGGCATCCATCCAGCAAGGGAGTGAGCCTCTATGCGCCAGTTTACTGCGACCATTTTGCTTTCCGCCAGAGAATTGATAAGTATTTCGTATCTCTTGATAGAAAGCGCCCGGTGATCTTAGTCTGCTGATCCAGTATCTTTAAAGACAGCAAGGCAATTTGTTCGCTGAACAAAGGAGAACAGTATGATCGAGGCACGCCTTTTGGAGTTAATGATCAAGGGTGATCGGCTAGACGAGATCAACGCCGAAGAAATTTTGGATCGCCGGGCCGCTGCCCAAGCACGGGCCCAGACCCGCCGCCTTTTCTTACGTCGGCTTAGGCAACAAATAGCTGCCCAGCTCGGGCGCCTATGGCCAACCGTCGGCAGCCGCACACCGTCTACGACAAAGCAAACGTTCGCTGGATAACCAGCTAAGGAGCATTCGATGTTTAGTCCATTTGAATACAAAATAATGCATCACGCTCTTCTAGAAGAGCGGATTCAAGAAGCGCAGGCCTGTCATGCCAGCCAACGCCGCATGCTAGAGCAATTTAGCCAGGCGATGAACTGGGTCGGCAATCGGTTGATCGTTTGGAGCCAGCAGTTACAGCCCCAACAACCATCCTTGCACCTGCACATTCGCCATGTTCTATAATTCGCCATCGGGGCACAGGCCAGCCCACACCCAGCAAGCTTATCAAAAAGCGCCAGGCACACCACTGCCCGGCGCTTTTTTGCACGATAACCCTTCTGTATAACCAGCCTCTCGTTTACGGGGTCACCACCCGCACAACCAGATTGTCATAGTATGCCGTGTACTGGGATCCCACGGTTGGATCGCCCACAAGATCGAGCCGGATGCTATAGAGCGCAACCGCTTCGTGGGTGTCACGAAACGGCTCAATGCCAAAGAAAACGCCATCGAGAAAATATTCTGCCTCTTGCTTGCTAAAGTCCAGGCGCAAGCCCAGCCGGTGATACTTAGCCAAGGTGACGGGCGCGTTGCCTTCTCCAGTGGTGAGGACTTTGCCGTTGGATGACAGTTGATTGAAAGCGAGACTGGCCAGGCTGCCCGCTTTATCCACTGCGGTAGCGACCAGATTGGCACTGATTTTGTCATCCGCTGTATTTGGCCCGTCCAGCCGCACATCGGCCTCCACTTCCAGCAGCGGCGTTTTGTGCGCCACCACATCATAGTTCAGCACATAACTCATCAGAACACCGCTCCAGGGCCGGTAAGGGACGGGTGTCATCATACTGTCATCATTGCGCTGCGATTGGACGCCAGACGCGGGCGCCACATCCGAGATGGTTGCCCCCTACCTTGCCAACCCGCACCCCAGCGCCTGGGCCGATTCTTTGCTGTCAGCCACTCTGCCCATCCAGTTCACCAAGTTTGAAAGTGGGCGGCTCAAACCCAGTCTCGTAAAGTACAGTTGTGGCAGCGGTTTTCGCTGTGGTGGGCTGAGCTTGAGCGCCAGCAGGAACTGGTTGAATGGGTTGGCAGCCAGTCAGGAGTATCAACCAGGCGAGCAACATACAAACCCCAAGCTGAAATTTCATGGTTCCCTCCTTGCTACTGAAAAGTCGTGTTCATTGTCGTCATTCGACAAAATCGTAAAATCCTCTTTGTTACCTATGAACCTATCTACCAGGACCTTGCCAGGCTGATAGACAACCTTGCCAATCTCATAGAGAGTCACCCTCGTTTCCAGCCCAGAAAACGTCTATCATAGAGTCAGTGGTGGGAGTGATTCGCAGCGTCCATCGGAAGACAGCCTCCGCCACCAATAAGGATGATAGGAGAAAATTATGTATACCTTCGATATCAATACAGCCAAGCTCGTCTATGCTGATCGATTGCATGAAGCCGAACAATTTCGCCTGGTGCAACAGGCGCAGGCCAATCAGCCAAGCACCCTGACTCACCTGCTGCAAAACCTTGGTGAGCTGCTGATCACCCTGGGGACTCACCTCAAAGCCCCGCCGCAACAGAAATTTGCCTGAGGCTACCCGTGAAAGTTATACCAGCGGTTGCCATGAAGTAACATTTTTACAACATTAATAAGAGAGGTAAAAATGTTACTTCATGCAGAGCATCAGTATAATCAGTGTTACACGCATAGGACTTCTACCGCTGGGAAAGCTAGATTGAGCCAAAGAACGCGTTTCTTTGGCTCAATTTGATCAATCAACCAGGCGACTTTTAGCCTATCCCGTTATCCATTGCCAACACATAAGGGATGGCCTGCGCCAGCGGCATCGTCTGGCCTTCAGTCCAGGCCACAGCAAAGGCTGCTTCATCCAGTTGGGTGCGCACCGCAGCCAGGATATGAAGAAAATCTTTGTGGCTCTTTTGTTCGCCGCGTTGTTGTGGGTGCCCAGCGGCGCCAAGGCGGTTTCGGTGCTCACCATGGTGCCAAACTTTGGTCCGAAAAGTGGCTGCACCCACTTTACGATCATCGGCGATTTCAAACGGGGAACTTCCGTGGTCATTGGCGGGTTGCAAGCGCGCAATGTCACCGCTTCCAACTGTGACAGCCTGGGCAACCACTGTGTGTACCTGGATGGCTACACGCCGGGTTTGGGCTTTGGCACAGTCGGCAACCCGGTGAGCGTCATTGTGCTCAACCCATCGGGGAGCAATGGCATTCTGGTGCCTGGAGGCTTTACCTATTATTGATTTATCTTGAGAGCCAGGGAAATCGGTCAGGAGTCAAAGTTTGCTCGGAACCCTGACTCCTGACTGAAGGTTGAGTTAAGTCCTACCATGCATAGCCTCTCAGAAAAATAAAAACCCGCCAGTCATCACCGGCGGGCCGTTGACCTAATAGAGGTAATGGCCGACTTTACCTACTTTTCACTAATCGACAAGATGATTTTGGAGGGCGACGACCACTGCTTCGGTACGGTTCCCAACTTGTAGCTTTGAAAGAACTCGACTGACATGGAATTTGACCGTCGATGCACTCACGACTAAGGCTTCGGCAAGTTGATTATTATCCATGCCTTTGACCATGAGTTGGAGGACCTCACGTTCTCGGTCTGTCAAATCATGACCCAACGCTGGGAGGTCACGTTGGGCAGCACTATGGATCAGAACGCGGGCGGCTTCTGGGGCCAGGACGGGAAGCCCTTGATGGGCATTGCGAATTGCGTTGGCCAGTTCATCAGCAGAGACATTCTTCAGCAAGTAGCCAATAGCACCAGCTTTGAGTGCGCCTTGTACTAAGTGCTCTTCTTTAAAGCTGGTGAGTACAATCACTTGGATCTCGGGATGATTTTTCCGGATAGCAGTGGTTGCCAGGGCACCATCCATCTGCGGCATAATCAAGTCCATCAAAATGACATCCGGGTGCACACGTTCACAAAGTTGAATGGCTTCTGCACCATCTGACGCTTCGGCTACCAATTCGAGATCATCTTGCGCTAAGAGAAAGGCGGCTAAGCCACGGCGGAGCATGGCATGATCGTCTACTAACATCACGCGAATGGGAGATGAGTTGCTCATTTCCTTGCTATCCTAACCCGGCATAGCCGGAGCTAAAAAGAAAAATTTGCGGGTAGAAGTATGATTATGTGAATATGCTAGCGGTTGTCATTAAGTAACATTCTTACCAGAGGTAAAAATGTTACTTATGCAGAGTATCAGTATATTTGCGCCGTTGAATTATCCGCAAAAGAGTCAGAGATCTGAAACCGGGTCAGTGGTCCGGCCCCAATGTTTGACGCTAGCAAATGTTTGCATTATTCCGTTTACTCTAATTCATACTAGTAGTCTGCCAATTTAGTTTTTAGAAATAGATTGTAGTCGCGACTTCAGTCGCTCAGATGGTACAAGCGACTAAAGTCGCGACTACGTTTTCTATGAATTAACTGGTCGCACTACTAGATGAGAATTGTGCTATTTGCGTATACATACCACCTGTTATGCTCTATTGATGCATGGCTCTTAATCCTGTTCATTTAACGATACAGCATCGGCAGGAAGAGCAATGTTCTCTGGCGTAATGGCAAGGGTTGTACTGTGACCTGCGTTGCAAGACCCACTTCCACCTGGATGGCCGTTGGGCCGGTTGGCGGATACCCATTAGGGAGATCCAGTTTCAGCAGATAGATATTGGCCGGCACCTGGTCAAATTGATAGATGCCATCCGCATCCGTGGTGACCTGACGCGATAGATCCAAACCCGCTGCCTCAACTGTCCTCAACAATGGATTGACGGTGGTGAGATGTACCATAATATTAGCAATGCCTAATTCATCACTGTCCTTGATGTCATTACCATTGCGGTCGCCGTAAATGATCCCCGTCACAATACCCTGTAATTCGCTAGAGTTCACGCTGAGGTTGATCGTAGCCACATTTGAATTGCTCAAGCCATCGTTGACCTGGAACTGCAATGTATCAAGTCCCTGGAAGCCTTTCTCCGGTGTATAAAGCAACATGGGTGGCGTACCGCTGAGTTGACCATGTTCTGATGTCTTTACCACCGTGTAGAGCAAGGTATTGCCGTCGGCGTCTGATGCAGTGAGGATAAGCGGTTGATCTGTATTTTGTGTCACAGCTAGATTCTGGTCATTGGCAATCGGAGGCGTATTGATCAATTCGCTCACCACGGTAATGCTAATGCTGGCTGTGTTGGAGTTCTGCTCCCCATCATTGACGTTGAAGGTAAAACTATCAGCGCCGATATAATTCGGATCTGGACGGTAAGCGAGAGCGGGTGGCGTGCCACTGAGATGACCGTGGCTTGGATTGGTCAACAGGTGATAGGTGAGCGCATCTCCATCGTCATCCCTGGCAGTTAAGACAAACTGACGGACGGTGTTGAGGCTGGTCCTTAGTTGCTGATCGTTAGCTGTAGGCGAACTGTTGCGTGCAATAATGGTCAGATGCATGGTTGCCTGGTCCGAATCCTCCTTACCATCGTTGCAGATAAAGGAAAAACTGTCTGTCCCGGTATAACCGGCTGTGGGCAAATAGCGCAGATCCGGCGCCCGACCACTGAGTTGCCCGTGGAGCGGCGGCGTGCTGATGCGATAGCTCAATTGGTCGCCATCGGCATCTGACCCTGTGAGCAACAGTTGCCGGGCTGCATTCCATTTGACCGGCAGCATTTGGCTGTCAGCCACTGGTTTGATATTGGCGTTATCGTTGGCTCGCACCGTAATGGTGAGGGTGGCCGTGTTGGAATCGTTTTGCCCATCATTCACCTGAAACTTGAAGCTATCCACCCCGATAAAATTGCCGGAGGGCGTATAGAGCAGATATGGGGCGTTACCGGTCAGGACGCCATGACTAGGGTTGTTGCGCAAGATATATTGTAATTGATCACCGTCGGCGTCGCTCGCAGTCAGTTGGATGGTTTTGGGCAGGTTGCGCTGAGTAACCACACTTTGCTGATTGGCTGTGGGTGGCGTATTGATGGGACTAACTTCGATGGCAACGGTTGCTACATTAGAGTCTACTTGACCGTCATTGACCTGAAAGGTGAACTCGTCTATGCCCACAAAAGTTGGGCTTGGGATATAGGTAAGATTAGGCGGCGTGCCGCTAAGTGGGCCATGGGTTGGCAAATGCAGCAGGGTAAATTTGAGTGGATTGCCGTCTAGATCACTGGCCGCAAGTTGGATGATTTTAGGTGTATTACGTGAAGTAAAGAGATTCTGATTTTGGGCAGTCGGCGGGTTGTTGGGTAACTGGGTAGATAAAACGGTGATCTGAACACTCGCCAGATTCGATTCAACCTGGCCATCGTTTACCGTAAAGGTGAAACCATCTATGCCACTATAGCCGCTTTGAGGCGTGTAAGTGATGTCTGGTAGTTGGTCATTCACAACCCCATGTTGTGGCTGGCTGCGCAATCTATAGGTTAAGACATCGTTGTCACTATCGGCGGCAGCGAGGCGAATTACCCTCGCTGTATTTTTCCCCACCTGTACGGTTTGGCTAGTGGCAAGCGGTGGTGTATTGATGTGCAAGGTGTAGAATTGTTGTCCGCTGATCCCGTGACTATCCACCACACGGACAATAAAGCTACTGTCGCCCCAACTTGTGGGTGTGCCAGCAAGCCTACCGGTGCTTGAATCTAGGAGGATGCCTGGCGGCAAAGCTCCCGCCGCAAGTTTGAAATGGGGGTTGATGACCGCATAGTCAACCGCCGCAACCGTGAGGGTTTGGCTGTAAACCAGGCTGATCGTGCCAATGGCTAAGGTCATTGGACTGAGTTGCAAGGTTGGCGCCTGTCCATAGCTGTTATCCCCCCAACAAAGCACGCTGCTATCGCTGCTGATGGCACAATTGTGGTTATCACCAGCGGCGACCCCAAGAAAGTGGCCGGTTGGTGATGTGGTTTGTTGGTCAAGGTTTGCGCCCCAGCAACTCAACTCACCGCTGTTGAGCAGGCCACAGCTATGCTCTGCTCCAGCACTGACCGACTGGAAGGTTCCCACTGGCGCAGTAGCTTTGTCTTCATTATTGTCTCCCCAACAGATTACGCTTTTGTCACTTCTAACTGCACAGGCATGGGAATCTCCCGCACTGACCTGTGTAAAGACCCCAGCTGGCGATGAGGCAGTACCGTCAGAAATATCCCCCCAACAGGCCAATACGCCAGTTTGTTTGATGCCACAGGTAAAGGCCGTGCCAGCGCTGATTTGGGCAAATGCACCAGAGGGCGCGTTTGTTTGTCCACTTTCGTTGTCACCCCAGCAAATGACGGTTCCTTTTAAATTGATAGCACAGGTGTGATCGAAACCGGCGCTGACCTGAGTAAATGCCCCAGAAGGTGGCGTTGTCTGTCCGCTCTCGTTGCTGCCCCAACAGACCACTGTATTTTTCTGGGTAATCGCACAAGTGTGTTCTGTTCCAGCATCTACCTGTTGATAGAGCCCAACTGGCACATCGATTTCGCCGGTCTCATTGCTGCCCCAGCAGGCAATGCTACCGTCACTCTTCAACACACAGGTATGGGAACTCCCGCTACTGATAGCAATCGGAACGCTCATTGTAGCATCGGGGTGTTGGCTGGCGGCTTGTGCTGGCTTGGTGGCTGCAATGTCCAGAGTTAAGAAGAGGAATATAAGGAGATGCAACCCTAGCCTATTCCGTATAAGCCCATATGATATAAATAAATCTTTCAACCGCCCTTCCTTTGTTATACCAAGGGATAGTAATGAAAACGGTTCAACGGGATCTCAGGGGTTGACAGCACCGGATGAATCCGGCGCCTGCGCTGTCAAACCCGCTTAAGCGGGTTTCTCGTGTCAGACACCGATTTTAGTGGGTCGGATGTCAACCCCTTGAATTCCCGAAGAGCCATGAAAACTTGACAGATGAATTATTTTGTAAATTCTGTTAGAAAAACTTATAACCTCAATGCATTCGGGCTCACTATACTGATGCTCTGCAGTCAGTAATATTTTTACATCATGAATAAGCGGGGTAAAAATGTTACTGAATGGCAACCGCTCGTATCGCTATGAATCTGGGTAGATTTTTGTAGGTAAATAGGCGCGAACCATCGTACCGTGCCCAGGCAGGCTTTGGATATCCAACTCGGCTCCAATAGAAGTGGCGCGCTCCCACATCATCCCCAATCCTAAACTATGGGGCTTTGTATCTGGCGCCGAAAAGCCACAACCATCATCGGTGATCAATAATTCGACCGATTCAGGCTTGCCCCGCAGACTGATCTGGCTATGCTGAGCCTGAGCGTGCTTGACAATGTTATTCATTGCTTCTTGGGCAATCCTATACAGCGCAATCTTCGTTTCGACAGGTAGCTTAACTTCCCCTTCGATCTGAACTGTTACGAATGTACACGCTCGGCTCATACTGGCCTCTGCCAGTCGATGCAATAAGTCTGCCAGTTCGACATCCCTGAGTTTGGTAGGACGCAATTCAAGCAAGAGGATGCGCATCTCAGCCAACGCACCGCGGGTGAGTGTACGTAACTCATCGAGCTGAGCCTTGCCTACTTTCTCGTCACGTTGCCAAAGCTTGGGCAATACATCGGCGATCAGGCTAGCCGAGAAAAGTGCTTGGGTCACGGCATCATGCAGTTCACGTGCCAAGCGATTGCGTTCAGAGAGAACAGCATTCTCTTCAAGTTGTCGATGTAGCCGTTCATTGGCTAACGCTAGTGCAGCCTGTTTGCTAAAGGTATGCGCCAATTCGATCTCCTGTTCCGTAAATGTGTGCACATCTTGGTAATACAAGGTCAGGTTGCCGCTGACGTTGCCTTTCGTCAGCAGAGGGATGGCCAAGATTGCGCGATAGCCATTCTCGAGCAAGCGCCGACGACTAGCAGCTACCATAGGTTCATCTGGCCGGCTGATCCGGGCTAGATCGGGAATGACAACTGGAGATTTATGTAGCGCGACAAAACCAGGTAAGTTTTCCTCACTGATCGGCAGCACTGCTTCGCGGAGTGTTTGATTCGGCAGCCCCCAATTTACCTGGGTGGCCATCTGGTTGTTCTCTGCTTGTAAATGAAAGATTGCACAGGCGTTTGCATTCAATAATTGCGTCGCCTGTTTGACAATATATCGTAGGATCTCTTCCACAGGCTGATTTGAGTTGAGCATTGTTAAAACGTCATGTAGACCTTCAGCAGCCCGCCGCCGCCGTTCTAGTTCTTGAGTACGTTCGGCAACGCGTCGCTCTAATAGTTCTCCAGCCAGTTTTCGTTCAGTGATATCACGTACGACTTTTGTAAAACCGCGCAGTTGGCCAGCTTTGTCATAGAGCGCAGTGAGTACGACATTCGCATAGAAGCACGTACCATCTTTTCGTAGACGTATGCCATCTTCTTGCGCACTGCCTTCACTTTCTGCAATTCTCAACAGTTCATCGGGCTTACCCTGCAAACGATCTTCAGGCGCGTAGAGATCAGAAACATGGCACCCAATAATCTCATCAGCTTGATAGCCCTGGATCCGTTCAGCGCCAGTATTCCAGCTGATAATGTGCCCCCTTGGATCCAACATGAAAATCGCATATTCACGGATATTCTCCACCAAAACGTGAAACCGGTCTTCACTGAACTGAAGGGCTTCTTCGGTTTGTTTCCGTTTGCTAATATCTGCCAGAATAAACTGAACCGCGATGCCATTTTCGTTGAGAAAATAGGTGGCTGCGAAGGCAACGTCGGCAACATTGCCATTTCGTCGAATAATTTTGGCATCAGTAAAAGGCAAATCAGCCGGGATTGTAGTCACCGGTGTGATCAACGCTTGAATCAGCGGGTGAGAATCCGGATGAAAGAGCGTGAGTGGCGATTGGCCAATCAGGGATGCAGGTTGGGTTGAATCAAAGAAACGTTCGCAAGCCGGGCTGGCATAGACGATGTGATTTTGTTGATAAATAAAGATCGCAAGTGGTGACCGCTCAACCAACCTCCGGTAATACTCTTCGCGCTGCTTCAGGAGTTGATCCTGTTTTTTATACAACGTAATGTCAATAACGCTGACAAAGATTCGTACTTTATTGTCCTGGTGGAAATAGCTTAAGCCAACTTCAATGGGAAACTCATTGCCATTTTTATGACGGCCCACCAGGTCAGTCCGCAAGCCCATATCGCGCCCTGTCATGTTCTCTGTATCCTGTTGGCGATACATCACATGAGTGCTTCGAAAGCGTTCGGGTAGCAATATCTCCACCAATTGACCTTGTAGTTCTTCCGGAGAGTAGCCGAACATGGCTGCCAAGCGAGGATTTGCGAAGATGATCTTCCCATCAGGCCCTGTAATCAGCATCGCTATTGGTAAAGTACCTAAAGCAATCCTATCCCACTCATTTATTTGAGAGCTAGGGTGGTTTATTGCCCCGCCTTGTACAGCAATGAGTTCAGTTTCTTTGCTCAAGATATCCTGCACTTTAAAAATATACGGATGCTCTGCATTCAGTGCCATTTTTACCAGAGATAAGAATGGCACTGAATGGCAACCGTTGGTATAGATTTGAGTTATACAGGGGCGCTCAAGTATGATCAAAATCGTGGCCATGAATCATCGTTGTGATCTATTGATAGTGTACAAAATCGACACCATATGATCAACCGACATTTGACGGGTTTTGCTCTGGCTACAATTCAGTCAAATGTCGTACAGTAGTCCTTTATTGAGATAATGATTCAATGCCTTCTTGCTCCGGCTTACCCTTTTGATTCTCCATCCAAGGGAAGTAAATATCATATTGCACCCCATTGGTCTGACTTGAGACAAACTCATCAAAATACATAACGCCGTCACTGTTAGCACTCAGACCAGAGGATGGCCCCAGGCGGACTGCGTCCACCAGGTAGGGGCTAGTTTGAACGGTCAAGGTGTCAACCAGACTTCCATCGACAAACAAGCTAAACCCCGCTTTGTCTGCTGAATGCCAGGCGATCTGGATGCTGTGCGAAGCGTTGGTGGCAGGGAACCATTCAGTGAAGAACTGCTGCCCTGCTTGCAGAACCCAGGCCCGGATTTCACCTGAGTCGGCGCTGGGGTCATCCTGCTCGTATTGAATCCCAAAGATAGGTTGATGGTTTGGCGCCAACGCTACAAAGATATCTACCGGTCCGTCCCCTGTACGGGTACTGTTTGGATTGAAGTAAAAACCGGCATTGTAAGTTACCTCGTTCTCAGGTGAGGTATCAAAGACATAGGCTGCTTGAGCGATTGTTGCGCTAGCAGCCTGCATTACAGCACCGCCCGCGCCCAGAACTGCTGCCATGCCCTGGGCGCCACCAACTGACCCCATGGCGGCCTGCGGATTCAAGCTCACTTGCCCGACGACACCTGACCAGTTGTTCAAACCGCTCTCGAAATTGCTCGCAAAGAGGAACGGTGTCCCCGATCCGTTATTGCCTGAGATAGTGATAGCAACCCCAGAGGTGGCGGAAGAATTCATGGTGGTGGTGTAAAAGCCGGTTGCTGGGCTAGGATGGACTTCTGTATCACCAACAACATTGGTGGCTAGCACCCGGTAATAGTAGGTTTGCCCATTTTGAACGGAAGAATCGTCGTAGGTGACTTTACCCCCTGCGCCGCTGGCTTCTGGTATAGCAGAGGTGATGGTAGACCAGGGCCCGGTTGGCGATGTTGCCCGTTGAACAATAAAGCCGCTTTCATTGGCTGCATGATCGGTCCAAGTCAATGTAACCCGGCGCTGATTGTTTTTTACATAGGTCGCCGTCAGACCAGAAGGCGCCTTGGGCGCCACGGCAAACGCCATTGTATGCATCATATCCATCTCTTCGTGCGAGAGAATATGGCAATGCCAGATATATTCCCAGCCAAAGTTGACAAGATGATTGAGGACCGTTACCTGGGTCCCGCTTTTATCCACAAAGCCGATTGGCGGTGTCATCAATGGTGCACCTTCCGGCAGTGTGGGGTCGATCAAGCGGACGCTATTGGGCACCTCAAAAGGTTGGGTTGATGCGACAGGACGCATGGCTATAATCGTATGCTCAAGGGGATTGACTCTGACGGTTTCCTTCCACCCCAATTCATTAGGCTCTGGCGGCATCAGCGCACCATCCCAGGCAACGCGGTTGATTAACTGGACGTTGACCAGATGAAAGTGGAGTGGATGCGTGTCTACACCATTGTGTGTGATCTTCCAGATTTGTGTGCCATCGGCCAGGGTGCCAAGCGGCGTCATTGAATCTTTCAGAATCTCGACTGGCGGGCTGGCATAGCCGTACATGACAAAATTCTGGTTAGTCGCCGTTGTATTTTCTACCTCTAGCCCCAACATCCCACTCATACGGCCATATTCGGTGTCATAAACTGCGCCCATTTCATCGTGCATCGATTTGGGCTCCAGAGCCAGGGTAATTCCCTTGGCCACTGCTGTTGCACCGGAGCCACCGCCGCCGCTAAAGACCACCCTCGGCGCAGAAGTGTATCCCGTGCCAGGATCCTGTAGTGAGATGCTGGCGACTGGGCGCGCGCCCAGCAATGCAGTTGCAGTCGCTCCACTGCCGCCGCCCCCCGCCAAGCTGATAGTCGGCACCGAGCTGTAGCCGCTGCCACCATTGGTTAAGGTGATGCTGGCAACGGCGACGCGAGTCAACGTTGCTGTGACGCGGGCGCCATTGCCGCCGCCCCCTGAAATCGTCACCACCGGCGCCGAGGTGTAGCCACTACCGCCATTGATTAGGGTGACGCTGGTGATCCGTCGATTGTTGCCGACTGTGGCGGTGGCGGTTGCACCACTGCCGCCCCCACCTGAAATTGTTATGGCGGGGGGGGAGGTGTAGCCGCTGCCACCATTTTGTAGGGAAAGCGCGGCCACAGCAGCAGGTGCTAGATTGGCGACTGCCTGTGCACCTGAACCACCGCCCCCAGTAAAGCTGACTGTCGGCGCAGTGGCATAATTCGCGCCACCGTTTGTCACTGTTACGCTGATAAGCTCGGCTGGGCCGAGGGTCGTCATGGCTCGCGCACCACTGCCACCGCCTCCAGTAATGCTGACCTGTGGGGCTGTCGTGTAGCCTTTACCACTATCGGTTAAGGTTAGTCCAGTTAGCGAGCCGTTATAGAAAGTCTTGCTGACCTCATGCAACTGAACGTAGGCGCGCGTGTCGCCAGGGTAATTTGCATTGTACGCACTGTTGTAGGCTGCCTGCGGAATAATGATCGAATCTTGTGATGTAGCGAAAACGCCAGGCTTAGTGCCTGTTGTAGCAAAGCTCTTGTTCAGCGCTACCAAGTTATAAGCGGGGGCAGGTGTCTTCGCTGCTACCCGAATTTGCATGATTGTGCGGGTATTCGGCCCATATCCTGGCTGGGTTGTCGGCGCCCCTCCCGTGTCCATCTGGTTCGGATTCCCTGTATAGTAATCATAGCGCGGGTCAAGCGCCGGAAAAGCTGCCGGCGCGTCGTTGTAGAGGATCAGCGTTTGCCCGGCGAACTGCGAAAAGTCTACAAGCACGTCTGCCCGTTCGGCTGGCCCCAGCAGCAATGCATGGTCAGTGACATTGCCAAAGTTGAACGCAGTTGGATTTGTATTCCAAGCGATGGGTTGGCTAGGAATGACCACAGGCGCAGGCAAGAAGCCGCCTTCTGTGCCGATCTGGATCCAGGATGGACCTGCCGTTGCGGGATCTGGCACCCCACCTGCACGCCCGTCGGTTGGCCAGCTTGGCGGGAAACGTTTGGTCGTGACCGCAGGCACCATGGCAACCTCTGTATTGCTGATTCCCGTGGCCGTGGTTACAGTGGGATCAGCGACGTAGAATTGTAGATTGAAGAAGCGGTCATTCGCTCCGTTGAGAATGCGGAAACGGTAGGTCTTGGGATCGACCACCATATACGGGTAGGCAGTGCCGTTGATCAATGGGGTATCCATAAAGGCTTCCATCCCCATGGAAGGGTTAGGCATGTCAGGGCGGTAGGGTGGCTCGCACCAGGAAGCCTCTGGATCACAAGTAGGGTCGTAATATTCGTTGGGAACCGGCTTATGGGTGATATCCGTAGTTGGTGGCCAAAAATAAGGCCCGTACATCCAGCGGCCAAAGGCACTGGCGCCACTCAAATCCCAGGGGTTTTGGGCTGGCATATAGACGGAGGGGAGCCATAGGTCGCTGGTCTTTGGCCGACGCGCCCCGGTGGCTGGGTTGATCACGGGCCCAGTACCCCATCGCCAGTTTGGATCCTGCGCACCGATGGTCGTGGCATCCACAAAGGTGCGATCTTGAATCACGAGAGGCAGACCTAGATCAGGCAGAATCTTTTCCAGATTCGGATTTACACCCGAAGTGTTAGTGCCATGGATCAAATCCTGCTCTACCTTGTCGGTGATTAAGTAAGTTGCCTCCTCACCGGCATATACATTAAGGCGGGTAATGCCATAGGAGTGATCATGATAAAACATAAAGCGGGCAGACTGCTGATTGCTGTAGAAGAAGGTCATTGAGCCATCGCCAGGGTCAGGCATGTCGGGGACATTGCGCACGCTGACCCCCTTTGGGTATTGAGTTTTCTCGCCTGCTGGGGTGATCCACTGATGTGGCGTGCCATCGCTGATCCACGGTGTGATGCCACCATGGAGATGAAGCGTAGCCCGGTTTTGCGTATAATTCTCCTTCATCCCCTTCATCCCTGGCATGTCTAACGGCCCCATACCAGCACCCATGACTGTTGTGTCAACAGGCAGGAAGAGATTACCACCTTCACCCGTAGGCAAATGATTGGTGAATTTAACGCGCACCGGCACATCACGTCGGGTAATGATCAGCGGGCCTAAATAATGAAATGGTGGGGGGCCACCGGCAAGATTGGTCTGACGATAGCCGCGCAGGGTGGTTGGTGGCAGATCTGAATGCATTTGCTCTGTATACTGACCGAGTTCAATTTCGTAATAGTCAGACCCTGGATAGGTGGTGGTGTCAGGCACAGCCACAGGCATATATTGCCCAAGATTGTTGACGCCTGCCGGATCCAGCCCGGGTAACGAGTCAACAAACTTGCGGATGCCGCCCCTAAGGGTGCTACCCAAGCTTGGTGTTGCGCTGGCTCCGCTACCGGTAGTGTCCTGGATAACGACCACGGGCGCGCTGTAACCACTACCGCCGTCCAACAATATCAGGTCGGTGATTACACCTTTATCAACTGTTGCCTTGACCTGAGCGCCACTGCCAGTTCCATAAGCATCTGCAATCGTTACCTGTGGATCGGTATAGTCGCTGCCACCGCTATCGACCTCTAAGGCGGTAATGGATCCGGTCGGCAGTGGACTATTGGCATAATTGGCAAAAGGGCCAAAATAGTGTGGCGTTGTGGGGTCGGTAGTGGCCGACGAACTCGCCTGAACCTTGGCGCCAGCCACACCCGGTAATAATCCGCGTGTAGCATTGTGTGCCGCCGCCGCTCTTCGGTCCGCTGGCGTGATTTTTTTATCCTTTAAATGCGAGGATGCCGATGCTGGCAACGTTGGGGTCTCTTGTGCATGGGTTGGAACAGCAACTTGACTAGAAACAAGAGATATAATTGTTAATGCCAGCAATAAAAGGTGGAAAGATTTACCACTAAACATAATATCACTCCGTTTGCCATAAGATATTCAGCTTTTGGGACGGAGACTGTAGGAATATACTGCTTCATGTTATTTCGGGGGACACAACCATGCATTCCTTTGAAATTTTGCTTCGTCCTCGATAGTACGTCGATCTTTCTATAAAATTGTGTGTTCTCCTCTGAAGAGTCAGCAATTTTACAGAAAACTCAGGCCGTATCATCATCTTCAGTGATCGTAGCATAAGTTTGTAACCTAAAAATCGGGCTTATAATTGATTCAGGACTAACTATAGATCAGTTTTTTGCCTGGTAATTTGACCAGGTAGGTAGTTCGTATAATTGAATTTGATTCCCTTCTACATCTCCCTCTACATCTCCTTCTACATATGGAGTTGGGCAAATTCACTGATCACCGGCGGGCAACGATCTAACATTGTGTAGAAGGCATCGGATGGCTCCATCCCTTGCGCAATTTCAGTCCAAAAGCCCTCGGTAAGAAGCATGGCGTGATGATGAGAGATTTTTTCCATAACAGTGATCACATACGGCACTACACCTAAGAGATCGCCAATCCAGTCACCCTCACAGCCATCCAAGAACAGAACCTCGACACCTTGAAGTCGTTCGGATAACCAGGCCCCATCAACCACGCGATCAGCGAATTGAACTCCTTCGGCACTAGCGTGAACTGACAAATGCAAATAGCGTACAGGTGTTTTTGCCATGCGGGCACGTTCCAGATATCGCTCGAAGTGCGTGCTTGTTACATTCATCAAACGTGTGAAGTGAAGCTGGGTTTTTGCGCGAACCTTGCGCAAGGCTGCTAAATCGACTTCTAGAGGCTTATCAGGCCCAATTACCACTAATAAACGCGCGGCAAGGCTTGCGCGCTCACTAAGGCTAGTCAACTCCGCAGGTAGTCCCTGGCCTAGTTCTGCCAGCAATGCCGTAATCCGTTTGTTCACCATTTGCCAGTGTTGTTGGTCAAAGCGGTTCATCGTCCCCCCTTGAAAGGATGGATACCACTTTGCAACCTGTAGACCAACAAGTAAAGTCAATACCATCATCACAGCCTGCATAGACAAGACAAAGAGTTCACTCATACTATCTCTTCCCGTTGATCACTAGGCTTATTATTGTCATCCAATGAATTGTTTGGGACTTCTATGAATGGATTGGAAAACAAAAACGGCCTCGCTGTTGGAAGATTAATCAATAAGGCGGTGATGACGTAAACGCACTTCACAGTCGTGCTAAGTGGCTACGTCACCCGGATTATTTCATTAATTTCCAAACAGAGAGGCCGGCGATTCCGTACCTAAAACTATTGAGTTAGGTGGTTGGTTCGCTCAGCTCGACACTTTTGTCGATATGGCTGCCCTACAGAAACCCCTTAACAATTGACAATGAATAAGAACACGCTTTTTCGTTAGCATTTATATAAACATACTGCAAAGTTACCTATCATAAGTTTACCTGTTTTATTCCTCGTTGTCGCCAGTCTTACGATGGGATCTAGACCTAACTAGACTAAGAGTTGAGGTGCTAGTCTCCTGTTTAGGTGAAGTCAGTCAAAAGGCGGAGAAAGAATCTGGGCGAACAGAGGGGAATTTATGGGCATGCCTCAACTGGATGAGCGCGCAGACATGGGGCATAAGGGGGTAAGACGACTACCCTATGCCTCATGTCTGAAGACACGCTATGGAGGGTTAGTTCAAGTGTCGGTGATGCAGTACTGAGCCAACAACGCTTAAATTGCCGATGATGGCTCCGTATGCAAAAGGTGAGTTATCGTACAATCTTCGCAGAAATGCCAGGTTTCTGCGAAGATAAGTTCACGAACCCTGTAGATAAGCAATTGTTAATTGGAGACGGTGGGCAAAAACATATGAAAGAGGCGATCTTCAGCGCCTTCCATCACGGGGCCAAGCTCGCGAACCGCGCCTTGTTTGTCCGTCACCGCTACCCAGTAGTAATAAGTGCCATTCACACTGGCGTTATAATCAATGGCATTAAAGTCGGCGAAGCTTGAGTTGCTGTTTCTCATGGAGTCACTCAGTTCTATTGCATCTAGGCGGTTGCCATACTCGCTACGAAAGATTTGCACGTTAGCAACATTCTGAGGCTGATCGGGTGACCAATCTAGCTGTAACCCGACGGGCGCAAAAGTCACGCTAAAGAGAGATGAGTTCGTGGCTGACACTACCTCATGGGTCTGAACTGGGCCATTGGGCAACGGCGTGATTTCAATGAAACAGAGTTTGTTGTTAACGGCGCCGCTGGCGTTGGTAATCGTGAGGCGACCATCATTTATATGGACTGTGCTTATCCCTGTTACCCAATGGTTTGTTGCGTTGGGCGTGCCATCGACAAGCAAAGTCCCCTCGGCCTCGATCTTGAACACACTGCTATAGTAATTAGGATCACCTGCCACTGCATGCACCTGATAGGCCCCGTTTGGCAGCGCAATTTCCCACGTATAGAGGCTGCCGCGCTGCATATAAATTAGCGTATCGTGCCGTGGATCTGGTGAATGGGCGTCAGTTCGGCTACGCGTGTTGCCACTGTTGTTAGTATTCCACCCATAGATATATCCATTGCCTCGATTTGCATAAACGGAGCCACTATCTGCCAGATTGCCTGCTAGAATGGCTTGCGCCGCTGGTTGGAAGTTGATTCTGATCGATGGAGTACCAGCCAGTGTTGGGCTGGGGGTTGGCGTCGGCGTGAAAGTAGGCTGTGGCGTTGGCGAATTGGTTGGTGTTGGCGTAATCACGGCCAGCTGCGATGCGCGATAGTTGGCGATCTTTTTTAGATTTGCGTTGAAGACACGCGCATTGTTGGCGTCGCATGTGGGGGGGCGAGAGGTATCATGAGCCTTGCAGCTATCATCGGAGCCTGCCCGTAGCCCTATCGGCTGGCCTATATAGGCCAGCTCAGGATTGGAAAAATAGGCAATTCTTGAACAATTTTTGGCAGGTAGATGTTCATAGCAATAGCCTGCATATGACATAATGGTGCGCCAATTGTTGTCATAGTCAACCCAGCCATGATTGTCGCTCAGCCCGTCAGGTGCCCAACCTCTTTGATCCATGACATACCAATCGTGCAAAGCGCCCAGGTTGTGACCCAATTCGTGCGCTAATACCAGATTCGGTGCACAATCGTAGTTTATCACGCTAAAACCGTAAAAAGCGTTGCCGCCGACATAGGCAATCCCACAGGAGGCGCGTTCTGCCACAAAGAGCGATACGAGATCAGCACTATACTGATCTCGTAAGGTGTGTACTTCATTGAGAAATTCATCGGTTGTGTCAGAGAGATTCATCAGATCGGCCTCAAAGCCAGATTCCTTGTAATCGACTTCGCCGCTGTAGACTAAACGCAATTGAGTATTGACACGGCTATTGACAAAGGCGCTATTGGCTTGAATCACGCTTTGATTAACTATTGCCGCCATTGCATCAGTGCTACCGGCCGCAGTCAGCGCTTCCTGGGTATAGAGAACCATGATGTCAATCACCGATCCATCATCTGGCTGGGTTGCCGCATTTCTTATGGGTTCAGTCGTATTCGCTCCTTCTATAGGCAGGGCTTTGTGCAGATCTGGAGGTAAAGCAGCGTCATTGATCTCCTGGATAACATGCACCCCCCCACTATCTGGGCGAATTTGATAATTGGCGCCAGGCAGGGTGATGCTGGCTGAGGTTACACCATTGAAGACAGCAAAGACGACCTGGCTCAACTCGATGCCCTCTAAATGACCACTCCAGCCATAGCCGCCATTGGCTAACAATTGGCGATGATCCAAAACGGCTGTATAGGTGACGTTGTCAAATAAATTCAGGATCAGGGATGAACCGCGATCCGTAGTGGGGTTGCTCGCATCGCCATCCAGTAAAGCAAAATTTAGTTCGACCAGGCGTGAGCGAATGACGGCTGGATTCGAATTGGCTGCTCTTACGCCTTGCAATCCAGCATCCCGGAAAAGGGGGGCTAAGATAGTTTGCCTGCTGGGAGCGGCTTTGGCTCCTGCCATCAATCCCATGAACAAAGCGCAGAGTATGCAAAATGTTAAGAAATATTTACTGTGTAAAAGTTTCATCTTGATGATTCCTTTCTATTAAATAGAATTCTCGGCTACTGGTTATAACAATTGCGGTTGCAAACGTCGTGGATTTTCCCCTAAAATTCCTGGCGTTTCAGCGCACAACTGGTATTATAAGAATTGCTAGGGATATGCTTATTTCACCCCTTGTATCCATGGCAGGTAGAGCACAGAGTCTTGTCTAAATCTACTGCCACCCGCTGTTGCACAATCAGCGTTGATCGATTGCCGATACATCTCGGCATAGCTGCCGAACACTGCATTTATTTGCAATTGTCCAGTGGTTGCAACCAGAATATTGCCGCAAACCACCGCTTGTGGCTCAGCTTCAAACTTGATCCCACCCTGGGCGTTTCCATAAATCGTATTGTTATAAATTAAGTTGTCTATCCCATATTGATAACCATCAATCCTATGACCACCAAAACGCAGACCCGCGCCGAGATGGCCATAGGTGTAGTTATTGCGAAAGATGTTGCCATTCCCCCGTGAGGCCAGCCCCGCGGCCTCAGGATCCTGGCCTCCAGTACATTCATTTTCTTCAATCAGGTTCCCAGTGCTTCCCTCTTTCACCTCGATACATTCGTTGCCCTGAGTGTTAATCGTATTGTGGTGAATATGGTTCAAGTTCGTTTGATCGGGCTCGTTGGTTGGATTTTTGCCGTCTCCCCATTGTGTGCTGGAGGTGCCTATATAAATACCCTCACCATTCTTGCCTCCCGTTTTGAAGACAAAGGCGTAGATACCACAGTTACGGATGAGATTGTGGTGAATGTTGGCATACTGTACAAAGTAGCGCAGCCTGATACATTCCCCACCTGCATTTGTAAAGAGCATGTTGCGCACTTCCAGGCCCAACGGGCCGCGGCGCACCATCCCGTCATAGGCAGCGGCCTGACCGTGAACATAAAGCAATTTGTCTCGATAATTTTCCAGAGCGTTGCCTTGGCCATCATGACCATTGAGTGTCCAACCATCTAACAGGTAGTAATCGTGATAGATCTGAAAAATGCGCGCCTTTCTGCCACTCCCATGTACAACAGCATCACGCGAGCCTACTATAGAAATGGGAGCGCTGGCTGTGCCATGTCGTTGGGTTATCAGGTCTTCATAATAGTCACCAGGACCCAAATAAATTGTCTCACCGGGTTGAACAACATCTAGTGCCTGTTGGATTGCGGAAAATGCATTCTCCCAGGATTGGCCATTGCGCAGACCAGCACCGCCCGGTATTACATACCAATTCCCTGCTGCCTGAGCCGATTGATCGAGACAACTCATCAAACCGACCACAATTATGATTCTAAAAAAAGACCAGATTCGCCATCTGAGAATAACGTTGAGACTCATTCCTATTCTTATCTTTTGCTAGAGTAAATTCTTGTTGGTTCGCTTTTATGGGCTACTAGACTTATAATCAGTACACCGCAACGGTGTTAACGTACCAGGCGACGGTGAAATGGTTGTACCCAGCCCTGTCTCTGGCGACTGCGGTTTACTGATAATGATTCTTCAATTAATTTACCTCTCCCATGGGGAAATGTCGCCAGTCTAACAGCGAGATTATTTACTGGTTAAGCTAAGGGTTAATATTCCATTCTGTGGTTAACCTTTGTTCGTCAAATGTCTTAGCCACCTTATTGTCCTCTCGTCTAGTAACCATTGCTAAGGACCCGGTTTGGCTGTAATAATGACCCAATAGTAGCCATAGGGGCTGCTGTCTAGCTGAACACACCCGATACCATATTCGGTCTGGGCAGCATAAAATTTATCCGTTCCTAGCACATGGGATCGATGAGGCGCTGAGTTGAGAAGGCCAGCCCAGGCCTCATCTGCGCTGGAATAGCCTGCGGCGATTGATTCAATATTGTTATCGGTTGGCGCTTTCCCATAATAGTCAGGCAACACATAACCGGATTGCCTGACTAAATAATTAGGTCCATAGCCATCTGGATTGACATGAGAGATATAGGCGCGTAGGGCCATATCCATGGCGCGTTCATGGGCAACCTGAGCCAGGAGGGGGTTGCAGATAAGCCATGCCCGTTTCTGTCCTGGATCGTTGCTCAATAATTCTGCAAATTTTGCTTCGTTTTCGTTGGGCAGACATCTAATTGTCTTGATTGTGATATTGTTTGCATTGGTTATTATGTTTGTAACAACCGGGAGGTAGAGGAGTTGAGCGCCTGTCTGGGCTGTCACCTGAGCGAAAACGGGGATGCTTGTTGTTATGATGAGCAACAGTAAAATCCCAATGACTGAAAAGCCATGTGAAAGAACGCGATGAAGTTGGTATTGAGTTTTCACTAGCCATTCCTTTACTTTCAAAATTGATACGAAATTGTGGTTTGACGCTTTGTTCTCAGTCTAACCCCTGCGCCTCGAATTGTCCCCGGTATAGAGATGAGGTTTGGCTTGGTTAAACTAAGAGATTTTTGGCTAGCGGAAGGGAGAGGTCAATCCTAATCTATCGGCGAATGGAATCAGTCAAATGTCGTAGATTTAAGCTTTTTATCCGTCGTCAAATTTGGCTTATACAAAAACAGGCCAGATGCATGAGTGCATCTGGCCTGTTTTTGTGGAATGTTGAATGTATATGTACAGTTGCCATTAAGCAACATTTTTACCTAAGGTAAAATGTTGCTTAATTCAGAGCAGCCCGCATATATGTAAATCTGGCTTATGAACTTTCGCGTTGACGGCCTTCACCTTGATGGCCTTCACTTTGACGATGAGGAATATACACCCTGATGGTTGTCCCGATATTAACCTGACTTTCCAGTTGGATGGTCCCACCATGCAAGTCGATTGCCTGTTTAACAATGGCTAGGCCTAACCCTGTGCCCGGCACCTTACCCACATTGGCGCCACGGTGAAAGGCGTCAAAAAGCCGGGCTTGGTCAGCTTCGGGAATGCCAATGCCCTGATCTTGTACTGTCAAGATATAGGTCTGCTCACTCTTGGCCAACAAGACATGGATTGCCCCTCCAGGGGTTGAATATTTAACAGCGTTGGAGATCAGATTGATTGCAATTTGACGGAGCAAACGGGCATCTACAATCACGGGTTCGCTGACACGGTTTTCAAAGTGGATAGAGTAATCTTCCCCGCACGTCACCTGAAAATCAGCCAGAATCGGTTGAAAAAACTGCCCTACATCCAGGGGTTCTAGCTTAATCCGAAAATTACCCGTTTCCAACTGAGCGATTAGCAGCGTATCATCTAACATTCGTACCATCATTCGTACCGACGCTTCAACATGGTTCAAATGCGCCACACGCCGGTTTTCATCCATACTTTTGCCGTAATCGCGGATGAGGCTGTTCGTGATAAGAATGCTAGAAAGCGGGTTGCGAAGATCATGCGAAAACATAGCAACAAGCTTGGTCTTGAGCAGAAGTTGCTCATGTTCTTGCATCAATGCTTGTTGCAACAGGTTAACTTGCCGTTGGTGCTCTTGTTCTTGGGCCATTTTTTTGGCCAACCGACTGCGAATTGTCTGCAGGAGTTCCAGGCGCGTAAAGGGTTTGGTAATATAATCATCGGCCCCTAAGTTCATACCGTGACGAATGTCGTCATGGGCGACGCGTGCGGTGACGAAGATAAAAGGAATGTTGGCAGTAGCTTGATGGCTGTGAATTTCTAGCAACACACCATAGCCGTCTAGCCTTGGCATTGTAATATCGCTGATGATCAAGTCTGGGCGATGCTGCAAGGCGGCCGCCACCCCTGCCTCGCCATCTTCTGCCCCCAAGGCTTCGTAGTCCTCCAATGTTAACCATTCTACGATTTCATTCCGCAAGATCGCTTCATCTTCGATCACGAGAATTTTTGCCATACAAATTTTCCCTTCTAGACGATATTTCTTCAAACTGGGAGAGGTGTTCATGCCTCCTTTGGGTTGTTTTGTCAAATCTCAACCGGGATATGCACTGTGACCGTCGTCCCTACACCTAGCCGGCTCTCGACCGTAATAGTCCCTCCGTGTAGGTCAACAGATTCTTTGGTAATGGTTAAACCTAAGCCTGTACCGGAAATAGTACCTACGTTTGTGGCACGGTGAAATGGTTCAAAGAGATATTGCAAGTCGGCTTCGGGGATGCCAATGCCTTCATCCTGAACAGTAAAGCTAATTTCCTCAGGGTTCGATGCTAAGGTAATCGTGATGTCTTTACCAGCTGGAGAATATTTAATTGCGTTAGAGAGCAAGTTGATAATAATTTGCCGCATTAGCTTTGAGTCTACCTTGACAAGCTCTAGGTGTAAGCTACTATGATAGACCAAACGCTGCGTAACGGTGGGCAAGCTCTGAAATTCTTCAATTACGCTGAGAATAAGGGTATTGAGATTGAGCAAGGTTGGATTGAATTCTGCTCGCCGCGCCTGCAACCGCGCCAATTGTAATACGTCCTCCATAATATTGCTCAAATGCCCAAGCTGTTCCTGAATTTTCTCCAACCGTTGATTAATCTGAGCATCTGACAGTCGAGGGCGGTAGGCAAGCAACGTTTCGGTCAGCACCATAATCGTTGCCAGAGGCGTACGAAATTCGTGCGAAGCCATAGAGACAAAACGTGATTTGAGTTCACTCAGTTCCTTTTCCTGTTGCAAGGCCTGTTGCAGCGTGTCTTCAGCTCTTTTACGGTTGGTGATATCTGAACTAACCACCAACAGCCGATCAAACTGCCCGGCATGATTTTGTAAAGGAATCACATTCGTCTGGTAGTAGCGGCCACCAATGGTCTCTTCAGGCACAAAAATAGGCTGGCCACTGTCCAACGCCTCTCGATCTTGTTGAGCAAAGCGAACCACTTCCGCTTGAGTGGAGTGAACATCGGCATCGGTTTTGCCCAGCATGGTAGCGCCGTCAACTCCGTAAATATTGGCTGTGCGCTTGCTGACCAGTTGGAAACGGCCATCCCTGTCCTTGACAACAATCAGATCAGGCACACTGTCAATGACCCGCTGTAGAAAGTCGCGCTGTTCACGCATGGCAATTTCGGCCTGTCTGCGCTCGGTGATGTCCACAATAAAGCTCATCACCATCAGTCCGCTCTGGGTTTGCACATAGCTTAATTCGATCTCTACGGGAAGTTCGCTGCCATCTTTGCGCCGGGCTAACAGATCCAGCCCGCTGCCCATGCGCCGCACATGCGGGTTGGCCATATAAGCTGCCCGATTGTTGGTATGCAGGCTGCGGGCATATTCAGGTACAAAAATATCGACTAATTGGGTCAGCAATTCGGTGCGTGTATAGCCAAAGAGCGCTTCCGCCTGGTTGTTAACGAGCGTAATCTGCCCCTTTTTGTCTGAGATGACAATGGCCACCGGCGCCACTTCCACCAAGCGCCGAAACTTCTCTTCGCTCTCGCGCAGCGCATTTTCCGCTTGTTTGCGCGCCAGCAAGGTACCGAGCGTCAAACTGTAGAGTAGCAAAATTTCTAAGAGTTGCTTAGAGTACGGTTTATGGTGGATGCCATTATCAGCACTGAGCCAGCCTAAACTTTGTTGACCATTCCAGAGTACGGTGACGGCGTTCCAACCGATACCGAGCGACACATGATCGCCGTATAGCTGAGCTTGACCGTTGAAATAGAAACGTTCGCTGCTCTCCAGGAGGCGCTGCAAGATGCCGCCGTACTCCGCTGTTGCCAGGCGAAGGTGGGGTTCCGCCACCACCCGTCCTTGGGCATCTGTGCCATAGGTGCCCAGGGCCAGACCCTGTTCGGCGTCGTGCAACAGCAAGCCCAGGCGCTCAAACCCCAATCGTTCGATACCCAGTTCAACGGCACGCCGATAGAAATCGTCTAACCCATCGATCTGCGTCAATTCAATAGTAATCTCATGGAGCGCCTTCAAGGCATTTTGGAATTCACGATCTTCCTCGACTTTTAGATGTAAAGCTTCTTGGGCGGCTTTGCGCTCGGTAATATTGCGGGCAGAGGCAATTATCTCCAGCAAGTTTCCCGGTTCATTGCGAAAGAGACGCGCCGCAAATTCCATCCAGAGATAGTGCCCCTGCGCATGGTGAAGGCGACAGGTAACAAAGACAGAGGGAATCGGGTCAACTAACACCTGGCTATACAATTGCTGCATCGCCAACAGATCATCAGGATGGACGAACTCAAAACCCGAGCGACCGAGCAACTCCTGCGGCGTATAGCCTAGCAGTGCCTGACTCGACGGCGAAGCATAGGTGATTTCGCCGTCGGCGTTGTAACGGAGGATCAGGTCGCTGATGTTTTCGGCCAACAGGCGATAGCGCGCTTCACTGGCCTGAATGGCTTCCTGCGCCCGTTTTAGCTCGGTAATATCATAAACCGTCGTCCGGCTCATCAGATAGCGCCCCGCTTCATCGTAGATAGCCACTGCGCTGAGCAGAATCGTCATTATGCTACCGTCTTTGCGCGCAATCTCAAATTGCAGATCTTTCACCCAGCCCTGCTCCATAAAACGTGGGAAGCTATGGTGAAAGCGCTCTTTGTCAGCGGGCGGCATCAGATCGGCAAAAGGGAGCACGCCCACCACCTCGGCGCGGCTGTAGCCAAGCCAGTGCAGTTCCGTATCATTGATCTGCACAACGATGCCATCTCTATCAAGCGAATGATAGCCACAAGGCGCATTGTTGTAGAGATCGTGGATTTCCGCCATTGATTTCTGCAGCGCCACTTCTGCCAGCTTGCGTTCGGTAATCTCGCTAGTGATCGCAAGAATTTGGGTAACCATACCTGCCCCATCACGCTGAAAGACCGTGCTATGGCTCAGAAACCAACGCCAGGCGCCGTCGTGAGCGCGCAGACGGTATTCATAGGTAAAGACTTCGCCATCTCTAGCGGCGATTATCTGGGCGATGTGGTCAGGCAATCGGTGAGCATCGTCAGAATGCATCAACTGTGTTCTATGGGTTGTATTCAGTTCTGCAATATCCAACGGAGAATAACCGAGGCGCAGGAACAGACTGTGGTTGACATAGCGATTACTTCCACTTTGCACATCATAGATGTAAATGCTGTTGGGTGCTGTTTCGGCAATCCGTTGGGCCAACCGCCGATTTTCCTCCAAAGCGACCTGGGCCTGTCTTTCGCCTGTAATGTCACGATTGATCGACACCACACCATATGGTGTGGCCTGTTCGTCCTTCAACAGGGTGAGCGAACTTAGAATATGCAGTGGCGTACCAGCCTTATGCCGGTGCAGCGATTCACCATACCAGTGGCCCAAGGTGAGCAGATTCTGTACTCTGCGCTCACCTTCTTCGGGCACTGTGTAGACAGGCTGCAAGATATCGTTTACGGATTTGCCAATGACTTCCTCCGTCAACCAGCCATAGATGTGGGCTGCCGCGGCATTCCAGCTCCGAATGCGAAAATTCATGTCGGTGACAATCACGGCGTCGCTGACATTTTCCTGCAAACTGGCATAGTAACGCAGTTGACGTTCACGTGCTTTCTGCTCACTGATATCGCGTGTGATACCAACCATGCCAATAAACTCGCCATTGAGGTTATACAGAGGAACTTTGGTTGTGGATCCCCAAATCAGGCTGCCATCGCTCCCGATGGTGCGCTCTTCATGGTTGATCAGGGGTAGGCCAGTTTTGAAAATCTGCTGCTCGTCAACATCGAATTGACTGGTCAATTCCGCTGGGACAAAGGCCGAAGTGTCTTTACCGACGATCTCGGCTGGTGTCGTGCCAAATGAACGAGCCGCGGCGATGTTGCAGACAAGCAGGCGGTGGTTGGTGTCTTTCACATAGATCAAATCTGGCAGCGCATCGATCAACGTGCGTAATAGATTGCGTTCTTCGGCCAGGGCAAGCTCTGCCTGTTTGCGTTCGGTTATATCACGAATGGTGCAGACAAGATTCTCGGCTGTGATGTAGCCAATGCTCAATTCTGCGGCGAAGACGAACTTATCCATGCGGCGCAGACGTGCTTCAAATTGTTGTCCGACCTTTTCTTTTAGCACGGACTGAAAGATGGCGTTCGTTCGTTCAATATCTGCATCCACCATGGAATTAAGCAGCGAATGGCCCAAACAGCGATCTGGAGGGCAAGCAAAGAGGCGATCAAAACTGGTGTTGGTGCGTTGGATAGAGAGATCAGCCTGTACCAGGACAATGGCGTCCAGGCTGTTGTTCAGAATCGCCTCAACCTGCTCTTTGGCCTTCTGCAGTTCAGCAGTGCGCACAGCCACACGTTCTTCGAGCTGGCTAGCCCGATTGGCGTTTTCAAGCGCCAGACTGGTATAGCGAGCAAAGGCATGCAGCTTTTCAACATCCGCATCCACGAAGTGGTAGGGAAGAGCGCTGTCTAGGATAAGCAACCCAATAGACTTTCCTTGGATCGCAATGGGAACACTGACGGATGAACGAATCCATTCAGTGCCAGGTAAGGCTAGCCATGTTGGCCAGGCTTGGGTGTCAGGAATCAGATAGGGGCGGCAGTTGGCAATGGAACCGTCTTCAGCCAAGCTGCGCAGGGGGAAACGGTATTCTTGAAAAAAGGCCTCCACTGCCGGGGTAAAGCCCCGGAGATGGGCAACGCGCCCCTGATCTTGTTCAAAGAGGATGATGCTGCCGGCTTGGCTCGGAACGACTGTAGAGGCATATTCCAAAATTCTCTGCATTACCTGTTCGACATCTAGCGAACTGGTTAAAGCGGCCAGGCTATCGCACAGCGCCTCGGCTAGGCGGCGTTGCGCGTACTCGGCTGCTTCTGCTTGCCTGCGAGATGTAATGTTGTAATGGGCAATCACTACACGGCGAGGTGTTGGTTCGTCAATCGGTGTGACACTTATGTTGAACCAACGTTCTTCGGTCAGGCTATGGCAGGGATATTCCAGAGAGAAGATCTCCTGCTGGCCGGTGATTACAGCTCGGATACCGGCAGCGACCTGTGACCCTTCCGCCGAGAAGGGCCCTGTTGCCTGATCACAGACTCGCAGATAATTCTCACCGAGATAGTGGGTGGGCGAGCGAGCACCATTGGTATCGGCAAAATGGCGCCAAGCAGCATTGGTATAGATGATTACGCCATCGGGAGCCAATACAGCCTTGGTGGCTGCCGAAGCATCAAAGATAGCCTGCAAGAAGTGCTCCATCTCTGCGGCAACCTCGGTACCGTGCTTCTGGCTGTTCTGGAGATTCTTGGCGTCGACATCTTGCACCGCTTTCAATTGGGTGTTTTCTTCGTGCACAGAAAGCAGAGAAGTTGCATCCGTCCGTAGCGGAGGGGCTGACACGGCAGCTTCCAACTCAGCGATACGTATCTGTGCTTGCTGCAGATCCTGGCGAGTCTGCAGCAGTTCACGCAGTAGAGATTCTTTATCCTTTATCATGTATCGTCTGCACTAAAACTTTCTATCGTCAAACCTCATGCGGAATGAACGGGATACGAACGGTAAAGGTGCTCCCTACACCCAAGGTGCTCGCAACGGTGATGGTGCCACCATGCAACTCTACTGACTCCTGTGTAATAGTCAAACCTAGCCCAGTACCAGAGATATTATTTACATTGGTGGCTCGGTGGAAGGGTTCAAACAGATGGGGAAGATCCGCTTCAGGAATACCGATCCCTTTATCCGCAATTGATAACACCAGCACGCCCTCGCTCTGTTGCAAGGTGATGGTAATGGGCTGCTCCTGTGGTGAATATTTGAAGGCGTTGGACAGGAGGTTGCTAAAGATCTGACGGATCAGTTTTTTGTCCAGTTTTATGGTATGGAGCACTGTATCGCATGTATAAAACAGCGTATGCTGTGCACCTGCATGGCTTTGAAATTCTTCGATCACATTGCGACAGATTGTATCCAGATTTACTAGTTCTGGGTTGAACTCTGCCCGCCGCGCTTGTAGCCGAGCCAGTTGCAGCACATCCTCCATGATAGCCTTGAGGTACCCTACCTGCTCCTGGATCTTGTACAGCCGCTGCCCAATTTGCTCGTCGGTCAGTCGTTGGCGATAGGCGATCAGGGTTTCGGCAAGGGCAGAGATAGAAGCCAGTGGTGTGCGAAATTCATGTGAGGCCATGGAGACAAAGCGCGATTTGAGTTCATTCAGCTCTTGTTCCTTCTGCAGGGCCTGGCGGATCAGCTGTTCGTTTTGTTTGCGCTCGGTGATATCCTGTTCAACCACAATGGCGCCCTGAATCTTGTGCTGTTCATCGCGAATTGGAATTGCTGAATTGAAGATGTACTTATGGGTGCCATCAAAGGCTTCAATCTCAATCTCTTCATTGAGTGACGTTTCGCCTTTGAGAACGGCCCGCGCCCCCGCCCATTCCTCGGCAGCAATCAGTTGACCACTGTCGGCCCACCAAGCGCGATACTGGCCATAGGCTTCCAGCCCCACATATTTTGCACCACCCCAAATCGCTTGACCTGCCGCATTCACCTGTTGAATCATCCCGTTCGCATCGATAAACCAGACGCCTATCGGCAAATTCTCTACAACCAGGCGTAAGAGATGTTCGCTCTGTTTGATCTCTTCTTCCATCTTGCGGCGCTCGGTGATGTCGGTAGCCACACCCAAGACATATTTTGTTTTGCCATCTGCACTGGTAATTGGCGTTTTGGTGGTCTGGAACCAGCGTGTTCTGCCTGTAGGGCCAGTGACTGGCTCTTCAATAAAGAGTGGCCCTCCCGATGCAATGACGTATTGATCGGCGACCAAAAAATTCTCGACTTCTTGCGACAAGGGATTAATATCGGCATCGCATTTGCCCACTAGGGCCTCAGCCGAAGTATTGTACATTTGGGCAACGAGCGTATTCACCAAGACAAAACGACCGTTGCTGTCTTTGACAAAGATCATATTGGGGCTGGTATCGATCACCTTGCGCAGAAAAGCACGCTGTTCTTCTAAGTTCAACGCAGCTTGCTTGCGTTCGGTAATGTCAACAATAAAGCTCATCACCAGCGGGTCAGTTTGAGTTTCAATATGGCTTAGGTTGATTTCAACAGGAAACTCGCTACCATCTTTGCGCCGACCGAACAGTTCCACACTGGTGCCCATCCCCTGCATCGTGGGTGTGGCCGCGTGGGCTGCGTACAGAGTAGCATGGTGTTTTTGGGCATAAGTCGGCACAAGTAATTCGACCGCTTGTCCTACCAGCTCATTATCCTGGTAGCCAAAGAGCGCATTAGCCTGGTTGTTGGCCAAGCTAATGTTACCCAACTGATCTGCAATCACAATGGCGATGGGGGCAGCTTCGATCAACTGACGGAACCGCGCTTCGCTCTCGCGTAAAGCTTGGGCCGCCTGTTTGCTGGCGGTGATATCGTGGTTCACCGCCACCACCCCGATGGGGCTGCCTTTTTCATCTTTCAACAGGGTGACAGAACTGGATATGTCCAGGACAACGCCATCCTTGCGGTGTTGCTTCATCTCACCCTGCCACCAGCCCTGGCTCTGGAAAGTTTCAAGTTGCTCCCGGTAAGCTTCGCTCGAGGCAAAGTGGGTTTGCAAAACTTCCCTTGCATGCTTCCCCAGCACCTCGGCAGCGCTCCAGCCATAGATACTTTCTGCCGCGTGATTCCAACTTTGAATGCGGAACTCAAGATCGGTGGCAAGCACCGCTTCATGGACGCTTTCCTGCACACAGGCATGAAAACGCAACTGCGCCTCGTTTGCTTTTTGTTCAGTAATGTCCCGCGTGCTGCCCGCAAGACCGATGATTTCGCCATTCAGATTGCGGAGGGGTACTTTGTTGCTTTCCAACCAGATCGGATGGCCATCCCTGTCGGTCACCTGTTCCACATGATTGATAAGTGGCTTATTGGCCTGAAAGATTGCCTCTTCGTCGGCGTAAAATTGTTCTGCCAGCACGCTGGGCCAGAGATCAAAATCGGTTTTCCCAATTATATCTTTCTGCCGCAACTTGTATAGGACATGATCTGGCGCAGTATTATGCGTGATAAAGCGATGCTGGCGATCTTTGATCCAAATAAAATCCGGCAGGGCATCGAGCATGGTGCGCAGCAGATTGCGTTCTTCCGCCAGCGCAATTTCCGCCCGTTTGCGTTCGCTGATATCGCGCGTAACTCCTACCAGGCCGATGATCTCACCAGCCACGTTGCGCAGCGGCACTTTGCTAGTGGCAGCCCAAATAACGCTGCCATCAAGCCCAATGGTCTGTTCTTCACGATCAAACAACGGTAACCCAGTGGCAAAGAGGCGATCTTCATCGGCGTGAAACTGCACGACCATGTGGGCAGGCACAAAGGCAAAATCATCTTTGCCGATGGTTTCGGCAGGGGTCAGGCCAAAGGAACGTGCACGAGCCAGATTGCTGATCACAGTGCGATGTGCGGTATCCTTCACATAGATATAATCAGGCAGGGCATCGATGAGCGTACGCAGCAAGTTGCGCTCTTCGGCCAGCGCAGTTTCAGCCTGTTTGCGGTCTGTGATATCGTGAATTGTGCAGACCAGGCCGCTCTCTTTCACAGCGCTTATACTCAGTTCAGCGTGGAACAATGTTCCATCGGTGCGGCAGACGACTACTTCAAAATATTTACCGACTCCTTCGTTATACAGGGTCTCAAGATTGGTTTTCAATTGCGCCTGATTGGCCGCAGGGAAGAGATCAAGCAGCGTTCTACCAATGTAGCTACCGGCAGGGCAGGAAAAAAGGATGTCAAAGGCGTGATTAGTCTGTTGGATCTCCAGATTGGGCCCAAGTAAGAAAATACCGTCCAGACTGTTGTTTAAAATTGCTTCCAGGTGATTATTCGCTGCCTGCAATTCGGCAGTGCGCTCGGCAACGCTCACCTCGAGGGTATGGGCTTGATAGGCATTACTTAGCGCCAGGCTGGCATAATGGGCAAAGGTTTGCAGTTTTTCGATGTCAGCCTGTTGAAAGTGATGAGGAGTCGCGCTATCAGCAACCAGGATACCGATGATTTCATTCTTTAGCTCAATGGGAATGCCGATCGAGGAGCGAATCCAACTGCTGGCCGGAATCGAGGTCCATTGCGGCTCGGCTTGCGTATCTTTCACCCAGTAGGGTTGCCTGGTTATAGGCAGACCGCTAAAAGTTGATTCCGTAAGTGGAAAGCGATAATTTTGCAGCGCCGCCTGCGCAGCCAACGTAAAGCCACGCAGATAGGCCACACGACCGTACTCGCCTTCAAACAAAATAATGCTGCTGGCATCACAGTGCACAACTGTCTCTGCAGAATTCAAAATTTGGCGCATTACTCCGTCTATATCAAGCGAAGCTGTTAAGGCTACCACACTGTCACGCAGGGCTTCGGCCACGTGACGGTGCTTGAGTTCGGCGGCTTCTGCTTGTACACGCGCTGTAATGTTTTGATGGGCAACCACTACACGGCGGGGAGCTGCTTCATCAAAGGGGTTTACCGTGAGCCCATACCAGCGCTCTTCTGTCGGGCTGTGGCATGGGTACTCCTTATAGAATTCCTCCTGCCTACCTGTGATCACTGCCTGGATGCCTTCAGCAACTAGGCTGGCCTCGTCTGCATACGGATCTGTTGCGTGGGCACAAACCTGTAGATAATTCTTGCCCAAAAAATGTGTCGCCGACAGCGCACCATTGTCATTGGCGAATTGTCGCCAGGCTGTATTGACATAAATGATTGTTCCATCCCGGTCTAACACTGCCTTATGGGCGGATGAAGCGTCAAAGGTGGCTTGCAAAAACTGATGCGTCTCCTCGAGTATCTTGGTATAGTGGTCACGGGTAATCTGAATTTTTTTTTGTTCCGTAATATCACGCCCAACTGCTTGATATTCGAGTACATGGCCGGCTTCATCTATTATGGCGCGGTCCGTCCATTGAAGCCAATGAACGCTGCCATCTGCCATCTCTGTTGGCACCTCACCAATGTCCACCGGATTTGCTGCGTTTAGAAGTAGGAGTTTGGTTCTTAGCCGTTCGTGATCAGAAGGTGTCTGCAACTCTAGGAGATTCAGCCCAACCATCTGTTGTGGCTGCATATTATACAAGGCGCTATAGGGTTGATTGGCAAAGGTGATCTCAAAATCGGTGTTATAGCGACAAATCAAATCAGCCTGGTCTTCGATCACGCGGCGGTAGCGTTCTTCGCTGTGACGGAGTGCCTCTTGCGTCTTCTGGAGTTGGGCCAGGTTCGCTTCCAACTCTTTGCGCCCAACAATGTTCTGGCTTTTGATGACGATCCCCCTAATATCAGGATCATGACATTGGTTGATGGCCGTCATCTCCAACCAGATATAATGCCCTAGTTTATGGCGAATCCGCATCTCTATTCGCAGGGGGATGCCTGGGGTAGTTTGGACCTGTTGAAAGAAATCTCGGGCAGCAGGCAGGTCGTCTGGATGTACGAGCGCATCAGAACCAATTGCAAAATATTCAGCAAGTGAATACCCTACGATTGGTTCTGAGGGAATGGAATAGAGAATTTTACCCTCTAGATCGACCACCGTAATGTGCGTGTCACTGTATTCGATTAATTTTTTATGGCGAGATTCACTGGAGACCTGGAGAGGTATTGTAGGCTCTGGCAAGGTAGGAACAGATGCCAATGCCGTTGTGGATTGGGAGGATTCAAGCAACAATGCAGATTTTAGTTTGTTTACGTGCGCCTGTGCTCGGGCTAATTTGCGCAGTAGAGCCTCTCTGCTCTTGCTCATATAGTCATATCCCTTGGGGTCTAAGAATTTATGGTTGGTGTCTCAAGGTTTAGCCTAAAAACTGCAAAACCCAGGAGACTTGCTCTCCTGGGTTTGGGTAAATTCCAAATTTAAAGCTTATATGCAAGGCGCCCTCTCGGGTTATATATCTTTTTATGAATGTACTGGATTCTCTTCATAAACTCGGTGAATCGCCTGAATCAATTCCTGGGCAGTCACTTCCTTCATCAAATAGCCGCTGGCGCCAGCCTTGAGGGCCTCTTCGAGCGGTTCATCCTCTTTGAAACTGGTGAGTAACAAGATCCGGATTGTAGGGTGGCGATCATGGATGAGTTTGGTAGCCGTAATGCCATCCACATGGGGCATGAACAAATCCATTAGGATAACATCAGGTTGTACATGCTCGCAATGCTGAACGGCTTCTAGACCGTTAGAAGCTTCTGCTACCAATTCTAAATCATCAGCGACCATGATACAGGCTTTTAGGCTTTTGCGCACCGAAGCATGGTCGTCGACCAGCATGACGCGAATGGTTGGTTGAGTGCCCATGGCACATTCTCTCTGAGTTTGTGAGTACGAAACGAATATTAATCATTGCCTAGAGATCTTTACTTCAGCATTAACTATCTATGAGCCTAGCCGCACCGAGGCGAGCAATGAGGCTTCCCATGCGCTGAATGATAGAAGATCTTAACTATTGTTTATCGTCTTGATAACTTTGTCACCCTTGCTTGTTCTCCCTGCCTAGAAGTCTCGCCTTTCCAGCATCCTGCCAAGCTTTTATCATGGTTCTACAAACTATGCTTGTCTGTTCTTAAGGAAGCTGTACAAACCACTATACAGGATTTTATAGGTCTAGTCAATCGGTCATTTGACTGATCTTTTCGCTCTAAACACATCGTAAAGTAAGTTTCATTGAGTGTTATGCGATGTAAAAGTATGGTGACTTGTACTAGCCCCACATGGGTGCATGAGCGACTTCTTGGACACCCAGGTCTTCGGTTGCTAACCTGGCCATGAGGGCCGGCAAATGCTTTAGTTTGTTGGGCGTTAAATGGGATTGTGGATCTGTTCCTCTGTGGTTGCGGAGGGCATCCTGTCCACTATGTTGCGCGCGCTTCAACCAGCGGTTGACTGTACAGCGATTTACCTCTAATACTTCGGCAATCCGGCTCTGTTTCCAACCCTGTTGTTTGAAGGTCAAGGCGAGGAAACGCTTTTCCTCGCGTAAATTGGCATAGGGCCGTAGACCTAGCAAGAGATTTTTCTTAGGCGAAGTGGGGATAGTCTCTGAAACAGCAAACAATATTTGCTGTTTCAGGTTGCTCATAATTTCAGTTGGGATTTTGTGTTGAGGCAGGTGATTGTTGAATAAATTATAGAGGTTCTTCTCAACGGACTTCTCGGTTTTCATGCCTTGCCTTATATCCTTCCTCAGGAGTGATTCGCATCTCACTGTCGGGAAAGCTTCCTGGTTGTGAATGCTGCCGCAAAGGCATACATTCAGGAAGGCTAATCCCTCGATCACTTACGCTACTGATACTTTACAGTTTTGTTTGCAGATGAAGCTAATGTTGGGCTTCATACTGCCAGTATATCGAGATCGGTAGCAGTTGTCGCCAGTGAGTAGGCGAATTTTCTTTTGGCCAGGCGATGAGTTTACAAACTAGTCAGTTGGTTTGCTTGGTCTACGTCAAATGGTGGATTGTTTTCAATGCCAACCGCATCTAGCTTAGGTCAGACAGATGAACCTCCTCAATCACCTCTGGAATTGGAGGCTGCGTTGGTAAGCAAAGTGGGGTATTCACGGGTAGGCTAACTGGATCGCTCGCAATGCTCCAGTCGTAGTCGAAGACCTCACCATAATATTGAGCAATCGCAGGGGATTCGATCAATACTCCAGCTTCGCGAGCGTTCGCAATGGAATTCTCGCTCCAGTTGGTAGAAGAAACGATCACCTGTTGGCGATCAATGATAAGTCCCTTGTTATGAAGATGTGTAAAGTAGTTGAGGTTCATGGCGCGCAAGCACTCTTTAAGCTGAAAGGCGTCTAGGGATTTCATAGATAGCTCCCAATTATCCAGTTCTCCCACTTGGCGATAGGCGGGACTGACGAGAATTCGGATCTGCACCTCTGCTTTACGCTCGGCCAATGCGCGGAGCAAACCTTCGCTTTTGGGACCACCAGCAAGGATATACTGCTGTTCAATATCAATACTTATTTTGGCTTTTTGAATTAATTTATGGGCAAGTTCGTAGTAGTTATCTGGCGAGATGAGCGGCGTCACGCGTATCGGTTGGCCGCCATTCACCTGTTTTATGTCAAAAACTTGCTCCGGATGATTCAGCCCCATGGGGGGGCTCAAGAGTTGCGATACCAATGGACTCTCAGCCGGACAGCTTAGTGCGGCTGGCTGTGGTAAAGCCGGAATTGACCAGTCACTTTCAAAGAGGCCGCGAAACCATTGGGCAACAGCGTGGTCATCAATGCGAACAAGCCACTCTCGGTTGCCTTTCTTAAATCTGCCGGGTGTGTTGATCAACGGGATTGATGTAGCAGCCCAATTTGCACTGCCCAGTAGCAAGATCTGTCCGTCAATCACGGCAAACTTCTGATGACAGACGGTAAAGACCTTGCGGTCACCTGTCGAAGGGGCCCGCTTGAGGTCC
>WBZQ01000156.1_pt1 | contig 62710 bp, 100 predicted proteins | sample 5204251 | NCBI WGS metagenome assembly WBZQ01 (sample SAMN12412402, study PRJNA552823) | activated sludge metagenome | isolation source: activated sludge from nitrification reactor of wastewater treatment plant... | place: USA: Virginia | collected 2017-09
GGACCACGCTCGACCGGTTGGCGTGGCCCGACAACCCGCGGAACCACTTCACGGTCGACCCGCCGAAGTTCCGCAAGACCAGGATGCGGGTCGGTGCCCTACTCGGTGACCATGACCTGGCGGTGGTGGAGGCCGAGGCGATTATCCGTGAAGGGATGCGCCCCGACGGGACCCACCGTCAGCCGATGCGGGTCGCTGACGCCCTGTCCACCATGGCGGTCGTCGCGGGCCGGAACGGTGACGTCGGCCAGGCGGTGGACCTGGCCGGCCGGGCCCTGGACGTGGAACGGGTGTCGCTCCCGTCGCTCCGCCTTGTCGTCGGTGAAGCCCTCGCTGTGCTCCCGCCGGCCGGGCCCGGGGTCAGGGACCTCGCCGACCGGCTCCGGGCCGCCGGGTGAGCCGGCTCCGGGCCGCCGGCCGCCTATGGATGCGGGCAGCGTTCCCGCTGTGGCTGGTGTGGGCGGCCACGGACTGGACGTACCAGGTGGTCCGCTATCACCGGCTGTCGGCGGGGGATACCGCCGTCGTGGGCCTGCTCCTTCTCGGCTTCGTGCTCCACCTGCTCAGGGAGCAGGTGGTGGAGGTGACCGCCACGGTGATCGTCGGTGCTCTGGTCTGCTGGGACCTCCTGACCGGTCGGCGCCCGTGGGGCGACTGACCCGGCGGTGCACCTTTTTCGCCCTCCGGTGAGGGTCGAACTACCGTTCGGTGATGGGGTTCCTCGGTGACGCCGACCTGTCCGACAGCCACGCGGTGGACCGGCTGTACCGGTCCGCGGCGATGCTCACCCCTGGCGCCCCGGTGTTGGACCGGGAAGAGGCGATGCGGGTCCTCCGGGCGTTGCGCGACGCCCTGAGACCCAGCGCGGCCGGGCCCGCAGCTACCGGATCAACTAATCCGGTGACTGCGGGCCCGGAAATCAACCAGCGGGGAGGGTGAGCTGCCCCTCGATCGGTGGCAGCTGGGTGGGGAGCCAGGCGACCCCCTCGATCTTCCAGTCGGCGCCCTTCATCTTCCCCCACGCCCGGACGGCTTCCTCCAGAGCGAACGACCGGAGCCCGGACCCGTCTCCGAGGCAGGTGGTGACGTCCATCGTGTGCCCGGTGGAGAACAGCACCCGGTACGTCCGGTCCGGGGCTGTCCAGGTGGTGGCGTGGTCAGCGGCGGCCATCAGGGGAACTCGATCCGGCCGCGGCGGGCCTCCCGGACGCACCACTCGACGTGGGCCGGATGGTTGCTCTCATCGATGTTCGACCCGCACGAGCAGCCCTTCCACTGGGGGTCGTCGTCGAAGTGGACCGACCCCCAGTAGTCGGCCTGGTGCGCGAGGCGGACCAGGCGTTCGAGGTCGTCGGCGTCGACCACGACGCTCCGGGTCACGGTGGTGAGGGTCATGGCTGGCCTCCGATGGCGAGCTGGTGAGCGATCTTGTCGAGCCGGGCGGCGATGACGGCCAGCTCGGCCAGGCGGGCTTCGAGGGGGTCCGGGCTGGTCGCCGGGGTCTGATCGGTGTCCACGGCCATGTCGTCGAGGATGATCTGGACCCGGGCGGCCAGCTCGGGATCGTCGGGGATGAGCTGGACCTGCCCGTCAGGGCCGACGGTGGCGGTGAGCCGGAGCCCGCCCTGGAGGATCAGGGCCCGGGTCCCGGTCTCGGTCTGCCACCGCTGGCGGATCTCGTCGGTCTCGGCCTCGGTGAGCGGGCCGGGGATGGTGAGCACGTAGAGGGGGCGGGATGGTTCCGGGTCTGATCTCCACCACGGGGCCGGGTCGAGCCCCCCGAGGCGTTTCGCTCTGCCCGGCGGGTAGTCGTAGGGTGGTTCCCTCGGTGGCCTGCTGCTGGTCGACACGTCCGGGGCGTTCGGTGGGCGGCCGATCACGAGTCCTCCCCGTCTGCTGCATGGCCGGCGATATGACTGGCTCGGGCCCGGCCCAGCTCTTGGCGGATCACGCTTCGGACCCATTCGATGACCGGAAGCCCTGCCCTGTCGGCCGCGGCTCGGATCTCCGGGTCCCACTCGTCGGGGGTTCTGTAGATGCCGATCACTCGGCCTCTCCGGTGCTGGTCTCTCCGACTCGGCGGATGGTCATCTCCCAGTGGTCGCCGGGCAGCTCGGGCCGTTCGACCCGGATCTGAACCGGGGGTGACCAGCCGGCCTCCATCTCGGCCAGCAGCTCCCGGGAAGCGAGGATCGTGACCCGCTCGGTGGCGTGCTCGTTGGTCACTCGGTAGTCCCTTCGGTCGTGGATGTGCTCATCGTGTGCGGGGCCGGCGCGGCCCGCTCTCGCCGGCATCGGCTGTGACGCAACCGGGGGGCACCTGCTGGTACTCGTCCGGGGTGACCGGCACCCGCAGGTACCCCACGCCCCTCCGGCACGTCCACCACTCGGCGTCGCCCCCGACCCCGGCGAGGGCTTTGATCGCGACACGTTCGCAGCGGCCCGGTTGGTCCAGCATCAGCCCGGCCTTGGTTCGGATCGACACAGAGGCGTGCCACACGGGCAGCCCATCGTTCAGCCGGGCTCACCGGTCGACCGCCAGGATGACGACCAGCAGGTTGGCCCCACGGTCCACCGGGGTGACCGTGCGTAGTTCGGGCTGGATGATGCCACCCTCGGCCGGGTGGGTGAGAGCGTGCTGCTGTCGGGGGGTCACGCTGCTTGCCCGTCCGGGTCGTTGCCGGCGAGCCGGCTTCCACGGCGCGCCGGGTTCACGGGGATCCAGATGTGGTGCTCGGCCCCCTCGGGCCGGTTGAAGATGTCCCACCGGGACAGCCCGAAGCAGTCGACAACCAGATCGAGCTGATGCTCCTCGATCTGATACGGCCGGCCGGCCTCGTCCCGGCGGGTGGCTGAGAGGTGCCACTGGCGGATCACGTCACCGCTGCCGTCGGGGGCGTTGGCGAGCTGGTGGCTGGAGATCACCGCGAGCGGCTGGTCCAGGTTGAACCACACCCTCGTGTTGCCGGGCTGGATGTTGCCGGGCATGTCGGCCCGGCGCCAGCGGCCGGTGACGGGGCGGAGGCTGCCGGTGATGCGGCACGTCTTCACGTCAACGCCTCCCCCCGGTGGCGGCGGATCCCGCCGCGTCGGACCGGGGCCGGTGCCCCTGCTGCGGGGTCGGCCCCCGAGGCGACGTCGGGCAGGTCGGGGAGTTTCAGCCAGTCGTGACCGGCGGTCAGGCCGGCGAGGTGCCGACGGTGTCGGCGGTGCCGGATCTTGTCCGGCCGGTGGGCGGATCTCGCCACGGGTTGTCTCCTTGGTTACTCGGGGTGTCGGCGTAGGAACTCCCCGAGCGCGTCGGGCGCCGGGGGTGGGATGGTGCGGGCGGGTGGCCCGTCGTCGGTCTCTCCGAGACCCCAGGCGACCCAGCCGGCGACGACATGGCTGTTGCCCGACCCGGCGGCCCGGATCAGGCGGAGCGCCTCCAGGGCCCGGCGGCCCGCGGCGAGCGCAGCGGTCACCTCGTCAAAGTCGGCCAGGTGAACGGTCACGGGGTTGGTCTTCGGCATCAGCTCTCCCCCCGGGCGGCCGCCGGGTCGAGCTCGACCGGTTCGGGGGTGGGCCACACGGTCTCCCAGTCCTGGGTTGGGGCCCGCTGCAGGGTGAACGGCGGGCCGGCGTCCATGTTGAGCCCGTGGACCCCGCTGTCCCGGTTGAGCCCGTCGACGAACCCGATGAGCATCTGGAACACGCCGTCGTTGTCCGGGGTGTCGGGCCCCCACACGAGGCGGACCTCTCCGGTTGGCTGCCAGACGGTGACAACCCGGTACGCCCAGCCGGGCCCAGCCCAGGTAGGCCGGTCGGTGTCGGGGCGGCGGGTCACTGCCGACCGCCGGGGACCTCTACGAGGATCATCCCGCCGCCGGCGCCACGGACACACGCCCGGGCGTAGGTGATGCTGGCCACCCCACCGTCGGGGCAGAAGTACGAGACCGGCCGGCCGGTCAGCCAGGCCAGCCGGCGGATCTGACCCCGGTCGGGGCGGCGGCGGCCGGTTTCCCACTCGTCGACCTCGTTGGGGGGTTCAGCCCCAAGGGCCCGGTCGACCCAGGCCCCGGAGGCGTGGAGCTCGTCGAGGGCGTCACGGCATCTGGTCGGGACGAACCACTGGCGGACGATGCGGGTGGCCCCGTGCTCGGCGTCGGCGGCCCGGCCGATCGCGGGCCACGTCCACCACTGCCAGTCGCCGGCCCGTTGGAGCCATACCCCGGAGCGGCGGCCCGGGCCGCCCCACCACCATGGGTGGGCGGCCCGGGTGAGCTGTTCCGGCAGCGGCGGCCGCACCCCGGGGAGGTGCTGCTGGTCCGGGACCATCAGGGGTGACCGAGCTGGTGGTCCATCGTCCGGAGCACCGTCATCGGCGTGTCGGCGGCGCACGCCTGCCCGATCCAGCCGCGCATGCCCCTCTTGTCGGTGTTCCCGGCAGCTTCGTAGCTGTCCTCGACGTAGGTCTTGATGTCGGTGTAGTTCATGGCGACAGCCATGTCGTGGTCTCCTTGTGGTGGGTTGGGGGATGGGGTCGGGGTGGGGAGCCCGAGGCGGGCCAGGTCGGCGGCGGTCCCGGCGAACCAGGACACGTCGAGGGGGCTGATCCCGGCGAGGCTGGCCTGCGACGTGTACTGCCACAGGTGCCAGTGGGGCCACGGGTTCGAGGCCGGGGCGGTCGTGGCCGGCTGCCCGCCGGGCCCGTACTTCGCGGCCCACAGCGGGCAGCCCAGGTCGATGAGGGGCGCCCAGTTGAACCGGCGGATCATCGACTCGGCCATGTAGACCAGCGGGGTCACCCCGAGGATCGAGCGGGCGGTCGCGACCCACTCCCGGGCCCAGGCCACATCGGCTGCGGTCAAGAGCCGCCCGGCGGTCGGTTCGTCCTCGAGGTCCAGGGCGATCAGTTCCCCGGGTTGGAGGCGCCCGATGATGCTGGCCATGGCGTTGGCCTGGATCACGCCGGGGGACCGGCCGGGGTAGGCGAAGTGGTAGAACCCGAGGGGGATGCTGCGGGCCCGGGCCTGGTCACGGTTCCGGGTGAACTGGGTGTCGGTCTGGGCTCCGGTGACGGTCCCGTAGCTGGACCGGATGATGACCCGGTGGAGCTGCCCGGCCCGGTAGGCCTGCTCGATGCGGTCCCAGTTGACGGGGCCCTGGTGTTGGCTGATGTCGATGACGGTGAGCATCAGCGGGTGGCGAACGCCTTCGCGGCGAGCCGGTACGAGGAGACCTCGCGGCTGATCCGCTTGCCGTCGTCGTCGGTGAGGTCGCGGCTGATCGTGGCCTGCGGGGTGAGCCCTTGGGAGGCGGTGACGCTGATCGCGGTGACCCCGGTCGGGTCGATGCCGAGGGCTTCGCAGAGGATCCCGATGAGCGGCGGGTTGGTGGGTGGCATGGTGGCTCCGTTCAGATGCTGGTGTTGCGGTGGATGTGGGTGACCCAGGCGGGATCGACGTCGTGCCGGGTGAGCGGGTCGTGGGGGAGGCCGATCGTGTAGGCGACGATGACGGGCTGGGCCCGGCCGGGGCGGGCGATGGTTTCGTGGAACACGACCCGGCGGCGGGTGAGGCCGGGTTCGAGGTAGGTGAACTCGGTGCCGGGCCGCAGCTCCGATTCGCGCTGCCGGCCCGGGAGCTGGACGTGCCAGGTCGTCCAGCGGGTGTTCCCGTCGTCGTCCCGGGTGATGACCTGGTCCCTCCCGGTGTCCGGTGCTGGGCTCACTGCCCACCCGCCACGGGTAGCCGCCACCGTTGCCGCTTCCCCTGCTGGACCCGGACCGCGAGGCCGGCGGCCTCCAGCTCGGCGAGGATGTCGCGGACGGTCCCGACGGCGAGGAACGCCCGGCCGGCGATCGTGGTGACGGGGAGCGGGGCGGCGGTGAGCTGCCGGTGGACCGCTTCGACGTGGGCGGCCCGGTCGTTCCTCATCGCGAAGCTGCCGATGCTGCCCAGGTTGACCCGGTGGGCCCGGTCGTCCATCACGACCGGCTGAGAACGTCGGAGAGCGCCGGACGGCGGGGGCCGCTGTGGTAGTGCGGGCCGGCGCTGCGGGACGCAGGGAGGGCGGCGGGGGCCGGTGTGGCGGGCAGTTCCGGCAGGAGGCGGGACCGGTGCGTCGGGGCCGGCGGCAGGGCGGCCCGGGCCTGGTTCCGGTACCGGCCGAGCTGGGCGCGGAGGCTGGCGACCTCACGGCGCAGGGCGAGGTTCCTGGCCGACTCGGCATCCGGGGCCTGGCGGCGGGCCTGGGTGTCGCGGATGGCGTACCCGGCGCAGCCGGCGATGCCGAGCGCGCAGCCGGCGGCGACGGTGCCCATGGTGGCCATGTAGGGGTCGATCATGCTTGGGGTCCTTCCTGGTGGGGGTTGTAGGGATGGCCGAGCGCGGTGAGCGCGGCCCGGATCGCTTCGGCCCGCTGGTAGGCGACGTGGGCAGCCGCGGGAGGGGTGGCCCGGTCAGCGGCGAGGCCTCGGAGGGCGTCGACGATCTGCCGGAGCCGGCCGATCAGCTCTTCGTCAGCGGCCGGCGGGTCGGGGTTGAGGGCCTGGATCGCGGCGCAGATCGCTTCGATGAGCTGGACCTGCCCGTCGGGGATGTCGGCCCGGAACATGGCCCGGAGGACAGCGGCGTGCCCTTCGGCCTCGATGGGGGGCTCGCCGGAGGGGTGCCGGTAGGGGTTCCGGTCCCGGGTCATGCGAGGTCGACCGCTTCGGGTGCTGGCCGGTCTGGGCGTTCGGCCCTGGCTTGTTCCCGGGCGGCGTCGACGACGGTTGTGGCGGCCCGACGGCGGGGCCCGGCGGCTTTGAGCGCGGCCCGGGCTTGGGCGAGACCACGGCGGCCTTCGGGCTCGTTGGGATGGTTCATCGGAACTCCTCGTTGGTCCAGGCGGTCATGCCCATGTGGCACCAGCGGTGCCGGCCGGCCGGTGGGTTGGTGCTGGTGACAGCGGCGGTGAAGCATCCGCAGCGGTCGCAATGGACCCGGCCGTACTCGTCGGGGCTCGGCTGCTGCCAGCAGTGCCCGCAGACGCACCCGCCCGACTTCCGCTTCGCTGGTTGCTTCCCGGCTCGGGTCTTGCGTTTGGTGCGGTGGTTCCGGTCGACGATCGGCATCAGGTCGCCCGCCTTCCGGGTCGTAGGTTCGCTCGGGCGGCCTTGGCCAGCTCGGCTCCGGTCGCGCCGGCAGCGCGTGGTGGGGGCAGGACGGGCCAGCCGTCCTCCCCGGGCGGTGGGGGGGCTGGGGGTTGGCGGGGGAGACCGTCGAGGGGCCGGCGGCCGTCGGCCCGCATCTCCAGGCAGGTGGTGAGCCAGGCCCTCGGGTTGTCAGCTCGGGCACTGGCCTGGACGGCGAGGTCGTAGAGCTGGGCGGGGGTCCAGCCGCGGGCGATGCAGCGGACAACGAGTTTCCGGTCCCACTCGTCCGCGACGGCGGTGGGGTCGCTCGTGACCTTGGCGACCATCCGGTCGGCCAGCTCGACGATCTCCGGGGCGTTCTCGCCTTCGTCGCCGTCGGTCAATACCCCCGCCGGCCCCGCCCCCTCTGGCGTGGGCTCGGTCAACCCTGGGGGGGTAGGGGGGGTATTAACTCGTATTGTATTGTTTTGTATGCGATCGGTATGCGAGTGATCAGGTGAAACACTCCCGGCATCGCTAGCGACTCGCACAGCGATCGGTATGCGATCGGTATGCGATTCACCAGGGGAAACACCCTCTGTATACGGGGGAGGGGTATCTGGGGTAGTGGTAGGTGCCGAATCGGTATCCGAGTCGCTATGCGAGTCGGTATGCGACTGACCAGCTAATTCAGGGTGGCAGACCGGGCAATCGGCGTAGCTCCCGGGGTGCTCCCACCGGGTGTGGTTCCCCCGCCGGCCACCCTCGGCCTTCGCCGTCGCCGCGTTGTCAGCGAGCCCGTTCCACGACACGTAGGCGACCACGACGATCGCCCCGTCCGGCGTGGTCGACCACAGACCGACGCCCTGCAGCTCGGCCTCCAACTCGGCCGGTGGGGTGGCCATCTTGTCGCACAAGCGGCGCAGGAGAGCCCTCGGGACCACCCCCTGCCGCTTCGCCTTCTTGGCCCGCCCGATAGACCGGACGTACAGCAGCTCGGCCTCCGCCGAGACCATCAGGAGCTTGTCGTCGTCCTGGAAGTCGGCCTCCATGTAGAACCACGGCGCTCGCTTCACCAGGCCACGACCTCTCGTCTGCTCCCGATCACTGCTGCCCCTTCCTCCTCGGACGTGTCCATACTATTGGCGGACAGGTCGGTCGTTACTATGGACAGCGGAATCGAGGCGGGCACCGAGGCGGGCCAACGCCAACGCCGCCCGCTTCACCAGGTCGACCGTGAGGACCCGATCCGCCGGCAGGCACGACTCGAACACCGCATCCATGTCCATCGCGGCGACGGCCCGGGCGTGGTCCCGAAGGTGGACCACGGGGCTCCCCGCTCCGACCCCGCCCCCACCGCCGCCGCGCCGGTACGGGTCCCATGCCCGCTGCCCGCCGCCGGCCTCGACCTCGTAGTCCTGGATCACCAGGAGGACCGCCTGGCGGTCCCCACCGTTCCGGGCGGCGGTCATCCGGGCTGCGAGGTCGTACACCTGGTGGGAGGTCATCCCCGCGTTCGCCGCGGCCATGACCGCCTCGGCCAGGATCTCGGTGTCGCTCCGGGCAGCCATCGCGAGCCGCCACCTCGACGACGGGGCCAGCTCTTCCCACTGCCGTTTCAGGCCGAGGTTGTGCAGCTCCGACGCTGCACTCCGCACCTTCCGGGCGTCCCGCACCTTCGCCACGGAGACCCCGACCCGGCGGGACGCCTCGGCCATCGTCAGGTGGAGCTCGTCGACCATCCGGAGGGCGTGGCCGATCTGCTCGTCGAGGGTGAGGCGGACCCCGTGGCGGCTGTTGTCCTCCACGGCGATGAGGTACTGGGTCTGCTCCGGGGTGGTCTCGTCGAGGAGGTAGATGGGCATCCGCTCGGCGCCGGCCAGTTCGTAGGCCCGGCCCCGGTGGACCCCGGCGAGGATCACCACCCCGGCCGGGCCGGGCATCCCGAGCCCAGCGGGGAACACGGCCCCACCCCGCCAGGCGTCGGCGTAGTCGTCGACCGTGGCCGGGGTCAGACCATCGGTCCGGATCTGCCGTTCCTCGGTGGTCGCCCAGTCGACCGAGCTGGTCTTGATCCACACCAGTTCCGCTGCCGCCCCGTGAGAGCCGATGAGAGCTTCGAGGTGCCGGTCCCGGTGGTCAGCGAGCTGGGTAGCAGCGGGCCCGGTGTCGGGCTCGTCTCCGTCGCTGTCCGAGTCGCTGTCGGGCCACATGCCCGCCGGGTCGAACCCGAGGCGGGTCGCGACGAGGTCCACCGACTGGACCGGGAGCCCCTCAGCGATCCACCGGGTCACGACCCGCCGGTCGACCCCGCACACGGTGGCGACCGCGACGGCTGTCCAGTCGGGGAACCGGGCGGCGATCGGCGCCCACGGGAGGTGCGGACGCTGGATCACGAGGGGCACACGATCGGGTAGCCGGCCTCGTCGTGGGAGACCACCGTGTACCGCTGCCGGTCATGCAGGATCGGGGTCCCGACCGGCTGCCACCGCAGCGCGAGGACCGGGACCCGCCACCCGTCCGCTCCGAGGTCGTGGAGCAGCGGGACATGCACCTCGATCGGGCAGCCCGGCTCCGCAGCGCCGTGGAGGCGCATCGCCTGGGTCCGGCGGACCAGGGCGTTCTCCTTCAACGCCTCCGACAGCTCGACTTTCAGGTCAGCGGTGACCGCTCGTAGCTGGGCCAGCCGGTCAGCCAGCCGGAGCGCGGTCGCTGCGGTGACCCCGGCGGACAGCCCGGCCCACACCAGCAGCGGGTCCTGTTCGGCCCGCCCGAGGAACAGCAGGAACACCGGGACGACAGCGGCTGATGCGAGGCACCCCCACCGGACCGCTCTCACGAACCACCGGCCGACCTGCTCGGCCCCCATCAGGAACCATCCCCAGATCACGGCCGCTGCTCCTGCCGGGCCTGGCGCCGTTCCTCGAGGTCGATCACCTTCCCGATGCCCCCGTCGGGGGTGTGCCGGCCCTTGTGGTGGCCCCGGACCGCCTTCTGGTAGCGGGCAGCGAGCGCCGTGAGGCTGGCCTTGAGGTCGTCGAGGGGGAGCTGCTGCTGCTCGTCCATCACCCGGCCGCCTGCGCATCCGGGAGGCTGTTGAGGTGGTTCCGGTAGAGGGTCAGGGCGCCCTCGTCGGCCTCCAACTGGGCGGCCGTGTACTCGGTCCCGAAGTAGTCCGACGCGGCCCGCACGAGCTTGGCCCGCCGTTTCCCGAGGGATTCGATGGGCTCCAGGACCCCTTTCCAGGTGGCGAGGTCAGCCAGGGTGTTGATCGTCAGCTCGTCACCGGCGGCCGGCGGCGGCCCGGCCGGCGGTGGGGTCCCGGCCGGGGTCGTGGCCGCGGCCGGCGGCGGGGCCGTGGTGGGGGTGGCGGTGACCGTGATCGGGGTCGACGGCTCGTTGTCGGGCTCGTCCCACGGGGCCGGCTCGGCTGACACGAGAGCCTGCCGGAGCGGGTCGAACCGTAGGGTCTGCTCGTCGTTGAGCAGCGCCGCCGCGGCCCAAGGGTCCATCTCGACGATCTTCGACAGCTCCCGCAGCCCGGTCTTGCACCACATCTCGTCGGTCCAGACCGTCCACGGGGAGTAGGGCCGGGCCCGTTCCGACTTCCACGACTTCGAGAACTCGCGCCGCTTGTGGACCTGCTCCTTGTCCATGACGACCCAGGAGGTGCCCCCGTTGAGGAACTTCACCAAGGCCCAGACGTGGGTCAGGTCGCCGCGTTCCCCGGCCGGGGCGGGCCGGTGGACCAGCTTCTCGTCGAGCCCGTACTCGTAGTCGAACAGGTCATGCTGCCGGACCGCTCGGGCCCGGACATCCATCACGTTGTTCCCGCGGCGCATCAGCTTCAGGAGCCCCCGGTAGCCGATGGCGAACTCGGCCTCCATCACCTCCCGCTCGGGGCTGTTCCTGGTCGCCTTGATCTTCCGGGGCCGGGGCAGGAGCCACCCGTCCTGGGTCGGGGTGTTCGGCTCCAGGTTCACCGTGGCGGCCTGGAGCCCAGCGAACAGGATCGACGACCGGCCCTCCGGGGAGTCGAAGCACTTCATCAGGTCCGGGGTCGACTTGATGGCGATCAGGACCAGCCGGGAGAACCGGGCCGGGTCGGACCCGGCCGGGAGGAGCACGGTGAACGCCTCGGTCTGCTGCTCGATCGCCGTGGTGATGACCTCGATCAGCGACATCCCCTGCTCGGGCATGTTCATCGGGAGGGCGGCCTCGGCCGGAGCGACCGCGGTGCCTGGGCCGGCCCCGTTGCGGGGTGGGAGTGCGTCTCGAACGCTCATGCTGCTGTGACCTTCTGGAGCTTGGGGGGTGTGCTGGTGATGTTCAGGACCCGGAACGGGTCGGACTCGTCGACCGCCCGGCAGTGCCGGCAGATCGTCCGCTTGGTCTGGGACCGGAGAGTGAGGACCTGCTGCCCGCCGACCTGGCCGACGTGGGCGTCACCCATCGCCTCCCAGATCTCGGCCTTCGCCGCGGCGGCCCGCTCCTTCGCGGCCTTCTCGTCGGCCTTGGCCTGGACCAGCTCGTCGATCCGGCCCTTCAGGTGGTCGAGGTCCCGCTTCGAGCCGGGGTCGACCTCGGGGTAGGCCCGGGAGAGCGCTTCGAGCGTGGCTTCGGACCCGTCGATCGGAGGGGCGACCCGGGCCAGGACGTGCTGCTCCCAGAACTCGGCGCCCCGCTCGATCATCTCCTTGATGTCGGCCTCGTCGCGTTCGAGGACGTAGACCCGGAACCGGCGGCCGTGAAGGACCGCGAACCAGATCCGCTCCCACCCGGTGGTCGCCATCTGCTGCTGGCCCTGCGCCTGGTAGTGGACCGGGATCTCGGCCCACACCTTCGAGTCGTAGGCGACCTTGATCTCCAGGCCCTCGAACGTGCGGGCCAGGTCCCGGAGGACCATCAGGTCGTCGGTGTCGATCCGGAGCCCGGTGTGCGGCCACTCTGGGTGGGACGGGAACGGGCAGTCCCCACCCATGGTGCAGTAGTCCCGGTCGGTGACCGCCCCGTCAGGGGTGGCGAGCAGCCACGGGTGGGTGTCGGACTGGGCCCAGAGCTGGGACGCCGCGACGTGGAACCCGGTCAGGTCAGCGAACCACGGGCTGATCATCGCTTCGGCCCGCCGCCCGAACTCCATGTGCTCGGCCGGGTCGTCGTCGTCGGCCGCGAACAGGCCGACCTTGTCGGCCCACACCGACCACGGGGAGGCGTAGGGGCTGATCCCGAGCACAGCGGCGATGTCCGACGCGCCAAGCCCGGAGCGGCGCCACCGGAGCCACGTGGCCCGGTCCACGTCTGGCGGGGGAACGATGAGGCTCACTGCTCACCCGCCTCGTTGCACTGGTCACAGTTGTTGAGCGACCAGTCGCTCTCACCGTCACGTTCGTCCTCAGGAAGCATCTGGGGCTCCCCACAGTTCGGGCAGGCCAGCTCCACCAGCCCAGCCGGCGGCGGGACCTTCACCCCGGGCGGCGGGAAGTTCGGGAAAGCAGCGGCCACGACCTTGGCCCAGTCGGCCCACGGCTGGAGGGCCGGGTCATCGGACTGGAAGCCCCGGACAGCGCCACGGGGGTTGCCGCCTGGCTTCTTGGTGAGCCAGAGACCCTCGTACGAGACGCTGGTCTCGCGGTTGTCAAGCCAGATCCTGACGGTGATCTTCCGGGCCAGGTAGCGGGCCGGGTCGACGCTGCGGCCTTGGGGAGAGCCGCAGCACTCGGTCTCGGGCTCGATGCGAGTCTCCAGGGACACGTAGGGGCGGGGCATGGGGTAGCTCACAGCAGGCCCTTCTGCTGGGCGGCGGTCATCGACGCTGCGAGGTCGAGGATGACCCCGACCATCAGATCGACTGGGGCGATCCCGTCGAGGCCGAGCGTTCCGGCCCGGGCAGCGGTCTGGAGCGCTGTCACCGCAGCGACCTGAAGGGCCCGTATGACGGTGGTGGCCGGTGACTCGGTGAAGGCCGCCGTGGCGGCCTGGACCGGGACCCGGAGCCCCGTCGGGCCCGGAGCGGCCGTCGTAGTCGTCGGCCGAGCTGGACAGGGCGTGGGCGACCAGCACGGCGAGGTGGCTGCTGTTCTCCCGGCTGAGGATCGGGAACCCGGCAGTGACGGCCGAGAGGTTGGCGAGGAACGGGCTGCTGTCGAAGCCGGTGTCGTCGAGTGGGAGGTAGTGGAACACGGTCCGGCCGTCGGCCTGGATCGGGTCTGTCGGGTTGGGCATGTGGTGGTCCTTCACTGGGTGCTTGGGGTGGTTGCTGGGGCGGGACTGCCGGGGGCGCCGCGAGCGGGCGAAAGCGCGCGGCCCGGATAGAGGGGGACCGGAACCGGGCCGACTTGGGAAGGGTCGGGCCGGTGCCCCCGGCAGACGGGAGAGAGGGCCGGGGTCACGGCAACCAAGACGGGTCCCGACACCGCCCGGGTTTCGGACTGTGCGGCCGTGCTGCTGCCGGCCCTCTCGATCACGACCGGGCCGGCTTCGGGGTCGGCCCGGTGGCGGGGAGCCGGTACCACGGGAACCAGCTCTTGAACGTGTTCTTGGTGACGGTGACACCGTCGGTGAGGCGGGCCACCCGCTCGATCAGGTCGGGCCAGGTGACCTTCGCCTCGAACCAGCCGCGCATCAGCACGTCGAGCTCCAGGCCCTGCGCTGCGAGGCGGGCATCGATGAGCTGACGGGTCGTGCTCCGGTCGTGCCGGCTGGTGGACGGGCCCCGGCGCCTCGTGCGAGGCGGGTCGGTGACAGGGTTCATGCCCACAGACATAGCGCCCGAATGGTTTACTAGTCAACACTCTGTAGACGTTGGGCAAGAAAGCCCAGGTCAGACCACTACCCGTCTACCAGTCCCCACCCCAACGACCCACCCCACCCCCGGGTCAGAAGTCCATCAGCTGAGGACATGCCTAGACATTGAGGGAATTCAGGTCGTACCGTGGAGGCATGACAACCACCCAACTCGGGAGCGTGGCTGTCGACCCCAAGCCCAGCTCAATGCCACGCCCCCGCCATAGGCAGCAAACCGTCCACGACGACACCGGTCCTCACATGGTGCTCGACGCTCTGCTCCGCAACATGAAACGAGGCCGAGCCGACCGGCTTGCCAAGGAGATGACCGCCCTCACCGGGTCCCCGGTGTCGAAGCAGGTCATCCAGTCGTGGCGCTCCGGACGTGTGCGGATGACCATCCCCACGGCCCAGCAGCTCGCCCAGTGCCTCCATGTCCCAGCGGAGCTGTTCCTCGGACACCACCACGAAGCACTCGCCTGGTTAATCGCCCATGGACACCCCGATTTTCCTTGCAATCAACCCTAAACATCTACTTGTTGTTCACCCAGGCGCAACCATATAGTGCATCCCGCACCTTCCCTTAGCGACCCTAACTACTTGGGCCGCAACCTATTTCGCCGCTAACTCCCCTCTAAAGGGAAGGTCTGAACGTTAAATGGAACCCTCTGAATCGCGCGCGCCTATCGGGCCGTCGATGACAGCGTGGAACGACAGCCGCTTCGACCAAGGCCTGATCCGCCGGAACACCCACCGGGGCGCCGCCTGGCACATCCGCCTCTTCACCGACATCCTCGGCCCCGACACCCCGATCTGCGAGGTCACCGAGGACGACATCGAAGCGTGGCGTGAACTGCTCCGCGACCGCCTCCAGCCCCGCTCCCGGAACGTGGCCCTGTCCACGATCCGCCAGTACTTCCTGTGGGCGTCCCACCCCCGCCGCCGGCTCGTCACGATCAACCCGGCCGCCGAGATCCGCAACAGCAGGGTCCCCAGACCCGTGCGGCGGCGCCTCCGGGCCCGGCAGGTCTCCGCAGTGATCGGCGTAGGAGACCTCCGGGCCCGGACCATGGTGATCGTCTTCGCCCACCTCGGGGTCCGCCGCAGCGAAGCCGCTGCGCTCTGCTGGGAGGACATCGACTGGGAGACCATGACCGTCACCGTCAACGCCGACGGTGCCAAGGGCGAGAAGGAACGGACCGTTCCCCTCGAAGGCGAAGCCGCCCGGGCACTCCGGGAGTGGCACGCCCACCTCGAAGCAGAACGGCCCCTCGAAGCCGGCCCCCTCCTGCGGGGCCCGGTCTGGCCCTCGAAGCGGGGCGGGGCCCTCGCCTCAGGGTCAGTCGCCCGGGTCGTGACCGACGCGTCCCACCAGGCCGGCCTCCACATCCGCCCCCACGACTACCGGCACCACGCCGCCATCGAGATGCACCTGAACGGCGCCGGCGCCGCGGTCGTCCAACGGTTCCTCGGTCACGAGTCCCTGGAGACCACCGGCGGGTACCTCCGTGCTGTCGCTGAGGACGTCCGCCCGTTCACATCCCGCACCAGCTACCAGAACGGCCGCTGGCGGGCCAACCTCCCCGACGACGGGCCCGACTGAGTCCCTGAGATCGACGTCCGGGACCGGCCAGCAAAGGGAACCCCGGGGGAGGCTCACCCCGAATGTTGGAAGCGCGCAACCAGCCCCGTGGGGCGGGGAAGGTGCAAGCTCCACACCCTTTGGGGGGGACCGCTCTGCCACTGAGGGACGCAGCCTTCGGGAGGGGAACGCCGGCCGGTCCCGGGCGTTGCACAACCCCGGCCGTGCGCCGGGGGCTACTCAGCCGGCGGCCGGCCCCACTGCCGCATCACAGCCAACGCCGACGGCGCCGGGTTCGTCTCCCGCTTCTGCTGCGCAGCGATCAGACCGAGCAGCCACGCCACGAACACCCCGACCGGCAGCGGGACCGTCGGGTTCCGCTGGACCTCCACCAGCACCACCTGCGCCGCCAGCAGCCCACCGGTCACCACAGCGTGAACCAGCACCTTGGCCGACACCCACCGGAACAGCACACCCCGAACCCGGTCCATCACCAGCTCATCCTCTCCACTTCGACAACAGCACCCGCAGCACCTCGGCCGGCAACACCAACGCCGCGACGATCCCCCACACCGCCACCGGCACGTCGTACCCGTGAGCCCCCAACCACAGGGCCCACGCCAGAATCCCCAGCCCGATCAGCTGCAGGAGCCACAGCGGCGCCGGCCGGGGAGACCGGGGCGGGACAGGAACAGGCGGCAGCGGGACAGGAGCGTCAATGCCCACGCCTGGCCCGGACCACCCGGACCGCGAGGTCCGACAAAGTGGTGACCCTCTCACCGTGACCCACCAGATCGAACGCGAGACCGACCACTGTCAGCCCCGCACACAACCCGACTACGAACTGCGCCACTGCCCCAGTCACTCCGGTCACAGCCTGGTCACCTCCGATTGGAGTCAGCACCCACCCTGGACCCCTGAGGGACAACCACCTCGTGGGTTCCCCGCCGCGAGGAGCCCGGGCCCAGGGTGGGTACCCCAAGCAGCTCGGAGCGTACACCAGTTCCCCCACAGCCGGTGACCATCGGCCACGGAACGTGGAACTACGCTCACTGGTCATGCCTCGACGTCGACCCGCCGACACCACCAGCCCCGAACCCGACCCGGCACCCGCCCCGGTCGAGGTCGCCCAGCCCGACCCGGTGCCGACCCCGCTCGACGAGCTCCACCCCCGGAACTACCGCAGCCACCCCCCGGACCAGCTCGTCCACCTCAAGGCGTCCCTCGTCGACAACGGCGTCTATCGCAACGTCGTCGCCGCCCGCGGCGGGGTCCTCGTCGCCGGTCACGGAGTCGTCCAGGCCGCCCGGGAACTCGGGCTCACCACGATCAAGGTCATCCACCTCGACATCGACCCCGACCACCCGAGGGCCCTGAAGATCCTCGCGGCGGACAACACACTCGGCCACTTCGCCATGGACGACGACCGGATGCTCACCAACCTGTTGCGCGACGTCGCAGAGGCCGACTCCCTCATCGGAACCGGGTACGACGAGGCCAGCCTCGCTGCCCACCTGATGGTCACCCGCCCGAGATCGGAGATCGAAGACTTCGACGAGGCCGCCGAATGGGTCGGGATGCCCGACTACGAGAACGCCCCACCGAAGAAGCAGATCATCCTCAACTTCCCTGACGATGTCTCCCGAGACGACTTCATCCGCGACGCCGGGATCGTCATCACCCTCAAGAACAAAGACATCTGGGCGTGCACCTGGCCGTTCAAAGGCCGGGTCGACCAGCGCGGCAGCATCGCGTTCGTCGACGACGCCTCACCCGACCTCACCCCCACCGCCTGATGACCGCCCGCCGCCTGCCCCGCTACCCGATCTACATCCCATCCAAGGGCCGGTGGGAACGGTGCGTCACCGCCAAGGCCCTCACCTTCTGGCAAGTCCCGTTCCATCTCGTCGTCGAAGACCACCAGGCCGACGCCTACGCCTCCGTCTTCGGGACCGACCGCCTGCTGGTCCTCCCGTTCCGAGACCAAGGCTCGGTGATCCCCGCCCGGAACTGGATCAAGCAGCACGCCACCGAAGCCGGCCACGACCGGCACTGGCAGCTCGACGACAACCAGTACGGCACCTACCGCCGCTACAAGGGCGAGAGGATCCGGATCGACCCGGCCATCGCTATGAGCGCCATGGAGGACTTCGTCGACCGGTACACCAACGTCGCGATCGCCGGCCCCGACTACACCATGTTCAACCCGCCGACCGCCCCAACCCCACCGTTCGTCCTGAACTGCCGGGTCTACAGCTTCAGCCTCGTCGACAACCGGCAGCCGTTCCAATGGCGCGGCACCTACAACGAGGACACCGACTACTGCCTCCAGGCCCTCTCCGCTGGGCTCTGCACGATCCTGTTCAAGGCGTTCCTGACCGACAAGATCGCCACGATGACCATGGGCGGCGGGAACACCGACGAGATCTACGGCACCGAGTACGACGGCCGGCTCCGGATGGCCCGCTCCCTCGAACGGGCCTGGCCCGGGGTCGTCACCACGAAACGCCGGTTCCAGCGGCCCCAGCACCACGTCAAGGACGGGTGGAAGAGGTTCGACACCCCCCTCATCCGCCGGCCCGACCTCGACCTCGACAGCCTCCCCAAGGTCGACGAGCGCGGCATGAACCTGACCCGCCTCAAAGACCTCCAGGGCACCCGACTCCAAGCCCTGGCCGACACCTACGACGGAGACCAACGGAAGTGACCAACCCGACCGCCGCAACCACACCAGAGGATGGCCACACCGCCCCACCAGGCGACGAGCTGCCCCGGGAGTGGGACGACATCGACCATGCGATCTACGAGGCCAGAGTCCGGAACAAGCAGTCGTGGCGGGCTGTCGGGCAGCAGGTCGGGCTCGACTGGTCAGCGGCCCGCCGCCGGTTCTACCGGCGGATGCAGGCCGTGGAGGTCCCGGAGATCCAGGCGATGCGGACCCTGGAGAACGAGAAGCTCGACGACCGGGAGAGGCGGGCCCAGCTGGTCTACAGCGTGGCGATGGCCGGGGTCCCGATCCGGGTGAACGGGCAGCCGGTGATGCAGGTCGCCCCTGACGGGGTAACCCTGATCGCCGCGACGGAGAGGGAGCTGGGTGCGGCGCTCGGGGCGTTGCGGGAGGAGCATCGGGTGGCCCAGCTGCGGGCGAAGCTGAACGGTCTGGAGGCCCCGGTGCGGGTGGAGTTCAGCGACGTGACCGTCGACGACGAGATCGAGGCGGCGTTCCGGATCTACGGGCAAGGCCTAGCCGACGCGGCTGCTGCTGATGCTGACCATCGAGCGGATCGCTGAGCTACCGGAGGACGTCCGGGCCCGCCTGATCGCCGGGCTGTCCCCCGCCGCGAAGGCGCACGCCCGGATGCTCGCCGGGGTCCTGGCCGACCTCGGCCGCTACGAGTTCCGGGGCCCGGTCCGGGAGCTGTGGCAGCGGACCGATGAGGAGATCGTCCTGTCCGGGCCCGCCGGGACCGGCAAGTCGTTGGGGGTGCTGGCCCGGATCTTCGACCTCGCCGTGCACCACCCGGGCGCCCGGTTCCTGCTCGTCCGGAAGACCCACGTCTCCCTGACCGCCTCCGGGCTGGTGACGTGGCGGGAGAAAGTGGTCCCTGAGTCGCTCCGCTCCCGGGCGGTCGTCTACTACGGCGGGTCGGGCACCGAGCCGGCCCAGTTCCGTTTCTGGAACGGGTCGAAGGTGATGATCGGCGGGATGGACAACTCGGCGAAGGTCATGTCCACGGAGTACGACCTCGTGTTCGTCCAGGAAGCAATCGACCTCGAAGAGGAAGACTGGGAGAAGCTGACCACCCGCCTCCGGAACGGCGTCCTCCCGACGATGCAGATCGTCGGTGACACCAACCCGAGCACCCCCACCCACTGGCTCAAGGAACGGGCCAGGAAGGGGCAGGCGGTGATGCTCGAATGCCGGCACGAGGACAACCCAGCGCTGTTCACCAGCGACGGGCAGCTCACCCGGGAAGGCCGGGTCTACATCGACCGGCTCGACCGGCTGACCGGGGTCCGCTACCACCGGTTGCGGCACGGGAAATGGATCGCAGCAGAGGGCATGATCTGGACCGAGTTCGACGAGGCGGTCCACCTCGTGCCCCGCTTCGACATCCCAGCGGAGTGGCCCCGGTACTGGTCGATCGACTTCGGGTTCACCAACCCGTTCGTCTGCCAATGGTGGGCCCAGGACCCCGACGGGCGGCTCTGGATGTACCGGGAGATCTACATGACCGGCCGTCTCGTCGAGGACCACGCCCGGCAGATCATGAGCCTCGTCGCGGTGGAAGACGACGGGCAGCCAGCCCCGTTCGGGAAGACCACCAACCCGGGCCGGAACGGGCCGGTCACCTGGCGGTGGGTGGAACCGAAACCGGAGGCGATCATCGCCGACCACGACGCCGAGGACCGGGCCACCCTCTACCGGCATCTCGGGATGGCAACCCGGGCCGCCCGGAAGGAAGTCAAGCGGGGCATCGAGGCCGTCGCTGGCCGCCTCCGGAAAGCCGGCGACGGGCGGCCCCGGCTGCTCTTCCTCCGCGGCTCCCTCGTCGAGGTCGACCAGGACCTGGTCGACGCCAAGAAACCGACATGCCTGGTCGACGAGCTCCCCGGGTACATCTGGGCGCCACCGACAGCGGGCCGGGCCCCGAAGGAGGACCCGTTGAAGGTCGACGACCACGGGGCCGACGCGATGCGGTACCTCGTCATGGACCGAGACCGGGGCGCCCCCCAGATCCGGGCATTCGGCCGCTGAGCTGCCACATCCGGTCACCAGGCGCCACGGAGCGTGGGCGTAGGCTGTCGGTTGTGACAGCCCCCCAACCTGGCCGACCGAAACTGATCGACACGACAGCGACGACCGCCCGCCCCCAACCGAAACCGAACCGGAAGACCAGCGCCGCCCGCCGCCGCCGGGCCCGCCACCGCCGGCAAGTCCAGCAGCGAACCGCCGCCATCCGAGCGTTCATCACCGGGCCCCTCGCCTACGCAGCCGCCCGGGCCCGGGACCTAACCCTCTACCTCATCGGGGCCGCCTGCCTCACCCGGGCCATGTGGCTGTGGACCCCGATCGCCGGGTGGGCCACCCTCGGCGCCGCTGTCCTCTACCTCCAATGGCTCCTCACCGACGGCCCCCACCTCGACCACGACACCGAGCCGGTCCCGTGACCATCCCCCCCGACGTGTCGGTCATGCGGATCGAGATCGACCCCCGCAACCCCGAGGCGTCGATCGCCGGGATCCGGTTCAGCTTCACCTACGCCGGTGACGAACCACTCTCCGAACCGATCGTGCTCTACATGCTCGACCGCTACCGGCTGCTCACCATGCTCGAAGCAGCCCGCGCCGGCCATTCCATGGAAGACCTGTTCCTCGCCCTCGACGCCGCCGCCCTCAACAACGGAGACACCTGATGCGGTCAGCCCTCGCGCCGATCCTCTCCCGCCCCCGCAACCTGACCGCCACCACCCCAGCGGACACCCCCGTCGCATACACCCGCCGCGGCGGGTACACGATGCCGCTCCTCGACTCCTCCTCAATCGACGCCCAGCTCCGCACCTTCGAGACCGTCCCCGCCGTGTACGCCTGCGCGCTGGAGCTCGCCGAAGCGACAGCCCAGGTCGACTGGCACCTCTACCGGTCCTCCAGCTCCGGGCACGACGAAGACCGCGTCGAGATCACCAACGCCGGCGGCGGGCACGCCGCGCTCGACCTGTGGGCCCAGCCGAACCCGTTCATGGACCGCACGTTCTTCCTCGAGTACTGCCAGCTCCACTTCGACCTCGCCGGAGAGGTGTTCGTCGTCATCGGGACCGACCAGCGGGCCCCCGGCCTCCCGCTCAGCCTGTGGCCTGTGATCCCGTCGATGATGACCCCGATCCCGGACCCGAAACGGTTCCTCAAGGGGTACGTCTACACCGACCCGGACGGGACCAAGGTGCCGTTCCTTCCCGAAGAGGTGATCCACCTCAAGTCTCCCAACCCGAGAGACCCGTACCGGGGTCTGTCGCCGATCCTGGCGCTGATGACCGACCTCGACGCCTCCCGGTTCGCGGCCGAGTTCAACCGGACGTTCTTCCTCAACTCCGCTGAGCCGGGCGGCATCATCGAGGTCACCGACGCGATCTCCGACACCGAGTTCGACCAGCTCGCTGCCCGCTGGGCTGAGACCCACCAGGGCGTCGGGAACAGCCACAGGGTGGCGATCCTCACCAACGGGATGCGCTGGGTCGACCGGTCGTTCTCGATGCGAGACATCCAGTTCCGGGAGCTACAAGACGCCTCCGACTCCCGGATCATGCTCGCCTTCCGGATGGGCAAGACCCTCCTCGGGCAGACCGAAGGGGTGAACCGGGCGACCGCTGAGGCCGCCGAGTACGTGTTCGGCAAGTACCGGATCGTCCGCCGGCTCAACAGGTGGCGGCAAGTCCTGAACCAGCGGCTCCTCCCGATGTTCGCGACCGGGGCCACCCTGGAGTTCGACTACGAGAACCCGGTCACCGCGAACGTCGAGGAGGACGCCAAGGACCGGGACTCCCGGATCGGGGCCGCTGTGGCGCTGATCGGCGCCGGGTTCGACCCGGTGCAGACCCTCGTCGCGTTCGACCTGCCGGAGATCCCGCTCCGGGCCCCCGAACCGGCCGACGAGACGATGCCCGCTCTCCCGGCCCCGGCCGACGACGACAGCTACGGGCCCCGAGACCAGGCCGAGCTGGTCCAGAAGATCTACCTCGGGGTCGGGGCCGTCATCACCTGGGAGGAAGCGAGACAGGTCCTCCGGGAAGCCGGGATGGACCTGCCCGACATCCCCCCACCCGACAAACCAGCGGCGGCCCCGGCTCTCCCGGCCGCCGACCCGGCCAGGCAGGCCACCAGCCCGGCCACACCGGCTGCTCTGCCATCCCCAGCCGGAGACCAGGCAGACACCGCCCACGACCACAACCAGGCCGGAGAAACGATCCCAGCGGCTCTCACAGGCCGGCACCAAGGGCACACCTGGCCCGTCCGGGCGTGGAACGCCACGACCGACCCGCCCCGGCAGCTCCCCCCCGATGAGCTCCCCGACGTCACCCCCCTCCAAGGGGTGTTCGACCGGATCCTGACCCGACTCCTCGACGACTGGGCCCGCCTCGAAGACACCCAGAAAACCGACCTCGTAGCCAAGGTCCGGAAGATCGCTGAGGAAGGGTCCCTCGCTGACCTGACCGGCCTGTCGGTCGACACCGCTGACACCGTCGCCGCTCTGGAAGCAGCGATGACCGAGATCGGTGACGATGCCGCTGCCGCGGTCGTGGCTGAGGCCGCGGCGCAGGGCGTGAAGATCAAGCCGAGGTCGACCCCGAAGACCCCGATCCGGGACGTGGCCACGGTCGTCGCGTCGATCGTCGCGGCCCGCCTCGTGACCGGGGCCGCCGCCGCGGCGATGCGGGCCAACGGGCCGAACGTGACCGCTGCCCATGTCGCCTCCCGGGTCCGGGCCCACCTCGACGGGCTCTCTACCGACGGGCCCAAGCTCCAGCTGTCCGGGGCGTTGACCGGCGCCCAGAACGATGCCCGGATCGAGACCCTACGCACCGCCCCGGAGGGGGCGATCTACGCCTCGGAGGTCAACGACTCCAACACTTGCGGGCCGTGCCGGGAGATCGACGGGAAGTGGCTCGGGAACATCTCCGACCTGGACGAGATCGAGAACCTGTACCCCGGCGGCGCCTACGGCGGGTACGTCGACTGTGAGGGCCGGGAACGCTGCAGGGGCACGATCACAGGGGTGTGGCGGTCCTGACCATCGGGTAGCCGCGCGTTGGCGACCGGTGGTCCGGGGAGGTGCACCCATCGGGTCCACAGCTTCGGGTGTGGACCCCGGGGGGCTTCACGCCACCGGCCGCCACCCGACGGGCGGTTCCCCGTCACGCCGACCGTCGGGATACCAGACCTGCCCGTGCTCGTCCTTGTGGCGGGTCCACGACACAGGCGGCTCGGGCCAGTTGTGGAGCGCGGCGACCGCCACACCCGGATCGTTCATTCAGTAGAACGGCCCGTAGCAGCCGCCCTCGTTCGCGACCTGGAGGCGGGTGCGGCCGGCCCCCCACAGGGGCATGAGGACCAGCCAGTCCCCGTCGTTGAGCTGCCGGACCGCGAGGTAGCCGGCGGCCCACTTCGGGAACCCTGGCTCACCGGGCAGGACCACCGGGCCTACGGTCACAGCGGCCGCGGCCACGTCGGGCCCGGGACGAGCCGCAGGACATGCCCGCACAGCAGCGACGGGCAGATCATCCACCGCTCCCCGTTGTCCATGCGCCGCCATACCTTCATCGGGCCGGCCTCGCAGACCGGGCAATCGACCGGGATCACCGGGCCGATCACGGGCGCTCCAGAGGGCAGGGCTCCGGACAGGGCGCCTCACCGACGCGGCAGCCGGGGACCGGGCACACTTCCCGGAGGCGGGCCGCGTAGGCGTCCCGCTGCCCGCAGGCCACCATGTGGTCGACCTGAAGGCGGGCGAGCTTCATCCCCTGAGCTGTCGCCTCCGCATCGAGGCCGAGTACCGCTTCGACAAGCTGGGCGGTGACACCATTGCGAGTGATCCGGCTCATCGCATCTCCGCCCGGGCTCGGGGACCGATCTGGGCGGCCAGCTCCTCGGCCTCAGCGAGACTGTCCATCAGGATCGCCTGCGGATCCTCGTCGGGCCCACCAACTGGCGGGGTCAGCACCAGGCACGGCCAAGGCTGGCGGGCAGCCGCTGCTGCGGCCGACTCCGCCACCGCCCGGGCCTGGCACTCCGCCTCCAGCTCATCCCAGATCGGCCCCTCCTCGGGTTCGATCTCGACGCTCGACCCGCCGGGGTAGAACACCTCGATCGACCAGACGTCACTGTCGCCGTATCGATGGTGCCTCCACGCTTGGTACAGGTCGTCCCACCGGAAGACGTAGCGGTAGCCGTGGTGCCATTCCCAGGTGACGATCAGGATCGGGTCGACGGCCTTGATGTCGGCCAGGGTCCTCGGCTGCTTGCTCACTGCTCACGCCTCCTGAGGGTGACCGCCCGATCAGCAAGGCGCCGGTCGACCACGACCGAGCACCCCACCCAGGTCAGCTCTAGGCCCATCCCGTCGCCGGGGCCCATGCGGGGGGCGACAGCGATCTCCCGCCACATACCCGGGGAGACCACCAGCTCCCAGACCGCCGGCTCAGTCCCGGCAAGGACCCGGGCCACGTCGTGGTGGATCTCCTCTGGGCTGCCAGCGTCGAGCAGCACACCAACGACCGTCATGAGGCAAACCAGCCGTTCACGTCGGGCACCTTGGCACACGCCATGTCGTGGCCGTTGTCGGCCCAGAAGTAGTCCGGGAAGGTCACCGTGAACGTGACGTTCTTGCCGCAGGCAACCAACGGGCCGCTGAAGTCGTACAGGCCGCGAACCACCCCGGCCCGATCAGCGATGATCACCCCCCGAGCGGAGAGCGACCCGATCGGGACCGCCCACGTCACCTGGTTCCTGGGTGGGGCGAACCGCATCGGCGGCAAGTCCGGGATCGGGCGGATCGCCCCCGGCATCGCGGCTACCGGATGGGGGACACCGGTCGCGGTGAGGTCGATGTTCCACAGCCACAGCCAGACCTCGTCGGGGGTGATCAGCCCCGGTGTATCAGCGTGGCCCATCATGGCCAGCTCGGTGCGGGTCATGGGGGTGCGGTCTTCCTCGTGGTCCCTCATTCGTCCCCCGGGTCCTTCGGCTTGGCGGCGTCGGCCCGCTGCTTGACCCGGTTGTCGAGCAGGGCCTTCACCTTCACCGTCAGCTCCTCCTCCACCGGCAGCTCCACGAGTTCCCCGTCCGCGAGGACCGACGCCCGCACCGTGACACCACCGGTCAGGATGATCGCTGGGACACCGAGGCGCTGCTGCCAGTACGTGGCGACGGCCTGGAGGTCCTGGGCGGTGACGTCGTCTCTGTTGACCTCGATGATGTGCGCGACGACGGGCTGCGCTCCGATGGGCTGCCCGTTCGGGCCGATCAGCTGTCCTGGCATGGCGTCTCCTGGGGGTCGGTGGTGAACATGGGCGGCTCGGCGTCGGGGCCGAGCCAGACGTACGAGCCGGCGGGGAAGATCGACCTCGGCTCCGCCTTGAGGCGGGGCGCTGGCGCGCTGGTCGACGGGTGGTTGACGGGCCACATTCTGCGGGCGTCTTCGTTGCCCAGATACCAGAGCGGGCAGCCTTCGAGGTCGTGGCGGAAGGTCATCCCGCGGCCGGGGATGATCTGGGCTGACCAGCCGATCGCCTTCGGGGCGCCGGCGTGGTCGATCCGATCGGCTAGGCGCCGGAGCATCTGACCGATCCAGGTGTTGATGGTCATCAGCGGACCTCGATCCGGTCGAACGGCCACCGGGCGGGCCGGGCAGTCCCGGGCCGGCCGACGACAGCGACCCCTCCATCAAGACGGAGGACCACGCCTGTCTTTCGCGACTGGGTGTGCCGGACGAGCTGCCCGACCCGTGGGCGGGGCCGGCCGGAGAGCCACGCCCGGACCTCAGCGATGAACCGGACCATCATCGGCCGGACCTGTGCCCACCAGTCCCGGACCGCCTGGGCGGCGGCGGCCAGGGCGGGACGGAGCTGCTGGACCAGGAGCGGGAAGGCGTGGTCGGCCCATGCCTTGATGACGGCGTGCTCGTCGTCGTGGTAGGGGACCAGGGCGGTGGTCGTCATCAGTCCTCGGGCTTCGGGTCGAGGGTGGTCTTGTACTTGCCCTGGTAGAACTGCTGCCGGTTGATGCCCATCGCCTCGCCGGCCTGGGCGACCGACTTGCCGGCCTGGAGGGCAGCGGTGAGGGCGGCCTGGATCTCGACCTTGGACGGGTTCGCGGCGCGGCGTTGCCGGATGCCTTCGAGCCATTCGTCGAGGGTCTTGTAGCCGGTCTTGGCGCCCTTGGGGACGGGGCCGGTGGGGCCGTAGTCGCTGGGTTTGCCGGTGGCGTTGGGGTCGTGGGGGCGTCGTCCGATGGGCACGTCCGTACTGTAGACGGTCCGCCCCTCGGGGGTGGTGGTTTGACTGGTCAACAGATTGCCTTTCATCGAGGTAGGGTGTCCGCACTATAGACGTCCACAGTATAGACATCAAGGGTCTTCGGGGCGGGCCCAATCCTCCAACGAGGTCCACGGGATCACCCGCTCCCCAGGGTCCACGAACGGCGGCTCCCCCAACCGGGCAGCGATCTGCATCACCTGGTTCGGGTGGCCCTCCCTGGCCAGCACCACCGCCGCCCCGGTGCATTGCCGCGGCCCCGCCGGCCCCGCCGGCTCCAGCCCATGCGCCTCGCTGTGGCACAGAAACGACCGGCCCTCCACCAGCATCGAGTCGACGATCTCCCGGCGCCGCTCCGGAGACAGGCTGTCCCGGAGCTGCCGGCCCAGCTTCACCCGATGGAACGGGCACGACGGGCACACCACCGGCCGGATCCCGAACGCCTCACGCCGGGTCATCGTCGGTGATGTTCCGCCACATGATGGCGCCGTGTAGTGACTGGATCAGCGCGTCGACGTTGGTCACGATCACCCGCTGGTCGTTGGCCACGACGTAGACGTTGTGATCCTGACCCAGCTCAACAGCCAGGCGAGGGCCATGCTCAGCCCTCCAGAGCGGGCGAGTCACAACCCCGGGCTCCCCGAGGTCGTGGAGCTTGTGGCGGCCGTGCTTATGGCCGGGGCACGGGCCACCCCCCGGGGCGTTGTGCCGAGGGATGTGGAACCGGTCAGGCTCGGGCCGGGCCATGCCCCGCACGATCCCCTCGCAGTCCCGGCAGATCACGTCCAGCCACTCGATGTCACCCACGGCCGGTCTCCCGCTTCCGGTGGGCCTGATGGGCGGCCAGCGCGGCGTCCTCTGTGTGCCGGCTCCGGCTGATCCACGTGCAGTCGCACTCGGCCCACCAGCCCAGGCCCGCCTCGTGGCAGACCAGCGCCAGCTCGTGGCCATCCTCGTCGTCAGCCACGGCCGGTCCCCCTCCGGGCCTGGGCTGCCCGGACCGCGGCCAGCGCGTCCCCGAGGGAACACCCGACCACCAGGCGGTACACCTTCACCGACCAGACCGGGGAGGTGCAGCCCCGGACCAGAGTGTCGGCCAGGCCCTCGACGTCGATGGTGGGGACACCGGCCACGGTCACCCGGTCAGCGGCGCCGAGGGCGTTCACCGCCCGCTGGAGGGCCGGCCGGATCGTGGCCAGGGAGACCATCCACTCAGCCGGGCGCTCCAGCAGGTGCTCCAGCTCAGCCACCGCAGCAGCCTGATCGGTCACGTACCCGGTGCTCATGGCGTGTCCCTGGGGCGACGGTGGATCTCGATGAGCTTCATCAGCGCGGCCACCGTGACGCTTTGCTCGCTGTCTTCGTCGCCGTCAAGCGGCCAGATGTCCCACCAGTAGATGCCCGTGCGAGGGTTCAAGAGCGCTCCGCTTTGGCCCTGCGGTCGCCAGCCGCCGGGGGCGACTAGGGAGGCATGCCACCTCCGGTCGGCGCCCTGGTAGGCGTTCACGACCCAGCCGCCGGAGATGAGTCGGCCGAGGCTGGCTAGGGGAGAGCGGGTGTCGGTCGAGGCGTTGATCAGGTCGAGTGCCTGGGTAAGCAGATCGGCCACCCGCTGGTCAGGGGTTCGTTTCACTGTTCCGCCTTCCGCTGCTTGGCCCGCACGTTCTTCAGGGCCCGGTCGGGCCCGGCCGCCGACTGCGCAGCGGGGCCGCCCTTGACCACCGCCGTCCACGTCGGCCGGCCGACCGGGACGTACCCGACCCACCGGCGGTCTCGGGCCTCCCCGAGGTAGTGCCGGTCGTACAGGTCGCTCCGGGTGACCGTGTAGCCGACCGGGGCGGGCAGCTCGGTGACGACCCGGCAGCGGGTGGCCCCGCCGATGGTGAACCCCTTCCCGGGCTCGACGGTGTGGCGTTGCTGGTCGGCGTAGACGGCCTTGGCGTGGTGGGCGTCGGCCAGGGTGATGACGGGCAGCTCGATCCCGTCGATGGTGAGCATCCGATCAGCCATCACCACACCAGAAACCCGCCGCGCTGGGCGGCCTCAGCCAGGTAGCCCAGCCACTCCATCCACCAGCCGCACTCGCCCCCGACCCTGACCAGCAGACCCGGGTCGTCCTCGCATGCCTCCTCCCACTTCTTGAGCGCACCCAGGCATTCGACCGGGGTCACGAGCCAGCCGTCGTTGCTACCGAGCTTCCAGTCACAGATGCCGGGCACCTCGGGCGCCCAGACCAAGCGGGGTTCCCGCTTCAACCGGTCCAGGGTCGACTCGTCGTCTGGACCCTCGTCGTTGGTCCATGGCGGAGCGGCGTCGTAGCACTCGTGGTGGATCATGCCGAGTGGTCGCATGATGTCGCGAGTCCGGCTCATGCCGCCGATGTTCAGCCTGAAATAGCTGGCCTCGACCCTGTTCATCAGGTCGAAGGCCGTGTTGACGGCCTGCTGGGCAGCAACCCACTCGGGGGTGCCGACCAGGATGTCTCCTTGGTGCTCAACCTCGACCCACTCGGGGTGGTCGGCCTTGACCTGCTTGACGTGCTCTCGACGCCAGCACGTTGTGCCGGCGCGGCCGAGGGCGTCCCTAGTGTTGCAGGCTTCTCGGAACTGGGTGTTGGCGGCCTCGACGGCCAGGGTCTCTTCCGGGCTGGGGTCGCCCAGGATTCGCATGTCGTATCCCATGGTGGAGTCCTTCGATCTAGTTGGGGTGGGTGCGGGTGGTGGCGGTGGCCTGTTCGGTTATGTGGGCCGGCCCCGGACCCGCTCCGGGGCTCGGCCGCGTGGGCAGGGGCGGCTCCTTTCAGGCTTCGTAGGCTTCGGCGGCGAGCTGTTCCCTGAACCCCCGCCAGTACTCGGCGGCGGAACGGAAGGGCAGCTCACCTCGGTTGAACATGGCCTGGACCTCGGCCGGGCCGTGCTTGGCGGCGAGGCGGGCGGCTTCGTCGCGGCCGATCTGGTAGTCGGCGCCCTCGATGGGCTCCTGGCGGTTGCCGCCGCAGCGGCCGCAGGTCCGGCCGAGTTCGTCGGTCATGGCCTGGGTGGTGGGGAACGGCTTGTGGCAGGCGGTGAAGGTCATGGCGGGCTCCGGTCTCGTGGTGGTGGTCGCCGGTTAGGCCCGCTCGCAGGTCCAGACGGTCCAGCGGCAGGAGCCCCAGCGTTCGGTCTTCTGGGCTTCCTTGCGGGCGGTCTGGCCGGCTTCCTTGCGGGTGGCGGCTTCAACGGTCCCCGTCCAGCTCTGGTTCATCCGAGCGGTGCAGGTGACCTTCCAGGTCTTGGTGGTGCTGGTCTTGGTGGTGGTCTGCCGGGAGGTCATGTGTCCATAGTAAAGACAGACACCGGGCCTGTCAATACTATGGACTAAAACTTGTCGAGGTCCTCCAGCTCGGCCCGGAACGCCTCCACCCACCCCTCATCCCAATCCGACTCGGCCGCCTGCTCCAGGCACTCCAACGCCGACGAGATCTCGTACCGAGCACCCTCCTTCTCGTCCCGCTCCACGTCCGGGTAGTCCGCTGACCCGTTGACCACCTGCTCGGCGTTGTCAGCGATCTCTCCGAGCTGGTCCCGCATCGACTCCATGGCCGCCAACCGCTCCGACAGGCTGTCGATGACCTCGACCAGCCGGCCCATCACCGGCTCGATCGCGTCGACGATCTCCTGAGCCCGGTCACCGCGCCGCCGGTTGAACCGCTCCTCAGCGGCGCCGGCCTCCCCGCCCAGCTCGACCGCAGCGGCCAGGACAGCCTCCAGGCCGTCGACCAGGGCGGGGTCCGCTATGTCCACCTCGGGCCCGGCTGGGCCCGGCGCACCGACGCTCTCCGGGTCGGTGGCGGCCTCCTCGGTCTCGAAGAACCGGCCGATCTCCTGAACCAGGTCGGCCCCGCTGATCTCGTCGTCGGAGCCGAACCGGGCGGCGAGCTGCCGCATGAACGCCAGCCGGCCGCCGTCGACCACAACCTGCCGGTCGATCACGGCCGCGGCAGCATCGAGGTCAGCGTCGGTCAGCTCGCCGTCGGCCTGGCCCTCGAGGTCGGCGCCCAGCTCGGCCCGGACCTCTCGGAAGTCCTCGGGGTCGAGGCGGCTCATCGGAGGCCGGCCAGGTGCTTGGTGCCCCGGTGGAGGCAGGTCCCGTCGATGCAGCGCCGGTCGATGGGGATCCACGCCCACTTGCCGTGGATCCGGCCGAGGCGGGCGACGGTCCCGAAGTCGGGGTCGGCGGCGACCTCGACGCTGATGGCGCTGGTCCGGGTGGTGAATCCTCGGCTGGTGGCGTCGGTCAGGGCGTCGGCGAGGGCCTGGTGGCGGCCGGTGCAGAGCCAGCGGAGCCGGTTGGCGAACCGGTCGTGGGTGGCCGGGTCGATGTCGAGGGTGTGTTCGAGTCGGTGCATGGCTGCTCCTGGTGCTGGGGGTGGGGGCCCCGGCCCCCGGGTGGGGGGCCAGGGGCCGGGGCTGATCAGGCGACGAGGGCCCGCAGGTCCTCGACGGTGTTGGGCCGGGGCTGCCCGAGGCGCAGGGCCATGGCGGTCCCGGCGCTGAAGGCGAAGGCCTTGGTCGACTTGGCGACGGGGCGACCCTTGCCCCAGGCGGCGGCGGCGGGGCCGTTGCGGCGGCCGGCGGCCTGCTCGGCCTTGAGGTTGGCGCAGAGGGCGGTCCACTGGTCGTGGGCCTTGAGGAACTTGCGGACCTGCTTGGCGTCGAGCTTGTTCAGTTCCTGGTTGGTGGTGGTGAGGAGGGGGCGGGGGGCGGTGGCTTCCTTGGTCATGTGTACATACTATAGACACTAGGTGGCGGTGTCAACACTATGGACAACATTCCTGGTGGGTACCGGGGCCGGCCCGGGCGGGTGGATGCCCAGGCCGGCGGCCGCTGCCCGCCAGCAGCGGCGACCTACACGAGCCCAGCGAACAGGCGGTCGATCGCGTCAGCGCCGGTCTTGGCCATCTCGGCGGCCAGGGTCAGGGTGTCGATCCGGGCCCGCATGTTGACCAGGATCATCGGCCGGGTCGTGTCGTAGGTGACCGTGGTGTCCCGGTCGTCGTCGATGGCGTGGACGTCACCGAGGACTGTCCACCACCGCTCGGCGTTGGGGCCGGTGAGGCCGGCGTAGATGAGCTGGTAGGCGTGGAGCTCGTCGGTGATCTCGGGGTAGTTGGCGTCTCGGACCATGCCGTCTACCAGGAGGGCGAGGGCGCGGCCGGCGGCGTTGGTCTTGGCCTGCTGCTTGGCTTCCTTGTGGGTGAGGTAGTGGCTCATGGTGTCCATACTATAGCCAGAGGCGACGGCTGTCTATAGTGTGGACACAGAAACCGCTTGGGTAACCAAGCCCATGACAATAGTGTAGACACACCCGTGGTTTGGCTATAGTATGGACACATGACCACGAACCACACCCGCCCCACCGCCCGCCGCAACACCCCCGAGATCACCACCGAGACCCAGACCGACCTCCTCCAGTGGGCCATCGCCTTCGTCGCCGGAAACGACTACCCCCGGGCCATGGCCAAGTACGGCACCTACCTCCGCAACGTCCGCAAGACCGGCTACACCGCCGCTCCCGCCACCACCGAGGCCGCCTTCGCTTGCAACCTCCCCGCCGCCTGGCGGCTCCTCAACCAGGGCAGTGCCGCCCTCAACGCCTAGCCCGCTGCGGACAGCCGACCCTCCTCCGGCTGCCCTGCGCGACAGACCGCCCCCGGTGCTCCCCAGCCGGGGGCGGTCTCGCGTCTCGGCTACGAGCTGGTGCAGGCCGTGACCATCGAGTCAGCCATCAGGACCGCCAGGTCGTGCTTCGACCCGCCGTACCGCTTCACGTCCTCGACGGTGACGTGGTGCCGGTCGAGGATCGCCTGATCCGCCGCTGACGGGGCGGTGCTGCCCCCGACGGGGAACTGGGAGTCGGGCTGGGACTCGATCAGGGAGGCGATCCCGTCCCGGCCGCCGAACATAGCGAGCGCGACACCGCAGTTCTCCTTGAACGGGGTCCCGTCGCTAGTCGGGGTGGCCACGATCACGTCGGCCAGGGTGGCGACGACCTCGGCCCTCGACGGGGTGGCGTGCTGCCCGGGGAGCTTCGGGCCGCAGCCGGTGACGGCGAGGGCCAGGAGGAGGGCAGCGGTGGCTCGGTGTCGGCGCATGGCCGGACGTTATCGGTTGGGGTGCCCACCCGAGAAACTCTGTCCATACTGTAGACAAGCCGCTGTCTTGTCTATAGTATGTACCTATGACCTTCACCTGCACCCACTGCCACAAGCCCCTGGAAATCGGCGACCAGTTCCTCGATCCCGCCGGCTCCCCCGTGTGCGGCGAATGCCACGCCCGCCCGCCCGCCGGAACCACGGTCGACACCGCCACCCTGACCGCCGGCCGCCACGGCACCATGGGCCAGGCCCTCACCGCCGCCAAGCGCCTCGGGTTCCCCCTCGACATCGGCGTGACCTGCACCCACGCCCTCGACCCCGACACCCGGCAGCGGGTCGCCCGCCTCGACCTCGTGACCGACGCCCCCGCCGGGAACGGCTGGTGCGAGAACACCTTCGCTGCCTGGGTGCTCGTCCCCTGATCTCGGTCTGCTGGCCGCCGCACGCCGCCCGCCAGTTCACCGGCCCGCCGGCAGTAGCACGGACCGACCGGCGGCCAGCAGACCCCGAAACCACCCACGACCTAAGGAGGTCACCAATGCCCACCGCACGCAACCGCCCTACCGGGACGTTCGCCGTCGCCATCGACGTCGACGCCTGGGGTGAAGCCCTCCACCTCGCCCTCAGCCTGGGCGCCGGCTGGGACCTCGTCGACCGGATCACCGACGACGACGTGACCGCCGAGACCGCCGAGGAGATGATCGAGGAGGTGTTCGTCGGGGTGCTCCGCCGCCTCGGCGTAGAGATCGACCGGGTGACCCCGTGACCGGCCCGGCCCGGCCCTCCGCTGCCGCCGGGCTCGCCGCCTTGCGGCGCATCACCGACAAGACACACCAGCAGACCGGTCCGATCTACGAGACCGCTGCCTACGAGGCCGCCCTGGCCGCCGAGCGGGCCTATGTCGACGAGCTGATGGACATGCTGGCCGACATGGCCTTCCCCGGGGAGCCGACACCGTGAGGGTGCAGATCTCCAGCACCGGGCTCCCCGGCTTCCAGCCGTCCGACTCGGTGGTGGTGGAGCCCGAGCCGGGTCGACCGGGCTGGTCCACCGTCACCCTGCAGCAGTTCGGCGTGAGCGAGACCCGTCTGATCGGCTGGCTCTCGGGGCCGGCCGGCACCAGCTACCGCGGCTATCTCCCTGACTCAGCCCGGCCGGGCCGGCAGGCAACCATGGTCCTCTCCGGGGACCTGGTGTGGGCGGCCCTGGAGCTGGTGCGGGTGGCGACGGTCCGGACGATGATCCGGCAGGGGTGGGGGATCTGACCAGGGAATCCAATAGCTAGTTGTCCATAGTGTTGACAGGCAACGCAGCGGTCAATACTATGGACACATCAAGCCAAGTCCGACCAGAGAAGGACCCCACCAATGACCACCACCGCCACCCCCGACACCCTCCGGAACACCGACCTCCAGGCCCTCGCCACCCGCCTTCAGCACGACCAGGCCCGCAAGCTTGACCTCGTCGTCCCGGCCGCCAACCTGATGGCCAACCGGGCCGGGCAGCTCATCGCCGTCGACGCCCACCAGCAGCTCACCCCCGACGGGGTGACCACCGTCGACCTCCCGATCGAGATCGGCCGGAACATGGCCGGCCAGGTGGCCGACAAGCTGAAGATCCCCGCCGCCTACTACGAGCGGATGCACACCGAGGCCACCGACCTGTGGGCCCACAACGTGAACCACTGGCTCAACGTCAAGGCCGAGGCCGGCGCCAAGTACCTGCTCCGCACCTTCACCGCCAAGCCCGAAGACCTCGACGGGCAGCCCGCCTTCGGCCGGGCCCTCCTGTCCGACCGGTACTTTATCGTCGACCACATCGACGTCCTGATGACCGCCCTGGACGCGGTCCGGGGGATGGGGCTCGACACGAAGATCGTCGGGTGTGACCTGTCCGAGTCCCGGATGCGGGTCCGGGTGGTCTGCCCCGAGATCCAGGCCCTCGCCCCGGCCCTCCTGGCCGGCTACCGCAGCCCGTTCACCGGGCAGACCGGGACCGACAACCCGGTGATGTTCGCCGGGTTCGAGATCGGCAACGGAGAGGGCGGCGGGTCCCGGTTCACGGTCACCCCCCGCATCGAGGTCCAGGTGTGCAAGAACGGGCTCCGGATCCGGAAGGACGCCCTGGCCCGCACCCACGTCGGCGCCGAGCTGGAAGAGGGCCAAGTCCTCTGGTCCGACGCCACCAAGGCCAAGGCGCTGGAGCTGGTCATGGCCCAGACCCAGGACATCGTCCGGACCTGCCTGAACGTCGAGTACATGGAGTCGATCATCCGGCCGGTCACCGAGAAGGGCGCCGTGCAGGTCCCTGACGTGGTGGCCACGGTGCAGCGGATCTCGAAGCCGCTCGGCTGGTCCCCTGTCGACCAGGCAGCGATCCTGAACCACTTCACCCGGGGTGGGGTCACGACCGCTGCTGGTCTGCTCCACGCCGCGACGGCCTATGCCCAGGAGATCAAGGACCCGGAGGACGCCGCCGCCATGGAGGAGGCCGGGATGCGGGCCCTCGATCTGGTGGCTGTCCGGTAGGTCTGGCCGGGGGGGAGGGGAAGCGGCGCCCTTCCCCCTGGCTGGAGGTCCGGCCGGCGTGGCCGGACCCGCAACATGGAGCCCCGGGGCCGGTCATCCCCGGGGCTCCGTCGCGTCCGGGGGCTACGCTCCACCGGCAGGTCGGACCGCAATCCGGCTTACGAGTGTGGCTGCCGGAGAAGCCCTGTCCAGAGGGAGCTAGGCGGCCTACTGGGCCACGAGCGGAGACCCCCGGGAAGTCATGACCCCGGGGTTCTTCGCGTCTGGGGGTCCACCTCCTGGGTCACGGATGGTGGTATCCGCTCACGTAGGGTGACCCGTCTGTATGCTCGCTCCGTGACCCCCCGCCACTCTCCGTGCCGTCGATGCGGCTGAGCCCGCTCGCCAACCGCCGTGTCCTCCCCCTCTCCGCTGTCGCGAACGCCCGTCTGAACCCCCGCGCCGCTACCGCCCGCCCCGGAACCTGGTACACGATCCGGAACGCAGCAACCCCCGCTGGCGGCGGCCGGGCCATGATCGACATCTACGGCGAGATCGGCTACTGGGGTGTCGAGGCCGCCGTGTTCATCGCTGAGCTACGCCAGCTCGACGCCGCCGAGCTGGAAATCCACCTCAACTCCCCCGGCGGGGACGTCTACGAGGGATTAGCGATCTACCAGGCGCTCGTAGACCACCAGGCCCACATCGAGATGAGGGTCGACGGGCTCGCCGCGTCGATCGCCAGCATCATCGCCCAGGCCGGCGACCGGATCATCATGGGCGCCAACGCCGAGATGATGATCCACGACGCCTGGGGGCTGACCGTCGGGAACGCTGAGGACCACCGCCGGATGGCTGACGACCTCGACCGGATCTCCGACAACCTCGCGAGCGTGTACGCCACCCGGAGCGGGCTCGGTGTCGTCGGGTCGTGGCGTCAGCTGATGAAGGACGAGACGTGGTTCTCCGCCCAGGAGACCGTGACCGCTGGGCTGGCCGACGAGGTGTCCGACCCGGGTCGCCGTGGTGACCCGCCCGTCGCTGCGTGGCGGGCGGAGCTCGCCGGCTGCCGGTACCTGGGCCGTGCAGCTGCCCCGGCCCCGCAGGTCCCGGCCGGGGCCCGGAAGGCGGGGCCGGTGGTGCCGCTGTCGGCGGACCTGGCCCGCCTGTTGGACAGCGGCCGCCGGGCCGCGGCCGGGACCGATGATGTGCAGGAGCGGGAACCCGGTGAGGGTGACGCGGCGGAGGATGAGGTCGGGGAGGCGCCGGAAGTTGAGCCGGCGCCTGCCCCGGCCCCGGACCCCGAACCCGAGCCGGAGCCGGAGCCGGAGCCGGACGGGCCGGTCGCTCTGACCGTCGCTGCCGTCCTCGCCGCGCTGGCCGCCCACAACCCGCAGGCCCCGGCCCCGCTCGTCGCCTCCGACGTTGTCCAGGTCGGTCTCGACCAGCTCGCCGGCAGCATCACCGCCGACTCGCCGGCTCCGGAGGTCCTAGCTTCCCTCCCGGAGCCGGCCCCCACCCCCGACCCGGAACCGGACCCCGACCCGGACCCGGTGGTGACCGCCCAGCTCGTCACCGCCGCGGTCGACACCGCCGCCACAACGATCGTCCCAGACCCGGCCGTCACCCTCTCCGCCGAGTGGGTCCTGGCCGCCACCAAGGCCGCCGCCGCTCTCCCCGGCCCCGACCTGGGACCCCCTACCGCCGAGCCCACCAACCACACCGACGACATACGACGGAACTTCCTGGAGGTCATGCTCCCATGACGGCACTGCTCACCCCCGGCCTGGCTGACCGCCTGCACCGGCTCGGCATCAACCCGGCCGCCGTCGGCCGGCCGGTGAACGGGCCGTTCCCCGGCAGCACCGGCGGCACCGACACGATCGACGACACCGTGACCATCCCCGACACCCCCGAGGAGCTGGCCGAACTGGCCGCCGACCCGGTCCGCTGGGACAAGGTCACCAAGAACGGGGCCGCGCTCCACGACTTCATCGACAAGATGTCGCGGAACATGATCTCCAAGCACAAGAACATCGCCGCCCAGGTCGAGGACCTGGTCGAGAAGCGGTGGGCGGCGTTCATCAAGGAGCAGCAGGAGGAGGGCTGGACCCCCGGCTCGGCCACCCTCCCGCACGGCGGGCCCCGCGGGCAGGGGATCGCCGCGGCGAACACCAGCAACGGCCGCAACGGCCTGTTCAACCCGCAGGCCCTCGGTGCCCGGATCGACAACGAGTTCGCCAACAGCGCCGAGTTCTTCTCGACGATCTGGCACAACAAGCAGCACACCGCCGACAGCCACGCCCGCCTCCAGCGGATCCGGAACGCGTTCACGAGCAACGTCCCGTCGGAGGGTGGGTTCCTCATCCCCGAGACCCTCCGCTCCCAGCTCCTGTCGGTGTCCCTCGAGTCCGCCATCGTGCGGCCCCTGAGCTTCGTCGTCCCGATGGAAACCCTCCGGGTCCCGTTCCCCGCGATCGACGAGACCACCCACGTCGGTTCCGTCTTCGGTGGGATCGTCGCCTACTGGACCGAGGAAGGCGCCGCCCTCACCGAGTCGTCCGCCAACTTCGGTCGGGTCGTCCTCGACGCCAAGAAGCTGACCGCCCTCGCGCACGTCCCCAACGAGCTGATCTCCGACTCGCTGCTGTCGTTCCAGGCGTTCATCGACCAGAAGTTCCCGCAGGCCATGACCTTCTACGAGGACAAGGCCTTCATGAAGGGCACCGGCGCCGGGGAACCGTTGGGCGCCCTCGGCAGCGGGAACCCGGCGATCATCGCCGTGGCCGCCGAGTCCGGGCAGGCCACCGGGACGATCGTCTGGGAGAACATCGTGAAGATGTTCAGCCGGATGCTGCCCGACTCCCTCGGCCGGGCCGTGTGGGTCTGCACCATCGACGCGTTCCCCGAGCTGGCCACCATGGCCCTCAACGTCGGGACCGGCGGCTCGGCGATCTGGCTGAACAACGGGGTCGTCGGTCCCCCGATGACGATCCTCGGCCGCCCGGTGATCTTCACCGAGAAGGCGCCCGGCACGCTCGGCACCCAGGGCGACATCACGTTCGTCGACTTCGGCTACTACCTGATCGGTGACCGTCAGGTGATGACCGCTACCAGCTCGCCGCACTACCGGTTCGCGAACGACCAGACGTCGTTCCGGATCATCAACCGGGTCGACGGGCAGCCGTGGCTCCGGACCCCGATCACCCCCGAGAACAGCGGGCCCACCCTGAGCCCGTTCGTTCAGCTCGCCACCCGCTGATCCAGCGGCCCACCCACCCACCATCCCCTCAGGAGGAACCAACACCATGCTCGGACTGGGCCGCCTCTACGACATCGGCGCCGCTCTCGCCCCTGTCGATCTGGCCACCGCCGGTATGACCGGCAAGCGGATCTCGATGTACGACTGCGGCGGCATCGACATTGTCCTGTTCTACGGGGCCGGCACCGACGGCGACGATCCGGTGCCGTCCCTGCAGCAGCACACCGCCTACACGGGTGGGACGACCGCCTCGCTGGCGGTGATGGACACCATCTACCGGAAGGCCGAGACAGCGCTCGACAACGACGAGATCTGGGCCGAGACCACGCAGACCGCTGCAGCGATCATGACCGCTGTCGCGGACGATGCGCAGAAGCAGAAGATCTACGTCATCCACGTCCCGGCCACCGCCCTGGCCGACGGGTACACGCACATCAGCGTGAACCAGGCCGACCTCGGGTCGAACGCCCAGCTCGCCGCGGCCCTCTACCTGAAGGTCGACCTCCAGCACCAGCGGAAGCCGACCCTGCTCCCGAACCTGCTGCACCCCGGTGCGGCCAACGCCTGAGGCCTCCTGATGTCCGCTCTGACTCCCAACGGTGCTTCCACCCGGAAGCTGATCCTCGGTCCGAACATGGTGTCGAAGGACACCGGCACTCTGGCCGCTACCACCATCCCCCTGTTCACCATCGCTGGTGGGCTCGTGATGGTGACCTCCATCGTCGGTCTCGTCACGGCCGACATCACCGTGGCCAACAGCTACAAGCTCCAGTCGAACCCGACGAACGGGTCCACCGCGGACCTGGTCGCGGCGACCGACATCGGGACGACCGACACCCCCACCGGGACGGTCCTGTCGTTCGATGGGGCGCCGGCCTCGTCGATCGTCAAGTCGGGTGGGATGCTGTCTCGGCCGCTGATCCTCCCGATCGGGCAGATCGAGTCGGTGTCGGCCGGGACCGACGGGGCGATCACCTGGTACCTGACCTGGGTCCCCTACTCGTCGGATTCGGCCACGCTGGTCGCCGCCTGATGTGGGTCTGCGGTTCGTGCAGCCGGTTGTGGGCCGCCTGGTTGCACCAGTGCGGCCGGCCCGGCTGCGGCGGGCAGCTCCGCCGGGTTGATGAACGCGACGCGGACCATCCGGTCCTCGCCCGGTTCCCGATCCGGAAGCTGCTCGCACGGACCGTTTCCCCTTCCGCCGGTCCGGAACCGGTGGCGGTTGTCCCGCTGCCGGCAGTGGCGCCGGCCAGCGGGGGCGGCCGCCGCCGCCGGGTTGTCTGATGCTCCGGGTCTGCTCCACCTGCACGACCCGCTACGCCTACGGCCTCACCCGGTGCCCGCACTGCGGGACCCCCGACGAGGCCAACCACACCGAGGGAGATGTGATGCCGAAGAACACCCGCCACGGTGGGTCCAGCAACGCCGACGGCCCGCAGGTGGAATCACCCACCGATCCGGGGTTTGACGGTGCCACCGATGGGGAACCTGCGCCGGTCGCTTCTGCTGCCGGTGAAGGTCCCGAGCCCGATCCGGAGCAGGTGGCACCCGCTCCCGCCGACAGCGACGGTGGGGGAGAGGACGGGGCGGGTGGCAGCGCGGCGGCTGCCACCCGGCCCGATTCCGGTGATGTGGAGGTCGGGGCCGGGGTCGCGGAAGCAACCGGTGACATGACCGGTGTCCCGGCCGAGTCCGCCACGAAAGCCGAATGGGTCGCCTACGCCGTCGACCGGCTCGGGCTCACCCAGGACCAGGCCGACGCGATGACCAAGGCCGCCCTCATCGACGCCGCCCGGGCCGGGTCCTGAACCTGTGCCCCGGGTCCCGCTGCTCAACGCCGAGAAGTGGTGGGAGTGCCCGTCGTGCGGGCACCAGGCCCGGACCGTGACCGGGAAGGTGGTCACACCGATGCACCAGTGCCCCAACCTCGCCGGGCTCGATGTGCCGCTGGTGCAGGTCACCACGAACGCCGGGATTCCCCGCAACCAGGTCCGCCACCAGATCATCGAGCGGGAGGACTGGATCGGCCGTGAGGTCGGAGTCCGCCGGGCCGGCCGCCGGGCTGTGATGGCCGTCCGGACCGAACGGGCCGACGGATCGAATGACACCGCCGTGTACGCCCCCACCGCCACCGCCCGAATGGAGTAACCGTGTCCTGGTCCGCCTCGAAGATCTACGCCCAGACCGTCCTCGACAGCCTCGCGAACGCCGCCGCCCTTGACCTGTCCGGCGGCAGCGTCGACACGTTCAAGGCCGCCCTGTTCGACAACACGATCACCCCCGACAACACGGTGTCGGCCTCGAACTCGGCATTCGGGGCCGGGGTCTGGGCATCCGGTGAGGTGTTCGACGGGTCGAACTGGCACACCGGAGGTGAGGCGCTGGTCTCCCCGGCCCTGTCCCTCGCGACAGCGACGGTGAAGTTCGACGCGACCGACACCGCGTCGGCCACCTCCACCGCGACCCTCGCGTCGGTCTACGGGTGCCTCGTCTACGACGACACGATCGCGTCCCCGGTCGCTGACCAGGGGATCTGCTTCAACTACTTCGGCGGTTCCAACGCGGTGACCTCCGGGACGTTCACGATCGTGTGGAACGCCTCCGGGATCTTCACGATCGCCTGCTGACCCTCCACCCCTGACCCTGGGAGGGGGTGACCGATGACGATCTCGTTCACCGCCGCCAGGTCGACCCAGGCCCGCACCACCGGGGGCACCACCCTCTCGGTCGATGTCTCCACGGTCACGTCGGGCAAGGCGGCGATCATCTGGGTCGCTGTCGCGAACGGGACCACGGCCGACCCGGGGGCGATCACCCTGTCGGCCGGCACCAAGCACGACGAGTTCACCGAGACGAGCTCCCCAGCGGCCCGGATCGCGGTGTTCTGGTGGATCGGTGACGGGTCCACCAGCTCCCTCACCGCGTCGTGGACCGGCACGGGCCGGGCCGTCGCCCATGTCCTGGAGTACGACGGGGTCAACACCTCGGGGCCGCTGTCCGGCACCGGCGGCGGGGCCCAGGCGGGCAGCTCGTCGACGTCGGCCCCGACCGGTTCCCTCGCCGCAGGATCCTCGACGTACTGGGCCCTCGCCGGGTTCTACAACCGGCAGACCTCCAGCGGCAACAAGAACACGACGTTCACAGCCGACGGGGCGCTGACCGAACGCACCGACTCGAACAACAGCGCCGCTGCGTCGTCACCGTGGATCGCGATGGAGGTCGCCGACGGCAACGCCGCGATCGGGAACACCAGCTCCCACTCGTTCACGGCCACCGCCAGCTTCGCCAACTCGCATACCGGTGGGCTCCTCACCTACCTCGTCCCGTCGTCGTCGTCGACGAACGCCTCCGCGGGCGTGGCCACCGCGACCGGGGCTGCCCAGACCGCGGCCGGGTCGGTCTCTCCCCATGCGGGGGCCGGCGCCGGGACCGGGACCGGGCAGACCGCCCGGGCCGCTGTCCAGGCAACCGCCGGGGCCGGCACCGGGACCGGGGCCGCCTACAACCCGTCGAGCTCCACCGGGGCGACCGCCTCAGCCGGGGTGGCCACCGCGACCGGGGCCGCCCAGACCCCGGCCGGGTCTGTCGCGGCGCAGGCCGGCGCCGGCGCCGGCACCGCAGCGGCCCAGACCGCCGCCGGGTCGGTCGCCCCGCATGCCGGGGCGGGCACCGGCACCGCCGCCGGGCAGACCGCGACCGGGGGCCCGCCGCCGGTCGCTGCGGTCTCCTCCTCGAACGTCGCGTCGTTCGACCTGGGCCCGTTCACCCCGCCCGGTGACTGCGTCATGTGGCTCGTCGCGAGAGCCGGCCGCGGCAATCACACTGACCCGTACTCGTGGACGGTCACCGACGATTCCGGCACCCTGCCAGCCTGGTCGATCGACGACACCTCCTCACCGTCCCCGTCGTCCGGGTCGCTGTTCGCCCGGGAGATGGCTGTCGCTCACGTCGCGGTCACCGGGGGAGCCCCCTCGAACATCACCGTCACCGTCAACGCCTGGGGGACCGCCAACGTCGGGGCGTACGCCGTGGCGGTGTTCTTCACCCCGCCGTCGACAACGCTCGCCCAGCCGGCCGGGTTTGCTGACACCGACCCGGGCCACTCGGTCACCCCGGCCCTCAGCTCGGCCTCCACCGGCCTGACCTACGTCGTCGGGTTCTCCGAGGACAACACGTCGTCGGTCTCGTGGGCGTCCCTCGAGTCCGGCTGGTTCGACATCGGTGAGGTGACCTCCGGGTACTACGGCCTGGTCGTCGGGAAGGCCCCGCCGGGTGACGTCTCCGGGTCGACCACGGTGGACTTCACCGGTGGTGACCCGGTGACCGCGGCCGGGGCGATCCTGGACCTGTCGAGCGCTGCGGTGTCGGCGGCTGCTGGGGTGGCCACCGCGACCGGGGCCGGGCAGGCCGCGGCCGGGTCGGTGGCCCCGACTGCCGGGGCGGGTGCCGGGACCGGGGCGGGTCTCGACGCGACGGTCACTACCGGGTCAGCGGTCAACGCTGCTGCCGGGGTTGCTACCGCGACAGCAGCAGCCGGGGCGGCGGCCGGGTCGGTCGCCCCGGGGGCGGGCGCCGGGGCCGGGACCGGGTCCGGGGCCGGCGGGGCGGGCCAGGTCGCTGCGTCGGGTGGAGCTGCCACCGCGACCGCGGCGGCCCAGACCCCGGCCGGGTCGGTCGCCCCGACCGCCGGGTCCGGTGCGGCTACCGGGGCCGCTGCGGACGCGACGGTGTCAACCTCGGCCCAGGCGAACGCTTCGGCTGGGGTCGCGACCGCGACTGGTGCCGCTCTCGACCCGGCCGGGTCCGTTGCCCCTGCCCCTGGAGCTGCCTCTGCTGTAGCTGCCGCTGGCGCCCCGGCCGGGTCGGTTGCTGCTACTGCGGGCGCCGGCGCCGCGACCGGTGCCGGCGCCGCGCCGGGACCGGGGGTCGCTGCAGGGCCCGGGCCGGGCACCGCTACCGGGGCCGGGCAGACCCCGGCCGGGTCGGTCGCCCCGCATGCTGGGGTGGGCACCGGGGCCGGGGCCGCGGTCGATGCCACGGTCTCCACGACAGCGCAGACGAACGCCTCGGCCGGGGTCGCGACCGCGACCGGCACCGGGGCCGGCCCGGCCGTGTCGATCAGCACCACCGCCGGGACCGCCGCCGGGACCGGCGCCGCTGCGGACCCGGCCGGCACTCCGGGGCAGACCGCTACCGCCGGGGTTGCCACCGCAACGGCGGTCGCGTCGTCTGCGGCCGGGTCGGTCGCCCCGACTGCCGGGGCCGGCACCGCGACCGGTGCCGCCGCCGACGCTCTCGGGACCACCCCGAACCAGGTCGCCGCCGACGTCGCCCAGGCCGACGCCGCCGCCCACGACGCCAGCATCGTCATCACCGCTACCCCGAGGGTCGGGAACAGCAACGGCTGGGCCGCCCTGAACGCCATCATCCGGGACTCGATCGAGGAGCTCGTCCGGGAAGCGTCGGTCCCCCCAACGGAATGCCCGGTCGACGGGACCGCTCTCCAAGTCACCATCGACGGGCGCCTGTACTGCCCGTTCGACGGGTGGACCCCCGACGACACCCCGACGAGCCGGTTCTACGGGACCCGGCCCCCGGTGCCGTGGCAAGACGACCGGTTCCCCGAAGACCCACGCTGGGGAAACTGACCGGCCAGGAGCCCACCACACCGGCCAGCAGGCCCGTGGCTGCGTCCCGGCACCCCGGGAGGTAGCTACACAGCGGGAACAGCCCTGCGGCGCTCCTGGGGGCTCCCAGGGGCTGCCCACAGCGGGTGGCTATCCGTCACCCGGTGTGGGCAGCCGGCCTACCCTCCGCACCATGGCCGTAGACAGCAGCATCACCGTCGAGTGGGACGCCGACAACGACGGGAACACCGACCAGACCGAAGAGGACATCACCGCCTACGTCGAAGACCTCCAGGTCACCGTCGGCCGCGACTTCCCGTCCCAGATCAGCGGCCGCTCGGTGCCCGGCACCCTCCGGGCCACCCTCAACAACGACGACGGCCGCTTCGGGTTCTTCAACACCTCGTCGCCGCTCAACACGTCCCCATTCAGCCTCAAATCCGGCCGGAAGATCCGGGTGAGGACCAGCTCATCGTCCCCGTCCGACCCGGTCCTCCTCGCCCGTGACCGGTTCAACGGGTCCGGCGCCCTCGGCAACGACGAGCTGGGCACCACCTGGGCCGCCTCCTACGGCGGGACGTTCTCCCGCTCCGGGTCCGGGTTCATCACCGCCTCCGGAGCCGGCGCCTACTCCGGCTGGTCGATCGCGACCCTCCCCGTCGGGCAAGCCAACGGGGTCGCCCACCTCCGCCTCCACGACCGGATCGACGTCCCGAACCACGTCGGGATCGTCTACCGGTGGCAGAACACCAACAACTGGGGGCGGGTGTCGTTCCACAACCTGGCCGTCACCCACTACACCACCTCCGGAGGGTCGACCACGACCCGCTCCTCCGTGGGGCTGAACACCGAACGGGCGTTCATCACCCTCCAGGTCTACGTCACCGGCAGCAACCTGTACTGCTTCGTCGATGGGGTCCTCATGTTCCACGACACCACCGTCGCCAGCGCCAGCGGCACCAGCTGGGGGATCATCAACATCGACGCAGCGCAGGCCACACCAGCGATCGAAGAGTTCCAGATGTGGGACCAGCCGCAGCAGAACGTGACCGGGATGCTATGGACCGGGGACGTCACCACGATCACCCCGCAGGTCGCGAGGGGCCCGATACGGACCGCGACCCTGGAAGCCACCGGCTGGCTGTCCAGGGTGGCGAACGCCACGATCCGCCCACCGGACACCGTCGAGCAGACCTCAGCCACCGGGGGCGCCTACCCGGGGGAGATCATCGGGGCCGTCCTCGCCCAGTGCATGGCGATGCACCCGATCCGGGCCGACGGGCTGTCACCCGGTGCGTTCCGCCTCGGAAACGTAGGCCTGGCCAACATGAACGCCCTCGAGGCGGCCCGGGCGGTGGAAGCCACCGAACTGGGCTGGATCCACGAGACCCCGGAGGGCCCGATCGCGTTCGACGCACAGGACCACCGGTCGGGGAGCTCGTCGCAGGCGACGTTCAGCGACGCCACCGCTGCCACGCTGCCCTACGAGTCGATCGAGGTCCTCGACTGGCACCGGGAGATCATCAACCGGTCCACTGCTGAGGTCCCACCGCGCCTCCCGACCCTGGTCGCTGGTGGCGCCTCGTCCGGGGCTACCGCGCTCGGGGTGAACTCTACGATCTCCCTGAGCCTGCCGACGTCGGGGGTCGCTTCCGGTCAGCTCATGCTGTGCTTCATCGCGTCGTCGGTCGGGTTCGGCGGTGACGACTGGTTCGTTGCCCCGGGCTGGAAACTGATCCAGCAGCGGGCCCGGAACATCGGGATGGCCGTCTTCGCGAAGGTGCTCAACAGCTACGACATCAGCGGCGTGACGAACACGTTCTACAACGACGAGTCGGACCACGGTGGGGCGTGGCGGGTCGACTGGTTCGTGGCCGACAACTGGTACGGCGACATCGACCAGGGCGTGTCGCTCGGGTATATCGAGTCCAACTCGGCGCCCCTGTTCGTCTCCCCGTGGGGTCGGGTCCCGACGACCCTCATCGCCTGCACGACCGGGATCAGCACCGCCTCCGGTGGGTCGTTCTCGTCGCTGTCCGACGACAACCTCCCGTCGGGCTACCGGAACGGCGGCGGCGGCAAGCAGGACGGCGACACCGACCCTTACGACGTCGGGGTGATGACCGCCGGGAGGGCCGGGATCATCGACGTGGAGTACCCGGCGCCGTGGTTCAACGGGGCCGGGATCTCCGACTTCCTGTTCAACGAGTCGGTGATCGTCGGGATCCGAGGGTACGCCGGGAGCCCGCCGGCCCAGTCCGGAGGGCAGGTGTTCACCGCGGACGATGCCGACTCCCAGGTCGACCACAACGTGGTGGCCACCAACCCGAACCCGGGGCGCCTGTTCCCCGGGCAGACCGAGGCCGACGCCTACAACACCGCTGTCCTCGCGACCTACGCCGACGACCGGCCGATCCTCCGGATCGGGTTCACCGCGAACCGGTCCAGCAGCCACCGCACCCAGGCGTGGACCAGGCGGCTCGGTGACCGGGTCACCATCGTCGCGGACAACAACACGGGGCTTGGGATCGACGCCGATTTCTACATCGAGACGATCAGCCACCACTTCAGCCAGGGCACGAAGCTGTGGCAGGTGGTCTGGGACCTGTCGCCGGCCTAGCGGGCCTTCAACGCGATCCGGCCCTGCGCGACTGCCTGGGAGACCATCCCGACCAGGTCCCGCTCCGACAGGATCGACCCGGCAGCGTAGATGTTCACCACCACCACCTGCCCGGCCCCGCTGCCGGCCCGGGAGGCGGTGTCAGCCGCGGAGCTGATGACCGTCCCCGACGGGAGGCGGGCGACCTCGGTCCCGTTCTCTCCCCAGGTGACCGGCCCGGACCCGGAGGTGATACCACCGGTCGCGTACCCGGACTTCACCGGCCGGATCGGGGAGCCCGACGAGGCGACCTTGCTGGTGTTGGTCGAGATGTGGCTGATCGTCGGGGCATCCGGCAGGACCGGGATCGCGTTGTACGCCCGGATGAGGCTGTTGATGTAGTCGATCCCCTTGTTCACCACGTCAGCGAGCCCGTCGATCAGCCCATCCCACGCACCCCCGGCGGCCCGGGCCAGCCTCGACGGGAGATCCAGCACGAACCCGACGAGGGACGACAGGGCGTTCGACACGAGGGTCTTGATCCCATCCCACGCCGCCGACGCAGCGGTCTTGATCCCATCCCACGCCGCGCCCATCAACCGTCGCACGACGTCGGACTGCCCGGTCACCATCCCCACCAGCGCATCCCACGCCAGGCGGACCAGGGCCTTGAGGCCGTCCCACGCGAGGCGGGCCCCGTCCTTGATCAGGTCCCACGCCTTGGCGAGGACCGTGTTCAGCACGTCCGAGTTCCCGGTCATCAGAGTGATCAGCTCCGACCAGCCGGCCCGGAGCAGCGCGACCAGCGCATCCCACGCCAAGCCGGGCAGCTTCTTGATCCCCTCCCACAGAAGGTCCCACCCGTCGGCCAGGACCTTCAGCCCCTCACGGAATAGGGCCTTCACGAGGACCCACCCGGCGGCGAGGACCGCTTTGATGACCTCCCACGCCCCCGACAGGATCTGCTTGATCCCATCCCACGCCTTGCCCCAGTCCCCATTGAGGACAGCGGTCACCGTGCGGATGATCCCCTGGATGATGTCCAGGGCGCCCTTCACGACCCCGGCGACCAGCTTCCACGCCACCTTGACCACCGCGACGATGTCGTCCCCCCAGTGCGACCACACGAAGCTGATGACCTGGACCGCCCGGCGGACGACCACGACGACGAGCTCCACCGCTGAACCGATGATCGACCCCAGCTTCGAGCCGACCTGGATCAGGTCCGGGAGGATCGCCTGGAACCCAGCGGCGATCAGTTTCGCCGCGGCGACCACCTTCGGTATCCCGGTCCCGGTCAGCCAGGCGACCATCGACCGGAGCTTCAGGGCGACCGACTCGATCGGGGTCCCCTCGTCCTCGGTCATCCCGGTAGTCAGAGCACCCCAGAACATCCGGATCGCGGTCCCAACGCGATCGAGGATCGGAAGGATCGCGGCGCGCATCTTCTCGAACGCCGCCCGGGCCCGGCCGCCGATCTCCTCCAGCTTCCCGGCGAACCCGGCGGAGGTGATGTCCCCGTCGCCGGCCTTGAACGCCGCGGCGAACGCCCGGACCCCGCCGACCAGCTCACGGAACCCGCCGGTGACCACTGAGAACACCGGGGCGAGCTTCTCCCCGAGCCACGACCCGACCTTCGACACCGCCGGGAGGACCGTGTCAACCAGGACGGTGGCGACCTCGACCTGGGCCCGCTTCCACACGGCCATGATCGGGATCATCTTCGCCCCCAGGACCTCCTGGAGGTTGTTCATCCGGTTCTCGGCCTGCTGCATCCCATGGTCGGCCGCGACCGCCGCCTCGGCCGACCCGCCGAACTCCTTGGACAGCTCCGCCAGGATCAGCTTCTGGGCGCCGGCCGTGTCACCGGCCTTCACCATCGTCTTGATCTGGTCTTTCTGCTGCTCGGTGAAGGTCACACCGACCCTCGACAGGGCCGTGATCCCCTTGATCGGGTCGTTCAAGGCCTTCCCGACCTGGATCGTGGAGCCCTGCAGATCGGTGCCCAACGCGGTCGACATGTCGAGGATCGCCTTCTGGGCGTCCGGGAAGACCTTGCCTCCGATGTTGGTGAAGGTGAGCAGCACGTTCGAGCTGGCCTCCACCGCATCGTCGGCGTAGTTCGTCGTCTTCTCGAACCCCGACGCCATGTCCTTGATCTGCTGGGCGGTCACCCCGGCCGCCCCGCCCGTCGACCGGATCACGGCCTCTAGCTGGGCGTCGACCTTCGCTGCGTCCTTCGCGGCTTCGACCGACCCGTTGATGAAGTCGGTGACCTGACCGATGCCCTTCTGGATGACGTTCGCGGCGAGGAACCCCGCCGCGGCGGTCCCGATCCCCTTCAGGGCCGAGGAGAACTTCCCCCCCGACGCCGAGGCCTGCTCCATCGACGCGCCGGCCTGGGACGCCGACTGCTTCACGTCCTGGAACGCCCGGCCCCCGTCGGAGACCGTCTTGATGCGGACCTCGACCTCGTTGGCCATCAGCAGCTCACCAGCCTTCGGTAGGGGGGCGTTCCTGGTACCGCTCGGGGAACGCCAGAGCCTCCAGGCGGATCAGGCGGAGCAGGTCCGCGTCTTCCTGGCCGAGCTGGGAAGGCAGGCAGTGGAACCGGTCGCAGAGGGAGAGGATCATGATCGCGATGGTCAGCTCGCCGGGGGCTCCGACAGGGACGCCATAGGAATCGACAGCTCCACCGACGGCCCGCCATCGTTCGATCCCTGAGCTAAAGGGTCGTCGACCTCGACGAGCGCTTCGACCCAGCCCATGACGATCGTCATGGTCAGCTCCAGGTCCTGGGCGGCCAGGTTCTCGACGGTGGGGTCCACCGGGTGGCCTTCGGGGATCTCCAGGTTCCAGGACACGAGCTTGTCGACGATCAGTTGGTGGAGATCGTCGAGGACAGCCATGCCCTCGTCGGTGGAGTCGGCCGGTGCGGAGCTGGCCGCGTCGGCGAGTTCGGTGAGGTGGCGTAGCTCCGAGATCGAGATGCTGCGCATGTCGACCTCGAAGCCGTGCCAGTAGGAACCCTCCGGCCAGCGGAGGGCGTACACCTTCGGTTTCGGTGTGAACCCCATCAGGCGGCGGTCACGCCCACGTCGGGACGGTGCCGTCGGCGAGGACGCCGGGGGCTTGCCAGGTCAGCTCCCCGGCGTTGGAGCGGGTGATCTTGTAGTCGGTGAACAGCAGCTCCCCGGCGAGGACCTGGGAGGCGACGGTGATGGTCACGGTCCGGTTGACCGACGTCGACGGGACGGTGGACAGCACAGCGTGCGACATGTTCGAGGCGGTGTTGAACACCCCGGTCGGGTCGAAGCTGAAGTCGGCCAGGAGCAGGATCCGCTCCATGGCCGACTTGTCGATACCGGTGACGTCCTGCACACCGCGGGGGGTGGCCATCCCCCAGTTGGTGATGTCGTTGCTGATCGTCCGGGCGGTGCCGGACGAATCGTCGATAGCGATCGCCGCCCCGAGGCCGCTGGTCTTGCTCATCGTGTGCTCCTTACTGTTGGGCGGCTGCGAGCCGCTGCTGGTGTTCGGCGAAATCGGTGACCCACTGGTCGTCCCGGTCGTAGATCCGGGGGGCGGTGGTCGTGGCCCGCCAGTCGCCGCCACGGACGACGTAGAGGGGTGGCCGGTCGTTCCGGATGCGGTGCTGGGACGCCTCGTAGCAGGCCTGCCCGGCCGGGAACCGGAACCAGGTGAGCCCGTCGGGCCCGGTCTCTTCGGTGTGCCGGCGGGTCCGGTCCCGGCGGATGTAGCCGGCCTGCTGTTGCCCCAGGGTGGTGGTCTCGTCGATCTTCGAGACCCAGCCGTTCAGGTGGCGGGGGCAGTCGACCTCTTCGCAGGTCGCTGCCCGCCAGAAGCCGGGCCCGGCCGGGGCGGTCACCTGCCACGTCACGTAGTTCTGGACCGGCATCGCCGGCGGGATCCTGTTGACCTGGCCGCCGAGGACCACCCCACCTCTCGCCTGCATCAGAACGCCGTCGAGGTGAGGTTCCGGACGAACACCGCGGTGAGCGTTGCGGAGGTGAACGTGCCCGACAGGTTGAGCCTCGTCCACTGCTTGATCGTCGCCCCGCTCGTGGTCGCCAGCCGGGAAGCGCCGACCGCGCTGAGGGTCCCGGACAGGACCGTGGTGTAGGCGTCGCCGCCGCCGTCGTCGTCGGAGTGCTGAAGGTTGAAGCTGATGTTCGTCCCGGTGAAGGCGGTCAGATGGACGAACATCTGAGCCCCGAACGTCGTGGAGGCGGCCACGTCGTGGACCGAGGTCTGGTTCCCGGTGCCGGTGACGGTGATCAGCCCGGCGGTGCGGAGATGCCCCCATTGGAGGCCGTACCCGTCGGATTCGAGATCGACCGCGAAGGTGAACCCCCCGTCGTTGGCCCGGGTCCCGGCGTAGTCGATCTGCCGGGCCTGAAGCGACGCCGCTGGGGCGTCGAGGGTGGACCGGTGCAGGTACGTGGCGATCACGTCCCCGGTGGGCAACGCCGCGAGAACAGGATGGGCGGCCGCCGGGTTGAAGAACGACGTGAAGGTGAGCCGCCCATCGCGGCGCCCGCCGATCCGTTCGATGGCCGACTTGTTGAGAGCGGTCACATCCAGTGCCGCCGGCCCGCCGCCGATCTCCTGGACCTGGCCGACGTCGCCGGACAGGTCGTAGGCGTCGATGAGGAGCCCTGCCCCGAGCCCCGACTCCTTGGTCATCTACTCGCTCCTCATGTCTCGTGCCAGCACCAGTAGGTGAGCGCTGGGGTGGTGGTGATCCCGACCTTCCGGTACCAGACCTGCGGGTTGGTCGGGACGATCAGCTCGCCGTAGACACCCCAGGTCCGGCCGACGCTGGTCGTCCCTGAGTGGGCGGTCTGGCCGGTGTAGTCGAGGACTTTCAGACCCTCGATCCACACCTCCCACCGGCCGGTGCCACCGGAGGCGACCTTGAGGCGGTCGTCGTAGCGGACCCATCTCCCGGACGGGATCTTCGGGGTCGGGCTGATCAGCTGGGTCAGATCGAAGGCGGCGTTGTCGTAGTCGAACTGGGCCCGCTGGTAGGTGTCGTTCGTGGTGTTCCGCCCGATCCCGACGTGCATGTCGACACCGATGTTCCCGAACGACTGGATGAGGTTCGTGAACCCGAAGCTGGGGCCGCTGTTGTTCAGGAAGTCGAGCTGGGTTGGGATGTAGAGCTCGCAGCTCGTGTAGTGGTCGAGGGGCAGGTCGCTGCCGTAGGTGTCGGGCAAGAGCAGCGCGTCCCACGCCGACCGGCGCCACATCTGGGAGGCGTGGGAGGTGGCCCCGTCGACCCCGAAGATCTGGGTGGTGATGTAGTTCAGGCCGGGCCCGCCGGCCCCGGCTCCCCGGACGAAGCTGTAGGTGGCGTCCACGCCGGGGGTCCCGTTCGGGAAGAAGAACCCGCCGTTCTCACCGACGAAGTCGGGGTCGTCGTTCTGGCCGAGCTGCCACTCGAGACGGGACGTGGTCGCGGTGGCGCCGTGCCCGTCGATGTGGGGCACGCTGTAGAACAGGACCTGGTCGGCGGTGAGGAAGTCGATCTCTTCGATCCCGGCGGGGCGGGCAGCGCGGCGGTGGAACGACACGGCGATGGTGGCTGAGGTGAACGTCCCGGCGGCCCGGAGCCGGAGGTACTGCTTGATGGTGGTGTCGGGCCCGGTCTCGACCCGTTTCGACCCGGCGGCGGTGAACGACGCGAGGTCCCCGGCGAGGGTGTACCAGGTGTCGGTGGCCCCGTTGTCGTTGGAGTGTTCGACGGTGAGGGTGATGCTGCTCCCGGTGAACGCCAGGAGATGGATCGCGGCGACGGCCCCGTAGTAGGTCTCGGTGGTGGAGTCGGTGACCGACGCGAGGGCGCCGGTGCTGGTGATCGTCTCAGCTCCGGCGGTGAGCAGCACTCCCCATTCGATGCCGTGCCGGTTCGCTTCGACGTCGACGGTGAACGTGAACGCCCCGTCGCCGCCCCGGTTCCCGGTGTAGTCGATCTGTTTCCCGAGGCAGGAGACAGCGGGGGAGCCGGCCGTGGACCGGTGGAGGTACGTGACGAGCCGGTCAGTGGTCGGGAGAGTCGACAGGTTCGGGTGCTCACCGCCGGCGGCGGGGTTGAACCAGGCGGTCGCGGTGATCCGCCCGTCGACCTTCCCGCCGATGCGTTCCATCGCCTGCCGCTGCAGGGTGGTGACGTCGAGAGCGGCGGGGCCGCCGCTGATCTCCTGCACGGCGGTGATGTCTCCGGACAGGTCGGCGGTGTCGACCAGGAGCCCGGCTCCGAGGCCGCTGGTCTTGCTCACGACGGGATCTGGTCGAACACGTCGACGATGATCAGCGGGGTGGTCACATCGACGACCCGGTAGAGGGTCTGCCCCTGCCTCAGGTACCCGGCCCGGGCGAGGAGGCCGGGCCCGTGCGCAGCGAACAGGTCGACCTCGAAGATGGTGCCGCCCAGCTCGAAATCCTCGGAGTAGAGCTGGAAGAGGTGCCCGACGGCCCGGAGGACGGTCGGGTCGATCTCGTCCTGGTCCTCGGCCAGCATCGACGTGTAGATCCGGGTAACGAACTCGGCCCGGACGGAGGTGATCGCGAGGCCGGACACCTTCGCGGCCGGGGCGAGCTGCTGGAACCAGGAGGCGGCGGTGATCCCGGGCCCGGGGTTCGCTTTCGGTTCGTGGCGGGCGACGATCTCGAAGAACCCGGAGGCGGCCTGGTGGGACACGAGCTTGTCGAACAGGTTGTCGAAGTCGATTCCGGGGGCGGTCATCCGGTGCCGGTCCCGTTGAGCTGGTCGACGAGGTGGGTGACGGCCCGGTCGATGATGGTGCGGTCCTCCAGGAGGGCCTGCCACGTCCGGCGGAACATGTGGTACCCCTTGAACCGGGTCGTCGCGTTGCGGCGCCCGACGCCTTCGAGCCACGGCCCGTAGACGATGCCCCGGTCGTGGATCACCTGGTCGTCACCGATGCGTTCGTGGAGGACCTGGGTCTCGTAGTAGGGGGTCGGGTGCTTGAAATCCTGGTCCATGTACTGCTGGACCTGGGAGAGGCCTTGCTGCCCGTAGGAGTCCTTCAGGTCGTCGGTCCAGCGCCGCAGGATGCCCTCCGGGTCTTTGTCGAACAGGGGGCCGTGGACGACGACCTCGACGTTCACCGGAACCTCGCGACCCGGCCGTGGGCGGACCTTGCCGCTTCGCAGATCGCCCCGATCCCGGTGGCGGTCCACTGCTGCCCGGTCTCTCCGGCCCCGGTGGTCTGCTGGTAGCCCGACGATTCGGCGCCCATGATCAGCAGGGCGTGCCCGATGGTCGCCTTCTGGATGAGCGGGGGCGGGTCGTGCCGCCAGACCGTGGCAGCGGACAGGTGGGTCGCCGCGGTGGACCCCTGCGCGGCCCGGGTGACGGTCAGGGTCCGGGAGGCGTACACGGTCGCCCCGTTGCTGTGGGCCGCGAGGGTGGAACCGTCCCACGCCCGCCGGCAGGTCAGCACGTTCCCGGTGATGTCGGTGACCCACAGGGTCTCGCTGTCGACGGCGATCAGCTCCCCAGGGTGGAACAGGCTCCCGTCGGTCACCGTGACGGCACGGCCGGCCTGGGACTCGGTGAGAGACGATCCGAGGGTGTCGACGGCGGCCCATGCCCGGTCGGTGACGGTCAGGTACTCGTCGTCGACCCGGAGCAGGTCACCGACCCCGACCGTGGCCCCGTTCGACACGGCGACCGTCGTCGCGCTGGTGGAAGCGACCGCAGCGGTGAGGGTCCCGGTGTTGGTCTCGTCGTCCCGGTACCCGAACCGGCCGGTGATCGAGATGGCCCGCTGCCAGGAGGTGTCGACCGGGAACGCCCCGAGGGTGTTCACGTTCGCCTCGACGTGGGTGTACGGGGGCCCCTGCTGGGGGCTCAGGTAGTACTGGGCGGTCGTGAGGGTGACCCCGGCGACCACGACGGTGGTCGCCTCCAGCAGCTCCAGGTCGTTCAGCCAGAGCCGCCACGTCCGGGTCGGGGTGTACGGCTTCGGCCAGTCGAACGTGCGGGTCGCGAGGTAGGGGCGGAACGTGCGGTTGAGGTCTCCCTCGACGGTTTCGGTGGCGGCCTGGAGGGCGGCGTCGATCTGCCAGTTCGCTCGGGACGTCTTCGCGATGTCGAGGGCAGCCTTCACGGCTTCCCTCGTTGCCAGGGGGCAGATGGACACTGGGCCGCCTCGGTTGCTTTCTACGGGCTAGCGCACGGTGAGTGAGCGTTGACCGCTGATCGTAGCGGTGGGGGTCACGCTGCGGGATGGATGGCCACCAGGGGTGCTGGACAGCCCGGCCGGGCCGGGTGCAGAGTGGGGGTTCACATAGGCCGCCCGGGTGACCGGGTGCCGTTCACATGAAGCGTGGCCTCGGGCTCGCCCCGGGGACCCACTTCCGCCCAGCCGGCCCGGCCGCCTCTCAAGGCGACCGGGCCGACTTGTGACCATACTATTGACAGGCGGTAGTAGTGTCTTTAGTATGGACACCATGACCACCCCGAAGATCCAGACCCTCTCCACCGGGACCATCAAGACCCTGGTCACCCAGCTCGGCTACGAGATCGAGCTGTTCACCGCCAACCCCGGCGCCCGCCGCTTCCACACCGTCGACGTCACCGGCCCCTCCGGCACCATCATCTACGCCCAGCCGTTCGTCGACCCCGAGGAAGCACGCCGCATCGCCAACGCCCTCTGGCACACCTACAACGTCATGCACGACGAGCTGGAGGCCGCCACCCTGGCCGGCACCTTCGTCGAGGATGAGGGCCCGACCTGCTCGATCTGCGACGGCCTCGGCCACGGCTACCCCGGCGGGCCCGCCTGCCCCCTGGAGCGCGGCACCGACGACGGCTTCGACGCCTGGGAGCGGGCCCGGGGCGTCACCGCCTGAGATCTCGGCCTCGGCCGAGAAGCCACCCCAAGCCAGCGGCCCCCCGCCCCGCCCCCAGGGGGGTGACGAGCCAGGAACGGGAGTGCCGAGAGAGCCGGTCCCTCACGGGGCCGGCTCTACTCGTTCCCAGACGAGCAGCAGCCCCCCGTCCGCTTGGAACCGGGGGGCCGCAGGGCCGGGGCTACTCACCCCGGCGTGGTCAACACCCGACGCTAGTCGAGGCGGGCCATCGTCCGGCGTTCCCGGAGCCCGATCGTGACCTCGAACAGCCACGTCATGGCGTGGTCCTGCCCGAGGAGGTATTCCAGCTCGTCGGCCTTCGACCGGCGCGACAGGTCGGCCAGGGCGGCGTCAGCGATCGACGTGACCCACATCCTCGACTCGGGCCGGCCGATCGCCTTGACCGCCTCGACGAACTGGTGGGCGGTCACCTGGTGGGCGCCGAGCTGCCAGATCAGGTCGAGCAGCGCCCGCTCCACCTGCTCGGACCTCAGGGTCGGCTCGAACGGGGAAGGGCCGACCATCTGCTCGTGCCGGGCGGTCCGGGCCTTCCGGCGCCGGCGCCGGCGGCTGCCGATGAGCGCAGCGGTAAGCCAGGCGAGCAGCACGACACCCAGGAGGGGAACGATCCCGATGCGGAAAGCGAGGGCCGGGGTGAAGAGGACCATTCCGACGGCGAGCCCGGAAAGCGTCGTGGCGGTCATGACCGGAAAGCGGCGGTGGCCGTGCTGGTCCCGGGAACGCATCGCCTTCCACCACCTGGAAAGCGTCCGGAAAGCGAGCCGGCAACCGGCCTGGAAACCGATCCAGAGGTAGGAGAGGAACAGCCAGGGGTTCATCGGTGGAGCCTTCCGAGTCGTAGGACAGCGAGGAGGAGAGCGACCGCGGCGAGCGGGCTGGCCGGCTGGGCCACCAGGTGGCGGACAGCGATGGCCATGTCGACGGGGACCTCGACAGCGAGGGCGGCGCCGGCGGCGGTGGCGAGCCCGGCGGCGGCCAGGCGGCGGGGCCGGATGGGCCGGGGCTGGGCCCGGCGGGCGGCCGGCGGGGCCGGGACGGGCCGGGTCAGCAGTTCCCAGGAGGCTCGGTGCCCGTTCCCGAGGGCGGCGATCGTGGCCTGCCCGGCCCGGGGGTAGTCCGAGCTGTCGGGGTAGGGGAGAAGGTTCAAACCGGAGGCTTCTGAGTGGCCCCGGAGCCGGGACCTTACGGCCGGGCCCAGGGTCCTTACACCCCCCGGATCCGGGGCGATTCGGGCCCGTGGAGAGGGGGTGTAAGATCCGGCCCCCGGGCCGCTGACGAGGGAGGACGGTCTTACACCCGACCTTACGGAACCGTAAGATCTGGCTGGGGGTGTAAGGTCGGGTGTAAGACGCCCCGAGGGCCCCCGCCACCCGGTATTTGCTTCATAATGGTGATTATGCATGAGTCCTCCGGGTGGTCGGCGGCCACGCTCAGTCGTCGTCATCGTCGGCCTCGTCGTCGTCGCTGAACCCCTCATCCGGGTCGTCGTCGACCACCGCCCAGACCCCGGACGACACCGGCTCCGGGTCGTTGGCCGCCTCGGCCAGGGCCTGCTGCTCCAGCACCCACGCGTCGAGCGCGTCGAGCAGCTCGGCGTAGTCGATGCCCCGCTTCGTGCCCGTCGCGGCGTCGATGTGCTTCGGGTCGGTCGACAGCCGGAACTTGCCCAGCTCCATCGTGAGCTGCCCCGTCGACCAGCCCCCGTACCGGGTGGCATCCCGGGCGGCCAGCAGCTCCACCGCGGCCTCGGTGGTGATCCGCCGCTTCCGCTTGTCGGCCCGGTCGGAAAGCCCGTCGACCGGCCACGACCCGATCAGGTCCTCCAGGGTGCTCGCGCTGGTCTCGTCGTCCGGGATGAGAGACTGCCCGGCGGCCATCCCGGAAAGCCAGCCCTCCCGGACCTTCCGCTCGTAGATCCTCTCCACGAGGTCAGCGCACTGGTCGCCGCTGACCGGAGGGACCCGGCAGATCGTCGGTTCGTCTTCCTCACCGAGGACCAGGGCCATGCCCCGCGCTTTCCGGGGGAACGTGTTGGTCCGGATACCGAGCTTCCATGCCCCGGTCCCGAAGACCATGTCGTTGGCGGTCTGGGCCAGCATCCGGAGCCCGATCCGGTGGGACACGTTGTCGCGCATGTCGGTGGGGATCGACAGCGACGACGGCTTCTGGGTCGACCCGCAGAACAGGATCCCGCAGGCCCGGCCCCGGCGAACGAAGTCCTCCTCGGACTCCTTGAACAGGGCCCCCCACTTCGCGGACAGGTTCGCCCAGTGGATCTCGTCGACGAACACCGCGATCGGGTGCAGGCCCAGCTCCCGGACCATCGCCATCTGGTCGGTCAGCTTCTCCGAGTGGAAGCGGGGGAAGGCGGCCTCGATGGCGTCCTGCCGGCGTTCGATCTCCTTCCGGAGCGCTTTGAAGTCGGCCAGCATCATCGGGGCGATGTCGTCGACCCGGGCCGAGCTGCCGTAGGCGTGGGCGATCTTCTCGAACGCCCGCCAGTCGGCGCCGCCCTTGTAGTTCCAGACGTGGAGCTCGGTGCGGACATCGAGGGCGCAGGCGAGAGCGATGACCCGCTGGGTCCAGGTCTTCCCGGCGCCGGGCATGGCCCCGATGAGGATGGCGGCCTCGAACAGGGTGATGAACACCGGGTTGCCCTGCTCGTCTTCTCCGATCTCGACCGGCTCGAAGAAGTTCGTCCACTCGCCCTTCCGGAGGTACCGCCACGGCTTCGGTTCCCGCTTCGCGATCGGGTCGAACGCGATGAACACGTGGAGGAAGTTGGCGGGGGAGTCCGGGATGTGGGACAGGAACACGGTCGACTGTGGGACCTGGAGCGCCGCGGCGAACTCCTCGGCCCGCCGGATGACCGCCTTGGCCGACACGGGGAGGATGACGTCGACCTCGATCCCGATGTCGTTCCGGGTGCGGTGGACCTCACCGAGGAACCCGACGGCTTGCCCGTCGGTGGCCTCGATCGCCCGGGTCAGTTTCGCGATGCCGAGCCCGGCGAGGGCTTCCACAATCCGGTCGGCCCGGATCTGCTGCTCGTAGACGGCCCGGGTGCGGCGCCCGGCGATCTTCGCCCGGCCGGCCTCGTCAAGCGGTCTCGATGGCCAACCGAGAGCGGGCAGCCCGACGTAGAGCCCGGCGGCCAGGGCCCACAGCGGGACCTTCGCTGCCCAGTGGGAAACCTGGGACCAGGCGACTACCACGATCAGGAGCCCGGTCCCGGCCCGGGCCGCGAGCTGCCAACGCCGGGCGGCCTTGGCCTTCGCGACGGCGCCCTCCGGGTGGAGCTTGTCCTTGGCTCCTTGCCGGAGCCGTTTCAGGTCCTGGTAGCCCTCGACGTCGAGGATCACCCAGAACGCCCAGGAGACCGCCTTCGACACGGTGACCGGGGCCCGGAACGCCAGCTTGGCCCAGTACAGCCACCAGAAGCGGAGGGCGTGGAACCACAGGTCGTGCCGGTCGGCCCAGTCGGCCAGATGCCCGGGTGCCGTGGTCGGGTGGCGGAGAGCACGGTGGATGACCGGGCGGCGGCTGCCGGCGATCTCCCGGAGCGGGGTTGCTCCCTCGAGGTGGGCATCGACGATCTCACCTTCGGGATCGTCGAGCTGGGTTTCGTCGACCGGGCCCGGGATGGCGGCTGAGCGGGGGGCGGTGGGCCAGGTGGTCATGGCCGGCCCGCCAGTCGGTCCAGCTCAGCCATCAGGGCGGCCCGGGTCACCGGGCGGGGACTGCTCCGAACCTCGTCGGCCAGAGCAGCCACCGTCCTGGCTCGTGCCGCCAACTGGGCGAGCTGCCCGGCGGGGAGACCGGCGAGCACGCCTCGGGCCTGGTGGTGAGCGCCGTCGCTCACGCAGGTGAAGATGATCTTCAGTTCGTCATACGTCACAGGGGGCACCTTCTGGACAGCGCGCTGAACCAGACCCTCCGGGTGTGGGGGCGGCTCAGCGGTGGGGGAGCGGGGAGTGGGGGGCTACGGGATGGCGTTGACCAGCGCCGCCGCGATCGCGGTGTGCTGGCCGGCGGTGCTGGGGGTGAGGTCCCAGGTGGTGGCGCCGTCGCTGATCCGGATCGTCCAGGTGCCGGGGCTCCGGGTGACCTGGATGCGGGTCCAACCGTCGATCGTCGCGGTGAGGACGGTCCCGAACCGGGTCCAGGTCAGCCAGCCCGAGCGGGTCTGGTCGAGGGCCTGGGCCAGGGTGGAGGCGGGTCCGGTGGCGACGGTCATCGTGGCTCCCTTCGTCATCCCACCAGCTCCCCGGTGGTGACGTTGGGGACCAGCTTAGGCCGGTGCGTGCGGACGGTCCGCTCGGTGCAGCCGAGGTGGGCGGCGACCTGGCTGTTCGACCAGTCGGGGTTGGCTGCGATGACGGCCAGGATCTCCGGGGCCCGGCTCGTGGCCGGGCCCCGCCTGGGGCCGCTGGGAGCGTCGGAGACCGGCTCGGCCGGTTCCGGGTGTGGTAGTGCCGGTGGGGCCGCCTGCGGCGCTGCAGGGACGGCCCCAGCCGGCGAGGTGGCGACCACCGTGGGAGCGGCGGTGGTGGCCACGGTCTCGGCCCGGGACAGGGCAAGGAGGGCGAGGGAGCAGACGCCGACCATGCCGTCGAGACCGAGAGGAAGGAGGTAGGGGGATGGGCCGGTCCACCCGTAGCCGTGGGCGAGGTCGACGATGTGCCAGTAGCTGATCCAGCCGGCGCCGAACGCGACGAGCCCGGTGATCGCCCGGGCGGCCAGGACGAGCTCTCGGCCGGCTTCGGCGGGGATGCGGGGTAGCAGCTCCACGGTGGCCATGAACGCGAGGGGCGCCGAGAGGGCCATGCCCCGGGCCGCCCACACCGCCGTCGCTGTCGGGGTGGGGCTGGCCCGGTGCAGAAGCTCGTCGGCAGCGAGCACGTTGACAGCGGCCGAAGCGACAACCCCGGCGACGAGCATCGCCGTTGCGAGCATCCGGGTTGCCACGATCACACGGTGCTCGTACTCGTGCTCGTGCTCGGTCATCGGCCGAAGTGGCTGGCGAGCCAGGCCGTGTGGTTCGTGGCGACAGCCATGAGGACGGCGACGATGGCGGCCAGGGCGGCGACCTCTACGACAGCGGACCGGAGCCGGCGGACGTGACGGCGGGCCCAGCGCGGGCCGGTCATCGGAACACCATCTGGTAGATGGCTGGAGCGAGGCCGGACAGCAGGAGCCGGATCATCAGCCTTGCCCGCTGCTCTGGGCTGTGCCGCCGTGGGCCTGCGCCTTGCCCCACTGGTACCACTGCTCGAACCCGCCGCCGGCGACGTAACCGATGAGGACGACGACGGCGATGAACAGGCCGACCATCGCGGCGAGCGCTTCCCCGGAGGGGGCCCGGTGGCCCTTGGTCAGCATCCGGCCGATGAAGATGATCCCGATGACGGCGACAGCGAGCCCGCCGAACCCGACTTCGAGGGTCGTGGCCTGGCTGGTGAGGGACTGGGTCGAGGCGGCGCCTTGGGCGATGAGGCCGGTCACCAGTCCCACCCGCCCTTCCAGATCTTCTCCCCGAGGCTGGGGCCGGGGGCTGGCTTGTTGGCCCAGGACAGGAGGTCACCGTTCCAGGCGCCCTTGGCGGTGCCTGCGGCGCTGGCGGCGGCCTGCTTGGTGGTGTCCCAGATCCCGGCGGGCTGCTCGGCCTCGGCGGTGGGTGGGGGGGAGCCGAAGGCGTGGGACCGGTCGGGGTAGGGGTCCTCTGCGGGCGGCTGTTGTCGTTTCCAGGGCCAGTCCATCGACCCTCCTTTCGTGTAGCGATTTCAACCCTAGACGTAGAATCTTCTGCCGTCTAGGGTTGAATGGTATGCAACATCGTGAGACGGGCCGCTCCGGTACTACGGTCCCCGAGGTGCCACCGACAGACGAGATCGAACGTTGGGCAGACCTCCGGCAAGCCGGCGCCGAGGCCAGAGCCTCGACTCTCGACGGCGCCACTGGTGGGCTGCTCGACCAGATCGCCTTCCACGTCGGCGCTGTCGGTCTCGACGCCCTGGAGACCATGGCCCTCATCGAGCAGGCCCGGTCGTCGGTCCCGCCCTACGCTTGGGAGCAGATCGCCGCCGCCGCCGGGCTCGACCTCGACGACGGGAAGACGGTCCGGAACCTCCGGTCCCGGTACTCGTATCTCCAACGCCGAGGGAGCTGAACGTCGTGCCATCTTCCAACCGTCCCCCCGAACCCGCAGGGCGCCTAGTCACATCAGCACCACATGTGATGTCCCCCGATGTCCCGTCAATCGGTGACCGGCTGCTCCACGAACGGACCGCCCGGGGCTGGTCGAGGCCAGAGCTGATCGACGCGATGCGGGCCGTCGGGTACCTCCCGCTGACGACCGACACGAACTTCGCCAAGACGATCGGCCGCTGGGAACGCGGTGAAGCGGTCCCGTCCCGGCCCCACCAGCAGCTCCTCGCCCGGGTCTACGGGCACGCTGTGCTCACCCTGTTCGGGCCCCCCGTGTCGGACCCGACATGGCCCGACGTCGACCCGACTGAGACCCTGGAGCGGATCCGCCGCTCCGACCTGACAGCCGGCACCCTCGACGACCTCGCCATCACCGTCGACCGGCTCTGCACCGCCTACAGCACCGACGACCCGGTAGGGCTCATCACCGACGCCGGGCAGTGGCTCACCCACATCGACCAGGCGTTGACCGGGCGGACCACCAGCCGCCAAGCCCGGGACCTCCACGACGCCGCCGCGTGGCTCGCCCTCCTGGTCGGCTGCCTCTACAACGACCTCGGAGACCGGGGCCGGGCCGAACGGATGCGCTCGGTCGCCGGGCTGCTCGCCCGGGACGCCGGCGACCCTCGGGCTGTCGCGTGGCACCACGAAATGCAGGTCTGGTTCGCCCTGTGCGACGGCGAGCTCCACGAGGCGATCGTCGCCAGCGACTCCGGTGTCAACGCCGCCCCCGACTCGGATGTGGCGGTGCAGCTTCTCGGGCAGCAGGCCGAGGCGTACGCCCGGCTCGGGGACCGGCACGCTGCGGTGGTCGCCCTCGACCGGGCGCGGACCACGCTCGACCGGTTGGCGTGGCCCGACAACCCGCGGAACCACTTCACGGTCGACCCGCCGAAGTTCCGCAAGACCAGGATGCGGGTCGGTGCCCTACTCGGTGACCATGACCTGGCGGTGGT
>WBZQ01000132.1_pt2 | contig 62550 bp, 52 predicted proteins | sample 5204251 | NCBI WGS metagenome assembly WBZQ01 (sample SAMN12412402, study PRJNA552823) | activated sludge metagenome | isolation source: activated sludge from nitrification reactor of wastewater treatment plant... | place: USA: Virginia | collected 2017-09
GAGATGATTCACGCGCACCCGACCTTGGCCGAGGGCCTCATGGAGGCCATGGAAGACGTCCATGGCCATGCCATTCATCTCGCACGGAAACCCTCGTCATAATGCTGCGCTCACTTCTCATCAAGGTGGCGATGTTGGCGGTGACCTTGGGATCTCTGATCTGGATCGGTTCCGTCACACCCGTCAGGCAGATACCGTCGCATCCGGTTCGGCCCGCGGCTGAGGTTCCGGCTCCGGCGACCGTACGGCAGGTCTCGATTGCGCCCCCGCAGGCGGTGTCTCTGCCCGATGTCACGGTCGCTCCAACAGTCCAGGAATTCGAGGCTCCTGTGCGACAGGAGCAGCCGACGAGCAGCCTGCGTCCGGTGCATCGCGAGGCGGCGCGGCAAGTCGATCTCAACCACGCCACCGCGTCGGATTTACAGGCTCTGCCCGGTATCGGCCCCAAGTTGGCCCAGCGGGTGATCGATCACCGGACCGCACGCGGGCCATTCGGAAAAGTCGAAGACCTTCAGCAGGTGAAAGGCATCGGCCGGAAGAAGTTCGACCGGCTTCGTCCCCACGTGCTCGTCACCAATACCCGATCACTGGCCAGACACAAAGGAACTCTGTGACTTCCGTAGCGCAACAGTTGGATCTCATACTTCGAGGAATTGTTGAGGTTATTAATCCGAACGAACTGGAATCAAGGCTGGTTCGCTCCCTCAAGGAGCAGCGACCTCTCCGGGTCAAGGCGGGCTTCGATCCCACGGCTCCGGACCTGCACCTCGGTCACACCGTCCTGATCCACAAGTTGAAACACTTTCAAGACCTCGGACACCAGGTCATCTTTCTGATCGGCGACTTCACCGGCATGATCGGCGATCCGACGGGTCGGTCGGAGACGCGTGTCGCGCTGTCGAAGGAAAAGGTGCTGGAAAACGCGAAGACGTACGAGCGCCAGATCTTCAAAATTCTGGACCCTCACAAGACACAGGTGGAGTTCAACAGTCGTTGGATGAGTGCGATGACCGCCGACGGGTTGATCGAGTTGAGCGCGCACTACACCGTGGCTCGCATGTTGGAGCGGGAAGACTTTCATAAGCGGTACACAGAGGGGAAGCCGATCAGCATCCACGAGTTCATGTATCCTTTGATCCAGGGGTATGACTCCGTCGCGCTCAAGGCCGACGTCGAACTGGGCGGCACCGATCAAAAATTCAACCTCCTGATGGGGCGCGACCTGCAGCGTGACTATGGGCAGGATGCGCAGGTCGTCATCACCATGCCGCTTCTGGAAGGAACCGACGGCGTTCGGAAGATGAGCAAGAGCCTCGGCAATTACATTGCGCTGGAGGACAAGCCTGACGAGATGTTCGGCAAGGTCATGTCGATCAGCGATGCCCTGATGCATCGATATTATGAACTGCTGACAACTGAAGATTTGGAGCGCGTGAAGACGGCTCACCCCATGGATGCGAAGCAATCGCTGGCGGAGCTGATCGTGGCCCGCTACCACGGGCCTGAGGCCGGTCGAGAAGCCAGGGCCATGTTTCAGCAGAAGTTTCAAGTGCGGGAGTTTCCGGACCAGCCGGACGCCCGTGTGACCCTGACGCCCTCCGATGTGAAGGATGTTGCCGCTCCCTCAATCGGACTCGTCGATTTGGTTGCGAGAACCGGCCTGGTGCCGAGTAAAAGCGAAGCCAGGCGCTTGATCGTGCAGGGTGGGGTTGAGATCAACGAGCAGAAATTCACCGATGCCAATGCCGCAATCCCGTTAACGGCCGGTAAGCCGCTCCATATGCGCGTCGGTCGGCGTAAGTTCGCGGTCGCCGAGTACAAGGTGTAGCCGGCGCTCGCCGGTTGCCTTGACTTAACAGCGGCTCCGGCGTAGGATTCAGTTCCTTCTTCGTAAGGGGCGGGCGTAGCTCAGTGGTAGAGTCCTTGCTTCCCAAGCAAGTTGTCGTGGGTTCAAATCCCATCGCCCGCTCCAAAATTCCAATTCAACATTCAGTAGATTTGAATCCACGACAGAGGGTTTCGAAGGGAGTATGCTCCCTTCGTGGGGAGACACGAGGGGGCTGGCCCCCTCAGTGGGAGCCGGGAGGCAGGCCTCAGGGCCGACCCGGCGACGGAGTGTGGTTCAAATCCCATCGCCCGCTCCAAACAAATCTTTCTCCATCACGAGCCTCCTTCATTGTTGTTGGCGGAAGAGTAAACCCTTCAGTCGTTCTTTCGTACGTCCTCGCGCCTACGGGCGGCTTTTCGAACGCGGTCTTTCCCTGGTTGCCGCCGGATAGACACCTTCGGCGGTCTTCGATCCTCTTGCTTGTTCCGGCCGTAAGATCTTCATCACTGCTCCCGAGCGATCGGATAGTCCTCCACTGATTCTCGCTTGACGATCGTGTGTCTCCTCGATCCAAACGTTGCATCAGGTCGAGCGGCATTGGCGAGTTGTTGCCGGAATGGCCGCGGGACCATGGTGCGGGAGCATGCGGAATTGGCGAGGATCGAACGGCAGGGATTGCGCGAAGCGGGTATGACAGTATTCGGCGGGTGAGCATCATCTTCACAACGTATGTACGTGAAGTCTATCGTCGCCGCTTTCGAAAGCCGCTCGGCGATCAAGTGACAAGCACGGTGCTCATAACATCCTGCGAGCTCCCGCGTTTGGTGTGCGAGTGTTCGGCGGCGCCGGGTTTGTCACGTCCCGATTCACGCCGCCCCCAACAAGAACCGCGTGTACACGTTTCGCGCGCCTTCGCTCGTTTCCGCTCCGTGCCCGTGGCCGTTGATCGACGGACTGGGCCGTGCGCGGATGGTCACGCAGTACCGTGCATGGTGGTCGGTCGATCCATAGAGGTGAAGTACGTAGGATATGTGGTTACTGGGAGTCGTACCTAGGTAAGCCTTCGCTCCTAGGCCATTTTTACATCTTGCAACTGTTTGTCAAGCTCGTTATGCTGCACGTGGCAGTTGCGCTTCGGCAGCTCATCTCGCCACTTCTTTCACGGCCCACGCGGCACTCAACAACAACCATTCACGAGGGAGCTATTAAGGCCCACGCGTATACGTAATGACTGATTTCAATAAGCAGAACGTCGGGGAGGGTGGCCCAGTGTTGAGTCCGTCGCCCCCGGAGAGCGAAACCTCCGCCGACATACATTCCTTACCCCTCGAATCGCTGAAGGCCGTGCTGGATATGACGGCCTTGGCCTTGGAGCCTGAACGATTCACCGGATCTACCTCGGCAGTGGTGACTGCCTTGGCCAGCCGATTAGCGTGCGATCGAGTCAGTCTCGGAATCGCGAGTCGTAACGAACTTCGTGTGCAAGCGCTGTCGCACAGCGCCCAGTTCAACCACAAGACGGATCTTCTAAATGCGATCACTGCTTCGATGGAGGAAGCGGTCGATCAGCAACAGACGGTCCTTGTGCCCGCCCCGGCCGGATGGCCGGCGCAAAGCACGCGCGCTCATGACGAGCTTCGCCGGCGCTACGGCGCGGCGTCCGTCTGTTCGCTTCCCCTTTGGGCCCACGGCAGGATCGTCGGCGTTTTGACCTGCGAGCGCGGCGGCGAACAACTATTTGACAGGTTCACGGTCGAGTTGTGCGAAGCCATGGCGGCATTGATCGGGCCCGCGCTCGACTTAAAACGCCAGCATGATCGTGCGTTGCCGATCAAAATCTGGGAGAGCGTCCGGCGACACATCGGCACGGTGATCGGCGCCGGCCATCTGGGGGTGAAACTCTCCCTTCTGCTGATCGCGGCCCTGGGCGCATGGTTTCTCACAAGTGCGAGTGAATTTCGCGTGACGTCGAAAGCGGTGTTGGAGGGCGAGGTGCAGCGGGTGGCGGCAGCGCCCTTCCAGGGCTATATACACACCGCGCCGGCCCGGGCCGGTGATGTCGTGAAAGCCGGACAGGTGTTGGCCACGCTGCAGGATCGGGATCTTCAGTTGGAACGTCTGAAGCGCCTGAACGAGCGCGAGCAACTGGCGAAGGAGCAGCGGCAGGCGCTCGCAGAGCGCAATGCGCCGAAAGCCGAAATCCTCAGCGCTCAATTGCGGCAGGTGCAGGCACAGCTCGACCTCGCCGCGGATAAGCTCTCGCGGACCCAGATTGTCGCACCTTTCGCGGGCGTGGTGGTCTCCGGCGATTTAAGTCAGCAACTGGATGCGCCGGTGGAAGAGGGCAAGGTGCTCTTTGAGGTGGCCCCGCTGGATACCTATCGGATCGTGCTGCAGGTGGATGAGCGGGACATCGGGCATGTTGCGGTCGGCCAGTCCGGCGATCTTCGGTTGTCGGCACTACCGCAGGAGCTGCTCCCGTTCGAGGTCGCGAAGATCACTCCGGTATCGACCGCTCAGGAGGGAAGAAATTTCTTTCGTGTCGAAGGCCGGTTCCTGACGAAGCCCTCGCAACTCAGGCCCGCCATGGAAGGCGTCGGCAAGATCACCATCGACCGGAGGCTTCTGTCCTGGATCTGGACACATGACGCGATGGAATGGCTGCGGTTGAAACTGTGGGCGTGGCTTCCCTGACAAGGAGATGTGGTGGCGGAATCGTTTTTCAGTCCATCGTGGTACCGGGTCGAAAGGTTGAAACCGAGACTTCGCAGCCACCTGCGCGTGCATCGGCATCAATACCGTGGACAGACCTGGTACGTCCTGCAGGATCTCGCGACCGATCAGTTCCACCGCTTCTCGCCCGAAGCGTACGGTCTCATCGGTTTGATGGACGGACGCCGCACGGTCCAGGAAATCTGGGAGCTGGCGAGCGAACGGTTGGGCGACGAGGCACCGACCCAGAACGATGTCATCGGCCTGATCAGTCAACTCCATACGAGCGATGCCCTGTTCTTCGACGCACCGCCTGACATGGTCGAGTTATCGAAGCGGTCGGCTACGCAGGTGCGCCGAAAACGATATACCAGGCTGGCGAACATATTCTCCTGGCGCATGCCCCTGTGCGACCCGGACCGATTTCTGGCGCGATTCCTTCCCCTTGTGCGTCCTCTTATCAGTCTGCCGGGGCTGTTGTTGTGGGGGGCACTCGTCGGGATGGGCCTGTTATGGGGCGGGACATACTGGACGGCTCTGTTCCACGATTTCTCGGATCAGGCGCTGGCGCCGCAGAATCTGGTGTTGTTGTGGCTGTTGTTCCCTCTGTTGAAGCTGTGCCATGAGTTGGGACACGGCTTCATGGCGAAGGCGTTCGGCGCGGAAGTGCATGAACTCGGAGTGATGCTGCTGGTCTTTACCCCCGTCCCCTACGTTGAAACCACCGGGGCGTGGGGATTCCGGAGCAAGTGGCAACGCATTCTTGTGAGCGCGGCCGGCATGATGGTCGAACTGGCGCTGGCCTCCCTGGCGCTGATCGTGTGGATTAATGCGGAGCCCGGCATCGTGCGGGTGCTGGCGTATAACACGATCCTGATTGCCGGCATCTCCACCGTGTTGTTCAATGCCAATCCCTTGCTGCGGTTTGATGGCTACTACATGCTCATGGACTATTTGGAAATTCCGAACATGAAGCATCGGGCCGGCCGGTATTTTTCCTACCTGGCGGAGCGCTATCTCCTGTGGCAGCCAGAGGCGGAAATGCCGCATGCAACCGCCGGTGAACGGGTCTGGTTTGTGCTGTACGGGACCGCCTCGTCCCTCTATCGCATCCTGGTGGTCGTCGGCATTCTCCTGTTTTTGGGCGATCAGTTTCCGCCGGTGGCCATCCTCTTCGCAATATCTACCGGGGTCATGATGGTGGTGGTGCCGGTGGTCAAGGGCGCGACCTATCTGTTCACGAGTCCGCGACTGCATCTCGTTCGTGCACGGGCCGTAGTCACGGTGGTCTGTCTGGGTGCGGCGTTGGTGGGAGCGGTCGGGTTTGTCCCCGTGCCATTCCGTACCGTGACGGAGGGCATCGTCTGGCTGTCCGATGATGCGATGGTCCGGGCGGAAACCGAGGGATTCGTGACGCAAGTGGTGGCGACACCGGGTTCCCAGGTGCGGGCCGGCGACGTGCTGTTCATCTGCCGGAACGCCGACCTGCGTGCGCAGCTGAACGTATTAAACTCCCGGCTTCAAGAACTCAAGGCGCGTCACACGGAGCAGGAACCGAACGATAGGACAAAGGCTGCCATCATTGAAGAAGAGACGAAGTACGTGACCCAAGAACGTGACCGTATTCGCGAACGTGTGGATCGCCTGGTCGTACGGAGCAAACAAGCCGGGACCTTCGTCACGACGCGTGCTGAGGATTTCCCCGGTAAATATGTCCGCCAAGGTGATCTCATGGGACAGGTGTTGGATCTGCGCACCGTCACCGTACGGACCGTGGTGCCACAGGGAGAAATCGATCTGGTCCGGTACCAGCTCGAATCAGTCGATGTGCGTCTGGCCGAACGGTTGCCGGCGACCCAGCCGGCGGCTCTTGTCCGCCTCGTGCCGGCGGCGACGAAGCAACTGCCTAGTGCGGCGCTGGGAAGTCAGGGCGGAGGACAAGTTCCGCTGGAGCCGTCGGACGAGAAAGGGCTCACGGCGATGGGCCGGTTTTTTCAGGCTGATCTCACCCTGGCCAACTCCATGGGATTGATGGATGCCGGCGGTCGAGCCTATGTGCGGTTTCATCACGGATGGATGCCCCTGTCTGCGCAGTGGACTCGGCAGGTCCGGCAACTCTTTTTGGCGCGATTCAATGTCTAGATCATTGGGACTGTCTGCCATACGAGGACTGGCTTACCCTGAGCGCTCGGCCGCTCAGGCAGGAAAGTTGGATCGTTGGGCGCAAGCCGCCGTGGCTCCGGTTCTACGCCGTCTTCGTGCGTCGGTTGTTCGGCGGGAGCACTGGGTGCAGCAGGTCGCCGCGGCCGGCGTCGAATGTGCCCGGCTGCGCGAGGAGGGTGTGAAGTCCATGGCGCAGGACCTGCGCGCTTCCTTGACCAAAAAAGGATTTCGCCCGGCGCTGGCCGCGAAAGCATTCGCGTTGGTGCGCGAAGTCGCCTCGCGGACGATCGGAATGCGCCATTTCGATGTGCAACTTGTCGGAGGGTGGATCTTGTTGACCGGTCGGGTGGCGGAGATGGAAACCGGCGAGGGCAAGACGTTGACCGCGACGCTCCCGGCCTGTACTGCGGCACTCGCCGGTCTCCCGGTTCATATCGTCACGGTCAACGACTATCTGGCGGCCCGCGATGCGGATCTGATGAGGCCCGTCTACGAGTCGTTGGGACTTTCAGTGGGGACGATCGTGCAGGGGATGACACCGCCGGAACGACAGGCCGCGTATGCCTGCGACATCACCTACTGTACCGGCAAGGAATTGGTATTCGATTATTTGAAAGATCGGATTCTTGTCGGGACAGCATCGAATCGACTGCAGGTGCATCTCGACCGTCTGCACCGGCGTCGTGCGCAATCAGGCGACTTTCTGTTGCGGGGCCTGCAGTACGCGATCGTCGATGAGGCCGACAGCGTGTTGATCGACGAAGCCAAGACACCGTTGATCATTGCGCGTTGTACCGATAGTACCGCCGAACAGACGGCCTACGCGCAGGCGTTGCACATGGCCGGGCAGCTGGTGGAAGGACGGGATTTCATCGTCGACCGCGGTGAGCGCACGGTGCGAATGATGTCGTGCGGCGAGGCGCGTGCGACGGAACTTTCCTCAGGCCTGGGCGGATTATGGCGAGGGCGGCGGCGTCGCGAGGCCCTCGTACACCAGGCCTTGATCGCCCTCCATCTGTTTCACCGTGACCAGCAGTATTTGGTGCAGGAATCCAAGGTGCAGATCATCGATGAGTACACGGGTCGCCTGATGCCTGATCGTTCTTGGGAACACGGTCTCCACCAGATGATTCAGACCAAAGAAGCATGCCCGCTGGGCAATCAGCAGAGCACCCTGGCCCGAATCAGTTATCAGCGATTCTTCCGCCGCTATTTGCGTCTCGCGGGGATGACCGGAACCGCGCAGGAGGTGGCGCGTGAACTATGGTCTGTCTATCGCCTCGGAGTCGTCCGTGTTCCATCGAATCGCCCTCTGAGGCGGCGAAGGATCGTGGATCAGGTTTATGTCAGGGCCGACGATAAGTGGCAGGCGGTCGTCCGATCCATCGCAGACATGACACAGCAGGGCAGACCGGTGCTCGTCGGTACGCGGACGGTCGCGGCTTCGGAGCATCTCAGCCGCTTGCTGGGTGGCGCAGGGCTTGAGCATCAGGTCCTCAATGCTCGGCAGGATCGGGACGAGGCCGCCGTCATCAGTCGGGCCGCCGAGTCGGGGCGTATTACCGTGGCGACGAACATGGCAGGACGAGGAACTGATATCCGTCTCGATCCGGATGTGATCGCGCGGGGCGGACTCCATGTCATCGCGACGGAACGCCATGACTCCGGTCGTATCGATCGCCAACTGTTCGGACGCTGTGGACGTCAGGGCGATCCGGGGACCTATCAAACGATTCTTTCCCTGGACGATCAGTTGTTCGTCGACCATGGTGGATCGGTCGGACGGAGACTCAGGGGGATGCTCGGTTGTCTCGGCGCCCGCATTCCTCAATGGCTCGGGAACTTCTTTTGTTGGCGAGCTCAGCAGCGTGCGGAGCGGCTGCAGGCTCGGATGCGTCGAGCGGTCATGAAAATGGATGAGCAGTTGGATTCCACCCTCGCATTCACCGGTCGTTCGGAATAGGAACATGCCATGCGTGTAAAAACCTTTACGTCATACAGTCTGTCCGCCGCTTGGATTGGAAGCCTTCTTCTGCTGTCGGCCCCCGGCGTCTCGCAGGCGGCCGAGTTGAGCTGTCTGATCCAGCCGTACGTCGTCATTACCATCACCAGTCCGGTAGGGGGGTTGCTGGAAACGGTGGCCGTGGATCGAGGGGATCTCGTGAAGGAAGGGCAAATTCTCGCCGTTCTCGATACGAGTTTGGAACGGGCGACCGGTGCCGTCGCGCATGCTCAGGCCGAGTTGACGAATCGACGGCTGGCGGATCTTGAATTGCAGCGGACTTCGGCTGAAGTTGGGTTGAGGACGATTCGAAGCCCGATCAACGGGGTCGTAGTCGAACGCTACATGTCGCCGGGGGAATTCCCGAAGCAGGAGCGCATCATGCGACTGGCTCAGATTAACCCGCTTCGCGTCGAGGCCTATGTGCCCGTGTCCTTACTTGGAAAGATTACCGTCGGCATGGAAATGCAGGTGAAGCCTGAAGCGCCGGTCAGCGGGACGTATAAGGCTGTCGTGACAGTGGTGGATCGTGTCGTGGACGCCGCCAGCGGGACATTTGGTGTCCGTCTGGAATTGCCTAATCCGGACTTGAAGCTGGCAGCCGGGCTGAAGTGTTCCATGGTTGTGCCGGGCAGTAAGTAGTGCAGCGTATCGGTGTCAATGCAGAAGAACCACGTGCTCTTAACTAGGAGGGGAGGTCAGTGATGAGGGATGGCGGATATTTCTCGAAGTTGCGCGAATTTTTATCGAACGAGAGAAGAGGACGCACGAGGTCCCTCTCCAAGCGGCGGCGTGTAAAGCGCGCCTCTCCCTTCCGGATGGAGCAACTGGAAGCGCGGGTTCTGTTGGCCGGTGACCTGGCGAGTGTGACACTGCAGGCGGCGGTCGTACAGGAACAGTATGTGGAGGGGGCCATCAACCTTCAAAGCGGCACCCAGGATTCGGGATATCGCTACCGGGTACGGCAGGATTTCGGGACCCAGGCCGACTCCAGTGCGGCGCCAACGGTCTCCCAGTTGCGGATCTATGAAAACGGCGTGGAATTGGGACCGGCCCATTCGCGGCATGATGACATCGCAACCAAGGGCCAGGGGCGTTTCAGCCATTGGGTAGACAACCTCTACTTTTCGGCCTCGGATAACTCCAATCCGTTGACGAACGGGCGGTCCTACACCTACCGGGTGTACACGGACGGGAGCACGTCCACGACGACGACCCCTACCACGACGGCCCCGACGACCAGCACATCTCCTACCACAACGACCTCAACGTATGTGCAAGGAGCCGTCAATATTCAGCAGGCATCCCAAGATTCGGGATATCGCTACCGGGTACGGCAGGATTTCGGGACCCAGGCCGACTCCAGTGCGGCGCCGACGGTCTCCCAGTTGCGGATCTATGAAAACGGCGTGGAATTGGGACCGGCCCATTCGCGGCATGATGACATCGCAACCAAGGGCCAGGGGCGTTTCAGCCATTGGGGGGAGAACCTCTACTTTTCGGCCTCGGATAATTCCAATCCGTTGACGAACGGGCGGTCCTACACCTACCGGGTGTACACGGACGGGAGCACGTCCACGACGACGGCACCCACCACGACGACTCCCACGACCACCACACCCACAACGACTACTACGACAAGCGGCAGCGTCAAAACCGATTTCGGAGTGTATAAGGAACCGGCGTTGCCCTCTTTACCTTCTTCTGGTTCAAAAATCATTGATCCGACCTTCGGCACGACGATTCTCCGTCTAACCGACGGACGGGACGGAAGCACCGATGCTATGGTGGGCTACAGCAATCTGCCTTCCTTCAATAAGGATAATACCTATGTCATGGCAGTGGAGCAGCTGGGCCAGAAGCGGGCCAAGTTCTATACTTTTGACCCGGTCGGCTTCTCATCAGGTAACGGATTCGTTTTGAGCAAGCCCCCGTCAGGGCTTCAGGAGTATGGCTTGATATGGAGCGGCGTCAATCGTCAAGTGACCTTTGGTGTCGGACAAAATAAGATTTGGCAAGTTGATGTATCGACCCAACAGTCGACACTCGTGAAGGACCTGACCTCCTATGGAGCCGGAGGCTACCTCACCCAAATGTCGAAGAGCCTGAACGACGATGTGTTCGCCGCTTCAGTTGTGAACGGCAGCGGATCCACGGTCGGGTATATCGTGTACAAGCGGAGTACCGACACGGTACTGCTTCGGAACACGGTGAGTAATCTGGATGAAGTACAGGTCGACAAGTCTGGGCGATATTTCATCGCGGTGTACAAAGATGGCCACGATGAAATTTGGGATTTACAGGCTGGTCCGAAATTGACGGCCACCTTATCGGGCAGCGCCGGGTTCAAGCATCGGGATACAGGGTTTGGTACCGCTTTTACCTCCTATTCCGGGAATTCACTGGGATTCCGGCAATTGTCGTCGCCGACGACGGTGAAAGCGTTGGTGCCTGGCTATTGGGGGTATAGCGCCAATAACCAGCAGGACCACTTCTCGATGTTGGCCGACAATGAAGGGTGGGGACTCGCCAGCCGCTATTCCACGACCGGGAGTGGAGTTGCCAAAACGTTTGACAATGAAATCGTGCTGGTGGCCACCAACGGCAGCAATCAGGTGAGACGCCTCGCGCATCACCGAAGTGTGGTAAACGATTATTACGATCAGCCCAAGGCGAATATCAGTCGCGACGGGCAGTTTATCGCCTTTACCAGCAACTGGGGCAATGCCAGTGGACGACGCGATGTGTATATCGTCAAAGTTCCACCGGCTCCGATAATCTAACGGGTAGGGAGCGGCAAGCGGCCGGAGTGCCGGCTTGCCGCTCCCATCAGGTGGACCTCAGTGACCGCACGGCTTTAAAGGATACATGATTTGTAGCGGAAAGAAGCGCATGGCCAGTCGATTGGCCGTGCCCATGGTTCGATCCCTCTGCGTCGCACTGCTCTGCTTTTCTGCAGCAGTGGTTGAGGCGAAATCGGAACTGCCTTGCCTCGTAGTGCCACAGGTTACGCTCACCGTGGGAACACCGGTGGTCGGTGTGCTGAGCAGCGTGGTGGTGAATCAGGGGGATGTGGTCAAGGAAGGTGATGTCTTGGCCACGATTGAATCAAGTTTGGAGCAGGCCGAAGTCGCCTTGGCGAAGGCGAAGGCCGAGATGGATGCGGCAGAGAAAAGCACCCAAATGAAAGCCGAGTTCAGTCTGAGGAAGTCTGTCCGTGCAAAAGATTTGGGCAAGACATCCGCTATGGCGCACCACGAAGTGGATGAAGCCGAAACAGATGAACGACTTGCGCAAGTCGCCCATATCGAGGCGTTGGAGAATAAGCGGCTCGCGCAACTGGAATTGGAGCGTGCGAAGGCGGCGCTGGAGTTGCGGACCGTTCGTAGTCCCATTACAGGAGTGGTGGTGGAGCGGTTTCTCTCTCCAGGGGAGTTGGTCAAGCAGGCTCCGATCATGAAGTTGGCCCGGCTCGATCCGTTGATCGTGGAGGTGCTTGCCCCTGTATCTTGGCTTGGAAAAATTACTGCCGGGATGGAGGGAGACGTTCGATTGGAATGGGCCTCGCCGGACCTGCATCGGGCTCGCGTGACGGTAGTCAATCCGGTCATCAACAGTGCCAGCGGTACATTTGAAGTGCTGCTTGAACTTCCAAACCCGGACTATAAGATACCGGCTGGGCTTTCCTGCACAGTCCGGTTTGCCGTGCATTAGTTCCCCGCCTCATCAGTCACCTTTCCGCTTCCTTAAGCAAGACAACATCAACGGCGGCGGAGTAGGCTGTCCGAATGAGGCTTATACCTGTACTCGTATGTCAGGGCTCCGCGTTCATGAGGCAAGGAGAAAGGTGGATCGTATGAAGATGTATGAGAAGCGGCGAGACGTGATGGCGATGATTTTCTCGATTCTGTTGCTCAACGGAGTTTCTGCACAGGCGCAACCGGGAGGCTCGGTACCGGATCCCTTGCCGGAATTGCGCCTCAGCCTTAGGGAGGCTATGGAGGCCGCCGTCGACAACAATCCAAATGTGCGATTGCTCAAGGAGCGGATCGAAACCGCGCGCGCCGCGAGCAAAACACAATTGGGCGCGTTCTTGCCTAATCTCTCGACCAACGTGCGCCAGACGAGGCAGAACATATTTCTCGGGACGATTGGTTTGGCGCCCGTCCGCACAGATCCTTTCAGTATCTTTGATGCTAGGGCGAATGTGTCTCAGTCGCTGTTCAGTCTGAGTTTGATCCAACGGTGGCGCGCCTCTCGGGAAGCTCTCAAGGTGGCTGAGCTGGAGTCGGAAACGACCAAATTTGACACCATGTCCGCAGTCGGCCTGCTGTATATCGAGACTCTCAAGGCCGAAGCGACCGTGAATACCAGGAACGCGAATATGCGTCTCTTTGAGGAGCTACTGGAGCTGGCGCGGAGCAGACGCGGGGGCGGCATGGGGACGGGACTTGATACGGCCAGACTTGAGGCGCAGTTGGAAAATGAGCGTCAACAATTGGCTGCCGCTCGCTACGAAGTAGAGCGACTCAAGGTGAACATTCTGCATGGGTTGGGGTTTGCTTTCGATGTCCGTTTGACGCTCACTGATGCATTGAAGCTGGAAGTGTTGGAACCACCGACCATTGATGAAGCCGTGACCGTCGCGATGAATCAGCGGATGGAAGTCAAAGCGCAACAGCAACGAATCAAGACGGCCTCCTTAACCTTGAATTCAACGGAAACCGAACGCATCCCCTCCCTGGCGGCACAAGGGGATTACGGTCTCATCGGGAACCGGATGCACAATACGCTGGATACGTATAACATCGGGTTGTTCCTCACGGTTCCCCTCTTCGACGGCGCGCGCGAAGGCCGAATCAGCGAGTCGAGGAGTCAAGTCAACCAGGAAACCATTCGCATGCGGGTCGTCAGCAACCAAGTCGTGTTGGACGTCCGGGAAGCCCTTGTGACCTTGTCGTCTGCGAAGGAACAGTTGGCGATTTCTCAGGTCGGTCTGCAGGCAGCAATGAAAGAGTTGGCCCTCGCGAAGGAGCGGTTTACGGTCCTCACCGCCGGCAGTAATTTCGAAGTGACGAATGCTTTGTATAGCCTGTCCCGGGCAAGGGACAATACCGTGGATGCAATGTTCCGGCTCAATGGGGCCCGCGTGAACCTCGCGCGGGCATTAGGAGAACTTGATAAACTCAGCTGACCTCGCGGGGACAGTGTTCATGCGGCAAACCACTCCTTTGATAGGAAGGTCCGCACCGTTCCTGCTAGGGAGGCAGCGAAAAATTGAGGCCTGCGAAAGTCAGGAAGAGAAAGCACTGGCGCAGCGCAAACCGCAGAGCAAGAGAATACATCACTGCAAGCCATTCCGGAGAAGGAATGATGAATGTGCCATGAGACACCGCGAATCCCTGGTGTTGAACCGGACAGGGAAGAAGTTCTGTCCGGGGGACGGTGACGCGAGGGGGGTGTTATGCCAGGGCAGGTGATCCTACCAGCCCCTGCTGGTGCGCTCTGATAAGAAGCTTTTGACGGTTGGAGACGCCGAGTTTGTCGAAAATGCTGGTGAGGTGATGCCGGACTGTAATGCTGGAGATGCACAAGCGATCGGCAATGTCTTTATTGGAAAGGCCTTCACTGATTAATCGCACCACCTCGCGTTCCCGTTCCGTCAAACCGTCCGACAATTTAGTGAGAGCGGGAGGTGTGAGAGGCGCGGTTGAGATGGCCGGGGTGTGACTCAATTTCAACGGAGACGGTCTGTTGCCGATCGGCAATACGACTTCCCCGCCTGAGTCGGCAAGATAGGTGATGGTGGCAATGAGTACGGCGGATGGCTGCACTTTGAGGACGATGCCATCGACCCCGGCGGCAAGCGCCTGCCGCGTGCATTCAGTATCATCGAACCCGCTGAGCAGGATGGTTTTGACCCCCGGTGCCACTCGCTTGATCTTCTGAATCAAGTCCGGCGCCGCGCCGCCGATTTCAGTATCGAGAATGACAATGTGAGGCTGCTCGTTGGTCAGTATCTCGTCAAGATTGCCTGCGTGAGCAGCCTGCCCAACCAACCGGATCCATTTCGCGTCATCCACGATCTTCTGCAGGCCGAGCCGGAGCAGATAGTTGTTCGTGACTATGGCGACCACGGTGGTGGTTTGTATTTCTACGATTCTGCTCATCGATCCTCCCGAGTGAAACGCGCCCCAGCGAGTCGCAGGGTACACATCCGAAAAGTCTCTACGTAGTTCATCAAACAGCTACGCAACGAGTACTAGGTCGAATGTGTGATGGAGTGTGCCTACATGGCGCATATTCGCACATCGCTTCCTCTTCAGGCAATGAGCAAATCTCATTAGATTGTTCGCCGCAAAGCATTGCAGGGATTCGGTTTGCAGGGATTGGGCGTCCTTCATTTATGGAACGGTAGAGATGTTCAAGATTGTGCACGTGTGCTTCTACGGGTGTGACAGCTAGTGATTTTTCTAGGTCCTCATGTCGAGTGGCACTAGCTAGGGATGCGAAAACGAAGCGAAATAAATGCCAGTATTCGTTGTGCTCCGTTTGTGCACGAACATCGTTGCATCGTTCTGGCACAAAGGTGCTGAGTGCAAAACCGGATCGCTCTAGAAGAAAAGCACCATTGTCCGATGTAAACACAGTCAGAAATCTTTAGAAGAATGCACGCACTGATGGGACTCAGAGGGCGAAGCTATGTTGAATACAATCCAGTCTGGTTCTCGCACTCCGCGTTCGCTGACGGCCGATGCCGCAGCAAATCTTCACTGGTACGCTATCAGCACACGCTCCAGGCACGAGAAGCTGGTTCGGGATCGCCTGGCTGGCATCGGTGTTGAGCCGTTTCTTCCGTTGGTGAAAAAACTGAGCCAGTGGACAGATCGAAAGGTTTGGACCGAAAGCCCGCTCTTTTCAGGCTATTGTTTCGCTCGCTTTTCGCTGATGAACAGCCATGCCGTGCTTCAAACGCCTGGGACTGTTCGAATCGTGGGATCGCTCATGCCCGAAGCCATTCCTGATGAGGAGGTGGCGGCGATTCAGAAACTAGCGGAGAGCCGGCGTGCATTCGAACGCCACGACTATCTGACCCAAGGGGCATGGGTAGAAGTGGTGCGAGGCCCGTTGACAGGGTTGCGCGGACAATTACTTAGGAAAGCAAATCAGGACTGTCTGGTAATCCGTGTGCATCTGATTCAGCAAGCGGCCACTGTCCATATCGATATGAGTGAAGTGCAACCGCTTGACTCCAGGCCACTTGTCCGATAGCTCTTCTCCTAAGCATCTCACCTGTAGCACCTTACCTGGGTTTCGTAAATGCGAGTCACATCTCGAAAACGGTCGCACTATACAAGCGATGAGAGACAGCGGATCCTTGCTGCGCAGAACCACTCTACGGTCAAGGTGATCTGTCAGAAGTACGGTATTTCTCCGAGTACCTTCTACCGGTGGAAAGCCAGTGTGGCCGCACATAAGAGTGAGGATGGTGCCCGCTTGGATCATCTTGAATCCGAGAATCGACGGTTGAAGAGGCAGGTGGCCGAGTTATGGTTGGATTACACCAGTCTCAGGAATGCGCTCATCAACGGCAAGGGGCGGGAATGTTGAGGATCAAAGCTGCGGTCTCCCAAAGAGTCGTAGTCCTCTCAGGCGGTGGTCTGCAGTCGTGTCGCCGAGGGTATTGACGGAAGTTTGCTCTGGGTGATGTGAATTGTTCTGGCGTGCAGGTATTAGGTTTTATCAGTGAACGTGTCTTTCCAAAGTATTTTATGCCGGATAGCCGAGAAGGCAATTCCCTATGGCACGATCTGCATTGCGCTCGTGGTGACTCTGACCGTTCTTCCTTCATCGGGTTTCAGTCAGCAGGTGTCTTCGCCGCTACCGACAGGCACTCGCAGTCTTTCGTTTGGCGGGATGGGATGGGCGTGGTTCTCTCAGTTTGCAAACCCGGCCTTGGTGGGTGCTCTCTACATGACGCCGGATTGGCCTAAGACCGGCTATTATCCTGTCTACCCAGGAGCGTTTTCCAGACCTATCACGGAAGATGGCGTCGCGGTCGGGCCCGCGAGGCTTCACCCGATTTTGGGAGTGGCCGAAATATATACGGACAATGTGTTTCGAACCAATACGAACCGACGCAGTGATTTTGCGACGACACTGGCACCTGGAATTCAAGCCGAACTGCCTTTTGCAGGCCGCCACACCTTTGTGGCCGACTATCGCAGCAACATTCAAGTGTTCCATCAGAATCCCTCGAACAATGTGCAGGATCAAACCGCGTCGGGACGATTCAATTTCGATTTTCCCGGCGGTTTGCGACTTGATCTGCAGGGTGAGCACAAATTGGGACATGATCCGCGAGGCTCGGCCCTGGATACTCAGAACGTCGAGGTGAACAAATGGACCGCGAACAGTGTTCTTGGTCGACTTTCTTACGACGGGGCGACTGCCGGGATCAGGCTGAATGTCTCTTCAACGCGCTGGACGTATCTCAACAATGAGCAGAATATCTTTCGAAACCGACTGAGCAATTACGCGGGTGTGACCGTACTGGGCAACGTCACGAGCAAGACGGCGTTGGTGGCCAATGTCGCGGCCAATCAAGAGGTCTACGACGAGAGTAAAACGCTCAATAGCACGACCTACAGTGCCAGTACGGGTCTTCAGTGGAACGTGTCTGAAATGACTACCGGAGAGATTTTGGCCGGGTATCAGCATCTGAAGTTTGCGAATGCCGAAAGCGGGCAGAGTGTCGCCGGGCTCCAATTCCCGCGAAGCAGCGACTCCTATGGTAACTTTTTTTTCGTGAGCAACGTGTCCTGGAAGCCGACACCGTTTCTGACGCTGTACCTTCAAGGATATCGGAGTTTTCAGCAATCGGTGGTCTTGAACACGTTGTTTTTCACTTCGACCGGTGCCAACTTTTCCGCCGTCCATACGTTGACGAATAGCACCGCGCTGACCTTGAACGTCGGAGTTGAACGCGACAAATTCGAAAATCCGGCACCGACTCCTGACAATCCGAACCGAGTTGATCTGATCAAGAACGTGGCTTTTGGAGTTCGGTATCGCACAGTAAAATGGGCCGGGGTTGCGTTGCAGTATATTTTTGAAGATCGAAGCTCGAACGTGGATCGCTTCAATTATTACGCAAATTCGTTCATGCTGTCGCTTCAAGCCACGTTCTAGCACAGTGGAGTCTGGCCGCCCTCTGCTTTACGAGACGGTGGGTCCCGAGTCTTCTGGTCCCTACGCCCGCGTCACACTAATGGGCTGAGCCATGCGCTCTTGAGGACGTATAGCGACAGGACGATGGGTGTCTCAAATGGGATGGTATTGCCAAAGGAGAGACTGTGAACGCCAAAGCCGTTATGTTGGATGAAGCCGAGCAGACGCTCAGTGAGTACGCTGTATCCTGTTGGCGGCATCGCTGGCTGATTGTGCTTGTAGCCGGAGTTTTTGGATTCGGGGCGGCGGGTTGGTCCTTTCTCCAAGTCCCGGTTTATCAGGCGAAGGCGACGGTAGTGATCGAAAATCCAACCCCCGGCGGATTGGACAAGGATAAGTCGTTCTACCCGGACAATAGTCCTGAGTACTTTCAAACCCATTTCGAATTGATGAAGAGTCATTTTGTGTTGCAGCGGACGGCCAGGCTGCTGGAATTGTCGGACCGTCCCGAGTATCAACCCAAGCCTTCTGCGATCAGGCAATTTCTCAAGTCCCTGCTGCCGAACGCTGTGTTCACATTTCTGCGCCCAGCCCCAAAAGAGAAAGTCGATTCCGTCGACGACGCAGAGGAAGCCTTAATCAAGCAGTTTGCTCAGGATATCGAAATCATGCCGATTCGGGGGGCGCGGTTAGCGCATGTCACTGCGAATGCCATTGATCCGGAGTTGGCCGCTCAGATCGCAAACACGCTCGTGTCGGTGTACATCGAGCGTAATCAGGAGCTCAGCACCAATTCCAAGGAGCAGGCCGCGCAGTGGTTCACCGGCCACCTCGAGGAGTTGCGACAAAAGGTGCAAAACTCTCAACAGGCACTGTATCTGTTTCGCGCGAAGCATGGATTGTTGACCGGGGAAGAACGAAAAAGTGTTGCGGCGCACACCCTGGCGGAGTTGAATTCACAACTAGTCAAGACAGAGATGGCCAAGGCGGAGGCACATTCGCGGTTCCTGCAAATTCGATCCGTGCTGAATCCTCAAGGCGCAGGAGCTGCAGGGGTAGATTGGTCGAAGTTGGACTCCCAGATTCAAGTCCTGAATTCGCCCTTGATTCAAACCCTCCGAGCGCAGGAAATCACCGTCTCGGCACAGGTGGCGGAACTGTCGGAAAAGTATGGGGCGCTCCATCCTAAATTGGCTCACATGAAAGCGGAGTTGCAGGACCTTCGGCAACGCATCCAGCAGGAAGTTCAAAAAATCTACGATTCTGTGAAGCATCAGTATGACATGGCCTTGGCGCAGGACAGAGCCGTCAAGGAGGCGATCACCCGGTATAGCACCGATAAGATCCGTCTGGAGCAGAACGAAATCGAGCACAGCATGTTGGAGCGCGATGCAGAAACGAGCCAACATTTGTACGATGTGTTCCTCAAGGCGACGAAGGAGACAGATCTGTCGTCGGGGTTGCGGGCCAACAACGTGTACCTAGCCGATCCGGCCGCCCCAAGTTCGGTGCCTTCCAAGCCGCGGACCAAGCTCAATATCATGTTGGGACTTCTGGCCGGATTGATGAGTGGCGTTGGTTTGGCGATTTTCGTCGAAGGCCGAAGCAAGAAACTCATGGCGCCGGCCGATATCGAACGCTATCTTCCGAACGTGTCCTTACTCGGGGTTGTGCCGCTGCTCTCCAAATCCGCAGCTCAGGAGAAGGCGTTGGCGCCGCCCAATGCGCTGACACCCGTTGCCGAAAGCTTCCGCATTATTCGAACCAGTCTCCTCCTGTCCAACCCTGACATGTTGCCTTCGCGTATCCTCATCACGAGTCCGGGGGAGAACGAGGGCAAGACCACGCTTGCGGTAAACCTGGCGATGGCGATGGCTCAGTTGGAGGATACGCAGGTCGTCCTGATCGATGTGGACTTTCGCAACCAGCACATCCATCCTCTGTACGATGTCGGGAGTCCGGAGCAACCGCCAAAAGGATTGGGACATCTGTTGCGAGGGGAGGCGGGCTTGGCCGAGGTAGTGCACCAGACGTTCGTCAATAACCTCTCCGTCATTCCGCACGGAGGGCGTCCCGCGAATCCAACGGAGCTCCTACACTCCAAATCCATGGCCCAGTTGCTGAATTGGGGTGCCACAAATCGTTACCATATTATCCTGGACTGTCCCCCGGTACTTCCCATCGCCGATGCTGCGGTGTTGGCATCCAAAGTAGATGGTGTCTTGTTGGTCGTCAGCGCGGGTGAAACCACGCGTGATGCCTGCCACCTCGCCGTACAACGCATTAAGCAAGCCGGTGGGCGACTGTTGGGGGTCGTTATGCAGAAGGCACCCGTGGCGGAGTCATCCTACTACTACGGGGCCTACCAGCAACAGCGTTGAATATCACGGGTGTTACTCGGCGTGAGGTTTGGTCCGTCGCGTCCTGCAAAAAATATGAATCACAGTTTCCGGATCGGGTTGAAGTGGTGGGCCACATGGCAGCGTCAAGCATCCAATCGACGGGTGTTAGCAGCTCTGTTCACGGTAGGGGGGTACTCGCTTCTCGGCAAGGTTTCGGCCTTCGCCAAGGACGCGGTCGTTGCGTATCAATTCGGGCGCGGCGACGAGTTAGACGCGTTCCTCATCGCGCTGGTCATTCCCCAATTCACCATTACATTGCTCGGCGGATCGCTGAATGCAGCCTTGATACCAACCTACATTCAAGTCCGGGAGCAGGAGGGACCGGAAGCTGCGCAACGAGTGTTCTCAACGGTCACAATGTTGACCAGCGGCTTTCTTCTCCTGACCTGCCTCATACTGATGCTATCTGCCCCCTGGCTGATGCCCTTCTTGGCCGCAGGGTACGGCCCAGAGAAGCTTGCCTTGGCCAAGGTCTTGTACGGTGTCCTCGTAAGTACGGTGCTGTTCAGCGGGATCGGGACCACCTGGGGTGCGGTATTAAACGCCGGGAACCGGTTTGCTTGGGCCGCGGCTGTTCCCATGGTTACGTCCCTCACGACGATGATGGCTGTGCTGTTTCTTGCTCGTTCCTGGTCGGTGTACGCCCTGGGGGCCGCCGCCGTAACGGGAGCGTTCGTTGAAGCGGCGCTGCTGGGCTGGCAATTGAAACGCTTGGGAATCGCGTTGCTCCCACAGTGGCATGGCCTCAGTCCGGCAACCAGGCAGGTGCTCGGACAGTATTGGCCCATGGTTGCGGCAGCATTTCTGATGGGGAGTACCCATCTTATCAGCCAAGGGATGGCCGCCATGCTGGATCCGGGTAGCGTGTCGGCGCTGGGGTATGGAAACAAAGTGTCTGCGGTTCTGCTCGGCATCGGAGCAACGGCGGTGGGCACAGCGTTTTTGCCGCATTTTTCCATCATGGCTGCGGCCGGTGATTGGACTGGTATGCGGCAGAATCTATTCACCTATATGGGGTTGTTGCTTGCGGCGACGATTCCGCTGACGGCCTTTCTCATCTATGTGTCCGAACCCGTTGTGGGCATCTTGTTTCAACGGGGCGCTTTCACTGCTGCAGATACCCACATTGTGGGGCAAGTCCAGGCTGCCTATCTACTGCAAGTTCCGTTTTACCTGATCGGCATGCTGTTCGTCCGGTGTGTGACCGCACTTCGCTCGACGCAGGTAATGGTCTGGGGCAACATCATCAACCTGATGGCCTGCGTTGTGCTGACGTACTGGTTCATGCGTCTGTTTGGAGTGGTAGGTATCGCCCTCGCAACCAGCGCAATGTACGGCGTTTCCTGTGTGTTCCTGATGGTGGTCTCCTGGACATTGTTGCAGGCTCACATGCGACGTGCCGAGATAGCCTAAAACGCAACCTCGCGTTCCTCATCCATGCGCATCACACTAGTCATTTCGACATTCGGAGCCGGCGGAGCTGAACGGGTGATGGCCGTCATGGCCAACTATTGGGCCGAGCGTGGCCATGACATCACGCTCGTCACGCTGGCTCGCTCTGACGAAGACTTCTATCCGCTTCATTCGGCGGTTCAGCGGGTAGGACTCGGCGTGATGAAGGTTTCCTCCGGTCTTGGGGCGGCATTGTGGAATAATCTCGTGAGGCTCAAACAGCTGCGGGATGCCATTCGTCTCTCACGGCCTGACGTGGTTATCAGCTTCATTGAGAGAACGAACGTTCTCGTGCTGCTCTCAACGATCGGCCTACCGGTTCCCATCGTCGCCTGCGAACGCATCGACCCCCGCCACCATTCCATCGGCCCGGTGTGGACCTGGCTTCGACGGTGTCTGTACAGAAGGGCGGCTTCGTTGGTGGTGCAGACCGAAGGGCTCCGATCCTGGGCCGAAGGCTTTGTGCCTGCCCGATCTGTTCATGTCATTCCGAACCCCATTGCGACAGTCTCCGAGGAGGCCGCGGCGGAACGTGCGACCGTAGGAAGAAGCAAATGCGTGTCGGCACTCGGCAGACTGGTTCCGCAGAAAGGGTTTGATACGTTGCTTCAGGCGTTTGCACAGTGCATACGAACCCACGCAGACTGGTCTCTCACGATTATCGGGGAAGGTCCAGAGCGGTCTCAATTGGAGGCTCTCTCGGCCCGATTGGGCATCGGAGATCGAGTGTCCATGATCGGCCGCCGATCCAACCCCTTTCCGATCCTTCGCCAGACGGATCTGTTTGTGTTGTCTTCCCGGTATGAAGGGTTTCCGATGGCGCTGGTTGAGGCCATGGCCTGCCGCCTTCCCGTCATCAGCGCAGATTGCCCGAGTGGTCCTCGAGATATTATTCGCGACGGAGTGGACGGCATTCTGGTTCCGCCAGACGATGTGCCGGCTTTAACTCAGGCTATGACTCGTTTGATGGAAAATCCCGATGAGCGTCATCGATTGAGGATGCGAGCCGGAGAGGTCGTCGATCGTTTCAGCACCGAGCGTATCATGGCCTTGTGGGGAGGGTTAGTGACGGATGTCGTCGGCCCTTCGTCTTCCTGGTCTGCGACTCCAAGGCGGGTAGTATGAAGGTTCTGTTTCTGACGCGTGCCTTGAATGTTGGCGGTGCGGAACGTCAGCTGGTCGTCTTGGCCAGAGGGCTTCGGAAGCGAGGGCACGAGGTGGCGGTGGCGGTGTTTTATCCGGACGGTGTATTGGAGGGAGAACTGAAGGAGGTCGGCATTCCCATCCTCTCATTGGCGAAACGCGGACGTTGGGATGTCGTGGGGTTCCTCCTGAGGTTGATTCACATGGTGCGACGTTATAGACCGGACGTCCTGCATAGTTATATCAGCAACCTTGTTACGGTAGTCGTGCAGCCGTTCTTGACGTCGACCAAGATCGTGTGGGGGGTGCGGAGTTCCTACATGGATTTCAACCGGTATGATTGGCTCTTCCGTGTCAGTTACGGTTTGGCATGCCGGCTGTCTCACTCGGCTGATTTGATCATTGCCAATTCCCATGCGGGGCGACGAGGTCATGTCGCCGATGGGTATCCGGAATCGAAGATGGTGGTGATTCCGAACGGCATCGACGTCGAACGGTTCCGACCTGATCTTGAGGCTCGGGCGAGGATTCGACGGGAGTGGGGACTGTCGGAGGATGAAGCGTTGATCGGCATTGTGGGCCGACTTGATCCAATGAAAGACATAGAGACGTTTCTGGCCGCTGCGGCCGCGATCGCCTCGACGCGTCAAGCTGTCCATTTCGTCTGCGTCGGCGACGGACGCCCTGAGTACAGGGCTGCTTTGCAAGAACGAGCACGCACCCTTGGCCTTACCGATCGCCTTCGCTGGGCCGGTACGCGGACGGATGTGGCCGACATCTATAGTGCGCTCGATGTGTTAGTGAACTGTTCCTATGGGGAAGGTTTCTCCAACGTGATCGGGGAGGCGATGGCTTGCGGTATTCCCTGTGTGGCGACCAACGTCGGGGATTCCGGCGTCATCATCGGATCGTTGGGTGAGGTGGTCGAGCCCAAGGACGCTGTGGCGCTTGCGCAAGGCATCGAACGGCTGCTTCAACGCCGGTTCACATCGGCCGAGATCAGGCAGCGGATGGTCGACCATTTTTCCTTGGATACTCTTGTGTTGAACACTGAGCGTGAGTTGCTGACCCTCTGTGGTTCCTCTACCGGAAATCGGATTCCGGCAAGAGAAAACCCGACTATCGGCTGAAGAGTCGATCCTCACTCCTTGTCGCGCCGATGAACTCAACCATCCGAATCATCTATGCGGTCTGTGCGGTGGCGGTGTTCTATGGCAATGTCCACAACTACCTTCATGATCACCATGGAATAGGCGTACCGTGGCACTGGGTCCTCGCCTTCATCGTTTTTTCCCTTCCGGTACTGTTTAAGCAGGTGATGCAGACCGACCTACTGCGGCAACCGATTGTGGTCTGGTGTCTTGGATATGCGTGGTTGACGATGGTGTGGTTTCTGTGGGGGCCGCAGTCGGACATGGCCTGGCAGGAGGTACGATGGCGGGTGCTGGCCATCGTTGAAATGCTGAGTTTCCTGGCCGTGTTCATGGATGCGCAAGCCGATCGGTTTGCGCGAATCACCTTGGCGATCGGGGTGCATATTGGGATTGCGATCAATATCTATGAACTGTTCGTGCCCATGTCGTTCAGCAATGTCTTCGGGCGCTCGGCCGGTCTCTACCTCAGCCCCAATCTGGCCGGGGAAGCCTTGGTCTTGGGCATGATTCTAGGCATCACGGTCTTACCGGTCTGGTACCGTGGCATTTTTGTGCTGCTAACTGCCGTCGGGGTCTTCGTGACGTTCTCACGCGGGGGATTAGTCGGATGGGGGATCGGACTGTGTGGATTGCTGCTGGGGAGGTTCATGGGGGTGACGCATTTAGTGCGGACCGGTCTGGTGGCCATGGCAGTCGTCATCCTCGTCCTTCTGCCGAAGGCCGATGACATTATGGCGACGCTAGAGCGAACTGGATCGTTGAATGCCAATGTGCTCGAGCGGTTGGCATGGCTGATGGATCCGTCCGGCGTGTCGGATGCATCGAGTTGGTCGCGGAAATATGTCGCACAACAGGCCTGGGAACGGGTGGGAGAACAACCGTTCCTGGGTGGGGGAACCGGGGCGGTTCATGAACGCCTCGATATTCCACCGCATAACCAATTCCTGGCCTACATGATGGATCATGGCCTGTTGGGAGCCATGCTGCTGCCACTGTTGTTGCTGGCCTTGCTCTGGAGGGCGCAGGAGGAGAGTCTGCGCGTGGGGCTCATTTTCTGTTGCGCGGTGTTATGGTTCAGCTTTTTTACCCATACGATGCTGAACAATTCTCACAGCCTACTGCTGTTTTCGTTGATGGCCGCGCTGGCTTCGACGAGGCTTCGGCGGATGGATCGTGTAGTCGTCAGCAAGACGGTCGCCGAGCATCCATTGCCCACCTTGACGCGAACTCATTCGTAGCCCGCGCGTTCAGGGTGAATCTCACGCGATGATCCGTATGCGCAATCTCTTTCTTGTTGGGGTCGGTCTTTTGATGGGCGTCGCTGTGTGTGAACTGGGCCTTCGTCTGGCGGGAGTGTCCTATCCGATATTTTCCAAGATCGACGGTGATTTGGGCGTGGTGTTGCGGCCGGACGCCGAAGGATGGTGGAAAACGGAAGGAGAAGCCTATGTGCGCATCAACGGCGATGGCCTGCGTGATCGCGACCATTCTAGATCGAAGCCTGCTGATGTGCTTCGGATCGCGGTGCTGGGAGATTCATTTGCCGAAGCCGTTCAGGTAAAGGCCGAGGACGCCTTTTGGGCCGTGTTGGAGCATGATCTTCGTGGGTGTCCTGCTCTAGGAGGGCGCGAACCGGAGGTGATCAATTTTGGGGTCTCCGGGTATGGCACGGCACAAGAGCTCATCATGTTGCGTCGCCGAGTATGGGCCTATTCGCCGGATGTGGTGCTCCTAGCCGTAACCCCGACAAATGATATTCGGAACAACTTTAAGGCGTTAGAGAAAGATGAGCGGCGCCCCTATTTTGTCCGTGACGGTGAAAAGCTGCTGGAGGACACCTCCTTCCGTGAGCAGCTTGGGTTTCGTCTTCGCTTCTCGTCGTTCGCGCAAGCACTGACGTCCATCCGCGATGCGTCCCGGCTCTTCCAACTCGTAAACGAGGCGCTTCGTCGTGTCAGACGTCCGATCCGTCCCGTCCACGCGCTATCGCCCTCCGAGGGTCGGAAGGGCGGCGGGCTGGCCGAAGCTGCACAGCCTGGAGATACCCCAGCTTGGTTGCAGGGTGAGGTGGGGTTGGATATGGCAACCTATACCGCCCCACCAGATGAGGTGTGGCAAGAGGCCTGGTTGGTGACGGAAGCCCTGGTGCGTCAAATGCACGCAGAAGTCGAAGCGCGTGGCAAGTTGTTCATGGTGCTGACAGTCAGCAGTGGGCCACAGGTGGGGCCGGATCAGGCTGCGCGGCGCTCGTTGGAGCAGCGGCTAGGCGTTTCAGATCTGTTTTATGCCGAGAATCGATTGCGGCAGCTTGGTGAACAACGCTTTCCCGTCGTGACTCTTGCGCCGGTTTTTCAAACTTACGCAGAGGAGCGCAAGGCCTTTCTACATGGTTTTTCGAATTCAGGTCTTGGCCAGGGTCACTGGAATGAGACCGGTCATCGGCTGGCCGGTCAGGTGGTTGCAGAGCGCCTCTGTCGCGCCCTTGAAGATTCGAGAGCCCATCAAGCTACGGGGGCTGCGCTTGCGTCGGGTGCTGCTTCTTAGGCGCCCAAGTCTCGAATGCCTGCTACCGTCCTTTCCCCCCTGTTTACCGGACGACAAGGTTGCGGGGAATGTTGGGGGCAGTGTTATCGGCCGTAATGCCGCTCTCAATCTGTACGACAAAGACGTCTGTTCGTCCGCTAGCGTTCCCCCAATTGCTGGTGAAGGCGATTAAATTTCCGTCGCGGCTGATCGCCGCCTTGGGCTGCGCATTGTAATTGTTGTTCAGCACAACGCTGCGGTGGTGCGCGACGCGCTGTACTCGGTTGGTCCCGTCAGTGGCTACTTTTACGATTTCATTGTCAAATGCCCGTATAGCGGGGCTTCCATTTGTCGAGTAGCGGCTCGCCATGGCCCATTCCTCGTTATCGGCCAACATTGAAAAGTGATCCTGCTGTCCGGAATAAGACCAATAACCGGGAACCAGTTGTTGGATCGTGAAGGGCGTTGCCAACTGACGATAGCTCAGGGCGTTTCCTGATGTGGCGGCAAAGACACTTCCGACTCCGCAGTCGTGATGGTTAAAGCCGCTCGAACCGCTGAGGTACGCCACAAAACGAGGCGGGTTGGTGGTCAAATCATAAACCTCGTCCGTGCCGTTGTTATAGACCACCAGCAGATACCGGCCTGACTTGTCTACCTGTATCTCGTCAAGGTTGCTGACCAACTTGCGGAGCAATATGGTATCGGTGCTCCGTTTGTAGACGACGTAACCCACGATGTTTCCACCACCGTCGACGATCGAGGCTCCAAAGACGTCATCGTCGAGACTCTTGAGCATTTGCGTGAGGTATCCTCCTGCGCCCTGGCTGCTCAGATCCTTGACCAATGTTGCCTGTTGGGTGGCTATGTTGATTTCCCAAATTTTGTGGCCGCCGATGCCGTAGGTGAGGGTAGGAGAGACACCAGACCAGGACAAACCATACTCCTGCAATCCGGCGGGTGGAGAACTTAGGACAAAGCCTGAACCAGCTGTGAAATTAACGGCATCAAACCGAAAAAACTTGGCGCGGGAATATCCGAGGATTTCCCGTACGGCAATATAGCTGTTGTCCTTGTTGAATGCGGGGTAATACGAATACAAGGTTCCAGCGCCTGTGTTGCCGTCTGCTGAGTCGGTTACTCTGAGAATTCTCGTTCCAAAGACCGGATCAGTGATCTTTGCCCCGGCTTGTGTGAGGGGTTGAAGGGGAGGTTCAGGGTACACACCGAAGTCCGTTTTTACTTCTGCGGTGGCAGGATTTACAAGAAACTCCAGAAGGAGTCCAACTGCAATCACTAGTACAGTGAGGAGAGACAGAACTGTCGGCTGCGAGCCACCCTGCGTTTTGGTATGAGTGATTGATGTCTTCATTGTTCCCTCCGATGTACGCTTGAACCTATGAGCAATGAGCATGCCAAGCGAATCTAGGGGGTTATTTCCCGAAGACTATCCTTTATGTGGTTGTTTTTGCATCATCCCGTTTACGGTGTCTTTCCGCCCCATTGTTGTTCCGTCCAACCTTGGACGTTGTGTAGATCACAGCATACATAGCTCACGGCTTATTTCTCTGATGCCGGATTCTAAGGCGCAAGGCGTAACGGGGAGAGGCGTCCGGGGATTCAACGGCGTTTTCTCTCAGGGTGAACTCTAGCCTCTGGGAATCCAATAGCACCTATCAGCAAGCCGAGTCACCTGAAACAATCGAAGGATGAGAGACGTTGTCTTCCTGTAGAAACAAGCCACCGGTATCCGTGCTCTGCCTCATCACAGCCCTGACGGGAGGAGGGGCGGAGATGATGCTGTACCGGCTGATGTCCCGTCTGGACCGTACAAAGTTTCGTCCCCAGGTTATTTCCATGATGGAGCTTGGACCGGTGGGAGAGAAGATCCTGGCGTTGGGAATTCCTGTCCGGTCGCTCGGGATGCGACAAGGTATACCGAACCCACTCGCGGTGTTCAGACTGGTTGATTGGCTCAAGCGTGACAAGCCGGACGTCATCCAAACATGGATGTACCACGCCGACCTCCTGGGTAGCGTGGCCGCAAAACTCGTCGGAGGCATCGCCATTTCGTGGAATATTCGTCATAGCGATCTGAGCGGTGAGGAATCCAAACGACTGACACATGTCACTGCTAGACTCTGCGCTCAACTCTCGCGCTGGGCTCCCCAAAAAATCGTTTGTTGTTCGGAATCAGCCCGCAAGGTTCATGCCGCACTTGGATATGCTTCAGATAAGATGGTGGTTATTCCGAATGGGTATGATCTGGATACGTTCAAACCTGATCCCGCTGCGCGCAAGCGTATTCGCCTGGAATTGCAAGTGCCTGAAGCCGCACCGGTGATTGGGCTTGTGGGCCGCTTTGACCCGCAAAAAGACCACCGCACGTTTCTCAGGGCAGCCGGCCTCCTCCACCAGAAAAGACCGGACGTTCATTTCATGCTCTGCGGGGAGTCGGTCACTCGCCAGAACGTGAGTTTGATGAAGTGGATCGACGAGGCCGGTATTCAAACCCATTGCCATCTTCTGGGACGGCGAGACGACATCCCACAGATTACTGCGTCGTTCGATATCGCCTCGCTCTCGTCCTCCTTCGGCGAGGCATTCCCGAACGTAGTCAGTGAGGCTATGAGTTGCGAAGTTCCTTGTGTTGTCACCGATGTTGGTGATGCCGCATTGATTGTCGGAGAGTCCGGCATGGTTGTTCCGACGAGGAATCCAACCGCGTTAGCGGATGCTTGGAGGACCATGATTGACTTGGAGCCAGACATGCACACGAGGCTTGGATCGGCTGCCCGGCAGCGGGTCATGGATCGATACAATTTGTCCGAGATTGTTTCTCGATATGAGAGTCTCTTTGAGGAATTGGCCTGCACAGGCCGGTCTCATGGCTATCTGTCTTCCAGGGGGCGCTATGTGCGGGATTAGCGGCTTTGTGGATACGGGGCGACGGCAGGACGATCGTGAACTCCGGGCGACGGTGCTTCGAATGGCGAATGCGATACGCCATCGTGGACCGGATGATGTGGGGACCTGGGAAGATGCCGCGACAGGAGTGGCCCTCGGTCACCGCCGACTTTCGATCCTGGATCTTTCTTCCTTGGGGCATCAGCCCATGCGATCCGCGTGCGGTCGTTATGTGACGAGCTTCAACGGCGAGATTTACAACTTTAGAGCACTCCGTGAGGAACTGGAAGGTAGGGGGCATAGGTTCCGTGGGCACTCAGATACTGAAGTCCTGCTGGCCGGCCTTTCGCAGTGGGGATTGGACGCGGCCGTCCGGCGCTTCAATGGAATGTTTGCTATTGCGGTGTGGGACCGAGAAACCCGCCAACTTCATTTGGTGCGCGACCGCATGGGGGAGAAGCCGCTCTACTACGGTTGGGCCGGCAAGACCTTCCTCTTTGCCTCCGAACTGAAAGCAATCCGTGCCCATCCGCTTTTTGAAGGGGTGATCGACCGCGGGGCTGTTGCGCTGTTCATGCGGCACAATTACATTCCCGCGCCATACTCCATCTACAGCGGGATTTCAAAAGTGATACCTGGCTCAATCGTCACCATCACACCCGATCCGGCTGCTGTCCCGCAGGAGCGTCCCTATTGGTCGGTTGCGACAGCGGTGGAACAAGGCAGCACCGACCCGTTCAGTGGAACGACGAGCGATGCGATCGACGACTTGGAGGAACTCCTGCGGGATGCGGTGAAGCTCCGAATGGAGGCGGATGTGCCGTTGGGGGCCTTTCTTTCTGGCGGTGTGGATTCCTCGACAATTGTGGCACTCATGCAGGCGCAAAGCACTCGTCCGGTTCAGACCTTTTCCATTGGGTTTCACGAAGCGGCTTACAATGAGGCCCATCATGCCAAGGCCGTCGCTGACTATCTGGGAACCGCCCACACCGAGCTGTACGTGTCGCCGGCCGAAGCGATGGAGGTCATCCCCAGGCTTCCCACGCTCTATGATGAGCCCTTTGCCGACTCCTCGCAGATTCCGACTTATCTGGTTTCCGAGTTGACCAGGCGGCATGTCAAAGTCGCCTTATCCGGAGATGCCGGGGATGAGCTCTTTGCCGGGTACAATCAATATCGCTGGGGATTGCGGTTCTGGAATTACGCCGCGGGAATACCATGGAGCATACGAAAGCTCCTTGCCAAGACGGTGACCGGCATTTCTCCGCAATCATGGGAAGCCGTTCTCCGCAGGGCTGCGCCGCTTCTTCCGTCCCGCTTGCGACAGCGGGATGTGGGGCACAAACTACACATCCTCGCCGCTATGTTTGCGGCGGAATGTCCTGAAGCGATGTACCGGACGATCGTGTCGCATTGGCACGCTCCAGCCTCGCTGGTTATCGGAGCCTCGGAGCCTCAGACGGTCTTGACCGATAGGGGGCAGTGGACCGATTTATCGGATGTGATGCAGCGGATGATGTACGTCGACATGAGAATGTATTTGCCCGACGACATTTTGGTCAAAGTGGACCGAGCCAGTATGGCGGTCGGTCTCGAGGCACGAGTGCCGTTCCTGGATCATCGTCTTGTCGAGTTTGCCTGGCGGCTGCCGATTGCCATGAAATTTCATGAGGGACATGGCAAATGGATCTTGCGGAGAGTGTTGGATCGATATGTTCCTGCCACCCTCCTGGATCGGCCGAAGATGGGATTTGGCGTTCCGATCGACGGATGGCTACGCGCCCCCTTGAAGGAGTGGGCCGAAGCTCTTCTCGACGAAAAACGGTTGCGGGATCAGGGATTTCTCAATCCGGATGCCATTAGGCAGAAATGGAACGAACATCTTTCCGGCGAGTTCAATTGGAAAGGTCAGATTTGGGTGGTCCTCATGTTTCAGGCATGGTTGGAACACATGCAGCAGGATCTGACGTCCGTCGACTAAGAACCATCCGCGTTATACAGAGGATTGCTTTACATGCTTCCCACCGCACAAGAATTGTTTCTCAGCAGCAGTGAGGGTTTGCCCGACCGTTCCGCTTCACAGGACCTCCGGGAAGAAAAGTTTTTCTATTCCATTGAACTGAGCAACGGCACCCACAAACGAACTTGGGCCGGTCGCCTGGACGATGTCGACCAAGTCTTGCTGGCTGCCTTTCGTAAATTCGATGTGACCCCGAAGACCTTTCTGGATGTCGCTGTTTCGTCCGGGGTGTCGACCGTCTCGTGGTGTGATTCATTGAGGCAGGCAGGGTTTCGACCAAGCATGACCGCCACCGATCTGACGATGACCGCCTATCTGATACGCCTTCATGATTGGCTGCACGTCCTCGTCGACAAGGAGGGCTTCCCTCTTCAATACGATGTGTGTGGGTATGTCTGGCGGCCTCGCTGTCGCATCCGATTTTATCCCTTGGGAAACGGGGCGCTGACAGTTCTATGGGATGTTCTGTACCGCAAGGCGATTGCGAAGTATGACCTCATTGACCGGCTGAAGTCGTTTGGGCGCAACCCACCGGCGGGAGACGACCCCCTGATCAAGGCTGAAATCAAGCTGGTGACACACCGGTTGCGAGACAATCCGGACATTGAGCTCTTGGACGATGACATTCTCGCACCCACTCCCGCCCACTTGCAGCGGCGGTTTGAGGTGATCCGGGCCGCAAATATTCTCAACCTCGGCTATTTCTCCAAGGTGCAGTTGCGTGCGGCAGTGACCCATTTGCGCGATCGTCTCGTGGGAGAGGGGTCGTTCTTCTTGGTCGTGCGCACGGATGAAACAGCCACAAATAATGGAACGTTGTTCGCTCTGAATCCGGACGGAACATTCAGGGCCGTCGAGCGTATCGGTGCGGGATCTGAGATAGAAGATATTGTCCTGAGTCTCTGAGGCGGAGTTTACGTTTCCGGAAATGGATCCTCGATGTAACGAAGGATATCTTGCATGAACGGACAGCGCGGTACCATGGTAGTCAGTCTGGATCTCGAACTCTGCTGGGGGCGGTTCGACAAGGTGCCGGTGCCCGTACTCGAGGCTGATGCTGCGGAGGAACGGATTCAGATCAAACGCTTGCTGGCGCTGCTCGATCGATACGAAATCCCTGCGACCTGGGCGACAGTGGGACATTTGATGCTTGAAGGTTGCACGAGGCACGACGGAGCTGTTCATGCAGAGGTGATGCCGCGTCCGGACTATTCCTGGTTTCCGAAGGACTGGTACGTCCACGACCCTTGTACGAGCGCGATTCAATCACCCGGTTGGTATGCTCCGGATATCTTGGAGTGGATCAGGGGAACGCGAGTGCGGCATGAAATCGCTTCCCATTCGTTCGCACACATCTATTACGGCGACCCCGAGTGTAATGCCGCGGCGGCGCGAGTGGACCTGACGGCGGCCGTGGCCGCGGCCTCGCAGTGCGATGTCTCGCTCAGGAGTTTCGTATTCCCGCGCAATCAGGTCGGTCATCTCGATGTCCTGCGCGAGCAGGGTATCCGTGCCTATCGCGGTGCTGATCCCACCCCGTTTCGCAAGAGCAAAGGGAAGCTGTACAAGACGTTGAGCTTTCTTGACCAACTCTTCGGGCTACCCCCTAAAGCTGTGCGCGCCGAAGAAGTCATGCCGGGACTCTGGAACATTCCGGGGAATCATTTCTATATGGCGCGCAACGGCGTTCGGAAAATGATTCCGATGGCCAGCCGCGTCTGGAAGGGTAAGCAAGGGATTCGGCAGGCCATTCGGACCGGGAGCTTGTACCACTTGTGGTTTCACCCCTTCAATCTGAATGCGGATGCGGACGCCATGTTGTCCGGGCTGGAGAAAATATTTGCCTATGCCCACAAGTTGAGGGAACAGGGTGTGCTAGACATTTACAGCATGGATGACTATCGAACTCATTTGGCTGCGGGCGCCGGCGAAGCCGTCGGCGCGCTACCGACCGAGGCCCTTGCATAGAGCACACCATCTTCTTTTCTATCCTCAGTACTGATTGTCTCAGGCGGATATGGCGTCCATCAAGCTCGTCCACGTCACTACTGTGCCGCAGTCGCTGTTCTTTCTCAGGGGACAGGTCGGCTATATGAAGGACCGCGGATTCGACATTCACGGGCTCTCGTCGCCGGGGGAGTTTCTCTCTCGTTTCGCCGAACAGGAGCGTGTGGTCGTGCATCCGGTCGAGATGCCCCGGCGCATCACTCCCATGCGAGACCTTGCGGCGGTCGTGGGAATTTGGAAAGTGTTGCGACAGGTCCGCCCTCAGATCGTCCATGCCCACACGCCGAAGGGCGGCGTCCTGGGGATGGTCAGCGCCTGGCTCGCCCGCATCCCGGTGCGGATCTACCACATGCGCGGATTGCCCTTTACCACCGCCTCCGGCTGGAAACGTGCGCTCCTCATCTGGAGCGAGCGGATCTCCTGCAGGCTTGCCGACCAGGTGTTCTGTGTCAGTTCATCGGTCCGTCAGGTCGCGTTGGAGAACGGGCTCTGCCGACCGGACAAAATCGCTGTACTTGCGCGAGGCAGCGGCAATGGGGTCGATGCGGTCCGGCGGTTTAACGGGGCGGATCTGTCTCCCGCTCTACGAGAGGAGACCAGGCGGTGCTACGGAATCCCTTCTGATGCGCTGGTGCTCGGATTCATCGGCCGCATTGTCCGCAGTAAGGGAATCATCGAGTTGGCCGGGGCCTGGAAACAATTGCGGGCTGAGTTCCCGACTCTGCATCTCCTGCTCGTCGGGCCGTACGAAGCACAGGACCCCATATCACCGGAGGTGGATGAGGAGCTCCGGCGCGATGCGCGCGTGCATCTGATCGGGGAGGAGTGGAATACCCCGCCGTTGTATGCCGCGATGGACGTGCTGGCGCTTCCGACCTACCGGGAAGGCTTTCCGAATGTCTTGCTGGAAGCCGCCGGGATGAAGGTACCGGTCGTCGCGACGCGTGTGCCCGGTTGCACCGATGCGGTCCAGGATGACGTGACAGGGAAATTGGTTCCACCCTACGATTCCGGCCGGCTGGCGGCCGCCGTCAAAGAGTACCTGAACGACCCGGAACTTCGTCGCCGTCATGGAACGGCGGCGCGTGACTGGGTGTTGCAGGAGTTCCGCCCGCAAGGCATCTGGCAGGCCATTCATCAAGAATATGTGCGTTGTTTGCGCGGCAAGGGCCTTCTACCGGCGGACGATCACGGGCGCGAGAAGCGGGGCAATGCAGAGTCCGACCATTCCCGTGCCCAATGCTTGTGAGCTCATCATGCAGACGCAGTCACGCGTGCAGCCGCAGCAGTGGGTGGTCAAGACCCGCCAAGGGGGCGTCGTGGGACACGTCAAGAGCCTGACGATCTGTCATTGCTCAAAGCGGATCGTATCGGCCCTGCTTGTTTTGCGTAACAGCGGACAGCACCTGCAGATTCCGTGGAATCGATTCGATATGGTCCAGGAACAATTGGTGCTCCGTGTTCCGGTTGGTCGGCTCACACGCGAGCTCCAATCCTGTCGGGAACCCCATGGCCAGGCACATCTCTGATATGGAATCTCGTGAAGTGATAAATCGGGAGCCCAGTGCGACTCGATCGGGGCGTCGGATCTCACGTCGGGCGCTTGTCACCGGGCTTCTGTTGACCGTGCTTGTGTGTTCGCTCCTACTGGAGCTGTGTTCCTATGTCTACTTGCGTGTGGCAGAGGGATACGACGGGCAGCATCTGATGATGCATCAGTTCGACGATTACAAGAACATTCACCCGACCCCTGGTTATCAAGACACGCGAGGCGTGATACACAACGCCCAGGGTTTTCGCCGGGCTGAAGACGTAGCCATGACGAAGCCGTCAGGCACCTATAGGATTTTTCTCATGGGTGGATCGACCGCCTACGGGTTGGGGTCGTTGTCTCCGCAGGGCCATCAGAAGTATCCGGTGCTCAAGAATTCGGAGACCATCGATCACTATCTGGAAAGCTATCTGAAGGACCTGCTGCCCTCTCGTCGTATCGAGGTGATCAATGCGGCTATTCCAAGCCACTCCAGCCATCACCATCTCATCTATCTGAATCAGACTATTTTAAAGTACCACCCGGACATGATCGTGTTTATCGACGGGTATAACGACTATTACCCCTGGGAACAAAACTATGATCAGTTTCGTGACTACCCCTACCGCCAATGGTCGCACCTCTACCTCGATGAACCTTCTCTCAAGGCCTGGGCCGGCTATACGGGATTTTGGCTCTATCGGAAGAGCCACTTCGTGTACCTGGCCGGGAAAAAGCTGCGTCCGCTCTGGTGGGCCATTCAAAACTTGCGCCCGCAGCCACGGCGCGAACTCAACGTGGAGGAGGCGCTGCACAATCTCGAGCTCAATGCGGAAGGCAACTTTCTTCGCATGGTGGAGCGGGACGCGCTGATTCTCAACCACGAGGGAATCGTTCCGGTCTTTACATTGCAGCCGGACCTTTTGTTCGAACAGCGAAAGGTGCTGACGGAATTCGAACAGCGATTGTCGGCGGAAGTCGATCAGGCCCAGCCGATCAACTACCGACAGTTCAAGAATCGGGCGCGTCCCTTCGTGACTGCCAAGCTGCAACAGGTGACAACGGCACAGGGCGCGCCGTTCATCGACATGACGGACATCCTCGGCGAGATCAAAGACGATGCCTTCACGGACGATTGTCATTTGACGCCGCCGGCGAACGAGACGGTGGCGCAGTACATCGGGCATCGCATTGCGCCGCTCATTGCCGCCTCGATCGAAAAAAAGGAAAAGGGAGGCCGGACCTCGTGACGGTTGATCGGTCGTGTTCCGAAGGGTTTGTCCGGACGCGATGGGACAAACGGATGCTGGACCTGACCCTCATTCTTGTGGCCGCGCCGGTTGCGCTGCCGCTGCTGGCAACACTCGCGCTGGCGACGTGGGCCGTGCAAGGCTCACCCGTGTTATTCCGCCAGCGGAGGCCAGGTATCGAGGGGAAGCCGTTCACCATCTATAAGTTCCGCACCATGCGCCAGCTTCCTCCCGGGGTCGCGGCCGATGCGAAATCTGACGGCGAGCGGCTGACAAGGTTCGGGAAGTTGCTCCGGAGCACGAGCCTCGACGAATTGCCGGAACTGATCAACGTCATCAAGGGCGATATGAGCCTGGTAGGGCCCAGGCCCTTGCTGATGCAGTACCTCGATCGCTACACAGTCGAACAACAGCGCCGGCATGATGTCTTGCCGGGCATTACGGGCTGGGCACAAGTGAATGGTCGGAACGCCCTGACCTGGGAAGAAAAATTCGATCTCGACCTCTGGTACGTAGCCAACCATTCCCTCTGGGTCGATCTGAAGATCCTCGCCATGACGGCCTGGAAGGTAATCCGGCGCGAGGGTATTCAACACCCTGGCCAGGTGATCATGGAAGAGTTCAAGGGTTACCGCAACTGAGTCTGCTCCACTCCCGACCACACGAGCCTCGTAAGAGACGTCCTTCACCGTTTGACACCATTCCGAAGGACGTCGCCATGACAGGGGATCCGCTCTGCGGCCTGCGTCGCCGACTGCCTGATCCATCGCAGTTCTGTCCACCGTGAATCTGCAGTGCGCCAACAGATCCATTTCGGCAAAGGAAGGTCGCTATGAAAGCTCACACGTTCGGTGATGCAGTCGAAGTGTTCGCCACCAGTCCCCAATCGGCAGAAAGCACGACGGATGCGTATTTGAAGGAGGTCATTGAGATCGCTCAATGGAGCGAGCAGGAGGGCTGTACCGGTACCCTCGTCTATACGGATAACCGGTTGGCCGATCCCTGGCTGGTCGCGCAGATCATTCTCCAGAATACGAAGACCCTCTGTCCGCTCGTGGCGGTGCAGCCCCTCTACATGCACCCCTATGCGGTAGCCAAGATGGTCAGCACCTTGGCCTTTCTCCACGGGCGGCGGGTGTATCTGAACATGGTCGCCGGCGGGTTCGCCTACGATCTCAAAACGCTGAAGGACACGACGCCCCATGATAAGCGGTACGATCGGTTGCGTGAGTACACCCACATCATCAAAGCCCTGCTTTCCGGAGGGGCGGTGACGTTTCAGGGCGAGTATTACGCGGTGGACAATCTCCGCCTGACTCCTGTCTTGCCGCCGGAGCTCTTTCCCGGAATTTTCTTGTCCGGTTCATCCGAGGCGGGGCTCGACTGTTGCCGCGCTCTGGGCGCCACCGCAATCAAATATCCCAAGGCACCCAACGAAGAAATGAACGCTCTCGATGGACTGGAGAAGGCCGGGATCAGGATCGGCGTCATTGCACGACCCGAAGAAGACGTAGCCTGGAACGTGGCCTATAAACGATTCCCGGAAGACCGGAAAGGGCAGTTGGCCCACCAATTGACGATGAAGGTGTCGGATTCCCTCTGGCACAAGCAGTTGTCCGACCTTGCCGAGAGCACAACGGTGGATCGAAATCCTTACTGGCTCGTGCCTTTCCAGAACTACAAGACCTTCTGTCCTTATCTCGTGGGCGGGTACGAGACCGTGGCACGGGAGATCGCCCGCTATATCGGCGCGGGGTATCGGAGTTTCATTCTCGATATTCCACCGGACAAGGAAGAACTGCGGCACACGGGCGTGGCGTTCCAACAGGCCTGGGCCATGGCTGAAAAGGGGTGACCATATGGGGATACAGCAACCGATACGCGGCCCCTTGAGGGGGTTCATGGAATCCATGCGCAGGGTCGGATCACGGCCGGCCCTGTACGTCGACGGCAAGGTTCACTCCTATGAGGAGTTGGGCCGTCTGGCCGGGAGGATCGCGGCCACGATTCGAAAAACGTCTCCGCCGTCCATGCCGCTGGTCGCCTTGCTGGCCCATCGGAGCCTCACGGCTTACGCGGGGGTACTGGGCATCCTCGGAGCGGGGAAGGGCTACGTACCGTTGAATCCCAAGCTGCCGACCGAACGGTTGCTGCGGATTCTCACCCTGGCCGGTCCGGACATTCTGATCGTTGGGAAAGAGGCGCGGAGGCATCTGGAACTGCTGCTTCCGAAACTTCCACAGCGAACCGTCTTGATCTGCCCCGATATGGAGGATCTCGACGGACTCAGCGCCTCATTTCCACAGCACCAGTTCGTTCCCGGCAGCGCCATGGCAGAGGGAGCACTTCTCGCTGCCGATCCCCGGGAAGGCGACGATCCGATCGCCTATTTATTATTCACGTCGGGCAGTACCGGCGACCCGAAAGGCGTGCCGGTTCGACAAAGCAACCTCGCGGCCTATGTCCGGTATATCGCCGACCGATATGCGGTGAACGACGAAGACCGCTTCTCGCAGATGTTTGAGATGAGCTTCGACCTGAGCGTGCACGACATGTTCGTCTGCTGGGAAGGAGGCGCCTGCCTCTATGCCATGCCGGACCATACTGTCATGGCGCCCGCCAAGTTCATCCGCGACCATGCCATTACCATGTGGTTCTCGGTTCCGTCGGTCATCGGGGTCATGGAAAAACTCGGGATGCTCAAACCCGGACTGTTTCCCACGTTGCGGGCGAGCCTGTTTTGTGGAGAACCGTTGCTCGGTCGGCATGCCCAGGTCTGGCAGGAGGCCGCGCCGAATTCGTTGGTCGAGAATCTCTATGGTCCGACCGAAACCACCATCGCGATTACTCACTATCGTTGGAATTCCGAAATTTCGCCCGATATCTGCAAGTCGGGAATCACGCCGATCGGCCGCGCGTTCACGGGCCAGAAGACCTGCGTGATCGACTCCACGTTCCATTCGGTCGCCGCGGGAGACAGCGGGGAGTTGTGTCTCTCCGGTTCCCAGGTGACGCAGGGGTATTGGAATAACCCCGAACAGACCAAGAAACAGTTCGTCACCTTGCCCGGAGCAGGCGACGAACTCTGGTACCGGACAGGCGATCTGGTGATGGAGGATCGAGACGGCTGCCTGCAGTATCTCGGACGAATCGATCATCAAGTGAAAATCCGGGGGCATCGGGTTGAATTGCCTGAAGTCGAGTTCACCTTGCGGGAAGCCTCGGGATCCCAGCAAGTCGCGGCGCTGGCCTGGCCGGTGAAGGAAGGCCTGGCCGAGGGAATCGTCGCGTTCATCGCCGGAGACGCCGCGCAGGAGGTCGGGCCTATCCTGCAACATTGCCGGCGCGTTTTGCCCGATTACATGGTGCCGAGCCGCATCAGGTTTCTGGAACACATGCCGTTGAACGTGCATGGGAAGACGGATCGAATGAAGTTGCGGGAATTATTGAAGGAGGAACAGCAATGAGGACAGCACAGGAAACAGCATTGGCGAAACATATCACCGAGTGGGTCAAGCGGGGCCGAAGCACGAACGGTGTGGATGTACCGGACTTTTCAGAGGACACGGATCTGATCGCGGCCGGGATTCTGGATTCGCGGGGATTCATCGAAATGATGCTCGAGGTTGAGCAACAGACGGGAAATCGCATTGATTTAAACGACATAGATCCGAGTGAGTTCACCACGATCAAGGGCCTCTGTCGATGTGCCATGTCGCAAGCGTCACCCTGTTGAAAGGAATACACTCATGAATAAAATCGTCGAAACATATTCGCGCCTGGCGGATGAATACCGTCGGGACGAGGAGTCGCAATCCTGTTGGTATCTGGCTGCGGAAAAAGCCTTGGCTGCGATCGAACTCAAGGAGCGGTATCGCACGGTCGCCGATATCGGCTGCGGGACCGGACGGGCCCTGTGCGAGTTAGCGTCCCGCGAAGGGGGCGATCGCCGTTTCATCGGTGTAGAACCGGCCGACAACATGCGGGCCTTGGCCGCGGAATTGGCGCGCGGGCAGGCCAACATCCGCCTGTTCAACGGGTCGTTCGAGCAGATTCCGCTGGAGTCGAAGAGCATCGACTATCTCTACAGCATCTTGGCGTTTCATTGGACGACGAACCTCACCCGGTCGGCGGAGGAGTTGGCGCGTGTGCTGAAGGACGACGGGGACATGGATCTGTTCTTCATCGGCCGCAACAACGGTCATGAATTCATCCGCAAGACGACCCCTGTGTTTCTCAAATACATGGGACCGGCGGCGCTATTGCGGTCGGCGGGGATGCGCCAGCAGTTGACAAAGGATGAGGCCCAACAGCTGTTCGGCAAAGCCTTTGCGGGACGCGCGGTGACGGTTGAGGAGTCCCACGACACGTACTTCGATACCCTGGAGGGGCATTGGACGTGGTGGGTGCGTATCGAGGGCCAGCTGGTCGACATTCCGGCCGAGAAGCGCGCCGATTGCGACCGTGCGGTGAAAGACTCGATCGCTACTCTTCAGAGTCCTGAAGGCATCCCCTACACGATTCACATGTTGCGCGTGAAAGTCCGAAACCAGGCGGGCGCGTAGGTCCAGAGATCGGATACATGACCATGAGAACACTCTTCATTGTGGGCGCAGGCGGATTAGGGAAGGAAGTCGTGGACATCGTCCAGTCGTCTCCCCTCGCGGCGCAGTATGCGCTGGCGTTTATCGATGACACCGTCGCGCCAGGGACCATCGTGCATGGGGTCGAGGTCGTCGGCTCTCGGGCCTTCCTGAGAGCCGTCGATCCCGAGCAATCGGCGGTGTGCGTGGCCATCGGCAGTCCGGCGGTCCGCCGCGACCTGATCGGAGAGATCGAAAGCTGGGGGTTGTCGCTCCCGGCGATCGTGGATGCTTCGGCTCTGATCCGACCGTCGGTGGTTCTGGGCCCCGGCGTCATTGTCGGGGCACGGGCCTTCGTGAGTTCCCAGAGCGTGATCGGCGCTCACGTCGTGATCAATCCGGGGGTGCTCGTGGGGCATGACGTCGTGATCGGACCCTATGCCGTCATCGGGGGAGGCGCGATGTTGTCCGGTGGGGCCAAGGTGGGGGAGGGCACCCTCGTGGGAGCCGGGGCTTCCATTCTCTTGAATACGCCGGTCGGGGATTGGGCCACGGTCGGCATGGGAGCGGCCGTCTATGCGGCCGTGGAAAACGGCACAACCGTGCTGGGAAACCCGGCCAGGGCTCTCCCGGTCCTGCGCAAGAAGAATGAAGCGGCCGGCCTGGCTGCTGAGACCTCGACGAATTCGGCGCCGGTGGCGCCATAGGGCCTTCGGCGTTCCGTCAACTCGGTTCGGCTGGACGGGGGGGTTGCGATGCATGCGGAATTTATTTCGCCCGATGATCCACGGTGGCAGCGGTATCTCGAATCAAACTGGCACGACTTCTACCATCTACCGGATTATGTGAAGTTGTGCGCCTATCATGAGGGCGGGATCCCCATAGCGTTCTACGCCCAGTATCGAGGCGCGTCGTTTTTAGTCCCCCTGATCATTCGCCCCCTGCCGGAGTCGCTGAATGCGTCTCCGGGATGGTGTGATTGCGTCTCGCCCTACGGGTATTCCACCCCGCTGGTGGCTCCCACGCAGGAGCAGTTGCCGGCGTTTATCGAGGCCTTTGTCGCGCTGGCAAAGGAACGGAACATGGTGGCGGCATTTTTTCGCCTCCATCCCTTCTCAGAGCTCAACAAGGGAGATCTGTGCCGATTCGGGCAGCTGGTGCACCATGGGCCGACCATTTATCTCGACCTGTCCCTCACGGAGGATGAGTTCTGGAAGCAGGTACGAAGAAATCACAAACAGAACTATCAGCGGCTAGTCCAGGATGGCTTTGACGTGTCGGTCGACGAGTGGGGGCGCTTGGGAGAATTCGCGTCGCTCTATCGTGCCACGATGCAGCGGGTGGGGGCAGTGACGTGTCTGTATTCGGAGCAATATTTCACCGATCTAAAGACCATTCTCGGTCCTGCCATGCATCTCTGTTGCGTTCGCTCCCCAAGCGGATCGGTGGTGGCAGGGGGCATCTTCGTCGAGATGGGAGGATTGGTGCATTATCACCTGTCGGCGACGGCGACGGAGTATCTGCGCCTGGGACCGAATAAGCTCATTATTCCCTTCATGCGGGCCTGGGCGCAGGAGCGGTTGAACCGGGTCTTGCATCTGGGCGGTGGAGTCGGAGGCGCGTACGATTCGTTGTTCCACTTCAAGGCAGGATTTTCAGATGCCCGGGCGGATTTCTACTCTTACCGCCTGATCGTGGATCAATCCAGGTATGAAAATCTGTCGCAGGTGGCAGCGACGCAAGCCGGGGGAGATCACTCGATTCCGACGAATTTTTTTCCCGCCTATCGCAGGGCCGTACCCCATGCACCCCATCTGCCGCCGGTCCCGGCGGCGTCGGTGGTCACATCCGAGCCTGGTGTGGACGCCTGACTTCCAGACGGCTGACTTGAATAATCCATCACCCTCGCGAGACAGCGGTGTATCGATGGCCAGCGCCTCATCTCCCATCATCAGGGCGGCATCACCGGACGATAGTATCGCCATGGCAGAAGTCGTTCGCGCGGCTGCAAGCCCGCTCATGCGAGAGACGACGATTCTGGGTGGCACCGGGCTGGATCGATTCATTCGCGATCAGATTGCGTCGGCGTCGGCAAACCGGTTTCTGGTGGCCGAGGTCGGAGGGCACATCGTGGGGATGTCGGCCTGGCGGTACGAGGGCGAGGAGCTGTTCCTCAACCACTTGTTCGTGCATCCGTCGGTACAGGGCCGTCGGGTCGGCACCTGGTTGTGGGCTCGCGGGCTAGCCGGACTGAATACCGGCGCGGCGCGCACCCTTTCGCTGGACGTCTACGAGGACAATACGCGAGCCGCCGTCTGGTATCGCTCATTGGGCCTGGAGCCGGTCGCGCAGCGCATCGTGATGGCAGTACCGGTTCCTTCGGTGTCGCCCACCGCGGACCAAGCCTGGTCATCGACTTTTCTTGGTCCTGCAGACCACGACTACAGTCAATACGGATTCTCCCAGTTCGCGCTCAGCACCCAGCGGGCCGCCTATACGATCGGTCGGTTGGGGACAGACTTCTTCCGTATTGCCTCATCGGTGCTGCTGGACGATGAGGCGGCCTTGGCCGCGCTCCATCGGTTGGACCCTCGGCGCCGGCTGCTCTGTTTCGATGCGCCGGACCGGTGGGAAGCGATAGCCGGTCGAGGGGCGGTGCTCCTTGGGCGAACGATACGGCTCACGATACCCGTAGAACAGCTGGCCGCGCGTTTCACAAAGACGCTGCCGGAAGCAGGCCGTTGAGTCGATCGAGATGGCTTCAGTTTGTGGAGATCACGCATGAATGTCACCGATAAGAAACACGCGCTCCGTATGTTCACCAACGGGGTCTATATTCTGACCTCCCGCAGCGATGACGGTTTCGGCGCCGCGACCGTCACCTGGGTGTCGCAGGCGTCCTTCACCCCGCCGCTGCTGACGGTCGCCGTTCGCCCGACCAACAGCGTATTTCGTTGTCTTGCCAAAAGTTCCGTGGCGGCACTTCACGTACTGAGCCACGAACAAACCGAGATGGCAAAAAAGTTCTTTACGCCGACGGCCGTTCAAGACGGAACGATCAACGGCGAACCCTTTTCCGAAGGCACCACCCTCGCGCCCATTCTTAGTAATGCGCCTGCGTATCTGGAATGTGCCGTCCGCCAGATCGTCGACCAAGGGAGTGATCATGCCGTGGTTATTCTGGAAGTCCTCGAGGCAGTCTGTCGGGAACGGGTCAAACCACTCACGATGGCCGACACACCGTGGGAGTATGGCGGATGAATACGTATTTTCGCGCCTCCGTGTCGACGCCCATCCGGGTGCTCGATGTCTTTCCCCGGTTTCGCAGAGCCTTGCCGCAGCCATGTTTCCAGAAACTCTAGACTGAGGGGGCCTCCTCGGCTCCATTCGCAATACGAAGTCCGGTCTCTGCCTCTTCACGAGGAGCGCGCCGGAACCGCTGACCTTCGCCTGTCTCGATTGCGCCGCACCCGACTATTCGGAATCTTCGCCCAGCATCATCCGATACCTGCTTCACCTACATTACGGAGGATACCGTGACCACAATGCCGATCATCAGACCCACGCTCCCTGCCTTGGAGACCATTCTCACCATGATGCACGACGGGTGGGAAACGGGAATCGTGACCGTCGGTCCGGTCGTGCGAAGTTTGGAAGAGCAGGCCTGTCGCGTCACCGGGGCGCGGTATGCGATTGCGCTCTCCTCTTGTACTGCGGGCCTCATGCTGGTGCCGCAAGCGCTCGGATTACGCCCAGGCACCGAGGTCATTGTGCCATCGTTCACCTTTGCGGCCACCGCTCAGGCGTTGCTCTGGAATCGCCTCGTGCCGGTCTTTTGCGATTGCCTTCCGGGGACCTGCACATTGGATCCCGCGGATGTGGAACGCAACATCACCCCCAACACCGGCGCCATTTGCGGGGTCTCGGTGTACGGGTTGCCGCCGGACGTTGACGCCTTGCTGGAGATTGGCCGCAGGCGGGGGATCCCCGTCTATTTCGACAGCGCGCAGGGCCTGGGGGCCACCTACAAGGGCCAGCCACTCGGGCAGTTCGGGGTTTGCGAAGTGTTTTCGCTCAGCCCCACGAAGGTGGTGACTGCCATTGAAGCCGGTATATTGACGACGAACGACGCCGGCATCGCCGAGCGCATACGGTCGATGCGTGATTATGGGAAGGATCCGGTGAAAGGCGAAGAAATGGTCCATCTGGGCCTGTCGGCTAGGATGAGCGAACTGCATGCATCAGTCGGCCTGCTCGGACTTCAACGGGTACATGATCTCGTGAAGGCCAGGACCGAACGGATTGCGGTGTATCGCGATCGTTTGGGAAGCTTGCCTGGCTGTTGGGTGCAAGAGTTTCCGTACGATCGAAGCACCAGCGGAAACTATTTTGTGCTCTTCATCGGGGAGCAGGCCAAACGCAGTCGAGACCAAGTCTATGAGGACCTCAAAAAGGCCGGCATTCAGACGAAGCGGTACTTTTACCCGCCGGTCCACGCGCAAGCGATCTTCCAGAAATATCCGATGAAACTGAGTGCACAGCTGACGCAGACCAAGAAGGCGAGCCAGGAGGGGTTGGCCCTCCCGTTGTACTCCCATATGACCGATCAGGAAATCGACGCGGTCTGTGCGGAGGTCAAGCAATTGTTGGCCTGAGAGGACGGAGCGTGGGAGCCGGTCTCGCCATGTCCGTGAAGCTCATTCAATCGGCCTATGCCTGGAGGCTGCTCGGCTACGGAGTCGGCCTGGCGGGTGCGGGGGGATTGTTGTCATGGCTTTGGTTGATGTGGCTCGTGGCCCACGCCGAAGGGGTTCCTCCTACGGAGGTCGGCAAGGCGGATGTGGTGGTGGCGCTGGCAGGAAGTCCCGATCGAACGGTCTATGCCCAGACTCTCGTGGCACAGGGGCTTGCGCCGGACAGCATGTCCACGTTACTCGACCCGTTTTGCTTGCGCGCGCAAGGTTCCAGGTCGGCCTGTGCGACCGCTGTGCGCAACACCATCGATGAAGCCGTGGCGTTGCGACGCATCTTTGCCCGCGAGCGGTTCACGAAGGTGATCGTGGTGACATCCCGATATCACCTCGCGAGGGCACGGGGCGTGTTCGACATCATCTTCGCCGGAGGCGACACGACGGTTCACGTGGTTTCTCCGTCCGGTGAGCGGATCAGCGGCCCGCGCATGAGACGCGAAGCCTTGTCCTATCTTCCCAGCCTGTTCGGAGCCGTCATGGCTCGTATGGTTCCGGCATTCTATGAATGGCTGGTGCGCAATCAGCCGGTCTGTCCGGATCCCGCTGTTCGTCCCATCGAATAATCGATTCCTCTTCATCTCTCTGCGGCACACCGGGGCCTAGGCTCCTGTGTCGGCCCGCTCCGACGGTTTATTCACCTTCAACTGATCGGTCTATTACCATGTTGACACTGTCTCGATTTTCTAATCCGAAGTGCCTACTCGTGCTGTTGGTGCACATCCTCCTGATGGGAATCGCCAACTATGCGGCGTTCTGGCTCCGCTTTGACGGAGATCTTCCGGATTGGGCGATGGACATCTTTCTGCACACCCTACCGATTCTCGTAGCCGTGCGTCTCCTGATGTTCATTCCCTTCCGGCTGTACGGCACGGTCTGGCAGTACACCAGCCTCTGGGACCTCGGCAATATCGTCGGCGCGACGTTGAGCGGCAGCATCGTGTTTTTTCTGGTGACACGGTATGGACTCGGGCAGACGGCGTATCCGCGGACGGTCTATCTGATCGATGCGTTGCTGTTGATCGTGCTTACCGGCGGGATGCGGGTCGCCCGGCGTGTCGGATATCCTTCTTCATCCAATGGCGACATGAAGCGCGTGTTGATCTATGGCGCCGGCGATGCAGGAGAACGGCTGGTGCGCGAACTTCGACAGAACAAGGCCTTCGGGTATCAGCCGGTGGGCTTTATCGACGACAACCGGCGGAAGACCGGCCAACGTATCCATGGCGTCAAGGTTTTGGGCACGCGAGCGCAACTTCCCGGCATCATGGAACGCGTCAAGCCCGACACCATTCTGATCGCAATGCCCAGCATCGGCGCCACGGCCACCAGGGAAATCGCCAAGGCGTTGTTGGCCTACAACGTGTCGATCAAGATTCTGCCCGACCTCAGCGTGCTGTTGGACGGCAAGTCCGAGGTGAATCAGTTGCGCAATCTTTCAGTGGAGGACTTGCTGCACCGGCCCCGTGTCGATTTGGATCGGTCCCTGACCGCTACGCTGTTGAAAGGAAAACGGGTGTTGGTGACAGGGGCGGGTGGCTCGATCGGGTCCGAGTTGTGTCGGCAGATCGCCTCCTACGCGCCGGAATGCCTCATCCTGTTCGAACGGTACGAGAACGGGTTGTATGCCATCCACAGCGAGTTGGGTCCTCGCACGGCCCCGCCCCACATTTATCCGGTCATCGGCGATGTGACGGATGCAGATCGGCTTCGATCGACCATGGAGGCCTATCAGCCGCAGATCGTGTTTCATGCCGCCGCCCACAAGCATGTCCCCTTGATGGAATACAACCCCTGCGAAGCGGTGAAGAACAACATCATCGGCACGCGCACCGTTGCCGCGTTGTCGGAAGAATTCGGTGTTGAGCGGTTCATCATGATTTCGACCGACAAGGCCGTGCGTCCGTCCAGCGTCATGGGAGCGACGAAACGTGTGGCGGAACTGATCATTCAAGACATGGCTCGGACCGGCAAGACCAACTTCATCACCGTGCGGTTCGGCAACGTGCTGGGCAGTAACGGCAGCGTTGTGCCGCACTTTCTGCAGCAGATCAAACGAGGCGGACCGGTCACGGTCACCCACCCCGACGTGCAGCGGTATTTCATGTTGATTCCGGAAGCGGTCGAGCTGGTGTTGCAGGCTGCGTCGTTGGCGAATCCCGGCGCCGTCTACGTGCTGGAAATGGGGGAACAGGTCAGGTTGCAGGATCTGGCGCGGCACCTGATCCGGCTCTCGGGCTTTGTGCCGGAACAGGAGATTCCCATTTGTTTCACCGGCCTCCGTCCGGGAGAGAAACTGGCCGAGGAACTGGTGGGGCCGGATGAGACGGTCATGGCGTCGCCGCTCAAGGAGATTTTGGCTGTTCGGTTGAACCAGGTTCCCCCACGGGAGGCGCTGCTGAGCGCGATCGCCGGGTTGGAGGAAATGGCTTATCTGCAGAATGCGACCGAGGTGTTGGCCAGGATCGGTTCGTTGGTGCCGGCGTTCCAGCCCGCGCAACGCGATGCAGTCCTGGCGGTCGAACGAGACTGGTTCGGCACCGAAGGCGAGCAGCAATCCGCGGGCCACGAAACACGAGGTGGGGCAGATGGTCACAAATTTTCTTCAGGGACTGTTCGGTTTTTTGCTCGTCGTCGGGTTCGGCGTGACGTCGGAGGCGGGGTCGTTACCTCTCCCGCCGGAACCCTATCGGATCGGCCCGAATGATGTCGTTCGCATCCAGGTCTACGGAGAAGACGATCTCACCGTGGAACGGAAGGTGGGAGGGGACGGCAAGATCGACTACCCCCTGCTGGGATTAGTCCCGGTCGCAGGACAGACAACGGAAGAATTGCAGGCCGGCCTGAAGGCACGGTTGAGTGCGGGATACTTGAAACAGCCCCGGGTGACGGTTTCGATCGCCCGGCACCGGAACTTCTATGTCAGTGGAGAGGTGAAGGCCGCCGGTGGGTACTCCTATGAGGAAGGACTCACGGTTCAGAAGGCGATCAGCATGGCCGGAGGCTTCACGGAGCGGGCCAGCAAGGCGGGCATACGGGTCGAACGTCACCGGGAGACGGGGGTGGAGATCATTGATGCCGGAGTCACCACCGTGGTGCTCCCGGATGATCTGATTCTGGTTGCGCAGGCCCAGCGATTTTACGTGAATGGAGAAGTGCATAAGCCGGGCGACTATGGCTATGAGCGCGGGTTGACGATTCATATGGCCATTACAATGGCAGGAGGATTTACCGACAAAGCATCGAAAAAGCCCAAGGTTCTTCGAATCGTCGATGGACAGGAACAGATGTTTGAGCTCTCATTGAACGCGCCTGTTCTGCCGGACGATATCATCGTGGTCTCGCAGCGGTTTTTCTAGCGCGGCGAATCCGCGGTGCCGTGCCGCGTTGGAACAAATCCCTGGTTCCCCCTGCGTCGCATGCAGTTCCGGCAGCCGACGGCACCATCCTGTCGGCATGACTCCGGGACTCTCGTTCTCAGTGCCGTGACATCCGTCCGGGTACGACGCCACTTTTCGTTCCGTCGAACGTGGAGGCGAAGGCATCTTATGGAGACACGAGGCATCTTATGCTGGCTGAGCATCGTGCTGACGGTTCTCACGGTCCTCCATGCCGCTGCCGCGGAGACTCAGGCTCCGCCGTCCGGATACCGTATCGGGCCCAACGATGTGATACGGATTCAAGTATTCGGTGAAGACGATTTGACGGTCGAAGGTCGGGTGGGAGGGGACGGGAAGCTCGATTATCCGTTGTTGGGTGTGTTGCAGGTCGGCGGAAAGACCACCCATGATTTGCAGGCGATTTTGACCAAGCGTTTGGCCGCAGGGTATGTGCGGTCACCCAAGGTCACGGTATCCATCGTCCGCCATCGGAACGTTTATGTCAGCGGGGAGGTCAAAGCGCCGGGCGGGTTTCCGTTTGAGGACGGGCTGACCGCGCAGAAGGCTGTGACCATGGCCGGCGGGTTCACCGACAAGGCCGTACGCAACACCCTTGCAATCACTCGCCGCACGGAAGGCCACGAACAGACCTTCAACGCGCCGTTGACGGCGTCGTTGCTCCCGGACGATGTGATCGTCGTGGCTCAGCTGCAGAAGTTCTATCTGATGGGCGAGGTGATGCGTCCCGGGCCCTATCCTTTCGAAGAGCAACTGACGGCGAAAAAAGCGGTCTCGTTCGGCGGAGGATTTACCGATAAGGCGGATAAAAAATCCCTGAAGGTGACGCGGGTGACGGAGAGCGGCGCCCAAACGATCCGTATCGGGCCGGATGACCTGATTCTGCCCAGCGATATTCTGGCCATCGGCAGTCACAACTATAAGGTCTACATCAGCGGCGAGGTCAAAGCGCCCGGCGCGTACCCCTACAGCGACAACATCAGTCTACAAAAGGCCCTCACGCTGGCCGGTGGGGTCACGGAAAAGGCCGACCGGAAGGAATTGACCGTCCGGCGCGTGGTGGATGGACAGGAGCAGAGCCTGGTGCTGCCCCTGGAGGCTGCCGTACAGCCCGAAGACCTGATTGTGGTGCGAGAGGGGCAGAAGGTGTATGTGACCGGCGAGGTGAAGACACCGGGACGGTATGCCTACGAACCGGGAGCGACGATCCAGCGGGTGCTGACCTTGGCCGGGGGCGTGACGGAGAAGGCGGAGGCCGGCGTCGTCAAACTGACGCGGATGACGAAGCAGGGGGTGGAGACGACGGTCGCCCCCCAGGATGCCGTGGTCCTGCCGGACGATATCGTTCTCGTCTCGCCGAAGAGCGACCGATTCTATATCAGCGGCGAAGTGAAAACGCCTGGCAGCTATTCCCACAAGGATGGCCTGAGCCTGCAGAAGGCGTTGGCAATGGCGGGGGGGGCGACAGAGAAGGCGGATCGGCAGGCGTTGACGGTGCGGCGGGTGGTGGAAGGGCAGGAGCAGAGCCTGGTGCTGTCGCTGGAGGCGGCGGTGCAGCCGGAAGATCTGATCATCGTGCGGGAGGGGCAGCGGGTGTATGTGACCGGCGAGGTGAAGACGCCGGGGCGGTATGCCTACGAACCGGGAGCGACGATCCAGCGGGTGCTGACCTTGGCCGGGGGTGTGACGGAGAAGGCAGAGGCCAGCGTCGTCAAACTGACCCGGACGACGGAGCAGGGGGTGGAGACGACGGTGGTCCCGCAGGATGCCGTGGTCTTGCCGGAGGACATCATCCTGGTCGTCCCGAAGAGCGACAAGTTTTATGTGAGCGGCGAGGTGAAGAACCCGGGCAGCTACACGCACAAGGAGGGGCTGAGCCTGCAGAAGGCGCTGGCGATGGCGGGCGGGGTGACGGAGCGAGGGGATGTGGAGCGGCTGCAACTCGTGCGGATCGTGAACAACCAGGAAGAGCACCCCGTCGTGACGTTGGAGTCGCCGATCATGCCGGAGGATACGATCGTCGTCGCGGAGCGGCAGAAGGTGTACGTGACGGGAGAAGTACGGACGCCGGGGCGGTACACCTATGAGGCGGGGATCTCCGTGCAGAAGGCGATCAGTATGGCGGGCGGGTTCACGGAGAAGGCGGATAAGACGGATGTGCGGGTGGAGCGGCGGGGGGCACAGGGGGTGACGACGCTGCAGGTGGATCCGAATGCCCCGGTGCAGCCGGACGACCTGCTGGTCATCCCGCAAGCGCGGCGATTCTACGTCAACGGAGAAGTGAAGAAGCCGGGCGACTTTTGGTACGAACGGGGGCTGACGCTGCACATGGCGATCACGATGGCGGGGGGCTTTACCGACAAGGCCTCCAAGACGCCGAAGGTGCTGCGGAAGGTGAACGGCCAGGAGCGGACGGTGGAGCTGGCCCTGGATGCGCCGATCCTGCCCGACGACATCATCGTCGTGTCCCAACGTTTCTTCTGACCGTGCAGGGCGCACTTGCCGCCCAAGTCGGGATATGCGAACAATATGGCGGCAGTGTGCTTGTGTGTCGCTTAAATCGGAGGTCAAGCATTCCATGGTCAAGCGGGTCGTCTTGTGTTGGGTCAACGTCGCGATGGTTCTGCTCATGGCCTTCAGCGGGGCGGTGGCGAATCCGAATGTTCCGCAGCCTGGTTATCGCATCGGACCCAACGACGTGATTCGAATCCAAGTGTTCGGGGAGGACGACTTAACCCTCGAGAGCCGGGTCGGCGGGGACGGCAAGCTCAATTATCCGCTGTTGGGAGTGCTCCACGTCGGTGGGCAGACCACCGAGGATCTGCAGGCGGACCTCACTAAACGCCTGGCTGCGGGGTACGTGCGGTTGCCCAAGGTGACGGTATCCATTGTCCGTCATCGGAATATCTATGTCAGCGGAGAGGTCAAAGCGCCAGGCGGTTTTCCGTATGAAGACGGCTTGACGGCTCAGAAGGCCATCACCATGGCCGGGGGCTTTACAGAGAAGGCGGCAAAGAACCTATTGACGGTCACGCGCCGGAAAGCTGATCAGGATGAAATCGTCAATGCGCAACTGCATACCCCTCTCTTTCCAGACGACACCATTGTGGTCGGGCAGGTGCAAAAATTTTACCTGATGGGCGAGGTGACCCGTCCAGGTTCGTATCCCTATCCCTTCGAAGAGCAATTGACGGCCAACAAAGCCGTTTCGCTGGCCGGGGGCTTCACAGAGAAGGCAGAGAAGCAGGCTTTCAAGGTGACGCGGGTGACGGAGAGCGGCGCTCAGACGGTGGCGATCGGCGTGGACGACGTGATCTTGCCGAATGATATCCTGTCCGTCAACACCCAGAATCGCAAGTTTTATATCAGCGGGGAAGTTCGGACCCCCGGTGCCTATCCCTATAACGAGAACATCAGCCTGCAGAAGGCGTTGGCAATGGCGGGGGGGGCGACAGAGAAGGCGGATCGGCAGGCGTTGACGGTGCGGCGGGTGGTGGAAGGGCAGGAGCAGAGCCTGGTGCTGTCGCTGGAGGCGGCGGTGCAGCCGGAAGATCTGATCATCGTGCGGGAGGGGCAGCGGGTGTATGTGACCGGCGAGGTGAAGACGCCGGGGCGGTATGCCTACGAACCGGGAGCGACGATCCAGCGGGTGCTGACCTTGGCCGGGGGTGTGACGGAGAAGGCAGAGGCCAGCGTCGTCAAACTGACCCGGACGACGGAGCAGGGGGTGGAGACGACGGTGGTCCCGCAGGATGCCGTGGTCTTGCCGGAGGACATCATCCTGGTCGTCCCGAAGAGCGACAAGTTTTATGTGAGCGGCGAGGTGAAGAACCCGGGCAGCTACACGCACAAGGAGGGGCTGAGCCTGCAGAAGGCGCTGGCGATGGCGGGCGGGGTGACGGAGCGAGGGGATGTGGAGCGGCTGCAACTCGTGCGGATCGTGAACAACCAGGAAGAGCACCCCGTCGTGACGTTGGAGTCGCCGATCATGCCGGAGGATACGATCGTCGTCGCGGAGCGGCAGAAGGTGTACGTGACGGGAGAAGTACGGACGCCGGGGCGGTACACCTATGAGGCGGGGATCTCCGTGCAGAAGGCGATCAGTATGGCGGGCGGGTTCACGGAGAAGGCGGATAAGACGGATGTGCGGGTGGAGCGGCGGGGGGCACAGGGGGTGACGACGCTGCAGGTGGATCCGAATGCCCCGGTGCAGCCGGACGACCTGCTGGTCATCCCGCAAGCGCGGCGATTCTACGTCAACGGAGAAGTGAAGAAGCCGGGCGACTTTTGGTACGAACGGGGGCTGACGCTGCACATGGCGATCACGATGGCGGGGGGCTTTACCGACAAGGCCTCCAAGACGCCGAAGGTGCTGCGGAAGGTGAACGGCCAGGAGCGGACGGTGGAGCTGGCCCTGGATGCGCCGATCCTGCCCGACGACATCATCGTCGTGTCCCAACGTTTCTTCTGACCGTGCGAGACCGCAGTCGTTGTTGAAAATCCAGGTTCAAAGACCTCTTGAGATCTGCCGTTATTTGGTTTCGGATGCTTTTTTAGAATCCCGCCAGGCCTGCCATGGGATTTCAGTCACTTCGCTGTTCGACCTCAAGCACCTTCTGGATCAAGTCGTAAGCCAGAAGTTTCCGTTCTGACTCAACCCACCGATCCCCTCAATCTCCCGCTTCAGCACCGATGTTTCCTCGGGTTGCTCCTGCGACCCGCATTCTCCAAGTGCATCATATTCTGTACACTCGGCAGCCTCGCAGGTAGCGAGAGGGCAGAGTATTGCGTCCATCCCCGCTGCACTTTCGCTAGGACTTCTCCGGTTCTGCCCCCGGAATGCATTCCTGCGGCATCAGTTCGCCGCCATGGAAATGGGACACCTGTCTCCATTTCTGGAGCACGGTCTTGTCGTCGAAAGTGAGGAGATACTGTTCGCACCACATTCCGGGTGCGGTCAGCCTGTTCCCGGACTGTTGCTCGCGCAATTCATAGACCCACACGGTGGCTCCGCCCTCGTCCTGTCGAACTGTCTTGGGCGCGCCTAGTTTCTCCCGCACCTGGGCTTGAGTGGCCCACCCCTTGGCGGAATCCAGATAGGCCGCTTCCCGGTTCTGAAAATGGCTGCATGCTGTGATCAGCATGGAGATGATGACGAGGCTGAGCGACCGACTGATCTGTATCATGTTGCCTCCCGATTCGACTGGGATCCGTTTTTTTCACCCGCTTGCCTGGCAGGGGATTGTACACGGATAGCGGGGGCGCGTCTCCTTTGGGGAAGATTTCCTGCATCGTCCCCGGTCTCTCCGAGTCCGGAACCATTGAGGCGGCAGACTATTTGTGGTGGTGTGTGTGGCCGTACCGAATCTGAAGCAGGGCGAGCGGGGAGAAGGCGCAACTCAGGCGCGAGATCAGATCACGAGCTGATGAGACGGGGAAGAAAAGCGGAGCAATCAGACGGCTTTTTTGACCAGGCCGGACCGCAGGCAACGCGTGCACACCCGAATGCGCAAGGCCGACCCGTTCACGAGCGCCTTCACACGCTGCAGGTTGGGATTGAAGACGCGCTTCGTCTTGTTATTTGCGTGGCTGACGTTATTACCGGTTTGATGCTTTTTCCCACAGAGATCACAGGCAAATGCCACGGCCCTACTCCTTTGTTGCGGCGTCTTTCAACGACTAGTCCTTAGATGGGAGGGGATGCTACCATAGCGTCACAGGTCATGACAAGCTGCTGAGGTGAATTCTCCCTACCAGGATGCCCTCTCCCGCTCGCGCCGCTCACTCCACTGAGGTTGCAGATATGGATCAGGTCACGCTCATCGGATTGCTGGCAGGGACCCTCACCACCATCGCGTTCATTCCTCAGCTGCAACAGACCTGGCGCACTCGTTCCGCCCAGGACGTGTCGCTGGGAATGTTGCTCACCTTCGTGACCGGGGTCTTTCTCTGGTTGATCTATGGGCTCATGCTCGGCGCCTTGCCCATTATTCTGGCGAATCTCGTGACCTTGGTGCTAACCCTGGCGATTCTCATCCTGAAGCTCAGATATCGCTCATAACACGCGTATCCGGATGTGGACGCGCTGGACGACCTCGTGCGCATCCGCGTCGGGAGAGTTCACCAAGTCCGGGCCGGGCAAGTTTGAGCTTGACAAGATCGGCCATACGCTCCTAGAGTTTGTCTCTTTTCAAGACACCTCGGGTCAAGGGAAGAGGGTGAGAAACCCTCGCGGTCCCGCCGCTGTAAATGGGGACGAAACCCGCAGGCGCCACTGCTCACCGTTCGGTGAGTGGGAAGGCGCGGGGAGTAGGATGAACCATAAGCCAGAAGACCTGCCTGAGGGAGACCCTTTATTCCCTCGTGGGCTGGGGAATAGGCGAGGATGATATTGCGGGTGCAATCCTCAGGGTTCCATGTTGGCCCTGGGGATTTTTTTATTTGCGCGCCGTTCGAATCATCCCCGGTCGCCGGTTCGCAGCCGCATGCATCGGCGTGGTCGCGTCTATGCTGGTGGCCTGCCTTGCCTTCGCATTCGGAGAGACTCAGGAAGATCACACGGTGATGAAACGTCGTCAGCAAGGCATCCTCACGGGCATGCCGTTCATGGCCAACATTACCCCGCGCACGTTCATCGACGATGCGGGCAGGAAACTCTATGTCGCGAAGGCGCCCACGCGAGTCGTGTCCTTGGCGCCGAGTATCACGGAGATGTTGTTTGCGTTGGGGCTGGACGAACAGATCGTCGGGGTCACGGACTTTTGCAATTTCCCGGTCGCGGCCAAGGCCAAAGCCAAGGTCGGGTACGCCAACCCCAATCTGGAATCCCTGGTGGCCCTCCGGCCCGAATTGATCGTCGCGCCGCGGGAGTTCCACCGCGCAAACGTGCTGGCCAAGCTGGAGGAATTGAAGATCCCGGTGCTCCTGTTGGAAGCCACCTCGGTGGAGAGCATTTTTTCACACATTCACACGCTGGGACGCATTTTTGATCGTTCGACGGAAGCCCATGCCATGACTGCGGCCATGCGGAGCCGAATGGCGGAACTCACCGCCAGAACCGAGCATCTGGCACGCGTTCGGGTCTTGTATGTCATCAATAGCCAGCCGCTCATTACGGTGGGACCGGGAAGTTACATTCACCAGATGATCGGGCTTGCCGGCGGACTCAATATCGCCGCGGAGGCGAAGGCGCCCTATCCGCGTCTCACCATGGAAACGGTGTTGAAGGAAGATCCCGAAATCCTGCTGTTTCCCAGAGGGTCGGTTGAAACCGTGTCGCGAAGTGAGCAGGAGGCTTGGAGGCGCTGGACGACGGTGACCGCCGTTCGAGAAAGCCGGCTTCGTGAAGTGTCGGCCGATGCCCTCAACCGCCCAGGCCCGCGCGTCATGGAAGGGCTGGAGGCGCTGGCCAGGGCGATCCACCCTGAAGCCTTCGCGTCGGAATCGGTGCCCGTACAGCCATGATGCCAGCAACCGGCCACCCCACGCCTCCCGCGCCCGCCTTGACTGCATCGACCTTGTCCACCGGTACCGTGCCATCTGGTCCGCCGACGGTCGCGTGCGACCGGCCGGTTCAGGGCTCGATTCTGACGCCGGCCCGCTGGTGGCGCGTGATGACCCTGCTGTCCCTCGTCGCAGGCTTGTCGGCTCTCGTCTGTCTGCAGTTGGGGACACAGTACATCGGGGTGGGGCGCATCCTCGGCCTTGTCTCGTCGCCGTTGTTCGGTCGACCGGGTGACGAGCAGATGGTCGACACGGCCGGCGTCATTCTGTTTCAGGTCAGGCTGCCGCGGGTGGTGCTCGGATTTCTGGTGGGGAGCTGCCTTGCCTCAGTCGGCGTGGCGTTGCAGGCCTTGCTCCGGAATCCGCTCGCCGATCCCTATGTGCTGGGTGTCTCCAGCGGGGCGGCCTTGGGTGTCGCGGTCGCCGTGTTGTTCGGTATCGGCACTACGGTGCTGGCTCTGTCGTTGTTGCCGGTGTGCGGGTTTGTCGGCGGGCTGGTGGCCCTCGCGGTAATCTATCGGATGGCGTCGACCCATGAGCGTCTGCCAATTCACTCGGTGCTGTTGGCGGGGGTGATCCTGAATGCGATTTTCTCGGCGCTGATCATGTTCATCACCTCGATTATGGAACCGAATCGTTCCTTCGGCATGATGGCCTGGCTCATGGGATCGCTCACGGCACCCGCCTATCCAGTACTGGCAGCCTTGTCGGGCTATCTGCTGATCGGGCTGGTGCTGCTCTTCAAGCAGGTCCGCGTGCTCAATATTCTGGCCTTGGGTGAAGAGCCGGCGCGCTCGTTGGGCATTGATGCGGAACGTGTCAAACGGTTCATCTTTCTGGTGTCGGCCCTGATGACCGGGGCCGTGGTGTCGTTCAGCGGCATGATTGGGTTCATCGGTATGATCGTGCCCCACGCCGTCCGCCTCGTGCTCGGAGCCGACCACCGATTGTTGTTGCCGGCCTCCGCATTGGTCGGCGGCATGTTCTTGATGGCGGCGGACACGGTGGCGCGTTCACTGTTTGTGCCGTCGGAAGTGCCGGTCGGGGTGATCACGGCGTTAGCCGGTGGCCCGTTCTTCGTCTATCTCCTGGTGTGGCGAAAGGATCGACTGGCATGACGTGGATCGACCACACCGCTCTGACCGAGGCCGGAGGCCTAGAGGCCGGTCTGGTGGCGCACCCTGCCTATACGGTTGGCGGGGTGCATTTTCGTTACGGACAATCGCGATCACAGGGAGAGCCGTGGGTGCTTCGAGATGTGACGCTGGAGGTTGCGCAAGGCGAGATCCTGGGCATCGTCGGGCCGAATGGGTCCGGCAAGACATCGTTGTTGAAACTGTTGGCGAAATTGGCTGTGCCACAGGAAGGGGAGATCGCCCTGTTCGGACGACCGTTGCGCGGCCTCTCTCACGAGGTGGTGGCGCAGACCGTCGCGGTGGTGCCGCAGGACAGTCCGCAGATGTTTCCGTTCACCGTCGCGGAGACCGTCTTGATGGGGCGATTTCCCCACCGTCGGCGGTCGGGGTGGAGCCTGGGATTCGGCTGGGAGGATGGGGATGATTGTCAGGCGGCATCACAGGCGATGGTCACGATGGACATTGCGCATCTCGCCGGGCGAGCCGTGACCGACCTGTCCGGAGGCGAGCGTCAGCGCACCATGATTGCGCGGGCATTGACACAAGCTCCCCGTGTGTTGTTGCTCGATGAGCCCACGGCCTTTCTGGATTTGCAGCACCAGCTGGGCATTTGTGCGACCTTGCGCCGACTGTGTGACGAGCGCGGGTTAACGGTCGTGATCGTCTCGCACGATTTGAACCTTGCCAGTCAGTATTGTGATCGTGTGGCCATGTTGAGGGCGGGGCAGGTGCGGACGGTCGGCGCGCCCGCCGAGGTCATGTCGGTGGAGGTGTTGCGGGAGGTGTATGGCTGCGAGGTCCTGATTGATGCGCATCCCCAGTCGGGATTGCCTCGGATCACGTTGCCGCGGCAAGGGATGCCGTTCAGGGGTTAATCGGATGTTGCGAGAGGGGTTCGCGCCCGGCCTCCTCGTGTGAAGCCAAGGGGCGAGTCTATCACTGGAGAATGGTGTATCAGGAAGACGCCGTCAGCGTCGGGGAAGATGGTGCAAATCCATCACGGTGCCGCCACTGTAAGCGGGGAGTGACTCTGCAGTGAGCCACTGACTTGGTTCGTGAACTGTGATCATGTCACGTATTTCCTAGGACCGAGGTCCGCGAGATACGCTTCACGAGAAACGGTTGACGTTCCGGTTGGGAAGGCGCAGAGACACGATGATCCGCAAGTCAGGAGACCCAACTGACGGCTGTTACCACTGAACCCTTCGAGCGAAAGGGAGTGTCAGGATGTTGTGTATGGTCAGGGAGTGGTTTGTCTGTTGTGCGCTGCTGTGCCTCGTAAGTGTCTCGCCGCTGCGGGCGGCGGATGTCTCTGCTGAGGAAACACCCGAGCCTGCCCCCGTCGTCGAGACCGAGGAAGTCGTGGTGTCGGCCACAAAAACTCCGGTGCCGGTCAGCCAGGTAACCAGCGCGGTTGAGGTCATCACCGCGCAGGACATGAAAAAGCAGAACATCAAGACGGTGATCGAGGCCCTTCGATTGGCCCAGGGCGTCGCGATCTTCTCGAACGGCGGACCGGGTACGGCGGCTAGCGCCACCATTCGCGGCGGCAGTGCAAATCAGACGCTGGTCCTCATCGACGGCGCCATCGTCAACAGCGCGACCTTGGGAAGTTATAACTTCGCCAACCTGACCACCGACAATATCGAACGCGTCGAGATTTTGCGCGGCGCGCAGAGTATGTTGTGGGGATCGGACGCGATGGGGGGTGTCATCAATATCGTGACCAAACGCGGGGAGGGGCCGCTCACCGCGGGCGGGTTCATGGAGTACGGGTCGTTCGCCTCCATCCGTGAGGGCGGCTCCGTCTCGGGGAAGCAGGGCGCCGTCGACTATAGCCTGTCCCTTTCCCGCTGGGACACGTCGAGCTTTTCGACCGTCAACTACCGGCGCGGCGCGACCGAACGGGATTCCTATCGCAACTGGCAGGGATCCGGGCGAATTGGTATCGACCTGCCGAAGGATGGCCGGTTGGACTTCACCATGCGCTGGATGAATTCGGATGTCCAACTCGACAACATCTCCGCCACTTCGCCGAACGATGTGTATGGCTCGAAAATACGCAGCCAGGAATATGTCTTCAGCGGCAGTTATGAGCAGCCGATCACGACGTGGTGGACCCAGAAGCTCACGCTCTCACGGGCACAGGAGGCTTCGCTCTTTCTGCCAGGGACTCTCCAGCGCAGTCTCCTGACCGGAGCGTTTGGCATACCGTTCGGGGCTTCGAATGAAACGCGTGTCCTCTCCAATCGACTGGAGTGGCAACACAATTTTCAAATCACGAAGCTTCTGCTGTTGACCGCAGGGTATCAGTTTCGTGAACAGCAGGGTGAGAACGACACCGGACTCACCAATCGTATCCTGAGCTCCAACGCGGGATTTGCGCAGGCCCAGTTCAATCTGTGGGATCGTGTGTTTGCGACGGCCGGGATTCGCCATGACAGTTACAACGTGTTCGGCGACGCGACCACCTACCGCTTGACCGGCGGCTACTACCACAAAGAAACCGACACAAAACTCCGGGCCGGCTATTCCACCGGATTTCGAGCGCCCAGCATGAACGAGCTGTATTTTCCCAATTTCGGCAACTCCCGATTGGGACCGGAGAAAAGCCAAAGCATGGACGTGGGAATCGACCAATATGTTCTGTCGAAGCAGCTGAAGTTCTCGGGAGGATTTTTCTGGAATCGCTACCGGAATTTGATCACGACCACATTCGATCCGGTCTTTTGCGCGCCGTTCAGCACGTTCGGGTTCTGCCCGCAGCAGCTCGGGGAAGCGTCCACGAAGGGATGGGAAGCGGGAGTGACCTATACCTACTCCAGCGATCGGCCGCTGTTGAAAGGCGTGGTCGTGCAGGCCCAGTATACGAACACGCTCACGCGCGATCTGGATAGCCAAAGTCGTTTGCCGCGCTGGCCCACCGATCAGTGGAGCGCCTCAGTAAGTTACCAACCGATCGATCCCTTGTGGATTACGGTCATCGGGCGGTACGTCGGATCGCGGTTCAATACGACCGGCGATCGGCAACCGCTTTCGGCATTCGATGTGTGGTCGTTGGCGGTCACCTACGACGTCACGAAACAGCTACAGGCCTACCTCCGGGCCGAAAACCTGTTCAATGAGAAGTACGAAGAAGTCGCCAGCGCGGGCGTGCCGATCCGATCGATCTTCGGCGGCGTCCGGGTCACATTCGGGGGAAAGTCGTGAGGCGAGCGTGAGCGCACGACCGATGCACCATCCTCGTCTGGTCATCGCCGGCACCCACAGCGGTGTCGGCAAAACCACCGTCGCTCTGGCGCTGATGGCGGCTCTGAAAGCCAGGGGGCTCGTGGTTCAACCCTTCAAAGCGGGGCCGGACTTCATCGATCCGGGCCATCACCAGATGGTGACCGGTCGGCCATCGCGCAATCTCGACGGCTGGATGCTTGGCGAAACCCTGAATCGAGCGATATTCTCACGCGCGTCAGCTGACGCGGACCTGTCGATCATCGAGGGCGTGATGGGCCTCTTTGACAGCAGTTCGCCGCTGTCCGAGAAGGGCAGCACGGCTGAATTGGCCAAGCAGCTTCACGCTCCGGTGCTGCTGGTGATCGACGGCAGTGCCATGGCCCGTTCGGCTGCGGCGATGGCATCCGGGTACGCCAGGTTCGATCCGACGGTGCGCGTGGCCGGCGTCCTGTTTAATCGAGTGAGAAGTGAGGGGCATTACCGATTGCTGCGAGAGGCGGTGGAGGCTGAGACGGATCTCATGGTCCTAGGGTATCTGAGGCCTGACGAGGCTGTCACCATTCGGGATCGCCACCTGGGGCTGAGAACCGCCATCGAGGAAGAAGCAGGCGAGCTCTATGACCGGTTGGCTCGCTCCGCCGCAGACACCATCGAGTTGGAGCGGGTGACGACTCTGGCCCGGTCTGCCGGTGCATTCCCGGGCGAACATCTCCCTCCGGCGAGGCCGGCGGAAACGCAACAACGGGTTCGCGTCGGGGTGGCCTATGATGCAGCCTTCTGTTTTTATTACGAAGACAACCTTGAGTTGCTGAAAGCCGCGGGGGCCGAGCTCGTCATGTTTTCACCGTTGCGCGATGGCACGATACCCGATGTCGATCTGCTCTATCTCGGTGGCGGGTATCCTGAGCTCTACGGAGAGGCCTTGGCGGCTAACGTCGGGATGCGATCCGCGGTGCGAACATTCAGCGACCAGGGAGGGGCGATTTATGCCGAGTGTGGCGGATTGATGTATCTGACACAGGCGATCCGTGATATGGCGGGGCGCCGACATGAGATGGTCGGGGTCATATCCGCTGAGGCGGTGATGCGGAAGGCCGGGATGACGCTGGGGTATCGAACCGTGCAGCTGACACAGCCCTGTCTGCTTGGTCCGGCGGGCACGGTGCTGCGAGGGCATGAGTTCCACTATTCACTGCTGGAGGCCAGCGACGAACTGCAGTATGCCTGTGCGCTAGCGGATGCGGACGGCAAGCCGGTCGGGCGGGATGGGGTGATGAGGCGGAACACGCTGGCGTTGTATAGTCATCAACACTTCGGCAGTTGTCCGGAAGTGGTGAACCATCTGCTTGCGGCCGCGCGTCGCGCGCGACGGGACGTGGCTTCAGCGGGAAGCGTATGAGATGACGGATCAAGGTGAACATACGGCCAGAATGCAGCGGCTGAAGGCGTCGGTGGACCGTCGTATTGAGGCGGCGCAGGACGAGAAGGGCTTGCTGATCGTCTATACCGGCGCGGGGAAGGGCAAGACCACTGCCGCGCTTGGCATGGCGCTGCGTGTGCTCGGCCACGGCATGAAGGTGGCGATCGTGCAATTCATCAAGGGGGCGATCGACACCGCAGAGGAGCGCATCCTGAAATCGTTCGGCGACCGCGTGACGTTTCTCCGTATGGGTGAAGGGTATACCT
>WBZQ01000158.1_pt1 | contig 62188 bp, 55 predicted proteins | sample 5204251 | NCBI WGS metagenome assembly WBZQ01 (sample SAMN12412402, study PRJNA552823) | activated sludge metagenome | isolation source: activated sludge from nitrification reactor of wastewater treatment plant... | place: USA: Virginia | collected 2017-09
AACGTCGGCAATCTCTATTGCTTCATTGAACCGCCGTCGCTCGGGCTCATTGCGCAGGATGGCGACCAGGGCGGACGTGTCGATGACCATCAGCGCGGAAGGCCGTCCGGACCGTATCCAAGGATCTCTTCGTCGCTGCGGCGATCGAGCGCCGGCAAGGCGGCACAGTGCGCCGCAATTTCGTCAAGCTCGTCCGCCAGTCGCCGGCGGGAGCGCGCCCGCTGCGCGCGTTCCAGTCGTTCCCTGAGCGCCTGGGTGACGGCTTGGGTCTTGGTTTCCCCGGTGAGCAGCGAGATCGCGGTGGCGAGCTCATCCGCTTCCTTGCTGCGAATGTTGAGAGCCATGATGCTACACGTATACATACTATGCTACACGTCGTCAATCTTGCATTCGGCCATTTGAGAACCACGCTCCCAATCGAATTGGAAGCTCCCGTATCATGCCGCCCCGGAAACGGCTGAAAAAAGAAGGATTTCCGTGCTGATTCCCGTGATTCTCTCCGGCGGCGCCGGAACCCGCCTGTGGCCCCTTTCCCGCGAGCTCTACCCCAAGCAGCTGCTGCCCCTCGTGGGCGAGCAGACGATGCTGCAGGCCACCGCAGGCCGCCTGGCAGGCACCGGGGCCGCCGGCCCGATCGTCGTCTGCAACGAAGCCCACCGTTTCATGGTGGCTGAGCAGCTGCGCCAGATTGATGCTGCCCCGCGTGCCATCCTGCTGGAGCCGGCCGGGCGCAACACGGCGCCGGCCATCGCGCTCGCGGCGCAGGTCGCGCTCGAGTCGCTGCCCGGCGCCGATCCGATCCTGCTCGTGCTGCCCGCCGACCATGTGATCCGCGATGTCGCGGCCTTCCAGGCGGCAATCCGCACGGCCGTGGCGGCGGCGGGCCTCGGGCACCTCGTGACTTTCGGCGTCGTGCCGACGGCGCCCGAGACCGGCTACGGCTACATCCAGCGCGGTGCGCCGCTCGCCGGTGCGTCCCGCATCGCGGCTTTCGTCGAGAAGCCGGCGAAGGCGGTCGCCGAGCAGTACCTGAAAGCAGGCAACTATCTCTGGAACAGCGGCATGTTCGTGTTCCGCGCCTCGCGCTACCTCGAGGAACTGCGCAAACACGCGCCGGACATCGCGGCGGCCTGCGCAGCGTCGCTCGCCGCGGCGAAGCGCGACCTCGATTTCACGCGCGTCGATGCGCAGGCCTTCGCGGCCTGCCGCAGCGATTCGATCGACTACGCGGTGATGGAGAAGACCGATGACGCCGTGGTCGTGCCGCTCGATGCGGGCTGGAGCGATGTGGGCTCCTGGTCGGCGCTCTACGAGGCGATCGACCGGGACAGCGCGGGCAACGTCTCGCAGGGCGACGTGATCGCCGAGGATTCGAGCGGCAACTATCTCTTTGCGGAGAGCCGCCTCGTCGCGACCGTGGGCCTGCGCGACCACGTGGTCGTCGAGACGAAGGACGCCGTGCTCGTGGCCCCGAAGAGCCGCGTGCAGGACGTGAAGAAGGTGGTCGAGCGCCTGAAGAAGGACGGCCGCTACGAGCACTCCCTGCACCGCGAGGTCTACCGACCCTGGGGCAGCTACGACAGCATCGAGAACGGCGAGCGCTACCAGGTCAAGCGCCTGTCGGTGAACCCGGGCGCCTCGATGTCGCTGCAGATGCACCACCACCGGGCCGAGCACTGGATCGTGGTGTCGGGCACGGCGCGAATCACGCGTGGCGAGGAGGTGTTCCTGCTCGAGGAGAACCAGAGCACCTATATCCCGATCGGCACGAAACACCGCATCGAGAATCCCGGCAAGATCATGCTGCACATGATCGAGGTGCAGTCGGGCAGCTACCTGGGCGAGGACGATATCGTCCGTTTCGAGGATATTTACGGCCGATGAAGAACATCCACCTGATCGCGGCGGCGCGCCCCAATTTCATGAAGATCGCGCCCCTCTACCACGCGCTCGCGAAGGAAGCCTGGTGCAAGCCGTCGATCGTGCACACCGGGCAGCACTACGATCCGAACATGTCGGATGCGTTCTTTCGCGATCTTGCGATGCCGAAGCCGCATTTCCACCTCGAGATCGGCAGCGGCTCGCACGCCGAGCAGACGGGCAACGTGATGATCGCCTACGAGAAGGTGGCGCTGGCGGAAAAGCCGGACTGGATCGTGGTGGTGGGCGACGTGAACTCGACGGCCGCCTGCGCGATGGTCGGCGCGAAGCTCTGGATCCCGGTGGTGCATCTCGAGGCCGGGCTGCGCAGCCGCGACCGGCGCATGCCGGAGGAGATCAACCGGCTCGTGACGGATGCCATCGCCGACGTGCTGTGGACCCCGTCGCGCGACGGCGACGAGAACCTGCTTCGCGAGGGCGTGCCGGCCGAGCGCATCGAGTGCATCGGCAACATCATGATCGACAGCTACGAGATGCAGCGTGGCGCGATCGAAGCGGATGGCACGCGTGCCCGGTTGGGGCTCGAGCCGAATTCCTATGGCGTCGTCACGCTGCACCGGCCGTCGAACGTCGACACGCGCGAGGCGCTCGGGCCACTCGTCGAGGCGCTGCTCACGGTGGCGCAGCGCGTGCCGCTCGTGTTCGCCGTGCACCCGCGCACGCGCAAGAAGCTGCAGGAGTTTGGCCTGATGGAGCGCCTGACGGGCAGCGGCACGATCCGCGCGGTCGACCCTCTCGGCTACATCCAGTTCATGAACCTCGTGACCGGCGCGCGCGTCGTGGTGACCGATTCGGGCGGCGTGCAGGAGGAAACGACCTACCTCGGCATTCCCTGCCTCACGCTGCGGGAGAACACCGAGCGGCCCGTCACCGTGACCGAAGGCTCGAACAAGCTGGTGGCGCCAGATGCGCTCGTGGGCGCGCTCGATGCGGTCCTGGCGACGCGCGGCCGCTCGGGCCACGTGCCGGAGCTGTGGGACGGTCGCGCCGCGTCGCGCGCCGTCGCGAGCCTGAAGCGGCGCAGTGGCGTCGCGGGCTAGCGCTCCTGCAGTGAACAGCGAACTCGAGGTCTTGCGCATCGTCAGTGAGCGCCTCGAGTCACTCGACCTGCGCTACATGTTGACGGGTTCGTTTGCGATGGCATTTTATGCGACGCCACGCATGACGCGCGATCTGGACATCGTCGTGGCGCTCGAGGCGCGCGACGTGATGCGCGTCGGCAGGGCGTTTGCGGTCGACTTCTATGTGGATGAAGACGCAGCACGCGACGCGGTAAGGGACGGGCGACTGTTCAATCTCATGCACCTGGGGTCAGGTATCAAGGTCGATATCATTGTTCGCAAGGACGACCCATATCGCCGTCTGGAACTCGATCGGCGCCAGCGTGCCGAGTTCGGGGGCTTGGCTACCTGGGTCGTCAGTCGTGAGGATCTGATCCTGTCGAAGCTCGTTTGGGGGAAGCTGTCGGGGTCCGAATTGCAGCGGCGCGATGTGGCGGCCTTGTGGCATCCCGACTTGGACCGAGCGTACCTGCGGCGCTGGGCGCGGGAGTTGACGGTCGTGGATGAACTGGCGAGCATCGAGCCGTGAACGACACGAGTGAGAAAGTGGCGGCGATGGTGGCCGCTCGCCATGCAGCGATGTCGGCCGAAGAGCGTGTGAGGGCCGCTTCGTCCATGTACGACGCTGCGCGCCAGATCGTGGAAGCGTCGATTCCGCAAAGTGTCCAGGGAGCCGAGCGGCGATATCAGGTGCTCAAGCGTTTCTATGGCGATGAGGTGCCCGACGCCGCGTTGGAAGCGTGCGCGATCGCGTCCGTCTGTGCGGAACGCAGCCGGACGCGCGATGATCTGTACGCTGAGCGCTTGAAGTAGTTCTTGGCCGGCCATGATCGGCACCGTGATGATCCACAACCCATTCAAGGAACCAGGGTCGGCATGAATCTCAAAGCCTTCAAAGCCTACGATGTGCGCGGCCGCATTCCGGACGAGATCAACACCGACCTCGCTCGGCGGGTGGGCCATGCCTACGCGGCCTTCGTGCAGCCGAAGAAGGTGATCGTCGGGCGCGACATCCGCCACTCGAGCGAAGAACTCGTGCAGGCGCTCACCGCGGGCCTCCTCGAGAGCGGCGTCGACGTGTACGACATCGGCCTGTGCGGCACCGAGGGCGTCTACTACGCGACCTTCGCGGAGCACATGGACGGCGGCATCATGGTCACCGCGAGCCACAATCCGCCCGACTACAACGGCATGAAGTTCGTGCGCGAGGGCTCGCGCCCGATCAGCGGCGACACGGGCCTCTTTGAAATGCGCGACTGGCTGGCTGCGCACGCGACGGGCGATGCAGCGTCGGGCGCGGCCAGCACTGCCGCAGCCGGCGCGGGCGGCCGCACCGGCACGCGCCACGTGCTGGCAACAGGCGCGCGCTACCTCGAGCACCTGCTCGGCTATGTCGATCGCTCGAAGCTGCGCCGCCTGAAGGTGGTCGTGAATGCCGGCAATGGCGGGGCGGGACTCATCGTCGACCAGCTCGAGCCGCACCTGCCGTTCGAGTTCGTGAAGCTGAACCATGCGCCCGACGGGACGTTCCCGAACGGCGTGCCGAACCCGATGCTCGAGGCCAATCGCACCTCCACGATCGAGGCGATCCGGCGCGCGGGCGCCGATGTCGGCATCGCCTGGGACGGCGACTACGATCGCTGCTTCTTCTTCGACGAGCAGGGCACTTTCATCGAGGGCTACTACCTCGTGGGCCTGCTGGCCGAAGTCTTCCTCAAGCGCGAGAAGGGCGGGCGCATCGTGCACGACCCGCGCCTTACCTGGAACACGATCGATGTCGTGGAGCGCAACGGCGGCAAGGCGGTGCTCTCGAAGTCGGGCCATGCCTTCATCAAGCAGGTGATGCGCGAGGTCGACGGCATCTACGGCGGCGAAATGAGCGCCCACCACTATTTCCGCGACTTCTCCTACTGCGACAGCGGCATGATCCCCTGGCTGATCGTGCTGCAGGTGATGTGCGAGAGCGGCAAGTCGCTCTCTGAACTGGTCGGCGAACGGATGCGCCTGTTCCCGGCGAGCGGCGAGATCAATCGCCGCGTGCCCGACAGTCCGGGCACGATCGCGGCGATCCGCGCGAAGTACGAGCCCAAGGCGTTGGCGGTCGATTTCACCGACGGCCTGTCGCTCGAGTTCGACCGCTGGCGCATGAACCTGCGCACCTCGAACACCGAGCCGCTCATCCGCCTCAATGTCGAAAGCCGCGGCGATGCGGCGCTGATGCAGGCGAAAACGGAAGAGGTGCTCGGCGAGATGGCGAAGCTCGGGGCGGTCGCGGCCGATCATTGACCGCGCCCGGTACCCAAGCGTAAAGTGAAAAGACGAATTCACTTTACGCTTGGGCGTGCACCGTGAAATCAGTCGTGACGCTGAGCAGCAAATACCAGGTCGTCATCCCACGTGCCGCGCGCGAGGCGATGGCGCTGTCCGCCGGCGACGAATTGTTGGTGCTCTGCAAGCCGGATCGTGTCGTGCTGATGGCGAAACCTGCGAGTTTTCGCGCGAAGACCGCGGGTTTGCATCGCGAGTTGTGGCAGGGGGCGGCCGCATATTTGCGGGATGAGCGCGACGGCTGGTAGCGCGGTCTTGCGCGGCCGCAAGCGGGTGCTGCTCGACACGAGCCTCTGGATCTACCACTTCGAGGCGCACCCGCGGTTTGGTGCTGCGGCCGGGCGCATCCTCGGCGACCTCGAGGCGGGCCGCTTCACGGCCATCGCTTCGGAACTCACGCTCCTCGAACTGACCGTGCTGCCCCTGCGGCAAGGGCGTCAGGATATCGCCGACGAGTACGAGCTGCTGCTCACGCACTTCCCGAATCTCGAACTCGTTGCGCTCAGCCGCGACATCCTGCTCGAGGCCGCAGCCCTGCGGGCGGCGCACGGCCTGCGCACGCCCGATTCGATCCATCTCGCGACAGCGGTCAGGGCAGGCGCTTCGGCGATCGTGACGAACGACGCAACCTGGCGCCGCCTGCCGTCGATTCCCGTCGTGACGCTCGATCAGAACGCGTAGTGGATGGTCGCGCGCAGCGTGCGCGGTTCCGCCGGGTGGAAATGGATGTCCTCGACCGGCGCCGCCTCGCCCGGCAGCTGCGATTCGTAGTAGTAGGTGATGTCGTTCACCTTGCGGTCGAAGGCGTTGAAGAGCTGCGCGGTGACGCGCCAGTTCTCGCCGATGCGTCGCCCGGCCTCGATATTGACGAGCGTGGAGGACGCGGAACGCACGCTGTCATCCTCGAGCAACGCCGCGGGCCCGAGGTAGCGCAGGCGCACGCCGCCGTACCAGCCGCTGTCGTGGTCGAGCGTGACGCCGATCGAGGCGACGCGATCGACCGCGCCCGGAATGCGGCTGCCCGCCGCGTCGAAGTCGCGAAAGCGGGCCTTTGAAGTCGCATAGTCGGCATCGACGATCAGCCAGTCGAACGGCCGCGAGTACACGGACAGCTCGACGCCTTCGCGGCGGCTCGGGCGCGTGGCTTCGGTCGTGCCGCCATCGCCGATGAACAGCAGCTCGGAATCGAGGTCGAGGCGCCAGAGCGCGAGCGAGAGCTGCGTGCGCGGTATGAGCGCGGTGCGCAGGCCGAGCTCGGTGCCGTCGGCGCGCGCCAGCGGGGTGACACGGTCCACGGGTGTCACACCGTCGGAAGGGTCGACCGCAATCGTCGCGCCGCGCACGTCGTTGCTGTGAAAGCCGCGGCCGGCGGCGGCGAAGAACTCCGTGTCGCGCCACGGTCCCAATGCGATCGAGGCCTTGGGGCTCACGAGCAAGTCGCTGCCGTCGCCCGAATTGGCCGCGAGGTCGCTCGAAACGTCGTAGTCGAGGCGATCCGCGCGGGCGCCGATTTCGCTGCGCAGCCAGGGCGTCCAGCGCGTTGCGACGGCGGTCCAGAGGCTCGCGAGCCGCTGCTCGACGCGATCCTCGCGAATGGTCGTGTGCCGCTCGCGTTCGGTGGTGAGATAGAGGCCCACCGGCGCGATGTCGTCGATGCGCAGGTCGGCCCCGAGGCGCCACACGTGGTCGATCGAGGCGAGGGCGAAGGGTTGCGACCAGGTGAGCGCGCCGCCATACACGCGCCGGTCGTCGTACTGCTCGAACTGGTCGCCGTTCACCGGGTCGAGCGCGTAGGTGAAGTTCGAATAGAGCTGCAGGAAATAGTCGATCGCGTAGGCGTTGAAGTCGAGCCGGCCCGGGCCCATGGCCCGAAAGCCCGCGGCCGAAAGCGAGTAGCGGTGCGAGGCGCCACCCGCGGTCGGGTCGATGTGGCCAAAGCGGTCGAGGCTGCCGTCCTCCACCGCGCGCAGCGGGATCTGGTCGGTCGATGTCCAGTCGCCGTCGTAGGCCATCGCGTCGATGGCGAGGCCGGAGGCCTCCGACTGGCGCGACCAGCGCAGCAGGGCATTCGTCTTGCGCAGGTCTTCCGCGAGCTGCCACGGACCATCGTTGCCGGTGTGCTCGAGCCCCGCGAGCAGCGAGCCTCCCGCGAGCGCCACGGAGCCGCCGGCCAGCGCGCGCGCGTAGCCGTTCTCGCCGACGCTCGCGGCGACGAACGGGCGCGCGGAATCGACATAGCTCATGTCCGCGGCGCCCACCGCGGAGAAGTTGCCGAGGTCGGCGTAGTAGGTGCCCTTGCGATAGACCACGCGGTCGACGAGCTCGGGGATCACGAAGTTCACGTCCATGTAACCCTGGCCGTGGCCGTGGGTCGGCATGTTGACGGGCATGCCCTGCACGCGCGTCGTGAAGTCGGTGCCATGGTCGAGGTTGAAGCCGCGCAGGAAGTACTGGTTCGCCTTGCCGTCGCCGGTGTGCTGCGTGACGATCAGGCCGGGTACGGTTTCGAGCAGCTCGCCGACCCGCAGCAGCGGCCGGTTCTCGAGCTGCTCGCCGAGCACCGTGCCTTCGCTTGCCGCGCGCGGTGCGCCGCCGAGCGCGAGGCGATTGGCCCGCACGGTGACTTCCTCGAGGTCCGCGCCGGTGACGCCGCCGGCCTGTGCGGCACCTTGGCCCAGCGCGATCGCGACCGCCGCCGCGGCGCCTGCCGCAGCGAAGCGATTGCAGCGGCTCATGAAAGCTGTTCCGCGCCGCTGAAATCGCGTACCCGCCGGCGCGCCGCGGCGCGACCCCACAGGAAACCGGCGAGCACTATCGCGATAACCAGTGCGCCGAAGGCGAGTTCCTTGCCATCGGCCCAGGTGTCGATGCGCGGCAAAAGCAACTTCGCCGTGCTGAACGCGGCAACGAGCAGGCTGACAGAGCCCACCGCGAGGCTCATGACGCGCGAGGCGATGCGGGCGGTTTCATCGGCGCGCACGATCAGGCGCGAAATCCACAGGCCATTCGCACCGTCCGTCACGAGCATGCCGAGCACGAACAGCAGGCCCAGCGTGACCGCGTACAGCGCCCCGCCGTACTGGCCCGCGGCGAGCGCGAAGAAGGCTGCCTGGCTGATCGTGTCGAAGGAGAGCGCGAACAGCGCGCCCACCAGTGCGACGACGAAGGGATTTTTCGCGCGGCCGAGCGCGCCGAGGTAGCGGCCCTTGAACCCGATCGGCGTGACGATCTCGTCGGGCGCTGCCCGCCAGACGGCGCGCAGGTTCAGCACGCCGAGCAGGGTCAGGAAGAAGATCGAGATCGTGACTCCCGTGGCCTCGAGCCACGCGGGCGTCTGCCAGCGCGCGACAGCCGAGCTGACGCCGAGCGCGATCGCGACGACCACGGCGCCGTGGCCGAGCGAAAACAGCGCGCCGCAAAAGCGCGCGAAGGCGCGCCCTGCGCGCGTGTTGACCCGGGTGAGGCCGTCGATGGTGGCGAGGTGGTCGGCGTCGAATCCGTGCTTCAGGCCGAGCAGGAAGGCGAGGGCGGCGAGGCCGCCGAAGGATGCAGGCAGGTGTTCCATCTCGGGGCCAGTATGAGGATTCGACAAATCGTCATACAAGTCCCCTGCGGTCAGTACCTAGGCTTCAGGTGCCGGTGCCCGTGCCCGCCGTGCGCGTGGTGGTCGACCTGCTCGACCGCGACGAGGTTCAGGCTGCCGTGGCGCACACCGGGCTCGGCGGTGAGGCCCGCCGCCAGCTCGCGTACGGCAGCGACCGGACCGTGCAGTACGGTGCTCTCGAGGCAATTGTCGTGGTCGAGGTGCACGTGCAGGGTCGCGACCACGAGGTCGTGGCGAGCATGCTGGCGCTCGGCCAGCCGTTCGGCGAGGTCGCGCTCGTGGTGGTTGTAGACATAGGAAAGGCTCGCGACGCAATGGCCGCGAGGCGCATGGTCCTGCGCCTCGCGATCGAGGCGCTGGCGGATGAGGTCGCGCATGGCTTCGCTGCGATTCTCGTAGCCTTGCCGTGCGATCAGCTTGTCGAAGGCCGCCGCGAGCTCGTCGTCGAGGGAAATGGTGACGCGTTGCATGGCGCGAGTTTATTGCATACTGCGCGGCCATGCGCGCCGCCGCCCTCTGCGCCATCGCCTTGCTGCTTGCCCTCGTCGTGGCGCCGCCCGTGCTCGAGGCGAGCGTGCTGCTCGCGGCGCTGCACGATGCGGGGCACGTGCTCGTCTTCGCGCTGATCGGTGCGTTGCTCTGCCTGTTCAGGGAGCCGCGCGGCGCGGCCCTCGTGGCTTTCTTCGCAGTGGCCGCTGCGCTTGCCGTCGGCACGGAGGTGGCGCAGCCCTGGCTCGCGGGCTCGGAATCGATCGAGGTCGCCTCGCTGGGCGACGTGGGCCGCGACCTGCTCGGGGCAGCGGTCGGCGCGCTCGCCTGGCATGCGGTCCGGCATCGACGTCGCCGGCTCTGGTTCCCGGCGGCGATGCTGCTCGTCGCGGGGCTTGCGCCGCTCGCGTTCACGAGCTGGGCGTATGCGCAGCGGGCGCTGCATCCGGAGGTCATCTGGGATCCCGGCCGCGCCACCTGGCCGGTGTTCCTCGAACCGCCCGCCGAAGGCGACTATCGGCGGATGGCGCAGCGGTTGCGCTTCACGGCGACCGGAGACTCCTACGCCGGAATCTCGATCCGCGAGCCGCCGCCGGACTGGCGCGGCTACGGCGCCCTGCGCATCTCGCTCGCCAACCCGGGCACCAAGCCGGTACGCATCAACGTGCGCATCGACGATCGCCCGCGCGACACGGAATATGCGGACCGGTTCAATCGCGAGCGTGTCCTGCCCGCGGGCACCGCGGTGCAGTGGCGCATTCCGCTGGCCGACATCGAGCAGGGGCCGACGGGGCGGCGGCTCGACCTGTCCCACATCGAGCGAGTGGTGATCTTCCTGTCGCCGGGATCGCGCGGCGCAGCCTTCGATCTCGACGGCCTGCGCCTCGAACACGCGCCCTGATAGGCTACGCGCCCATGGAACAGACGCTCCAACTGCTGACGCAACCGGCCGCCTGGGCGGCCCTCACCACCCTTGTCGCGATGGAGGTGGTGCTCGGCATCGACAACCTCATCTTCATTTCGATCCTCACGAACAAGCTGCCGGAGCACCAGCGCAGCCGCGCGCGGCGCATCGGCATCGCGCTCGCACTGATCCTGCGCCTCGCGCTGCTCGGCACGATCGCGGTCATCGTGCGGCTCACCGCGCCGCTGTTCGAGGCCTTCGGCCACGGCTTCTCGTGGCGCGACCTGATCCTGATCGCGGGCGGCCTGTTCCTCGTCTGGAAATCGACCACCGAGATCCACCAGAGCGTCGACCCGGATGCGGTGGCGCACGAGGCGGGCGGCGGGGCGGCCGCCATCGGCTTCTCGGCCGCCATCTTCCAGATCCTGCTGCTCGACCTCGTCTTTTCGCTCGACAGCATCATCACCGCCGTCGGCATGACCGAGCACATCCCGATCATGGTGATCGCCGTGATCGTCGCGGTGCTCGCAATGCTGCTCGCGGCCGACCCGCTCGCGAAGTTCATCCACGACAACCCGACCATCGTGATGCTCGCCCTCGGGTTCCTCCTGATGATCGGCACGACGCTGATCGCGGACGGCTTCGGGGCGCACGTGCCGCGCGGCTATGTCTACGCGGCGATGGCGTTCTCGGCTTTCATCGAAGGGCTCAACATGCTGGCGCGGCGCGCGAAGCGCCGCCGGCGGTTGCGGGACGGCGCCGCTCAGTCGCAGGTCCAGAGCAGCAGCTGATTGTTGGCCGGCATGGCGTGATCGGCCACGAGCCGCAGCCCGCTCGCGCGGGCGAGGGCGTCGATCGCCTCGAAGTCGCGGATGCCGCTCGCCGGGTCTCGCGCCTTGAGCGACGCGTCGAACTGCGCGTTGCTCGTGGTGGTGAAGTCCCCGCGATACCTGAAGGGGCCGTAGACGGCGAGCGTGCCGGGGACGCGGGCGGCATCGCGGTTCGCGGCGAGCACGCGTCCCACACCTGAAAAGAATGCCTCGACCTCCCGCCACGCCATGATGTGCAGGGTGTTGGCGGAAAAGGCGGCGTCGGCGCCGTTCGCGGCCTGCGGCCAGGGCGCCATCGCGACATCGAGCTCGATCGGTGCGGCGAGATTGCCCGGGCCCTCGCGCGCGATGCGGGCGCGCAAGCCCGGCAGCCAGGGGGCGCGGTCGCTCGGCTGCCAGGTGAGTTGCGGCAGGGCGCGCGCGAAGTGCACCGCGTGCTGGCCCGTACCGCTGCCGATCTCGAGGACATGGCGCGCCCGCGCGAACGCAGGCGCGATCACCTCGAGGATGGGCTGCTTGTTGCGCTCGCTGGCGGGCGAATCCGGGGTAGGATGCGCAAGGACTTCACTGGGGGGAGATTCTGATGACATGGCTCGTGTTCGGCCTCATCCTGTTCCTCGGCGTGCACTCGGTCTCCATTGTCGCACCGGCGGGGCGCAACCGGATGGCGGCGGCGCTCGGCGGTGGCTGGCGGGCGCTGTTCTCGCTCCTCTCGATCGCGGGCTTCGTGCTGCTCGTCTGGGGTTACGGCCTCGCGCGCCAGGAACCCGTCGTCGTGTACCAGCCGCCCGCCTGGGCGCGGCATGTCACGCCGCTCCTGATGCTGCCGGTGTTCCCGCTGCTGTTCGCAGCCTACCTGCCGGGCCGCATCAAGGCGAAACTCAAGCATCCGATGCTGGTCGCGGTGAAGCTGTGGGCCTTCGCGCACCTGCTCTCGAACGGCATGCTCGCCGACGTGGTGCTGTTCGGCAGCCTGCTCGCCTGGGCGGTGATCGATCGCATCTCGCTCAAGAGCCGCCCGGTGCGCCCGATTCCTTCGGCGCCGGCGAGCCGCTGGAACGACGCCATCGCGATCGTGCTCGGGCTCGCCGCCTATGTCCTGTTCGCGGCGGTCCTGCATGTTCGCTGGATCGGGGTGCCCGTCGGGCCCTGACGAGGATTGCGTTGAAGGACTTTCGCGAACTCGGCCTGCCTGAACCGCTGCTTGCCGCGCTGGCGCAGGTGGGCTACGAGTCGCCGTCGCCGATCCAGGCCGCGACCATCCCCGTGCTGCTCGGGGGTGGCGACATGGTCGGGCAGGCGCAGACGGGCACGGGCAAGACGGCGGCGTTCGCGCTGCCGCTCCTTGCGCGGCTCGATCTCGCGCAGCGCGCACCGCAGGTCCTCGTGCTCGCCCCGACGCGCGAGCTCGCGATCCAGGTGGCCGAAGCCTTCCAGCGCTATGCAGCGCAGATGCCGGGGTTCCATGTGCTGCCGATCTACGGCGGGCAGGGCTATGGTCCGCAACTGCATGCCCTGAAACGGGGACCGCAGGTGGTCGTCGGCACGCCGGGTCGCGTCATGGACCACATGAAGCGCGGCACGCTCGCGCTCGGGGGCCTGCGTGCGCTCGTGCTCGACGAGGCGGACGAGATGTTGCGCATGGGCTTCATCGAGGATGTCGAATGGATCCTCGGCGAGACGCCCGCGACGCGCCAGGTGGCGCTCTTCTCCGCGACCATGCCGGCGCCGATCCGTCGCATCGCGCAGAAGTACCTGCGCTCGCCGGCGGAGGTGACGATCGCGGCGAAGACAACCACCGCGGCAAACATCCGCCAGCGCTACTGGATGGTGAGCGGGCTGCACAAGCTCGATGCGCTGACCCGCATCCTCGAGGTCGAGACCTTCGACGGGATGCTGGTCTTCGCGCGCACCAAGCAGGCGACCGCGGAACTCGCCGAACGGCTCGAGGCGCGCGGCTTCGCGGCGGCGGCGCTCAACGGCGACGTGCCGCAGGTGCAGCGCGAGCGCATCGTCGCGCAGTTGAAGTCGGGCGAGCTCGACATCGTGGTCGCAACCGACGTCGCCGCGCGCGGGCTCGACGTCGAGCGCATCGGCCATGTCGTGAACTTCGACGTGCCGACCGACCCCGAGTCCTACGTGCACCGCATCGGTCGAACGGGCAGGGCGGGCCGCAGCGGCGAGGCGATCCTGTTCATCGCGCCGCGCGAGCGCCACCTGCTGCGCGCAATCGAGCGCGCGACGCGCCAGCCGATCGAGCCGATGTCGCTGCCGACGGTCGAGGACGTCAATGCGAGGCGCGTCGCACGCTTCCGCGAGCGCATCGGTGCGGCGATCGAGGCCGGTGCCGGCACGGCCTATCGGCCACTGATCGAAGCCTTCGTGCGCGAGCTGAACGTGCCGGAGGTCGAGATCGCCGCGGCGCTGGCGGCGATCGTGCAGGGCAGGGGCCCGCTGCTCCTGCAGCCCGAGGCGCGCGAGCGGGCGGAGCCCCGGCGCGAGAGGGCGGAACCGCGGCGCGAGCCGGCGGCGCGAGCGGAGCGGCCGGATCGGCCGGTGCGCGGCGAGCGCCCACCGCAGGGGGAGCGCCCACCGCGCAAGGGCGTGCGGCAGGACGACATCGAGATGGAGACCTTCCGGGTCGAGGTGGGCCGGGCGCACGGCGTGCGGCCCGCGAACATCGTGGGCGCCATCGCGAGTGAAGCGGGACTCGCCGGCAAGCACATCGGGCGCGTCGACATCCGCGGCGAGCACAGCTTCGTGGACCTGCCGGGCGGCATGCCCAGGGAGATCCTGAAGGCCCTGCAGAAAGTCATCGTGGTGGGACAGCCCCTGCGCATCAGCCGGATGAAGGGCCGCCGGCCACCGCGCTAGCGATCTCGTGGCGGGCTCGATGCCATGCAGGTCGATCGCGTCGATCCGGGTCCGCGGCCACGGGCTGGCGGTCGGCCTTGCAACGGTGGTAGCGTGCAGGCCGAGCCGCAAGGGCAATCAGCGGCAAGAACAAGACCAAGGGGCCGCGATCCAGGGAAAGCGACGCAGGATCCATCAATAAAGGGGGCTGACATGGCGACCAAGAGGGGACGCATCCTTCGCGACACGAGCTCGGGTGAGGGCTTGGTTTTCGTCGACGGCAATCAGTACGGATTCCGGCTCGAGGGCATGTGGAAGTCCGAGTTCGCGCCGAAGGTCAACATGACCGTCGATGCCGAGTTCGACGATGCCGGCAAGCTCGTTGCACTGCGCAGCGCAAGCGGCGGCAGCGTGGCGGGCGAACAGGCGGCCCAGGCCATCGGCGCCGCGCAGGACAAGGCGAAGCAGGTCGCCGCGGAGTTCCAGCAGAAGGGCCTGCCGGTGATCCAGGAGTATGCAAGGAAGATCGGCTATCCGGTCCTGGGCGCGCTGCTGGCCGTCATCCTCGGCTGGTTCTTCCTGCCCGCCATTTCCGCCGAACTCGGCCTCCTCGGCAAGAATTCCGTGACCTTCTACCAGGGGCTCAAGTTCCTCAACAGCGGCGGTGTGGCGGCGATGGGTGGTGGCAGCGCGGGGATCTACGGCCTGCTGTGTTTCGCATCCTTGCTCGCCGTGTTCCTCCCTCATGTCTGGAAGCATCCGCGCGCGGGTCTTGCGATGGCCGCACCGCTCGTGCTGATGCTGCTCGTGCTCCTCATCAGCTGGATGAAGATGAACGACCAGATGAACGCCGGCCTCGAGGCCGCGTCTTCCTTCGGTGGCGAGGAATTCCGCAAGATGGCGGAGGAATCCGCGCGCCAGGCCGCCGCCGAGATGAGGAAGGCGATTTCGATCGGCTTCGGCAGCTATCTCGCGTTTGCCGGTGCGATCTACCTCGCATGGCGGGGCATCACATGGAAGGGACCGGTCAACAGCTAGGCGCAGATTGCGGAACGCGGCGCTGGCCCCGGGTCAGCCGGCCGGCGCCGGGCGCAAGGGCTCAAAGCCCATCACGCTGACGGGTATGCCGTCCGGGTCGAGGAAGATCATTTCGGTGTAGCGCCCGGCGGGCATCCGCGGGCTGTCGGTCGGCTTGAGATAGGCCTGCGGCCGCACGATGAATTCATAGCCCCGTTCCTCGAGATCGCGGGCCAAGGCATCGCTCTGCGAAGTCGCAAGGACGATCGCAGCCTGGCCGAGCGACAGACGGTCTTTCCGGGGTGGCGGCAGCGAGTCGGGCGCCGGCTGCGCACCCTGCAGGGCATAGAGCCCGATCCAGCCCTGTTCGGCGCCGGCGGGAGCGAGGTGCACCATGCGCAGCTGGCCGTCTCGGTAGCCCGCCATGCCCATGATCGCCGGCCCCGAGAGTGTCTTGTCCTCGACGATGTCGAGCCCGAGCAGGTCGCGATACAGGGCGAGCGAACGCTCCATGTCCCTGACCCAGATCGTGACGCGCTGGACGGGTCCCGTGCGATTCATGACGACGCCTTTCATCCGCTGGTGAATTCAATGCCGCGACGTGCGAAGCTGCAAATGCGATGGAGATGAGACAGCTGCGCCACTTCCTGGCGCTGATGGAGACCAGGAGCTACTGGCGCGCGGCGGATTCCTGCGGCATCACCGCCCAGGCCCTCAGCAAGAGCATCCGGCGCTTCGAGGAGCAGCTGGGCGTGCGCCTGTTCGACCGCGACACACGTTCGGTGCGGCCGACCCTGTTCGCCGAACAGATCGCCAACTATGCGCGGAACATCGATGCCGAGGCGCGCAGCCTGCGCCGCTCGCTCGACATGCTGCTCGGCGCCGGCACGAATCAACTGGTCGTGGGAGCCGGGGCGGCGGCGGCGACCAAGATTGTCGTGGAGGCCGTACTTGCGGTGCGCGCGCGCAGCCCGGCCGCTGCCGTCACCGTGCTCGAGGGCACCTATGAGGCCATGGTGCCGCTCCTGATGAACGGCAAGCTCGACGTGGTGGTCAGCATCATGACGACCGATGTCGTCGACAAGCTGATCGATCATCGGGTACTGCAGATCGAGCAGTACCGCGTCTACGCACGCGCCGGTCATCCGCTCGCCGGCCTTGCCCGGGTGCCGCTTGCGCGCTTGCTCGACTTTCCATGGATCGCCGGCGCCGACCAGGACCGCGTTTCCGAGGACGTGGCGGCGAGCTTCCTGGCCGCGGGGCTCGACCCGCCCATCCCGGAATTCCGCACCGATTCGGTTTCCTTTGCCATCAATCTCGTGACGCAATGCAATGCCCTGTTCATCCTGCCGGCGGAGACGGTTCGCCGCGACGTCGCCTCGGGGCAGCTGGTCGCGATCGACGTCGAGGCGGATCGATGGACGCGGCCGACGGTGGTCTTCTATCGAAAGAACAGCACCCGCTCGCCCGATTCGATCCTGTTCCTGCGGGAACTGAAGCGCATTGTGGAGCGCAATGCCTCCTGACACAATCAACTCCCGGTTGCCGATAAAGACGGGAAGTTGATGGCTCCGGTGGATTTTCGCGACCGATACTCCGATCCAATAAGGAGGTCGTATGCGGTCAACCGGAAAGCTAACACACAAGGTCGGCGTCGCCGTCGTGCTCGGTCTCGGGGTTCCCTGCGCGGCCCTGGCGCAGTCGCCCGACGATGCGGATTCCGGCGCGCTGGCGGAGGTCACCGTCACCGCCCAGCGAAGGAGCGAGAGCCTGCAAAGCGTGCCCGTGGCCGTGAGCGCCTTCGACCCCGCGTCGCTCGATGCCCACCAGCTGCTCAACCTGCGCGATGTATCGAACGTCGTGCCGAACCTCTGGATGGAGACCAATACCGGCCTGTCGAGCGGTTCACGCGCGGCGCTCCGGGGTGTCGGCGAGGACGAGAGCTTCTTCACCTCCGATCCGCCGGTCGGCATCTACATCGACGACGTCTACATCCCGCGCCAGACGGGTGCGTTGTTCGACCTGTACGATGTCGAGCGCATCGAGGTGCTGCGCGGCCCGCAGGGCACTCTGTACGGGCGCAACACTTCGGCCGGCGCGATCAAGCTCGTCAGCGTCAAGCCCTCGCAGGACCGGCGCCTCATGGCGGAGTTGACCGGCGGCGACTACGGCCGGTTCGACGTGCGCGCGAGCGTCTCCGGCGGGCTGTCGGAGCATGTGTCGGGCCAGCTGGCGGCGCTGTCGCGCCGTCGTGACGGCTACGACAGGAATCTCGTGAACGGTGCGCGCGTCAACGACCAGGACCTGCTCTCGTGGCGCGCTGCGCTGCGCTACCAGCCCTCGGACGCGGTCGATGTCCTGCTGTCGTTCGACCAGAGCCGCGAGCGTTCGACGCCGGGCTACGCGACCGGCGTGCTGCTGCAGCCGCCCGGCGGCCTCGGTCCCTGGGACCCTGACCAGCAGTACGACGGCGACACCGACGTGCACACGCTGCGTTCCGACCTGCTCGATCCGCAGAACGACCTCGACCAGCAGGGCGGCAGTGTCAATATCGGCTGGGAGATCGGCAGCGTGACCCTGCGCTCGATCACGGCCTGGCGGGGCCTCGACAATACGCTGCTTCTCGATGGCGACGGCCAGGACACCTGCTTCGGCCTCGCGCTGCCCTGCCTGCACCTCTACCAGGACCAGAGCCAGGACCAGTTCAGCCAGGAATTGCAGATACAGGGCGCGGCGTTCGGCGGCCGGCTCAGCTACATCGCCGGCGCGTACTATTTCACGGAATCGAACTGGCAGCGCACCGAGAACATCATCCTCGCGCCGTTCGGCAGCAACCCGTACTCCGACACTTCGCTCGACACCGAGAGCCTTGCCTTCTTCGGATCGGCGACCTGGGCCGCGACATCGCGGCTGAACCTGACTGCAGGCGTGCGCTGGACGGACGATTCGAAGGATTTCGGATCGGCCGTGTTCGAGGCATCGGGTGCCGCGCAGCAGGTCTGCGTTTCCGCGGACCGCGCGCAGGTGTTCTCGAGCGGTCCCTGCACGGCGGGCTCGCCTGCGGGCGCCGTCACAGACCGGCTCGCGCGCGAGAGCGACCAGTCGTGGTCGAAGGTGACGCCGCGCGCCGCCATCGACTTTCGGCTGAACGAAGACGCGATGGTCTATGCCTCGGTCAGCAAGGGCTTCAAGTCGGGCGCCTTCGACGGTCGCGAGACGACCACGGCGCTCTACACGCTGCAACCGATCGCGCCGGAAACGACGCTGTCCTATGAGGTCGGCGGCAAGGCCGAGTGGTTCGGACGGCGCCTGCGCACGAACCTCGCGCTCTTCATCAACGAGATCGACGACCTGCAGGGCACCGGCACGAATCTCGTGACCAACACCTTCACCCGCTTCTCGGTCGGCGACGCCGAGACACGCGGCGCCGAAATCGAGATCACCGCCAAGCCGGTCGAGCCGCTGACCCTCACCGCGTCAGTCGGCCTCCTCGACACGAAGTACACCAGGATCAACTTCGACCAGGTGGCCGACTGCGGCGCGGTCGGCACGGGCACCGCGGATCTCCAGCTCAAGTTCTCGCCCAAGGTCTCCTCGTTCGTCAGTGCCGCGTGGCGCGTGCCGCTGGCGGGGTTGCGGGGCGGGCTCGAGATCGGCGGCGACTGGACGCACAAGAGCAGCTTCTTCCACAGTTCGTGCAACCAGGTGCCCAGCAAGGAGGACGGCTACAATCTCTTCAACGCCCAGGTCGCCTTCGAGACCGACGACGCGCGCTGGCGCATCGCCGCCGCCGTGCGCAACCTCGGCAACGAGGACTATTCGACGGGGCAGTTCTTCATACCGGGGCTCGGCTTCGATGCGATCTACTTCAATCCGCCGCGCAACTGGTCGATCACGGCGCGCTACACGATCAACTGATACGAAAGGTCCGACTGGTGGGTAGCTCCGAGTACATCATCCGCGACGCCACCGTGCTCACCATGAACGATGGGCGCGACTGCCATGAATCCGGGTACATCTGGGTGCGAGGCGAGCAGATCCACCGGGTGGGCGGCGTGGCCTCGCTGGGTGACGTGCCCCCGGGAGTGGAGGTGCGCAGCGCGCGCGGCAGGCTGATCATGCCGGGGCTGGTCAATGCCCACGGCCACCTGTCCAACGGCATCCTGCGCGGCATCTACGACGAGATGCCGCTCAGTGTGTGGTTCTCGAAAGGCATGTGGCCCGTGCTGGAGGCGCAGGACACGCAGACCGGCACGGCCGGCGCGGAGCTCGCGTTGATGGAGCAGATGACCACCGGGGTCACCACCACCGTCAGCGCGGAGTTCGGCACGCCGCGGCGCGAATTGCCGGATGCCGTGCTGGCGGCGGTGCGCAAGTCGCGCGTGCGCGCGCTCGTATCCCGCATGACCGTCGACAACCCGGATGAGTCGGATCGGTCGCAGGCCGTGCCGGCGGCGCATCGTGAGCCGGTCGCGCGGGCCATCGCCGAGGTGGAGCGCCTGCAGCGCGAGTACCGGTCGGCGCGCATCACGGTGGCGCCGGAAGCCCTCGGCGTGCTTCGCTGCACGCCGGAAATGGTGGAGGGCCTGCACGATCTCGCGGTGCGGAGCAATTCGCCGTTCCTGATGCACATCGCGAGCTCGAAGGACGAGCACCTGTCGAGCCACCGGGTGTTCGGCCATGGCAGCGTCACCGAGCTGAAGCGGCGCGGGGCGCTGAGCGGGCGCACGCTGCTGGCGCACGCCATCTGGCTGGACGACGCGGAGATTCGTGCGGTCGCGGACGCGTCGAGCGGCATTTCCCACAATCCCGTCGCCAATGCCTACTATGCATCCGGGTTCGCGCGCCTGTCGGACCTGCTCGCGGCGGGCGTGCGGGTCGGGCTCGGTGTCGACGGGGCCTCGACCAACAACAGCCAGAACCTGTGGGAAACGATGAAGATGGCGCTGCTCGTGCAGAAGGAGCGCGTTTCAGATGCGAGCTTCGGTTCGGCGGAACTTGCGCTCGAACTGGCCACCCGCGGCGGCGCGGCCGCCTTGCACATGGAGGACCGGATCGGCTCGCTCGAGCCGGGCAAGCAGGCGGACTTCATTTCGATCGATGCGACACGCATTGCCCTGGCGCCGCGCCGGACCCTCATTTCCAACCTCGTGTACTCGAATGACCCACAGGCTGTCAGGGACGTGTACATTGGCGGGGAGCCCGTCGTGCTGGACGGCGTACATCAATACCTGGATCGGGATGCCGTGGTGAAGGCCGCCGACGAAGCCATGGAGCGCGTGCTGGAGCGCTCGGGGCTGAAGGCCTACCTCGACACGCGTTCAGGCTGGAATTGGAGCCGTTCATGAGCCGCAGGCATTACTCGGGGACCATCGAGGCGATCGGGGACGCGAAAGGCCTGCGCGGCCTCGAGCGGTTCTCGGTTTCGGTGGCGCCCGACGGCAGCCGCACCCTGCACGCGACCTGCGAGATCATCGATCGCGGGGTGTCGAAGGACATCATCTACAGCGTCGATCGCGACTTCCGGCCCATGGATTCCTACGTTCGCCTCATCAAGGATGGCGCGCTGCTCGGTTCGGGGCGCTTCCAGTTCGACGACATGGGCGGCAGCCTCGATTGCAACAGCCGCGTTCTCGGTCATGTCGAGCAGAGGATCGACCGGCGGGGCGGCTTTGCGAGTTTCGGCCCGCATCCGCTCGCCTGCGACATCTGGCACCTGGCTCGCTACGATCATGCGAGCGGCGATAAGGTGCAGTACTTCGATTCGGCGCTGAGCTCGCTCGAACACGACGGCTGCTCGGGACCGATGCTCCATCCGCTGCGTTTCGGGATCGAGTTCCTCGGGCCGGAAACGATCACCGTGCCCGCGGGAACCTTCGAGACCCACCATTACCAGTTCCACCTCGAGGGCAGCCTCCCGCAGGAGCACCCGCGCGAGCAGCTGTGGTGCATCCCCGGGGACTTCATCTTCGTGAAGATCCGCGTCGACGGCTACATGTCGACGACCTACCAGCTGACCGAACTCGTACGCTGAACGGGCCCTGCGCATGAACAGCGCCTACCTGCTGCTGGTTGTCGCGCACGTGCTCCTGTTCGCCTACTGGCTCGGCGCGGACTGGGGCGTGTACGTGACCTCGCGCTACGTCGCCGACTCGCGCCTCTCGCTCGAGGAGCGCCGCCGCTTCCTGCAGGCGGCCTTCCGCATCGACCTGCTGCCGCGCATCTCGTTCACGATGCTGCTGCCGGTCGGCGTGCAGATCGCCGCGTACTACGGCGCCTGGCCCTTTCCAGCCGCGTTCGTACCGGCGGTCTGGGTGTTCGCGATCGCCTGGATGATCCTGAACGTGATGGGCTCGCTGCGCGCCGGCACGCCGGCGGGCGATCGCATCCGCGGACTCGACCAGAACATCCGCCTCGTGCTGGCGCCGCTGCTGGTCGGTGCCGGGCTGTGGTCGGTCGCAACCGGTTACCCCGTGGCGCCGCTCTTCATCGCGCTCAAGGTCACCGTGTTCGGCATCATGATCATCGTGGGCCTGGTCCTTCGCGCAATCATGAAGAACTGGGCGATCGGCTTCAGGCGCCTCGCGACCGAAGGGCCCAGTGCGGCGATCGACGCGATCTTCCAGGGCTCGCTCGAGCGGGCGCGCTACGTCGCGTACTGCATGTGGTCGCTCTCGGGCGTCATGGCCGTGCTCGGGGTCGTGAAACCCGCGTGACCCGGGGCGCCGCCATGCGCTGGTCGAGGGCCCAGTGGTCCTGGGCAATGGCCGACTGGGCGCGCGAGCCGTTCTTCACCATCGTGCTGAGCCTCGTCTTCCCGCCGTACTTCGTCGCGGTCGTCGCGGCGGACCCGGTGCGCGGCACGGCGCTGTGGGGCTATGGCCTCGCGGCGGCCAGCGCGCTGCTGGTATTCCTGGGCCCGCTGGCGGGCGCGGCGGCAGACAGCACCGGCCGACGCAAGCCCTGGGTGCTGGGCTGCGTGGTCGCCGCGGCGCTGGCGCTCGTGAGCTTGTGGGCGGCCACGAGCGTGCCGGGACAGATCCTCTGGGTGCTCGCTTCGTGCGCCCTGGCGCAACTCGCGATCGAGCTGTCGCGCGTTTTCACGGACAGCATGGTGTTGCAGGCCGCGCCACGCGAGCGGGTCGGCGAGCTGAGCGGCGTGGCCGTCGGGCTCGGCTTCGCAGCCAGCATGCTCTACATCGGCGGGACATTCGTCTTCGAGGGCGCCAGCGCGCGCGCGATTTCGGCGCTTTGCGGCCTGTGGCTCGTCGTGTTCTTCCTGCCGCTGCTGCTGTGGTGCCCCGACTATCCGGGCGAAGCGCGCGGTTGGGAGGCGAGCCGCCGCGACAGCATCGCGCGGCTGCGCAATTCCCTGCGTGACCTCATGCGCGTGCCGCAGGTCGGGCGCTTCCTGCTCGCGCGCATGATCTACTGGGACGGCATGATGGGCCTGTTTTCGTTCATCGCGATCCTGGCATCCTCGCGTCTCGAGTGGCGCGCGAGCGAGCTTTCGGCATTCGGCCTCCTGGGCCTGTTTGCCGGCGCAGCGGGCGGGTTCTTCGGCGGCATCCTCGACCGGCGTCATGGCTCCAAGCGCCCCCTGATGGGCGCGCTGGTGATCATGCTGGCCGTTTCGATCGCCATGTTGCTCCAGCTGCCTGACAGCGTCGAGCGCGCGGCGGATGCGAAGCTGTTTTCCTCGCCCGGCGACTTCACCTTCCTCGCAATGGCGGTCCTTGCGAGCGCCGGCCTCGGCACGTTGCTCGCCTGCAGCCGCTCGATGATGGTGCGCCTGTCGCCGGCCGATCGGCTGGGCGAGTTCTTCGGCCTCTACGTCATGGTGGGTCGGGCATCGAGCTTCGCCGCACCGCTCCTCGTCGCCGTGGCGACGACTGCATTTGCCAACCAGGCGACCGGCGTCTTCGGTGTCGCCCTGACGTTCATGTCGCTGGGTCTCATGCTGCTGGGCCGGGTGCATGAGCCCGCACGCTGACGCCCCGTCGGCCGGCTGGCCGATGGCGCGCGTTGCGTGGCGCACCGTCATGGTATTGACGCTGGTGTACGCGATCGCCTTCGTGCATCGCATCGGCCTCGGCCTGCTGGTCGAACCGCTGCAGAAGGACCTGCACTTCAGCGACACGGCGATCGGCTGGCTCGCCGGCATGATGTTCGCGCTGCCCTATACCCTCGGTGGCCCGCTGTTCGGCTGGCTCGCCGACCGGCGCAGCCGCCGCTCCATCATCGCGATCGCGGCCGCGGGCTGGAGCGCGACGACCGCGGCCTTCGGGCTGTTGACCTCGTTCGCCGCACTCGCGGCCACCCGCTTCGCGGCGGGCCTGACGCAGGCGGCCCTGCAGCCCGCCGCGTCCTCGATGATCGCGGACTGCTTCGAAGCGCGCGATCGCGCGCGCGCCTACGGCGTCTACGTGGCGGGCACCAGCGTGGGCACGGCGGTGGCGTTCTGGCTCGGTGCGGTCGCGATTGCCATCGGGGACCTCCTGGCCGGCGTGACCGACATCAAGGACTGGTCGGCTGCGTTCCTCGTGCTGGCCGCGCTCGGGCTCGTCGCGCCCTTGTCGATGCTGTTCATCGGCGAGCCCGTGCGCCGCGAGCAGGGAGGCGCGGCCAGCGCCACCGTGTACGCGACGATCGGGTTCCTGCGCCGCGAATGGCTGGTCATCGGCTGCCTGAGCCTCGGCGTCGCGATCTGCTTTCTCGCCCCCTACGGCCAACTCGCCTTCATGCCGGTCATGTTCTCGCGCAAGTACGGCTGGAGCGCGGCCGAGCTCGCCATGGTCTACGGGACCATCGGCGTGTTGAGCGGCGGGCTCGGTTCGATCCTGGGCGGCTGGATCTCGGCGCGGCTCGCGCGCCGTGGGCGCGCCGACGGCGACTGGATCATCTGCCTCGCGGGCTCGGCCGGCAGCCTGGTCGCCGGCGGCATCGCGCCGCTGATGCCGACGGGCGAGTCGAGCCTGTTCTTTTTCGCGATCTCCGCGCTGTTCACGAACTGGCCGTCCGTTGGGGCGCTCGGCGTCGTCAATCGGCTCGCCCGCAATGAAATGCGCGGGCAGCTGACCGCGATCTACACGTCGGCGGCCGGCCTCATCGGTGCGGGCCTCGGGCCCGTGGTCGTCGGCACGCTGTCGGATCGGCTGCCGGGCGCGTGGGGAGGGGTGTCGGCGGCCATGTCCATCACCTTCTTCGGCTGTGCGTTCCTTTCCTGCATCCTGCTCGCCGTGGGCCAGCAACCGTTTCGCCGCTTCATCGCGGGCCATGGTACGATCTCGAGGTAAAGCGCCATGACAAGTTATTCGCTCACCCTCTGGCTGCATGTACTGGTCGCGGGCTACTGGATCGGCAGCGATCTCGTGGTGAACCAGCTGACCCATTACACGGCGCGCGCAGCGGGACTGCCGGGCACCGAGCGCAGGCGGCTGTGGGACTTCCTGCTCGATGTCGACCAGCATCCGCGCAACGCGCTCATATTCAGCGTGCCGCTGGGCCTCACGCTGGCGTCGATGCTGGGGTTGGTCGGCATCCACGGGGCCGGCCTTGGCGCGGTCTGGCTCCTGTCGGCGCTGTGGTTCTGGTTCATGTGGATGACGCACTGGAAGCACCAGCGGCCCGAAGGGCGAACCTGGGCGAAGTGGGACTGGCGACTGCGCTACCTGCTGATCGCGATAGCGGTCGGAACGGGCGCCTTCTCGCTGGCCACCGGCCGGCCGTTTTCCGCACCGTGGCTCGCGTGGAAGGTGATCCTGTTCGGTGGCGTGCTGACCTGCGGCATCGGCATCCGCTACTACATCAGGAAGTCCTATGAGGCGTGGCCACGCATCTGGGCCGGCAAGCCGCAGCCGGACGACGAGGCGATCGTGCGCCGGGCGATGTGGCGAGGCACCTACGTGCTTTGGACGCTCTGGGCCCAGCTGGCCGTCATCGGCTGGCTGGGCGTCGCGAAGCCGCTCTAGCGGGTGCGCAGGGAGTGGTGGACGGTGCAGGGATTGAACCTGCGACCCCTGCCGTGTGAAAGCAGTGCTCTACCGCTGAGCTAACCGTCCGCCGGGGGCGAGAGGGCGGGGATTCTAAGGGCCCCGCCGGGGCGAATCAATCGGCCGGCCGCGCCGCGAGCCAGGCCGCTATGGCCGGTGGCACGGTATCGCGCGCTTGCGCGCTCACGTACATGCCGATATGGCCGGTGTCGACCGGCATCGCAGTGTAGTCCCGCGTGCCGAGGTACTGCGCCAGGGGAACGCTCGCGCTCGGCGGCACGATGTGGTCCTGCGTCGCGTAGATGTTGAGCACCGGCTGGCCGATGTCGCGCAGCGAAACCTGGCGGCCGCCGATCTCGAGCGTGCCCGCGACCAGGCGGTTTTCCTGGTAGAACCCTTTCACGAACTGGCGGAAGAGCTCGGCGGGCATGTCGGGGCTGTCGAAGATCCAGCGCTCCATGCGCACGAACTCCGCGAGCTTCGCGGCGGATGCGCCCGAGCGCACGAGATCGACGTATTTCTGCTGCATCAGGCGAAAAGGGCGCAGTGCGAGATAGGCGTTGTTGAGCAGCTGCCCCGGGATGTTGCCGTTCGCCGCCATCAGGTCGATGTCGATCCCGGCGACCCAGCGTGACAGCAGGTCTTCAGGCGTCCTGAAGTCGACCGGCGTGACCATGGCGATGAGATTGCGCACCTGCGGGGCATGCAGCGCCGTGTAGCAGAGGCTGAAGGTGCCGCCCTGGCAGACGCCGAGCAGGTTGAGCGCCCCGATTCCCTGCGTCGCGAGGATCTCCTGCACGGCGCCGTCGAGGTACCTCTCCACGTAGTCCTCGAGCGCGAGGAAGCGATCGCCGCCGTCCGGACGGCCCCAGTCGATCAGGTAGACGTCGAGCCCGGCGTCCAGCAGGCCCCGGATGAGCGAGCGGTCGGGTGCCAGGTCGAGGATGTACGGTCGATTGACGAGCGCGAACACCACGAGCACCGGCGGCAGTCCCGCGGGACGCGCGATGGCGCGGTAGCGATACAGCGTGACCTTGTCCTGTTTCCACACCGCATCGCGCGCCGAGGCGCCATCGCCTGATTCGCTCGAGGCCAGCAGTGCCTGCTGCATGGCCGCGGCGCGCTGCGCAAACTCCGCGAGGTCCGCGGCCGCCCGGGACGGGTCGAAGGCGCGCTCGCTCATCGTTTGCGCGGCGCACGCGGCTTCTTCGGCCGCGGCGCCGGCCGGCCCGTCTTCGCCCCGCGTGAAGGCTGCGACGCCGCCTGGGCGACCTCGAGTGCCACGATACGGCGGATCAGGGCATTGACCTCATCGCGCGTCGGCAGGTCGAGCACGCGCGCCCAGTCCTCGACCTGCGAACGCTGCTCGCGCCGCAGTTCATTCAGCGCGTTGATCAGCTCGGCCTGCGTCTGGCAGTAGTCCGCGCGATGGGCGCGGTCCGCATAGGCCGATTCCGCGCATTCGATCCAGGCGGAATAGAGCGACGCGGGGTCGGGCGAAGCCTGCTGCGATCGCGCGGCGAAGCGCTGCAACGCTTCGCGCGCGATGTCGGCGCCGTGCACGAGCATGCGCGCGTGCAGCTCGAGGGCGCGCGATTGCAGCGACGGAATACGGCCGGACCCGCTGAGCGGTCCCTGTGTCGCGCTCGCGCCGAATGCGCCGGCATTGCGCAGCACGCCGAACGGGTCGGTGCGCCCCGACTCGACCGTCCGTAGCCAGGCGCCGAGGCGTTCGAACAGTGGCGGCCCGCCATCTTCCGCCCCCTTGCCGATCTCCGCGGCGAGCGCCTGCATCAGCGCGATGTGCTGCTCGCAGGCGGCAATGAACTGCTGCAGCGATACACCGCCGGGCATGGAGCCCGGGGCGGCGCCCCCAAAGGGCGCGCGCGCAAAGAGCGTCCACCAGTCCGGAAGGCTGCCGAATGGCGCCGTCATGCCATGCGCCCGGCACCGCGCCCGGCGCCGCCCCCCGTGATGTGCATCGCAAAATGCGCCAATGGTTCGTTCCGCACCTCGGTCAACAGCCCATGAAGTTCATTAACCATATGAATTATTTGGTACTTTTATGGATTGCAGCCCAGTGGCGGAGCGGATTTTCCCCATGTTACATTGCGGTGCAAAGCAACCTTGTGCGTGGCGGGGCAAGCATGGCCGAAGCGCGTGTCATCAAGAAATACTCCAACCGTCGTCTCTATGACGCCACGGCGAGCCGCCATGTCACCCTCGAGGACCTGCGCAAGCTGATCATCGGCGGCGCGAAGATCAAGGTTGTCGACGACAAGTCCGGCGAAGATCTCACGCGGCAGATCCTGCTGCAGATCATCGCCGAACAGGAGCAGTTTGGCACGCCGGTGCTGTCCACCGAGCTGCTCGAGGCGATCGTGCGCTTCTACGGCAACCCCGTGCAGGAAGTCTTCACCCGTTACCTCGAACAGAGCCTCGGCGGCATCATGCAGCAGCAGCGCGTGATGCAGCACGAGATGGCGCGCGCGCTCGAATCACCGATGGCACCGCTCGCCGAGCTCGCCCGGCAGAACATGGAACTGTGGGCGCAGATGCAGGCGTCGATGCTGTCGAGCGTCACGCCGGCGCCACCCGCGGACCCCGCGAAACCCGATCATCCACGCAAGCGCTGAGCCTTGCTGAAAGTACTCGCATGCAGCTGACAGGTTGTACCACGGTCGTCACGGGCGCGGCGCGCGGCATCGGTCGCGCGATGGCGCTGCGCTTTGCCAGGGAAGGGTCGAACCTCGCGCTGATCGACCTGCGGCTCGAGGACCTCGCGGCAACGGCTTCGCTCGTGCAGGACCTCGGCGTCGAGGTGCGTGGCTACGCGGCCAATGTCGCGGACGAGCAGGCGGTGTGCGGCGTGATGGGGAAGATCGTCGCGGATTTCGGCCGCATCGACGTGCTCGTCAACAACGCCGGCATCGTGAAGGACGCGCTCCTGATCAAGGTGCGCGACGGCGAGGTCGTCGACAAGCTGTCGCTGTCGAACTGGCAGTCCGTCATCGACGTGAACCTGACCGGCGTGTTCCTCTGCGGCCGCGAGGCGGCGACCCACATGGTGAAGCGGGGGCAGGGCGGGGTGATCATCAACATCTCGAGCGTCTCGCGCCATGGCAACACGGGACAGACGAACTACAGCGCGGCGAAAGCCGGCGTCGAATCGATGGCGGTCGTGTGGGCCAAGGAGCTCGCGCGCTATGGCATTCGCGCCGGCGCCATCGCGCCAGGCTATTCGCGCACCGACATCCTCTCGTCCATGAAGCCGGAACTGCTCGAGCGCATCGTTGCGCCGGTGCCGGCCGGTCGCCTCGGTGAGCCGGAGGAGATCGCGGAGGCGGCGCTGTTCATCGCCCGCAACGATTTCTTCACCGGGCGCTGCCTCGATCTCGACGGCGGGCTCCGGATCTAGGCGAAATTCGAATGCACCGCGTTAAAATATTTCTGCATAAGGGTTCATATAGCTAACAATATATAAGAAAAACAATATGATATAGAAAATGCCGTCTCTGTGAACGGGTATTGTGCAGCGCATACAAATGCGCTAGGATGCGCCCATCGATTCGCTGACACCCCCGTTGCACTGGAGTACCGACATGACCGAGAAGTTTGACGTGAACAGCTGGCTCAAGACCTACCGCGACGCCTTCGCCCCCGCGCAGCGCGCGCAGGCCGAAGCCCTCAAGGCCTTCGAGCGCTTTGCCCGCCACCAGTACGCCGTCGCCGGCGACTGCCTCGAGTTTTCGCTGAACGCCGCCAAGGCCGCGTTCGCCGCGAAGCCGGGTGACGACTTCGCCGCCGCGCAGCGTGAGCTGGGCAGCGAGATCAGCACCCGCCTGCAGAAGCGTGCCGAGGAACTTGCGACGATTGCCACCGAGGCGCAGAGCTCGCTCTCGGGCGCGTTCGCCGACGCGGCCGAGTCGGTGGTGGCACCGGCCCGCAAGAAGGCTGCCTGATCGAGCCCGGCATCGCCGCATCGATCGAGTAACATGGGCCGGGGCGGTGAAGCCGCTCCGGCCCATTTCATTTCGGAGTTCTCCCGCTTGAACAAAGACCGGTCGAAACGCAGCGACTCGACACGATCGAAGCCCGCTGCAGACGCCGTCCAGGGCGAAGCAGCGCAAGACCTGCAGCGCGAGTTCCGTGTCCGCCTCGCGGCGTTGACCGGCGGCCTGGCGCCCGAAGACTACGGGCAGGCGTGGTGGGACTGGCTGTTCGGCCTCGCCAAGGCGCCCGACCGCGGCGCGGCGCTCGCGGCCAGCGCGGCCGGGAAGGCACTCGACAACTGGAACTATGCGATGCGCGCCGCCTCCGCCGGCGAGCCGCCGACGACCCATCCGCAATTCTCGGGCGAGGCCTGGAACACCTGGCCGTTCAACATCTACGCGCGCGCCTACTCGAACTGGGACTCGTGGTGGCGCGAAGCGCTCGCGGCGCCGCCCGACATGCCCACCCGAAGCCGCCAGTTGATGGAATTTGCGGGTCGCCAGGCGTCGACGGCGGCTTCGCCCGCGAACTACCTCGCGACGAACCCCGAATTGATCGAGGCGACGCGCGCCGAGGCGGGCCAGAACCTGGTGAGGGGGTTCGGGAACTTCGTCGACGACCTGACGCGGCTCGTGGAGGACCGCCCGCCGGCGGGTACCGAGCAGTACGCAGTCGGTGAAAAAGTGGCGGTCACCCCGGGCCAGGTGATCCTGCGCAATCGCCTGATCGAGCTGATCCAGTACTCGCCGCAGACGCAGGAGGTGCAGGCCGAGCCGGTCCTGATCACCCCCGCCTGGATCATGAAGTACTACGTGCTCGACCTGTCGCCGCACAATTCGCTGGTGCGCTACCTCGTCGAGCGCGGGCATACCGTTTTCCTGATCTCGTGGAAGAACCCGACCGAGGCGGACCGCGACCTCGGCATGGACGACTACGTCCGCGAGGGCATCTTCGCGGCGCTCGACGCGGTCAACTCGGTGGTGCCGGCGCGCAAGGTGCATGCGCTCGGCTACTGCATCGGCGGCACTTTGCTGACCATCGCGGCGGCCGCGCTGGCGCAGGCCGGCGACCAGCGGCTCGCCTCGATGACGCTGCTGGCCGCGCAGGCGGATTTCTCGGAACCGGGCGAATTGTCGCTGTTCATCAGCCCGCGGCAGATCGACATGCTGGAGGCTGTGATGCACCGGGCCGGCGTGCTCGACAGCAAGCGCATGGGCGCCGCCTTCGCCTTGTTGCGATCGCAGGACCTGCTGTGGTCGCCGACCGTGAAGAAGTACCTGCGTGGCGAGGCCGAACGGCCGAACGACCTGATGTCCTGGAACGCGGATGGCACCCGCATGCCCTGGCGCATGCACACGGAATACCTGACACGCCTCTACCTCGAGAACGAGCTCGCCCGGGGCGCGTTCACTTACGCGGGCGAAAAGCTCGACCTCGCACGCATCACGCTGCCGACCTTCGTGGTCGGTACCGAGACGGATCACGTCGCGCCGTGGCGATCCGTGTACAAGCTGCGCTCGCTGATCCGCTCGGCGGACTACACTTTCCTGCTGACGAGCGGTGGGCACAATGCCGGCATCGTCACGGGACCCGAGCATCCAAAGCGCCGCTATCGCGTGCGGGCCTGGCAGGACGCCACGACGACGCTGCCCGCCGACGAGTGGGAAAAGTCCGCGCCGATCGTGCCGGGCGCGTGGTGGCCCGAATGGGACCGGTGGCTCACCGCGCATTCGGGCGCAAGGCGCGTGCCGCCGCCGCCGATGGGCAATGTGGCCGCGGGACTGGCGCCGCTCGCGGCCGCACCCGGAGAGTATGTGCGAGCGCGCTGAGTCGCGCCAGAGTTTACGATCGGTCCCGCAGGGCGCACTCTCGATGCAAAAGAGGAGAACCCCATGGGAGCAGGCAATCGTCGGGTCGCGTACGTCACGGGTGGCATGGGCGGGATCGGGTCCGCGATCTGCCGGAGGCTTTGCGAGAGCGGCCACGTGGTCGTTGCCGGATGCGGACCGGGGTCGCAGCGCAAGGACCGCTGGATCTCCGACATGCGCGCAGCCGGCTTCGATGTCCATGCCTCCGAAGGCAATGTCGCCGACTGGGAATCGACGCGCGCCGCATTCCAGAAGGTCAATGCGGAAATCGGCCCCATCGACGTGCTGGTCAACAACGCGGGCATCACGCGCGACGGCACTTTCCGCAGGATGTCGTACCAGGACTGGCACGACGTCATCGAGACCAACCTCAACAGCCTGTTCCATGTCACCAAGCAGGTGATCGACGGCATGATCGACCGCGGCTGGGGCCGCATCGTCAACATTTCATCGGTCAACGGCCAGAAGGGGCAGTTCGGCCAGACGAACTACTCGACCGCGAAGGCCGGCATCCACGGATTCACGATGGCGCTCGCGCAGGAAGTGGCCGCGCGCGGCGTGACCGTCAACACGGTTTCGCCGGGCTATGTCGGCACCGACATGGTGCGCGCCATCCGTCCGGACGTGCTCGAGAAGATCGTCGCATCGATTCCGATCCGGCGGCTCGGCGAGCCGGAGGAAATCGCGAGCATCGTCGCGTGGCTCTCGTCGGACCAGGCGGGATTTGCGACGGGCGCCGACTTCTCGCTGAACGGCGGCCTGCACATGGGCTGATGGTGCGCGGGAAGCCCGGGCGCACTCTGCTAACATGCGCCGCCCCATGAGCATCGTCACACGTTTTGCCCCGAGCCCCACCGGCCTGCTGCACATCGGCGGGGTGCGCACCGCGCTCTTCTCCTGGCTGCAGGCACGCCGCCACGGCGGGAAGTTCATCCTGCGCGTCGAAGACACCGACCGCGAGCGCTCGACCGACGAGGCCGTGCGGGTGATCGTCGAGGGCATGCATTGGCTCGGGCTCGACCACGACCTCGGGCCTTACTACCAGACGCAGCGCTTCGACCGCTACGGCGAAGTGATCGGGCAGATGCTCGCGGCAGGCACGGCGTACCGCTGCTATTGCTCGAAGGAAGACCTCGAGCAGATGCGTGCGGAGCAGGCCGCCCGCAAGGAAAAGCCGCGCTACGACGGCCGCTGCCGCGACCGCAAGGACCCGGCGGCCGGCATCACTCCGGTGGTGCGCTTTCGCAATCCGGAGGCTGGCGACGTGGTCGTCAGGGACCTCGTGCACGGCGACATCGTGTTCCGGAACGCCGAGCTCGACGATCTCATCATCGCGCGCTCGGACGGCACGCCGACCTACAATTTCTGCGTGGTGGTCGACGACTCCGACATGGGCATCACGCACGTGATCCGCGGCGACGACCACATCAACAACACGCCGCGGCAGATGAACATGATCGCCGCGCTCGGGCACACGCCGCCGGCCTACGCGCACGTGCCCATGATCCTCGGGCCCGATGGCGCGAAGCTCTCGAAGCGCCATGGCGCGGTGAGCGTGCTGCAATACGAGGAGGAGGGCTTCCTGCCGGACGCGCTCCTCAACTACCTCGTGCGGCTCGGCTGGTCGCACGGCGACCAGGAGATTTTCACGCGCGAGGAAATGATCGCGCTGTTCGACATCGGCGACGTCAACAAGGCGGCGTCGGCCTTCAATCCCGAGAAGCTCCTGTGGCTGAACCAGCAGCACCTGATGCGCACGCCACCCGCGAAGGTCGCGTGCTACCTGAAGCCGCATCTCGCGCGGCTCGGACTGCCGGCCGACGATGAGCCATTGATCGAAGGGGTGATCCTGGCGCAGCGCGAGCGCACGAAGACGCTGAAGGAAATGGCGCTGGCGAGCCGCTTCTTTTTCACCGACGCCTTCGAGCCCGATGCGAAGGCGGTGGCAAAGCACCTCACGGCCGATGCGCTCGCGATGCTCGCGAAGTTGCGGGAACGCCTCGCGGCGCTCGCCGCATGGGACTCGCCTGCGATCCATGCGGCCATCGAGGCTCTCGCGGCGGAGTTCGGCGTGGGCCTCGGCAAGATCGCCCAGCCGGTGCGCGTCGCGGTGAGCGGCGGCACGGTGTCGCCGCCGATCGACCAGACGCTCGCGCTGCTGGGTCGCGAGCGGACGCTGGCGCGACTCGCGGGCGCGGGCCGCTAGCTGTTCGCTGTCAGCTATTGGATTGTCTTGCTCACGACATTCGTGGGCGCGCTCTCGAGCCCGGCACTGGTGTAGGACTTCATCGAGAAATACCAGGTGCCCTGTGCGAGGTTGTCGATCACGTAGGTCGTGAGGCCCGGGTTCGCGACCTGCACGGTCTGCGTGAGCGCCGTGGCGCTCGTGCCGTACTGGATGCGGTAGCCCGCGAGATTGGTCAATGCGCTGCCGTCGTCGTTCTCGGTGGGCGCGGTCCAGGTCAGCGTTGCCGACCCGGTGGTCGTGCCTGCCACCGTGATCGAGAAGGCGGGCAGGGTGGCGTTGCCGCCCTTGCCGTCGCTCACGCTGATGACGACGTTCGCCGTCGTGCCGACATCGCCCGCGGCGGGTGTACCCGAGAGGCGGCCCGTCGCGGTGTCGAAGGTCGCCCATGCGGGTCTGTTGGCGATGCCAAACGCGAGTGTGTCGCTGTCCGGGTCGGAGGCGGCGGGCGTGAAGCTGTAGGCCGCGCCGACATTCACGGAAGTCGCCGGCGTGCCCGAGATCGTGGGCGTGCGGTTCGTGGCGTTCACGGTCAGCGAGAAGGCCGGCAGGGTGGCGTTTCCGCCCTTGCCGTCGCTCACGCTGATGACGATGTTCGCCGTCGTGCCGGCGTCGCTGGCGGCCGGCGTGCCCGAGAGGCGGCCCGTCGCCGTGTCGAAGCTCGCCCACGCCGGCCGGTTCGCGATGCCGAAGGCGAGCGCGTCATTGTCAGGGTCCGACGCCGTCGGCGTGAAGCTGTAGGCGGTGCCGGAATTGACCGACGTGGAAGGCGTGCCCGAAATCGTGGGCGTGCGGTTCGGTGCCGCCGAAACGGTTACGGTGAAGGCCGGCAGGGATGCCCCGCCGCCCTTGCCGTCGCTCACGCTGATGACGATGCCGCTGTGGGTGCCCGCGGCGGTGGGCGTGCCCGTGAGCCGGCCCGTGCTGCTCGAGAAGCTCGCCCAGGCCGGGCGGTTCGCGATGCTGAAGCTGAGGGTGTCGCCGTCGGGATCGCTCGCCGTCGGCTGGAACGACCAGGCCGCGCTGACCGTTGCCGTCGTCGGAGGCGCGCCGCTGATGGTGGGCGCTCGGTTCGCCGGCGGCGGCGGGGGCTGAACCTGGATCGAAAAGGCAGGCAGCGCGGCGCTGCCGCCCTTGCCGTCGCTCACGCTGATCGTGATGTTGGCGAAGGTTCCGACATGGCCGGCACCCGGCGTACCGGACAGCCGGCCGGTGTTGGTCGCGAACGTGGCCCAGGCGGGCATGCCCGCGATCGAGAAGGAGAGGGCATCGCCATTGGCGTCCGCGGCGGTCGGCTGGAAGCTGTAGGCCTGTCCCACCATCACGCTCGCCGCAGGCACGCCTGAAATGGTCGGCGCGCTGTTGCCGGGCGGGGGCGTGGTCCTTGCGGTGACCGAGATGCGGAAGGACGCCAGCGTTGCGCTCGCCTTGCCGTCGCTGACCGACAGCGTGATATCGCCCGAGGTGCCGACGTGGGCGTCGCCGGGAGTCCCGCCGATGCGGCCCGTCGCAGCGTCCACGCTCGCCCAGGCGGGCATCCCGATGGCGGAGAAGGTCAGCGGATCGCCATCGGCGTCGCTCGCGGCGGGCGTGAAGCTGTAAGCGGTTCCCGCTTGCACGGTCGTCGCCGGGCTGCCCGAGATTTCGGGCGCGCGGTTGACGGTCGGTGCCGGGTCCTGCGGATCGGCATTCGACGTGTCCTTTTCTTCGTCGATGCACGCGGCGAGCGAAAGCGTCGACGCCACGACCATGAGTGCGAGCAGGTTTTTCATCATTCCGCGTCCTCGATTCCCCGCATCGACTGCGGCCTCGAGGAAAGCGGAAGCGAAATAGCATGGGCTTGACGACTGCGCCCGCTTGCGATCGGGCCGGCCGGCAACCCCGCTATCTCGAGTCTGTCAGGTCTCGAGACCGGAGGCTTTGCGTCCCCGCCTTGCGACGGGTATGCCTTTGACTGGCGCCATTTTTAGCACGCTGGAATCGCGCGCATAATGTCTCAGGGCGACGACATCAGGTTTTGTCTTATCGGTGCGGCAGGCGGTGCGATTTGCGCGGATGCGGGCCGCCTTGACAGCGCGGCGGCGCTTGCGTAGTTTCGCGCACCTTTCGTGGGGCTATAGCTCAGCTGGGAGAGCGCTTGCATGGCATGCAAGAGGTCGGCGGTTCGATCCCGCCTAGCTCCACCAAACTTTTCTTACGGCGTCCCCATCGTCTAGAGGCCCAGGACACTGCCCTTTCACGGCGGCGACAGGGGTTCGAATCCCCTTGGGGACGCCAACTTCTCCCGATCGCGGGCCGCGATCAGCCGATGGTCTTGGAAACGGGATTCGTGCGCGCGCTCTCGAGGCCCGCGCCGTCGACGGCCGTCATCACGAAATACCAGGTGCCATTCGCGAGGTTCTCGATCACATAGCTCGTGAGCCCGGGGTTGGTCACGTTGGCGGTGTTGGTATAGCTGCCCTGGCTCGTGCCGTAATAGATGCGATAGCCCGACAGGCTCGACAGCGTGGAGCCGTCGGTCCGCTCGGTCGGCGGCTGCCAGGTGAGGGTGGCGCTGCCGCTCGCGGGCGGCGGCGTGGTGCTGGCGCTTACTGCGATGCTGAACGCCGCGAGGCTCGTGGAGTTCGAGCCGTCGGTCACGCTGATGACGATGCCCGAGGTCGTGCCGACGTTGCCAGCGGCCGGTGTGCCCGTGAGGCTGCCGGTGGACGAGCTGAAAGTAGCCCACGCCGGCTTGTTCGAAATCGAGAATGTGAGCGTGGCGCCCTCGGGATCCGCAGCGGTCGGCGAGAAGGAATAGGCCTGGCCGGCGACAACTTGCGTCGCGGGGCTGCCGGAGATCGTCGGCGCGCGATTCGAAGCGGGTGGGGGCGGCGTGGCGTTCGAGGTGTCGGCTTCGCCGGAGCCGCCGCAGGCCTGCAGTCCGAGGGACAGCATCGCAACCACCAAGGCACTGGAAATCGCTCTCATCGCTCGCTTGCTCCATCCAGCAACATTCAAGGAAGTCGAGCCGCACAATAGGTGCAGATGCGGGCCCCATCAATATGAGTAAGCGTCTGTATTCGGAGACATTTTCAGTAGCGTGATCGGGGTCGCGCAGGGATAATCACAACGCGCGGCAATGACTTGAGTGACGTTGTTCACGCGATGCCTTGCGAAGCTGCGGCAATGTGCGTGACGCCCATCACCATTTTGTCGCCATTCACGGACTAGACTGCGCCGCGTCATGCGGAGCAAGGGGACAACCGGTCGCGGTCGCAGATGAAATTACGCCTGTTCCGACATTACGTTCACCTGCCGACGGCATTGCTCGCGCTCATCGAGTTGCTGGTCCTCGTGAGCGCTCCGGTCATCGTCGACGGACTGAACGGTCGTTCGCCCGACCTGGCGAGGATCCTGGTTTTTTCGGCGAGCGGATTCATCGCCTTGCTGGCGATGGGTCTTTACAGCGTCCGCCAGCGGGCGCGCCTCAAGGGCGTCGTGTTGCGCGCGGGACTGGCCCACCTCCTCGCCATGGCGGCCGTCGTCCTGGTGACCTTCTTCCTGCAGGACTGGCGGCCGGCGCCGCTGCAACTCATCGAATGGGGCGGGCTGTCGCTGTTCCTGATCGCCATCGTGCGCCTGATCAGCGAACGCCTCCTCGATGAGGACGCGTTCAAGCGCGTCGTGCTGGTGTTCGGGGCGGGGCAGCGCGCCCAGAGCCTGTCGCAGTTGCGCCGCCGCTCGGACCAGCGCGGCTTCCGGGTGGCGGGTTATATCGCGGCGCCAGGCGAGGCCGCGATGGTGGGCCGCGACCTGATGACACTCGGCCCGGGCGAGCGCCTGCGCGACCTGGCGCAGAGCGCGGGGGTCGACGAGATCGTGGTCGCGATGGACGACCGCCGTCGCGAGTTTCCCGTGCGCGAGTTGCTCGACTGCCGCCTCGCCGGCATCGAAGTGATCGACCTCGTCAGCTTCCTCGAGCGCGAGACGGGACGCGTACGGCTCGACGTGCTGAATCCGAGCTGGATCATTTTCGGCGAAGGCTTCCGGCGCGATCCCGTCCGCCAGTTCACCAAGCGTGCGTTCGATGTGGCCGCGGCGCTGTTGCTCCTTGTCGTGACGCTCCCGTTCATCGTGCTGACGGGGATCGCCATTGCGCTCGAGGACGGGCTGCGCGGCCCCTATTTCTATCGCCAGCGCCGCGTGGGCCTCGACGGCAAGGTGTTTGATGTCCTGAAGTTCCGCAGCATGACGGTGGACGCCGAGTCCGATGGCCGGCCGCGCTGGGCGACATCTGGCGATTCCCGCGTCACACGGGTTGGCCGCTTCATCAGGAAGGTGCGCATCGACGAGCTGCCGCAGGTCTTCAACGTCCTGCGCGGCGACATGAGCTTCGTCGGGCCGAGGCCGGAACGGCCGGAGTTCGTGAGCCAGTTCGGGGATTCCGTGCCGTACTACGACGAGCGGCATTGCGCGAAGCCCGGCATCACCGGCTGGGCGCAGCTTTGCTACCCCTATGGCGCTTCCGAAAAGGATGCCATCGAGAAGCTTCAGTACGACCTCTACTACGTGAAGAACCACACCCTGCTGTTCGACTTGATGATCCTGTTGCAGACGGTCGAAGTGGTGGTGTTCGGCAAGGGCGGCAGGTAGCTGTCGGATTCGTTTACATCGAGCTTCGGCATGAGATGTCAAATGCGGCGTAAGTCATTGACGAAACTGATGACGCTACGGGCAGGCCGGGCTCTTGCATGCTGTCGGTATCGGTGGGATGCTTTCTCCTGGAATTGCAGAGGTCGTGCGGATGAGTGCTGAGCAGAAGGAATCGTCGGTGCCTGCGAAGATCGGTCGTCGTGCGCTGCTGCGCGGCGCCACCACCGCCGTGCCTGCGATCCTCACCCTGCAGAGCGGTGCGGCACTCGCACGCAGCAGCAACCTGATTGGCGCGAATCCCTACAGCGGCGCGGGCAACGGCAAGTACAACTGCCTCGATTTCGACGGCATCGATCGCACCGACAAGCCGAACGTGTTCGACCTCGGCAGCCCGCCGATGGGGCATGTCACGCGAATCGACGCCGATTCCCGCTATTACAAGACCGATCCGAACCATGACGGTGGCGGCTGGTATGGCGGCTCGACCGAGGTTTCCAAGTCCAAGATGTGCGCCGACGGTGGCACCTATTACCGCAAGGACCGCTGGCGCTCCACCCGGGTGAACGTCAAGCGGGGCATGCTGGTCTCCGCCACCGCGCTGAACTCCTTCAGCAGTGGCATCAACTACACCGACGTCTGAGCCGGCTTGGCGGCGCGCCGACGCCGCGCAATGTGTGTGGGCCGACTGGGACGACGAGCCCAGCGTGATTTACCACCGTCCTTCCGGCAAGACGCATTTCGTCAACGCGTCCACGGCGTTCCTGCTCGAGCAGTTTTTCGAGGGTTCGGCGACGCTCGGCTCCGCGACCCGGGCGCTTGCCGAGGCGCTTGGCCGCGCCGCCGACGACGACCTGCGACACGACGTGGCTGGCACCCTGTTTCGACTCGAGGAACTCGGCCTGATCGAGCGCGCGTGAACAGGCGCGTCGGGGACCTAGCGGCCCAGGAGTTCGCGGCCCGCCTCGCGCGGGGGCGGCTCGAGGTGCGCATCGGGCCCTTTGACCTGCGCGTCACGGGCCGCGCGCGGGGTCTCGCGGAACCGCTGCACGTGCTCTACCGCGACTATCCGCTGCTGGAAGGCGAACGGGTCCTGCACGGTCACGTCGAGGTGCGCGATGTGCTGCGCTGGCTGCCGCGACCGCGGCGCGCGATCCGTTTCGAGGTCGACGGGCGGGCGCCACACGAGGACATGCCGGCGGGGCAGGCGCTGCCCGTGCTCGAGTGGGGCATCAACCTCGTCATTGCCCTGCGCTATCACTGTTTCCTGATGCTGCACGCGGCGGTGCTCGAGCGCGGCGGCCGCGCGTTGTTGCTGCCGGCATGGCCCGGCCACGGCAAGACGACGCTTTGCGCCGCGCTCGCACACCGAGGCTGGCGGCTGCTGTCTGATGAGTTCGGCCTCGTGCGCCCCGGCACGCGCGATCTCGTGCCGGTGCCGAGGCCGATGCCGCTCAAGAACGCGTCGATCGAGGTGATCCGGCAATTCGCGCCGCAGGCTTTCATCGGGCCGACGATTCCCGGCACGCGCAAGGGGACGATCGCGCACGTGCGCCCGCCCGCGGGCAGCGTCGCGCGCGCCGGGGAGCCCGCGCCGGCCGGCTGGATCGTGTTTCCCCGCTGGCAGGCGGGCGCTGCGCTCACGCTCGAGGCGATGTCCCGATCCGAGGGCTACATGCAGCTCGCGACCAATGCATTCAACTACGAGATGCTCGGCGAGGCGGGGTTCGACACCGTGCGCGACCTGGTCGGTGGCGCACGTTGCCACCGACTCGTCTACTCCGATCTCGATGAGGCCGTCCGCGCGCTCGATGCGCTGGCAGGCGAGGGGCCCGCTTGAAAGCGCATCGCGAACGCCGGTTGCTCGTCGCCGCGCTCGCACGGCCGGACGACTTCGTGTCATGGCCGGCTGCGGACATCGATCTCGCGCTGCGTGTGCTGCGCCGGGGGCGCCTGCTCGGCCGTCTCGCGCAGGCGCTCGCGGATCGCGGGATGCTGGGCGTACTGCCGCTGCCCGCGCGCGATGCACTCGACAGTGCGCTGACGGCGGCCCAGGCGAGGGCCCGCGTCGCGCTCTGGGAGCTCGATCGCATTGCGGCGGCGCTCGAAGACCTGCCTGACGTGCGCATCGCGGCGATGAAGGGCTGCGCCTACCTCCTCGCAGGCCTGCCGCATGCGCGCGGGCGGATGTTCGCCGACGTCGACCTGCTTGTGCCCGAGGCGCGCCTTCCCGACGTCGAGCGTTGCCTGTCCGGGCAGGGCTGGCAGGCGGCGGAGCTGTCCCCCTACGACGAACGCTACTACCGTGAGTGGACGCATGAGCTGCCGCCGCTGACGCATGCGGAGCGGGAAGTGGAGGTGGACTTGCACCACAACGTCCAGATGCGTACCTCGCGCCTCAAGCCGGATGCCGCGCTCCTGCTGGCCGCGGCCCGACCGGCCCCGGCAGCCCACCCTGCGGCGGCCGGGTCGTGCCGCTCCCGGTTGTCCCGTTTCGGGGTGCTCGCGCCCATCGACATGACCCTGCACGCGATGACCCATCTTTTCTACGGCGGGGAGATGGACGATGCGCTGCGCGAGCTCGCCGACATCGACGCGCTGCTGCGGCATTTCGGGGAGCGGGAGTGCGCCTTCTGGGAGCAGTTCTGGCCGCGCGCGCAGGCGCTCGACCTCGCGCGCCCGGCATACTACGGCCTGCGCTACGCGAGCCGGATCCTCGGCACGCCGGTTCCGGGGGCCGTGCTCGCCGCGTCATGCGACGGTGCGCCCGCGCGTGTCGTGGTCGCGGCGATGGACCGGCTCGTGCCCGAAGCACTGTTTCCTGCGCACCCGGACCACCCTCGCAGCTGGAGCGCGTTCGCGCGCCTGCTGCTGTACGTTCGTGCGCACTGGGTCCGGATGCCGCCGTGGAGGCTCATCCGGCACCTGGCGCACAAGGCCCGCGTCAGGCACGGCTGAGAATCGACCGGCGCCTCGCCTGTCGCTGCGTCGCCTGCTAACGTGGCGCCGGTCCGTTGGCAGGGGTGGCAGGTGGCTGTGGAGGACCTTACCGGTAATTTCGTCGTCGGCGCCGCAGGCTATGCGGCGGCAGCGACGGCGTTCCTTGTCCTGACCCTCCTGCTCGCGGCGAGCTGGCGCGGCCGTGCGCAGGGCGTTCGCCTCATCACCGCCAGTGCAATGACCGCGCTATGGGCCGCGGCGCTCGCGCTGCATGCGTGGCGGGGCGGCATGCCGGCCATCGTCATCTACACGCTCGAAGTGCTGCGCGGTGCCGCCTGGATCTTCGCGCTGCTCGCCCTGGCCCACGGCGTCCTGCCGCGCTTCATGGCGATCGCGGCCCATGCGGCCTGGGCGGGGCTGCTCGCCGCGCCGTGGCTCCTCGCCGCACCCGCCGCACGGCTGCTGCCGGCCGCGGGTATTTCGCTGGCGCTCGTCGTGCTCGTATTGATCGAGCAGAACTACCGCAATGCCAACGCCGGCGGCCGCGAGGACTTCAAGTTCCTCGCGATAGGCCTCGGCGGCGTGTTCGTGTTCGACCTGTTCCTCTTCTCGCAGTCGGAGCTGATGCGCGGCATTCCCGCCGACGTGTGGAATGCCCGCGGCTTCGTGAATGCATTGCTCGTGCCGCTGATCGCGATCGCCGCGCGCCGCAATCCACAGTGGTCGCTCGAGGTGTTCGTCTCGCGCCAGGCGGTCGTCTTCACGACCACCATCCTCGCCGTCGGGGTGTACCTGTTGCTCATGGCCGGCGGCGGCTACTGGCTGCGCGAGGTCGGCGGGCACTGGGGCATCGCCGCCAACCTGATCTTCTTCACCGGGGCGCTGGCGGTGCTGGCCGTGACGCTGCTGTCCGGAACGGCACGGCGGCGATTGCGCGTTTTCGTCGCCAAGCACTTCTACCGCAACAAGTACGACTATCGGGTCGAATGGCTGCGCTTCATCGAGACGCTGTCGTCCGGCGGCGGCGAGGACATCCGCCGCACCAGCCTGCGCGCGATCGCCGAGATCTTCGAAAGCCCCGGTGCGCTGATGTACACGCGCAGCGAGACGGCGGCGGAGTATGTCGTCGCAGCCGCCTGGCCGATGCAGCCCGAGGACCTGCGGGACCAGCTGGCCGTGCCGGCCACGCACGATCTCGTGCGTTTTCTCGCGGCGCGCCAGTGGGTCATCGACCTCGAGGAGTACGACGCCGCGCCCGATCTCTACCAGAATGTGTCGCTGCCGGCCGGGCTGCGCACCTCGCCTGCGATGCGCGTCCTGCTGCCGCTGCTGCGGCCGGAGGGTCTCGCGGGATTCGCGCTGCTCTACGCGCCGCCGCCGCCCTTCGACCTGACCTACGAGGACCGCGACCTCCTGAAGACCGTCGGCCGGCATGTCGCCACGATGGTCGAACAGCACGCCGCCGACCGGCGGCTCGCCGAGAGCCGCCAGTTCGAGGCGTACCACCGGCTCACCGCGTTCATGATGCACGACCTCAAGAACTCCGTGGCGCAGCTGCAGCTGATCCTGAGCAATGCCGAGAAGCACCGGCAGAACCCGGAATTCTTCGACGACGTGATCGAGACCATCCGCAACACCGCCGATCGCATGTCGCGCCTGATCCAGCAGTTGAGCGATCGCAATCGCGCGCCGAGGGCCGAGCCGGTCGAACTCGGCGCGCTGGTCAAGTGCGTTGCGGCACGGTGCGCGGATCGCCAGCCCGTCGCGGCCGTCGAGGCGCCCGCCGCGGCCGTGACGGTGCGCGCCGATGCCGACCGGCTGTCGTCCGCGCTGGAGCACGTGATCCGCAACGCGCAGGACGCCTGTGAGCAGACGGATCGCATCGACCTGCGGCTGGGACTCGAGGCGGCGACCGTGCGCCTCACGGTCGCGGACACCGGCCGGGGCATGACGCCGGAGTTCGTGCGCGCGCGGCTCTTCCGTCCCTTCGACAGCACCAAGGGGTCGAAGGGCATGGGGATCGGCGCTTTCCAGGTGCGCGAATATGTCCGCGGCCTCGGCGGAGACGTGGAAGTGCAAAGCAGTCCCGGTTCAGGGACGCGTTTCGACATTATCCTGCCCGTTTCAGATCACTGACATGCCCGAAGAGAAGAAGAAACTGCTGATCGTCGAGGACGACACGGGGCTACAGAAGCAGCTCAAGTGGACCTTCGACGACTTCGAGGTGCTGCAGGCGACGAACCGCCAGGAGGCGCTTGCGCACCTGCGGCGCAGCGAGCCCGCGGTCGTATTGCAGGACCTCGGCCTGCCGCCGGACGCCGAGGGCGTCACGGAAGGCATGGCGACGCTCAAGGAGATCCTGGGGCTTGCGCCACGCACGAAAGTCATCGTGGTGACCGGCAACGCGGATCGTGACAACGCCGTCCGGGCCGTGGGCTTCGGCGCCTGCGACTTCTACCAGAAGCCGCTCGATACGGACGTGCTGCGCCTGATCGTCGACCGCGCGTACCACATCCACGCGCTCGAGGAGCAGAACCGCGCCCTGCAGGCAGGCCAGGCGAGTTCGCCCTTGCAGGGCATCATCGCGACCGACGCCGGCATGCTGCGTGCCTGCCGCATGGTGGAGAAGGTGGCTCCGACCGGCGTGTCGGTGCTGGTCCTCGGCGAAAGCGGCACCGGCAAGGAGCTGATCGCGCGCGCGGTGCACGACCTCGGTGAACGCCGCAAGGCGCGCTTCGTCGCCATCAACTGCGCGGCGATCCCCGAGCAACTGCTCGAGAGCGAACTGTTCGGGCACGAGAAGGGTGCCTTCACCGGCGCTATCAAGACGACGCCTGGCAAGATCGAAGTGGCCGACGGCGGTACGCTGTTCCTCGACGAGATCGGCGACATGCCGCTGCCGCTGCAGGCGAAGTTGCTGCGCTTCCTGCAGGCGCGGGTGATCGAGCGGGTGGGCGGGCGCGAAGAGATTGCGGTCGACGTGCGCATCGTCTGCGCGACCCACCAGGACCTGAAGGCGCTCATCGCGAGCCAGCGCTTCCGCGAGGACCTCTACTACCGGCTGAGTGAAGTCACGATCAGCCTGCCACCGCTGCGCGAGCGCCCGGGCGACGCCGTCGTGCTCGCGCACGCGTTCCTCAGCCGTTTCGGTGCCGCGCAGGGCACGCCCCGCCGCGGCTTCACGCCGCCGGCCATCGCGGCGATCCAGGCCCATGGCTGGCCCGGCAACGTGCGCGAGCTCGAAAACAAGGTCAAGACCGCCGTGATCATGGCGGACGGTGCGCTCGTGACGCCCGAAGACCTGGGCCTTGCCGAAGCCCAGGGTAGCGAGTTGCTGTTCAACCTCAAGGAGGTGCGTTCGCGCGCCGAGCGGCAGGCGATCCTGCAGGCGATGGCACTCTCCGACGGCAAGATCTCACGGGCTGCGGAACTGCTGGGCGTCAGCCGGCCGACCCTTTACGACCTGATGGACCGGTATGGAATCCGGCGTGAAGAACGCGATTCCGAGCCATGAGGCGCAGGGGCGCGCGGGGCTGTTCGTCGCGGCGCTCGCCGTGGCGGCCCTGCTTTCACTCTGGCCGAGCGCGCTGTCCGTCTTCAGGACCTGGATCTCGATCCACGACTACGAGCACGGCCTGCTGATTGCGGTCATCAGCGCGGCCTGGTTCGGCATCGAGGCGCGCAGGCTGTCGCGTGCCGATATCCGGCCCGATGCGCCCGGCTGCGTGCTGCTGCTGGCGGTGCTTGCGGCTTGGCTCATCGCCTACCGCGCCAACAGCCTGATCGCCCACCAGATGCTCTGGCCGCTGGCGCTCCTCGCCACGGTGTACGCCGGGGCAGGCCGCCGGGCCGCGCGGCAGCTCGCCGCGCCGATCGGCTTCCTCTACTTCGCGGTGCCCATCTGGGATTACCTGGTGCCACTGCTGCAGCGCGTGTGCGTGGCGGTCACCGAATCGACCCTTGCGATTCTCGGCATTCCGACGACGGTCACCGACAACATCGTCACGATCCCGGAAGGCAGCTTCCAGATCGTCGAGGGGTGCAGCGGCATGCGCTTCTTCGTGGTCGCGCTGGCGGTCGCGGTGCTGGCTGTGCGCATGTTCCATCTGGCGCCCCGTCGTGCCGTGTTCCTGGTCGCACTGGGTGGCTTGCTCGCGCTGTTCGCCAACTGGCTGCGCATCCTGATCGTCGTCTTGGCAGGCCATCTCAGCGACATGCAGCACTATTTCGTCGCGGTGGAGCACCTGTCGCTCGGCAACGCGATATTCGCCCTGCTGCTGGTCGCGATCCTGTTGGCGGCACGCCGACTGTCGACGGCGCAGGCATCGCCCCGGCCCGCATTGGTCGCGCCCGCGCCGCCCGCTGCGCGCCGCTGGCCGGCGGTCCTCGCCGTCGCGCTGCTCGGGAGCACTTTCGCGGCGGCCCGGCCGGCGGCGGATGAGCGGAGCGGATGGCCGGTGCTCGGCCAATGGCCGCTCGCCACCGGGCGTTGGCAGGGCCCGCTGCCGGCCACGCCGGCCTGGGTGCCGAGCTTCGTGGGATCGGCCGACGAGCGCAGGGCGGCCTATGTATCGAGCGCCGGCACCGTGGAAATCTATGTGAATGTCTATGGCGCGCAGCGTCAGGGGCGGGAACTCGTGCAATACGCCAACACGCTGCTCGCGCCTGGCGCCTGGCATCGACCGTGGTCGCAGGATTCGCAGCCCCTTTCGTCCGGCGCAGGGCGGCTTGCGAGCTTCGAAGCGCTTGGCAGCGACGGCCAGTCCTGGCTGTTCGCCTATGTGTTCGACGTGGGCGGCTGGCGCACGGGCCGTGAGTCGCTCGCCCAGCTGGCCTACGGATTGCGGTCCATCCGCGCACCCGCTCCCGCGGGCGTGGTGGCGCTTGCCGTGCGCTGCGGGCGTGACTGCCGTTCCGCGCGCGCGCTCGCCAGCGCTTTCTGGGACGATATGTCGGAAACCATCCTCGGCATGCTGCCGCAAGCGGGACGCGACCGATGAAACAGACGACTGCGATAGTCCTTACGGTGTTCCTTGCCGCCACTTTCCTCGCGGGCTGCGATCGGCTGATGAGCGTCGAGCAGCGCCTCGAGCGTGCGCAGGCCGCATACGATGCGGGGCGCGATGCCGCCGCGATGTCGGACGTCAAGGCGGTGCTCGAGCGGGATTCCGCGAACGTCGCGGGGCGCCTGCTGCTCGCGCGCCTGTCGCTGCGGCTCGGCGATCCGGCCACGGCCCGCAAGGAACTCGACCGCGCCGTCCAGGCGGGTGCCGCGCCCGCCGCGGCGGGTGAGCTCGACCAGGCGATCTTGCTGGCTCAGGGACGGTATGGCGATGCGCTCGCGGCGGCGACCAGGGCCACGGACGACCGTTCGGCCCGCAGGCAGGTCGTCATCGTCGATGCGCTGATGGGACTTGGGCGCACGGACGAGGCGCGCAAGACGCTCGATGCGGCGCTCCTCGCCGCGCCGGACGATCGGGACCTCCTGCTCGCGGATGCCCGCTGGTCGTGGGCCTCGGGACGCAGCCGCGAAGCCGGCGAGGCTCTCGACAGGTTGCTGGCGAAGTACCCGGATTTCGCTCGCGCCGCGTACTTTCGCGGGCGCATTGCGATGTCGGCCGGGGATCCGCGGCGCGCGCTGCAGTCGTTCGAGGCGGCTCGCGCCCACATGGGCGCACAACTCGGCCTGCCGGAGCAGTACGGCGTGATCGTCGGTGTCGTCGAAAGCCACCTGGCCCTCAACGATCTCGACGCGGCCGACAAGGCGCTCGGCGAGCTCTCGCGACGCGCGCCGGGTGCGTTTGGAACCCATTACCTCAAGGCGCGGGTGGCGTTTGCGCGCCGCGACTACGACGCCGCGACCACGGCACTGCGCGAGGCGCTCGCCGTGGATCCGGGCAGCGTGCCCGGGCGATTGCTGCTCGGAGCCGCCCTCACCGAGAAGGGCTCCCTCGAGCAGGCCGGCGCCGACCTGTCGAGCCTGCTGGCCGAGCATCCCGAGAACATCGAGGTGCGCAAGCAGCTCGCGCGGGTACTGCTCGCGCGTGGCGATGCGGCCGGGGCGCGCCGCGTGCTGGCGGAGGCGCCGGCGGCTTCCGCCGACGCGGGCACGGACTGGATGAGCGGCTCGATCCTCATGATGAGCGGCGAGACGGGGGAAGCCATCGCCAAGCTCGAGCAGGGCGTTGCGGCGGCGCCGGACAATGCCGCGATCCGCCTCGATCTCGCGAGCGCCTACCTGACTGCCGGTCGCCGCGAGGATGCGCTGGCGGTCCTGCAAGCCCTGTCGCCCGAAGCGGGTGGGTTGCGCCGCAGCCAGTTGCTCGTGCTGGCTGGCGCTTCGGGCAAGGATCGCGCCGGGGCGCGCCAGGCGATCGTCGACCTGCTGAAGGCCAACCCGCAGGACGCGGGCCTCGCGGTCGTCGGCGGCTACTACCTGCTCTCCACGGGCGACCTCGCCACGGCGGACAGGGTTTTCGGCGATGTCCTGCGGTCGAGTCCGCGCAACGTGGGGGCGCAGCTCGGGCAGGGAGCCACGGCCCTTCAGGCCGCACGCTTCGACGATGCCGCGAAAGGCTTCGAGCGGGCGCTGGCCCTGGAACCCACGGACGAGCGCGCCTACATCGGCCTCGCGGCGGTCGCCCTGGCGAAGGCGGACTCGCCGGCTGCCGTTCAATGGCTCGAGAAGGCAATCAGCGCCAAGCCCTCCGCGGTGGAATCTCGCCTGCAGCTGGCTGACATCCTCTTCAGGCAGGGCGAGACCGCCAGGGCCAAGGCGCTGATCGACCAGGCTCTTGCCGCTACGCACTCGCGGGCGGCGACGCTCGATCGGGCCGGGCAGGTATTGCTGCGCGCCTCGCAGTTCGACGCGGCGCTGCAGCGCTTCACCGAAGCGATGGAGCTCGGTGACGATCGGGCCGGGGTCAGTGCCGCCAGGGCGATGCTGGCCCTGGGAAGGGTGGATGATGCACGTGCCCGGCTCGAGGCGGCCGCGCGCACCCGGCCGGACTGGGTAGCGCCGGCCGCGCTGCTCGTTCGCCTCGACATCGGTCAGAAGCAATACGATCGGGCGCTCGAACGGCTGGACGCGCTGGAGAAGGCCGGAGGCCCGGCGCCCGCCGTCGACGAATTGCGCGGTGACGCGCTGTTTGCCGCGAACCGGCTGGCCCAGGCCGCGCAGGCCTACGGACGCGCGGCGCGCGTGCGCCCGGGCCCGGCGCTGGCCATCAAGATTTACCGGACGGCGCGCGCGAGCGCCGCGCCGCATCCGGAGGCGGGTCTCGTCGAGTGGCTGAATGACCACCCCTCGGATGCGCTGGTCCGTGTTGCGCTGGCCGAGCACTACCAGTTTGCGGGCAACCGTTCGCAGGCCATCGCGCAATACGAGCAGGCGCTCAAGGTTTCGAAGGCCCCGGCGCTTCTCAACAACCTCGCCTGGCTCTACCAGGAGGTGGACGACCCGCGGGCGCTGGACCTGGCCCGGGAAGCCTACAAGGCTGCGCCAGAAAACCATGGAATTGCAGATACTTACGGATGGATCCTGCTCAAATCAGGTAATATCGCGGACAGCCTGCCCGTGCTTGAAGGCGCGGCCCGGGGCGAGCCGGGTTCGGCGGAGGTCCAGTACCACTACGCGGCGGCGCTGGCCAAGGCCGGCCAAAAGGAGGCAGCCGCCACAGTGTTGCGCAAGCTGATGGATCAGAATGAACGCTTTCCGTCCCGCAGTGCAGCGCAGGCGCTGCTCGATTCGCTTGAACGATAAGGAACCCTCGCACGCATGAACGGATGGCGAAAGTACCTGGGAGTCCTCCTGGCTTGCTGCCCGGCGGCGGTCCTTGCGTTGCCGGACCAGGCGACGGCCCAGGCCCCCGCGATTTCGGCAGCGCCCGCGCAGGAGGCACCGCCCGCGGCAACGACAGGGCCCGACTATCTCATCGGCCCTGGCGATACGATCCAGGTGTTCGTGTGGCGCAACCCCGAGCTGTCGGTCTCGGTGCCCGTCAGGCCGGACGGCAAGGTTTCGACCCCGCTCATCGAAGACATGGTCGCAGTCGGCAAGACGCCGTCCGAACTCGCGCGCGACATGGAAGCGAAGCTCGCCGAGTACATCCGCAGCCCGCAGGTCAATGTCATTGTCACGAACCCGCAGAGTTCGTTCAGCAAGATCACTGTCGTCGGGCAGGTGACGAATCCAGGCGCGGTGCCGTACCGGGAGGGCATGACCGCGCTTGATGTCGTGCTCGCGGTCGGCGGCCTCGCGGAATTCGCGGCGGGCAATCGCGCCAAGCTGGTGCGCAAGGACGCGAACGGCAAGGCGGTGGAGCGGCGCCTGCGGCTCGATGACCTGTTGAAGAAGGGTCGCCTCAAGGAAAACGTGAACATGATGCCGGGCGACGTGCTGATCGTGCCGGAATCCTTCTTCTGATTCTGACGGGCGAGCGACGATGAACCTGCGCGAACTGCTCAACAAGATCCTCGATGAACTGCGCGGCGCCTGGCGTTTCCGCTGGCTCGGCATCGTTGTCGCCTGGGCGGTATGCGTCGTCGGCTGGTTCGTCGTGATGACGATGCCGAACACCTACAAGGCGACCGCAAAGGTCTACGTCGACACGCGCGGCATCCTGCGCCCGCTGCTCGAGGGGCTCGCGATCAACCCGGACGTGGCCTCGGGACTCGATCTCGTGCGCCAGGCCCTGCTCAGCCGGCCGCAACTCGAGCAGGTGGCGCGGGAGACCGACCTCGACCTGCGCGCGACGACACCGGAGCAGCGCGAGCTGCTGATCAACGGCATCCGCGAACGCGTTTCGATCGAGGCGGCCGACCTTCGCGCCCGCACCACGCAGGGAGAGGGGCTCTACGTCATCAGCTTCGAGGACAGCAGCCGCGACAAGTCGGTCGAGGTCGTGCAGAAGATGCTGAACGCATTCGTCGAGAATGCGCTCGGCGAGAAGCGCTCCGGGCAGCAGACGGCGCAGCGGTTCATCGACGAGCAGATCGCCGAGTACGAGCAGCGCCTGCGCGATGCGGAGTCGCGCCTCGCCGACTTCAAGAAGAAGAACGTCGGCCTGATGCCGGACAGCACCGGGGACTATTTTGGCCGGCTGCAGCAGGAGACCCTCGACGCCGAGAAGGTGCGCACGGCGCTGGCGGTCGCCGAGAGCCGCGAGAAGGAGATCCAGCGCCAGCTCGACGGCGAGGAGCCCTTCCTCTTCGGTTTCGACACGGGCGATACCACGGCGGCCGCGACGCCCGCGTCGGGCGACCTGACGTTCAGGATCCAGGAACTCCAGCGCCAGCTCGACGAGCTGTTGCTGCGCTATACGGAGAAGCACCCCGAGGTGATCGCGACGCGCAAGACCCTCGACGAGCTGAAGCAGCGCCAGCAGGAGGAGCTCGCACGCGTCAAGGCGGGCCAGCAGCTGACCGGCAGCCTGTCCTCCTCCCTCAAGAAAAACCCGGTGTACCAGAGCCTCGAGATCGACCTGAAGCGTACGCAGGTGCAGGTGGCCGAGCTGCGCCGCGAGCTGTCGCAGCGCCAGGGAAAGATCGGCTCGTTGAGGCAGCAGGTCAATTCGGTGCCCGAAGTCGAAGCCGAACTGGCGCGCCTGAATCGCGACTACGACCAGGTCAGGCAGCAGTACAACGAACTCGTGCAGCGGCGCGAAACCGCGCTGCTCTCGGAGCAGGCGGACAGGACCGGCACGGTGAAGTTCGACATCATCGAGCCGCCGGCGGCACCGATCGAGCCGGTCTCGCCGAACCGGCCGCAGCTGCTGCTGATGGTGCTGCTCGCGGCGCTGGCGGCGGCCGGCGGCGTCACCTGGCTGCTGAACCAGTTGCGCCCGGTCTTCCACACGGTGCGCGCGCTCACCGAGGTCACCGGCCAGCCGGTCCTAGCCGCGATCAGCCGCACCTGGGTCGATCGACACCGGCTGCAGCGGCGCACCGAGCTGCTCAAGTTTTCCGCCGCAGCCCTCGTGCTGTTCGTGGTATTCGGCATCGTGATGGCGCTGCAGGACTTCGCCGCCCGCCATCTGCAGGACCTGATCGGATGAGTGACGCATGAGCATCGTCGAACGAGCCCTGAAGCGGTTGCAGCAGAGCGGCCAGACGGCAGCGCAGGCCGCGCGGCCGACGACGCCGACTGCGCCGGCGGATCGCAAGGCGCGACCGGCGGCGCCCGCCGTGCCCCCGGCGGCGCAGTCCCGCGAGGTCGGGTCGCGCCGCCAGTTCGGGGATCCCGCGAAGACGCTGCACGTCGACTTTGACCAGCTGCGGCGCGCGGGCCTCATGCCGCCCGAGCACCAGCAACGGGAGCTGTCGCACCAGTACCGCACGCTGAAGCGCCCGATCCTCAGGAACGCCTTCGGCGCGGACGGCTCGCCCGCGGATACGGGGCGGAACTCGCCGCGCACGCTCATGGTGACGAGCGCGCTGCCGGGAGAAGGCAAGACATTCACGGCGATCAACCTCGCGTTGAGCCTTGCGCTGGAAAAGGACCACAGCGTCATCCTGGTCGACGGCGACGCGCCAAAGCCGCACGTCAGCCAGGCATTCGGCATCGGCGGTGAACCGGGGCTGCTCGACCTGCTCGGGAACGCGGACTTGCAGGTGGAGTCCGTGGTGCTGCCGACCGACGTGCGAGGCCTCTTTCTGTTGCCGATCGGCCGGCGGAGCGAGGCGGCGACCGAACTGCTCGCGAGTGCGCGCATGCGCCAGGTGATCGAGGAACTCGGCCGGCTCGACGTCAACGGCATCGTGCTGCTCGATTCCCCGCCGATGCTGCTGACCAGCGAGGCGCAGGTGCTCGCGTCGCTGTTCGGCCAGGTGGTGCTCGTGGTGGGGGCGGGCAGCACGCCGCAGCAGGCCGTGACGGATGCACTCGGAATCATCGGCGAGGGGCCGCAAGTCGGGCTCGTGCTGAACCAGGCGCTGCACGACAACAACGTCGGCGGCTACTACGGATACGGTTACGGGGACGGGTTCCTCGACACGACGCAAACGGACAAACAATGAACAGGATCGGCAAGCGGGGGCTGTCGCTCGCGATCGCGACAGTGTGGATGTGTGCCGTCAATGTGAATGCCCAGGAAGTCGATCTCGGGCTGACCATCGGTGCATTCCACTCGGACAACATCAGGCGCGAGAGTGTCGGCGAAGAGTCGCAGACCGTCGGCGAGCTCGGCCTGCGGCTCGGCTGGACTCGCGACTCCGGCCGCCTCGATGCGGACGTCGACGCCAACCTCGCGTACCGCGAGTATTTCGACGATGCCTACGATTCGGACCTGCAGGGCGGCTTCAACGGCAGGCTGACCTACTGGTTCCTGCCCGAGCGCCTGAGCTGGGAGTTCCAGGACAACTATGCGCGGGCGCTCATCGACCCGCGCAATGTCGACACGCCCGGCAACCAGCAGAACGCCAACTACTTCACGACCGGCCCGGACCTGCGCCTGCAGATCGGCGAACGGACGGCTGTGTTGGTGGGTGGCCGATGGTCCGACGCCTATTACGAGGATACGGATGCCGGCAACCAGCGGCTGACGGGCACGCTCGGCATCGAGCGGAGCCTGAGTGAACGCTCGACCCTGTCCGTGAACGCCACGGCCGATCGCGTCGAATTCGACGACGACGGCCTGGGCAGCGACTTCGACCGCCAGTCCGGCTACATCGAGTATGCGAACCAGGGGGCGCGCACGCGCTTGAGCCTGCGGGCGGGCGGCACGGTGCTGCACGACTTCGGCGACACGACCGACGGCCCGCTGTTCAATCTGACGATCGAACGGCAGCTGTCGGCCCGTTCGACCCTCACGGTGAACGCGGGCACGGAGCTCACGGACTCGGCCGAGGCGATGCGCCGCGACCAGGTCATCGACGGTGTCGACATCGAGGGTGGGCGCCCGATCGTGTCCAGTGGCCAGTTCCAGTCTGACTATGTGTCGGTCGGCTGGGCGCTCGAAGGAGCGCGCACGACCCTCGACCTCGCCGCGGACCTGCGTTCCGAGGATTACGAGCGCGACGCGACGCTCAACCGCGATGCGATCGGCGCCACGGCGTCCTTCGTGCGCCAGCTGAGTGCCCGCCTGTCGTGGCGCCTGTTCGGCGGGTGGACGACGCAGGACTTCGACCGTTCCAACGTCAAGTTCGACGAGTGGAACGCCGGCACGGGGTTCGACTGGCTGCTCACGGAGACCGTCGGGGTCACGCTCGTGGCCGAGCGCTTCGAGGGATCGGGCGATACGCTCGCCGGCGCCAACCAGCGCGACTACACCGAGAACCGCGTAACGGTCCACCTGACCTACACGCCGCGACGCCGCTGAGCCCTGGCACGTGGACGCAGCGAACCAGGCACTCGTGAATGCCTTCTCCATCGATGTGGAAGACTACTTCCACGTGGAGGCGCTCGCGTCTGCGATAGACCGCAGCCGGTGGGATACGCTCGAATACCGGGCCGAGGCGAACACGCGGCGCGTGCTCGACATCCTCTCGCAGGAGAAGGTGCGCGCGACGTTCTTCATCCTCGGCTGGGTGGCGAAGCGCTCGCCGCAGCTGGTGCGCGACATCCACGCCGCCGGCCACGAGGTGGCCTGCCACGGCCTGACCCACCAGACCGTCTACACGCAGACGCCTGATGTCTTCCGCGCCGAGACGCGCGAGGCGAAGCAGCGGCTCGAGGACGCGACGGGTGTGCCCGTGCGCGGCTATCGCGCCGCGACCTACTCGATCACCGCGCGCTCGCTGTGGGCCCTCGATATCCTCGAAGAGCTCGGCTTCAGGTACGACTCCAGCATCTTTCCGATCCGCCACGACCTCTATGGCATCCCGGGTTCGCCGCGCTTCGCGCATCGGGTCGCCTCGGGTGCGCTGCTCGAAGTACCGATCACGACCGTGGAATACATGGGCCAGCGCCTGCCGGCGGGCGGTGGCGGGTATTTCCGCCTGCTGCCGTATGCACTGTTTCGCGCCGCCGTGCGCCGCGTGAATGCGCGCGACGGCCAGGCCGCCGTGTTCTATTGCCATCCGTGGGAAATCGACCCGGGGCAGCCGCGCGTGGCGGGCATCTCGGCGAAATCGAAGTTCCGCCACTACACGAATCTCGACCGCATGGAAGGCCGCCTGCGCCACCTGCTGCGGGATTTCCGCTGGGGCCGCATGGACGAGGTCTTTGGTGTCGCCTGACGTCGAGGTTCAACAGCTCGGCCCCGACCTCGAAAGCGCCTGGGATGCATTCGTCAGGGCGCACCCCGAGGGCACGTTCTTCCATCTCGCCGGCTGGCGCGAGGTGCTGCGCCGCGCGTTCGGGCATCGCACCCACTATCTCGTCGCGCTCGCCGGCGGCGAAGTGCGCGGCGTGCTGCCGCTCGCTGAAGTGAAGAGCCTGCTGTTCGGCCACTCGCTCGTCTCGACGCCGTTCTGCGTCTACGGCGGTATCGTGGCTGCGGACGAGGCGGCGAAGGCCGCGCTCGAAGCGCGCGCCTGCGCGCTGGCGCAGGAACTCGGCGTCGACTACCTCGAGATGCGCAACCGGCGGCGCCAGCACCCGGGCTGGCCCGCCAAGGACCTCTACGTCACGTTCCGCAAGGCGATCGCGGAGGACAGCGAGCAGAACCTGCTCGCGATCCCGCGCAAGCAGCGCGCGATGGTCCGCAAGGGCATCCAGAAGGGGCTGAGCGCCGAGATCGACGCGCGCCCCGACCGGCTCTACGCCATGTATTCCGAGAGCCTGCGCAACCTCGGCACGCCGGTGTTCTCCAAGCGCTATCTCGGGATCCTGCAGGAGGTGTTCGGCAGGGATTGCGAGATCCTCACCGTGATGCACGAGGCCGCGCCGGTCGCGAGCGTGCTGAGCTTCTATTTCCGGGACGAAGTGCTGCCGTACTACGGCGGCGGCACGCGTGCCGCGCGCGGCGTGTCGGGCAACGACTTCATGTACTGGAGCGTGATGGAACGTGCGCGCGAGGGCGGGCGGCGGCTGTTCGACTACGGCCGCAGCAAGCGCGGCACCGGCTCCTACGATTTCAAGACCTACTGGGGGTTCGAGCCCGAGCCGCTGCACTATGAATACTTCCTCGTCCGCCGGCGCGAGCTGCCGAACCTGAGCCCGACGAACCCGAAGTACGAGGCGATGATCCGCCTCTGGCGCAGCCTGCCGGTCGCGCTCACCCGGCTCATCGGCCCGCCGGTCGCGAAGTACCTCGGGTAAGGCCATGTGCGGAATCTACGGAATCCTCGGCCTCACAGGCGCCGCGCCCGATGCGCCGGAGCTGCTGCACCGGATGGGCATGGCGATCCATCATCGCGGCCCGGACGACGAGGGCGCCTTCGCCGAGGGCCCGATGCTGCTCGGCATGCGGCGCCTCTCGATCATCGACCTTGCGGGCGGGCACCAGCCAATCGCCGGCGAGGACGGAAATGTCGTCGTCGTCTGCAACGGCGAGATCTACAACTTCCAGGCCCTGCGCCGCGAGCTCGAAGGCAAGGGGCATCGCTTCGCGACGCACAGCGACACCGAAGTGATCGTGCACGGCTACGAGGAGTACGGCGACGCCTTCCTCGGGCGGCTCGAGGGCATGTTCGGGCTCGCGGTCTGGGACCGCCGCCGCCGGCGCCTGCTGGTCGCGCGCGATCCGCTCGGCATCAAGCCGGTCTATTACTGGCAGGACGCGAAGCGGCTCGCGTTTGCTTCGGAGGCGAAGGCCCTGCTGCGCGTGCCGGGCGTCGAGGCGCGCATCGATTCCGGCGCGCTCGCCCAGTACCTGTCGGTCGGCTATGTGTGCGCGCCGAACGCGATGTTCGCGGGCATGCGCAAGCTCCCGCCGGGCCACTTGCTGGTGGCGGAGGACGGATGCGTCGAGGTGCGCGCCTACTGGTCGCTCGCCCCCGGGGTCGACGAGTCCCGCAGCGAGGCGTCCTGGATCGAGGAACTGCGCGGCGAGATGGAGCGTGCGGTCCGCGAGCAGATGGTCAGCGACGTGCCGATCGGCGCGTTCCTTTCCGGCGGAATCGACTCGAGCGCGGTGGTCGCCTTCATGTCGCGCCACGCCGACCGGCCGGTGCGCACCTATTCGATCGGCTTCGCCGGCTCCTCGGGCGCGGCGCTCTACAATGAGCTGCCGCACGCGCGCGCCGTCGCGCAGGCCTTCGGCACCGAGCATCGCGAGATCCTCGTGCAGCCGGATGTCGCGGGACTGCTGCCGCGGCTGCTGTGGCACATGGACGAGCCGGTCGCGGATGCGGCCTTCATCACGACCTACCTCGTCTCGAAGTTCGCGCGCGAGGACTCCACCGTGATCCTCTCGGGCGTCGGTGGCGACGAGTTGTTCGGCGGCTACCGTCGCTACCTCGACGAACACTACCGGCGCCACTACCAGCGCATCCCCCGCGTGATCCGCCGCTCGCTCATCGACCCGATCGCACGCCGCCTGCCGAGCGACCGCCATCACCGGCTGCTCAATGAACTGCGCCTCGCCAAGGCCTTCGTGCTCGCCGACGCCCTGCCGTTCGAGGACCGCTACCGGCGCTACATGGAAGTTTTCGGGGCGGAAGAGCGGGCTGCACTGCTGCTCGGGCAGGGCGGGGCGTTTGACGATTGCATCGCGCGTGCCTTCGCGGCTTCCGCGGCCACCGATCCACTGCGGCGGTTGATGGATGTCGACCTCGCGACGCAGATGCCCGAAGACCTGCTGATGCTCACCGACAAGATGAGCATGGCCGTCTCGCTCGAGTGCCGCGTGCCGCTGCTCGACCAGCGGCTCGTCGATCTCGCCGCGCGCATGCCGGGCCGGCACAAGGTCCGCGGCGGCGACCTCAAGCACGCGATGAAGCGGGCGCTCGAAGGCGTGCTGCCCGAGAGCATCCTCAGGCGCGAGAAACGCGGCTTCGGCGCGCCGATCGGTGCGTGGTTCAGGCAGGAGCTGGCGCCGCTGGTCGCCGACCTGCTGTCGCCGGCGACTGTGGGCCGCCGCGGCCTGCTCGACCCGGAAGCGGTCGCGCGCACGATCGCCGACCACGAGGCGCAACGGGCCGATCGCACCGATCACCTGCTCGCGCTCGTCAACCTCGAGATCTGGGCTCGCCTCTACCTCGACGGCGAGAGTGTCGAGGCGGTGACGGCCGAGCTCAAGGCGCAGCTCGCGGCATGAACATCCTTTTCGTCTGCCACCGGGTTCCCTATCCGCCGAAGCGAGGCGGCAAGATCCGGCCGTTCAACATCATCCGGCACCTGCATGGGCAGGGGCATCGCGTGACGGTGGCCTCGCTCGCGCGCACGGACGCCGAGCTCGCCGAAGCGCGGGAGCTTTCGCAACATTGCACGGAAGTCCTGGCCGAGGTCCAGCCGGACCGCATTGCCTACCCGCAAATGGTGGCGCGCCTGCCGACGCCGGCGCCCTCGAGCTTCGGCTATTTCTGGTCGAACCGTCTCGCGCGGCGGATCGAGGCCGCGGCCAGGGCCACGCGCTTCGATCTCGTCTTCGTGCACTGTTCGTCGGTAGCGAGCCTTGTCGAAGGGGTGGCCGCGCCGCTGCGGATCATCGACTTCGGCGACATGGACTCGCAGAAGTGGCGCGAGTACGCAGGCCATCGGCCGTTTCCGCTCTCGTTCGGTTACTGGCTCGAGGCCGTCAAGCTCGAGCGGCGCGAGCGACGCATCGCGCAGGCCTTCGACCTTGCCACCTGCACGACGCGCGCCGAACTCGAATCGTTGCGCGCGCTGGGTGCGACGGGCCCTTCGGACTGGTTCCCGAACGGTGTCGATGCGGGGTTCTTTGCGCCGGACGACACGCCGTATGAACCCGACCTCATCGCCTTCGTCGGCCGCATGGATTACTTCCCGAACCAGCAGGGCGTGACCGGCTTTTGCCGCGACATCCTGCCGGCGCTGCGCGCGAGGCGCCCCGGCCTGCGGTTCTCGATTGTCGGCGCGGATCCGCCGGAATCCATCCGCGCGCTCGCGCGCGAGCCCGGGGTCGAGGTCACGGGTTCGGTGCCCGACGTGCGCCCGCACGTGCGTCGTGCGGCGCTCACGGTGGCGCCGCTAGCGATCGCACGCGGCACGCAGAACAAGATCCTGGAATCGATGGCGATGGGCGTGCCCGTCGTATGCAGCCGTGAGGCTTCGGGGGGCGTCGACGCGGTGGCGGGTGAGCACCTGCTCGAAGCGTCGAGTCCGTCGCTGTGGGTCGAAGCGATCGCGAGCATTCTGGACGATCCGCCGACCCGGCAGCGGTTGTCGGTCGCGGGCCGGGAGCGGGTTTTGAGTCATCACAGTTGGGCCGCGTCGATGCACCGGCTCGATGGAATCATCAAGGAAGCAAGGCGATGAAGATCAGCATTTTCGGTCTTGGATATGTCGGAGCGGTGTCGATGGCCTGCCTCGCGCGAGATGGCCACGAGGTCACGGGAGTCGACGTCGATCCGCTCAAGCTCGAGCTGATCCGGAGCGGCAAGTCGCCGATCGTCGAGGAGGGCATCCAGGACCTGACGCGCGACGTGGTGGCATCAGGCCGGGTGCGCGTGACCGACGATGTGGCCGCTGCGATCCGCGAGACCGAGTTGTCGTTCGTCTGCGTCGGCACGCCCTCGAGCCCGAACGGCAGCCAGGACATGTCCTACATCCGCCGCGTGATGGAATCGATTGGTGCGGCACTGGCCAGCAAGCCGCCTTTCCATACCGTCGTGCTGCGCTCGACCGTTCAGCCGGGCACGCTCGACGAACTGGTGCGCCCGACGCTGGAGAAGGCGAGCGGCAAGGTGGCGGACCGAGACTTCGGGCTCGCCTTCCAGCCCGAGTTCCTGCGCGAGGGCACCTCGATCAAGGACTACGACCGCCCGCCGATCACCATCGTCGGCACGCGTTCCACGCGTGCGGCCGACGTGCTGCGGCAGGTGTTCGGCAGCCTGCCGTGCGAGTTCGTCGTCACGTCGGTCGGCGTGGCCGAGATGCAGAAGTACGCGGCGAACGCCTTCCACGCGGTGAAGATCACCTTCGCGAACGAGATCGGGCGGCTCGCGCAGGCAGTCGGCGTCGATGCACGCGAAGTCATGGGGCTCATCTGCAAGGATACGCAGCTCAACATCTCGCCGGCCTACCTGCGGCCCGGCTTTGCCTTCGGCGGCTCCTGCCTGCCGAAGGACCTGCGCGCGCTCACCTACATGGGCAAGACGCGCGACGTCGTCACGCCGATGCTCGGCGGCGTACTCGGCAGCAACCGCGCGCACATCGACGCCGCGATCGACCAGGTGATGCAGGGCGAGACCCGCAAGGTCGGCATGATCGGCCTCAGCTTCAAGAAGGGCACCGACGACCTGCGCGAGAGCCCGCTCGTCTCGGTGGCCGAGCGGCTGATCGGCAAGGGTTACGACCTGCGCATCTACGACCCCGAGGTGAACCTGTCGCGCCTGATCGGTGCGAACAAGCGCTTCATCGAGCAGAGCATCCCGCACATCGGCAACCTGATGGTGGGTTCCTGCGAGGAGGCGGTGCGCCACGGCGACACGATCCTCGTCGGGCTCGGCGGGCAGCTCATCGAAGCGGTGCTGCAGGAGGAGTTGCAGGCGCGGCACCGCGTGGTCGACGTCGTCGGGATCGGGTCACCGGGCGCGGGCGGCAGCCGCTATTCGGCCATCTGCTGGTAGCGTGGACTCATGGCCGAGGCGCCGCTCATCACGCATGTCATCTACCGGCTCGATTACGGCGGCCTCGAGAACGGCCTCGTGAACCTGATCAATGCCATGCCGAGGGAGAAGTATCGCCACGCGATCGTCTGCCTCGCGGGCTACAGCGCATTCCGCGAGCGCATCGCGCGCGACGACGTCGAGGTCGTGTCGGTCGACAAGCGGCCGGGCAAGGACTTCCCGGCCTATGGCCGCGTCTGGCGGCAGCTGCGGCGCCTCCGTCCCGCGATCGTCCACACGCGCAATCTCGGCACGGCGGACCAGCAATGGGTCGCGATGGCCGCGGGGGTGCGTCATCGGGTGCATGGCGAGCACGGCTGGGACGCTGCCGATCCGCGCGGCGAGAATGCGCGCGCGCTGCGCATCCGCCGCGCCTGCCGGGCCGCCGCGCAGCGCCATGTCGCTGTGTCGCGCGACATTGCCCGCTGGTTGCACGAACGCGTGGGTGTCGCCGAGGGCGCAATCCGGCAGATCTACAACGGAGTCGACAGCGAGCGCTTCAATCCGCAGGGACCGCTCGCGCAGGACTGGCCCTGGTCGCGCGAGCCTGGGGACCGGCCGCTGGTGATCGGCACGGTGGGGCGCCTCGACCCGATCAAGAACCAGGTGGCCCTGCTGCACGCTTTCGCGCAGCTGGCAGGCGCCGCCAGCGGCCGCCTGCGCCTCGCTATCGTGGGGGCGGGGCCGGAGGGGCCGCGCCTGCGGGAGGTCGCCACGGCGCTCGGTATTGCGCCATGGGTGTGGTTCGCGGGCGCCCGTGCGGATGCACCCGCGCTGCTGCGGGGCATTGACATATTCGTGCTGCCTTCCTTCAACGAGGGCATCTCGAACACGATCCTCGAGGCGATGGCCTCGGGGCGGCCGGTGGTGGCCGCGCGGGTGGGCGGCAACGGCGAGCTGATCGAGCCCGATGTCACGGGCACGCTTTGCGAGGCGCCGGCTCCCGATGCCCTGACCGCCGCCATTCGCCGCTATCTCGACGACCGGCCGCTGCGCGAGGCCCACGGGGCCGCCGCGCGCGCTCGCTGCGTCGCGCATTTCTCCATGGGAGCGATGGTGCTCGGCTACACGGAACTCTACGATGAACTCCTGGCGCGGAATCCATAAGCCATGTGCGGAATAACGGGCATTGCCGACCTGCGCAACCGGCGCGACATCGATCGCGCGCTGCTGCGGCGGATGAACGATTCGATCGCGCACCGCGGGCCGGACGGCGAGGGCGAACACCACGAGCCCGGCGTCGCGCTCGGCCACCGGCGCCTTGCGATCATCGACGTGGCCACGGGCCAGCAGCCGCTCTACAACGAGGACAGCTCCGTCGTGGTCGTCTACAACGGCGAGATCTACAACTACCAGTCGCTGATTCCCGAACTGCAGGCGCTCGGCCACGTGTTCCACACGAAGAGCGACACCGAGGTGATCGTGCACGCGTGGGAGGCCTGGGGCGAAGCCTGCGTCGAACGCTTCCGCGGCATGTTTGCGTTCGCGCTGTGGGATCGCAATCGCGAGACACTGTTCCTCGCGCGCGACAGGCTCGGCGTGAAGCCGCTCTTCTATGCATTGCTGCCCGACGGGCAGTGCGTATTCGGTTCGGAGCTCAAGGCCGTGTTGTTGCACCCCGGCGTCACGCGCGTGATCGACCCGTGCGCCGTCGAAGAGTACTTCGCGGTTGGCTATGTCGCCGAACCGCGCACGATCTTCACGAGCGTGCAGAAGCTCCCGCCCGCGCACACCCTCACGTTGCGCCGTGGCGCGGTGCCGCCCGCGCCGCGCGAATACTGGAACGTGCGCTTCTCGCTCGACAGCCGCATCGGCTTCGAGGAGGCGATGGGCGAACTCGACCAGCGCCTGCAGGACTCGGTGCGCCTGCGCATGATCTCGGAAGTGCCGCTCGGCGCCTTCCTCTCGGGCGGGGTCGATTCGAGCGCCGTGGTGGCGACGATGGCGCGCATCAGCGGCAGCCCGGTCAACACCTGCTCGATCTCCTTCGACGATCCCGCGTTCGATGAGACGAAATTCGCCCAGATGGTCGCGGACCGCTACCAGACGCGGCACCATGTCGAGCAAGTGGCGAGCGACGACTTCGGCCTGATCGACACGCTTGCCGGCCTTTACGACGAACCCTACGCGGACAGCTCGGCCATCCCGACCTATCGCGTCTGCGAGCTCGCCCGCAAGCATGTGACGGTCGCGCTCTCGGGCGACGGCGGCGACGAGAGCTTCGGCGGCTACCGGCGCTACCAGCTGCACCTGATGGAGGAGAAGCTGCGCTCGGCCCTGCCGCTCGGCTTGCGCCGGCCGCTCTTCGGCCTGCTCGGCCGCGTGTATCCCAAGGCCGACTGGGCGCCGCGGATGTTTCGCGCCAAGACCACGTTCGAGTCGCTGGCGCGCGATTCCGTCGAAGCCTACCTGCAGAGCGTGTCGATCGTGCGCGCTCCGCTGCGCGAGCGGCTTTTCTCGGCGCCGATGCGCGCGTCGCTCGGCGGCTATCGGGTCGATGACCTGTTCGCGCGTCATGCGGCGCGGGCCGGAACCGACGATCCGCTCGCCCTCATCCAGTACCTCGACCTGAAGACCTACCTCGTGGGCGATATCAACACCAAGGTCGATCGCGCGAGCATGGCGCATTCGCTCGAAGTGCGCGAGCCGCTGATGGACCATCCGCTGGTCGAATGGCTCGCGACCCTGCCCTCGTCGTTCAAGATGCAGGGCCGCGAAGGCAAGCGGCTGCTCAAGAAGAGCATGGAGCCCTGGCTGCCGCACGACGTGCTGTACCGGCCGAAGATGGGCTTTGCGGTGCCGCTCATCCGCTGGTTCCG